>JAEEGL011554415.1_pt1 | contig 48564 bp, 36 predicted proteins | sample 9134231 | NCBI WGS metagenome assembly JAEEGL01 (sample SAMN16246548, study PRJNA631951) | gut metagenome | biome: gut microbiome; feature: rumen; material: fiber-attached | host: Bos | place: Iran: Karaj | collected 2018-10 | reverse complement strand
GCATCTATAAGAAGATGCACGAAAAGGGTAAGACGATAGATGAGGGTTATGATCTTTTCGCGTGCAGGATAATCGTATACGAAGTCATTGAGTGCTATCATGTACTCGGTATCATCCACGAGATGTACCAGCACGTGCCCGGGCGTTTCAGGGACTATATCGCGATGCTCAAGGAGAATAAATACCAGTCGATCCATACGACTGTCGTAAGCCATACGGGCACGCCTTTTGAAGTGCAGATAAGAACGTTCGCGATGCATCAGATCGCGGAGTTCGGTATTGCTGCCCACTGGCACTATAAGGAGACCGGCAATTCCCAGGAATTCAAGGCGGACCGATACGATACCAAGATCAATGAGATGAGACAGATCATCGATTCTCAGAACGAACTGTCTGACTCGGGCGAGTTCCTTGAATCCTTCAAGATGAATATCGCTCCGGATGAGATCTTCGTTTACACGCCGAAGCACGAAGTCATTAAGCTTCCGAAAGGTTCATGCCCGATCGACTTCGCGTACGCTATCCACAGCGGCATCGGCAACCATATGCACGGCGCGAAGGTAAACGGACGTATCGTTCCTTTGTCATATGAACTTAAGAACAGCGACATTGTCGAGATCCAGTCTTCATCCAAGCTTGTTAAGGGACCTTCACGTGACTGGGCTTCCATCGCGCGCTCCGCAAATGCGCGTTCTAAGATCAATGCATGGTTTAAAAGGGAGGCCAGAGGAGAGAATATTGCCGCCGGCCGCGAACTTCTTACAAACGAGATCACGCGTAACGGCTTTGATCCGTCAAAGCTTCTCATGCATAAGTCCATCGAGAAGATCCTGCAGCGCAACAACTTCCAGTCCCTGGATGACATGTTCGCCGCTTTGGGATATGGTTCGATAAGCGTCAGCAAGGTATTTTCGCGCCTTCGTGACGACTATATCAGGAACATCTCCGAAGAGGAACGCCGTGCGCTTGGCTACCGTGTCACTGCAGACGGCAACGTCGCATACAGCCCTAATGAGCTTCCAATCGAACTCGGCAAGGCTGACCAGACACGTAATGTAAAGGGGGCAAAGTCCAAGCCTGCCCAGGAAAGTTCAAAGCAGGTAATCGATTACGATGTTTCCAAGATAAACGCTCTTAATCTCGATCCTCACCAGACAGCTGCTCCCGGCACCCCGAAGGGCTCGGAAGCCATCAACGCTGCTGCTTCGGCAAAGCCTTCCAGAGGCGCGCGTACTGATGCCGCAAGAAGATCGCAGAGTAATGATGCGGTTGTGGTAAACGGGCTCGATTCGCTCGTAACCCATATCTCAAAGTGCTGCCATCCTGTATTCGGTGACGAGATCATCGGATACGTCACGCAGGAGAAAGGTGTCGGCATTCACAAGGTAAGCTGCAAGAATATCCAGAACATCATCAAGAACCGCGAAAAGTCCGAGAGGGATGAGCAGAAATACCAGCGTCTCGTCTCAGTCAAGTGGCTCTCAAAAGCGAAATTCTCAAGCTACGATGTACAGCTCGTTGTCATCGCTATGGACAGAAGCGGACTTCTTATCGACGTTCTTGACAAGATCAATGAAGAGAAGATCAATATAGTTAAACTCAACACCGTTGTAGACGGTCCTGAAGCGAGGATTTACATCACCATCAATATCTCCGGCCGCGAGCAGCTGGACCGCACCTGCGACAGGATACTTCGCGTCAAGGATGTTGTGGACGTGATCAGAAACTAAAAGTCATTTAAAGTGTCTGGAGATCAGGTTGTCGAGTGTTCTGACATCAAGCGGTGTTGAAGATGATTCAAATGTTAGGAAAAGACTGTCTCCCAATACTACGCCTGCCAGGGATAAATTTACATCGAGAATCTTATCCCAAACAGGCGAAAATCGATAATGGGGATAAAAGCATTGTGCAAAACGCTTATGTATCCCCGTAATACTCGTCATCGTCATATCCGCCGACATAGCTTATATTGAAGATGACCATGGGGCGGCGGCCGGATTTGGAGTAGACGAAGTTCTTTATCTGTTCCCTGAAATTGCGCTTCTGGAGGAAGGCTTCAATGCTGCCTGCTTTGTTGCTTGCCTGCTTGAGAAGATCGTCAACCTTGTCGGAGATGAGTTCATGAAGAATATCTTCGTTGTTGTCGCTGTCAAAGCATCCGATGGAATTAACGGCAGGGGAGCATGCGAGATCTCCCGTGTCTTCGTCAACCGTAATGGCGATTGCAAGACAGCCGTCTTCGCTCAGGTGGATCCTGTCAGTGAGGACCTTGTCATCAGCGTCGACAGTTCCGGTACCGTCGATAAGGACGGGCGCTGCTGGAACGTGATCGGCGATCTTTGCGCCGTCCTCGGTGAGTTCAAGAACAGAGCCGTTCTCGAGAATATAGATGTTGTCTTCGCTCATGCCGAGATTGATCGCCATTTCTTTGTGAAGGCAGAGCATGCGGTATTCGCCGTGGACCGGAATAAAGAATTTCGGCTTTATGAGAGTGTGGAGCATCATGAGCTCGTCCCTGTAGGCGTGGCCTGATACATGCACATCGGCAAGAGACTGATAGATGACGTGGGCTCCCTTCTTGTAGAGCTCGTTGATGACGCGGTAGATTGGCTTCTCGTTGCCCGGGATAGGGTCAGCTGAGATGATAACAGTATCGCCCTTGGTGATATCAACGGAGCGGTGGGAGGAGTATGCCATACGTGTAAGGGCGCTCATCGGCTCAGCCTGGGAACCCGTCGTGAGAACGACTATCTGGTTGTCCGGATAGTTGTCGATGGCATCAATATCGATCAGTGTCTCGGGCTTGATGTCTATGTAACCCAAAGTGTTTGCTATGTTAAAGACCTGTACCATAGAACGTCCCGAAAGGCAGACGTGGCGGCCGTATTTCTCGGCAGCCGTGATTATCTGCTGCATCCGGTGGACGTGCGATGAGAAGGTGGCGACGATAATGCGGCCTTCCGCTTTGCGGAAATAATGCGAAAAGGCTTCGCCGACATGCTTTTCGGAGGGCGAGAAACCTTCTATCTCAACGTTCGTGCTCTCGCACATGAACATCAGCACGCCTTCCTTGCCGAGTTCGCCCAGACGCTGGAGATTGATGGTCTTGCCGTTGATCGGCGTGTAATCGATCTTGAAGTCGCCGGAATGAACGATCCTTCCCGCGGGTGTGTTGATGCATAGTGCGTAAGAGTCCGCGATGGAGTGATTAACTCTTATGAATTCGGCGGAAAAGGAATTGCCGAACTTTATGATATCGCCGTTCTTGCATGTTGTGAGCTTGATCCCTTCGAAAGGCACGTTCTTATCCTGCAGCTTGAGCTTTATCAGTTCAATGGCCATCGTGCCGCCGAAAACAGGACACTTGAATTCCCGCAGGAAATAGGGGAGGGAACCAATGTGATCCTCGTGTCCGTGCGTGATAAGGATGCCCCTGAGTTTTTCCTGATTGCGCCTGATATAGGTAAAATCGGGAATGACGCAGTCGACACCCGGCATATTCTCCTCGGGGAAGCTCATGCCGCAGTCTACAATGATTATGTCGTTATTGTATTCAAAGGCGGTCATGTTCTTGCCGATCTCGCCGATGCCGCCCAAAGGTATTATCTTCACCGGATTTACATTCTTATACTTCGGGTTATTATACCCGTGTCTTTTTGAATTGCTGCTCATAAATGTTCCTTCGTATAAATGCAGATACTTCCCAAAAAGATGAGAAGTATCTGATAGTTGTTTAATCTGTTATTTACTTGACTATAACGGTGCGTGTGCAGGTGGTGTAGTTTCCTGATTCACCGTCATCGGCGTATATGTCGATCATGTAGCCCTGAACGCCGGAACCCCTGTCTTCAACTGTGTAATAGCCGTCTCCGCCCAAAGGATCGTTCTCGATATAGATCACCGTTCCGGGAGGGAAGATAGACCAGTCAGCTGCGACCGTGCGGCCTTCGGTACATGTCGTCCCTGTAGCGGTGCTGTAGCTGTAACTGCCGTCGCTCAAAAGCTGCGGACCATAGAATGTGATGGTACAGGTGTAGCTTTCGCCTGCAGGTGTTGTAACTTCCGCTTCGGTAGTGGTTGTGGCTCTCGTAGTTGATTCGGCCGACTGGTTCTGAGTCGGCTTGGGTGCTGATGTAGCCTGGGGCTTCGTCTCGGTCGTGTATTCTTTCTTAACGTAGTTGCCGTTATATGTCTTATACCAGCCGTTGGAAGTTACAGCGATTACATCGATCTGATCGCCTGCGAAAAGACCTTTAACTATATCGTACTCTGTGCCCGGACCTGATCTTACGTTGACCGCGGTGGTTGCGTATACGACAAGATATAATTCCTTTTCAGTGATCTTTTCCGTAGCCTGGGATGTAGTTTCTGCAGCAGTCGTCTCAGTGGTCTGGACTGTTGTCTCCTCAGCTGTGGTCTCTGAAGCAATTGTCTGTGAAGTTTCTGACGTGACAGAAGTCTGAGCGGTAACGGAAGATGCCTTGGAGGATTCTGCGGTTGTCTCGGCTATATTCTCTGTTCCGTCAATGGCAGAAGAGCCTTCAGCGGATGTCTCATCCGTCTGGTCAGGCAGTAATGAAGTGGTAGCAGTTGTCTCAATGGGCTGAGCTTCGACGGTCGTTGAGTTGAGTGCCGTGTCAACAGCGAAAGTAGCCGTCGCACATACTGCTACGACTATGCAGCAATTAACGGCTGAGATCATCTTAGCGCGTGTGATATTATAGAATTCTTTTACTCCTACAAGCTTCAAAAGCAGTTTTCTCCTTATATAATTTTGTGTCTATTTAAGCGCATAATTACAACATTATTATATCATACTTTGATTTATATGCATTCTGTGTGAAAAAGAGGGTATTTTTGGGAGAGTTTTCCGCTCTTATACAGCACTGTGACCAATACTGCGGAAGCCTCTTTACCGCAAAAGTGATTTTGAGTAAAGCGGTTTTTGAAAATTGTCAATTGATTGTCACAACTATGCAAAGCATGACATATTCTAAGCGTCTATAATCTAAATCACCGCGAGGGAAAACAATTGAGGGGGGTAAAGAAATGTCGTTGGGACGCGTGCGCAAACCGGCCAAGAGAGAATCTTACGGCACGACAGAACGTGATGTCGAGAAAAAGCGTACGCGCATTTACCTTATATGTGCCCTTATCCTTCTTGCCTGCGGTATTCTTGATGTTCTCTTCATAATCGGCATTCTTGACCTTTAATAAGGTGTTGCCGGATAATTGCCGTCATAAACACGCATATATAAATTGCAAACACGCCCCCTCTCGTATATACTTACACCCGTAAAATATTAATAATATAGGGAGCAAGATATGAGAGTTTCCGAACTTTTTTTGGCTACACAGAGAGAGATCCCCGCAGATGCTGAGATCCCTTCACACAGACTGATGCTCAGAGCGGGTCTTATCCGCAAGATGGCATCCGGTATCTATTCATTCATGCCTATGGGCTACCGCACATACCGTAAGGTTGAGGCGGTCATCAGGGAAGAGATGGATAAGGCAGGAGCACAGGAGCTCATCATGCCGGCACTCCTTCCTGCCGAGGCTTACCAGGGTTCAGGCAGATGGGAAAAATTCGGTCCCGAGATGTTCAGACTGTCTGACAGGGGCGGCAGATCCTTCTGCTTAGGTCCTACGCATGAGGAACCGTTTACAGAGGCTGTAAGAGATTCCATCAGATCCTACAAGCAGCTTCCTGTTACGCTTTATCAGATCCAGCATAAGTACAGAGACGAGAAGCGCCCGAGATTCGGCGTTATCCGCGCCAGAGAGTTCGTCATGAAGGATGCTTATTCTTTTGACGTTGACGAGGCAGGTCTTGATATCTCCTATAAGAAGATGTATGACGCTTACCGCGCTATTTTCGACAGGCTCGGACTGGATTACACGATCGTTGACGCGGATTCAGGCGCCATGGGCGGTTCCGGTTCACAGGAATTCATGGTAAAGAGCGAAGTCGGTGAGGATGCTATCTGCTTCTGCGAGGCGTGCGGCTATGCGGCTAATGAGGAGAAGGCAGGATGGACGAGACCTGAGGCTGAGACAGCTGAAGAACTCCCGATCGAGAAGATCCACACACCTGACGTTAAGACTATCGAAGAGCTCTGCGGATTCCTTAACTGCGGTCCCGAGGCTTTCGTCAAGACTATCATTTACAACATCGACGGCAAGTTTGTTGCCGCTATGTGCAGGGGCGACAGAGACGTTAACGAGACAAAGCTCGGAAATCTTTTCGATGCCACAGAGATGGAACTTGCAGCATTTGCCGACGTTGAGATGATCACGGGCGCAAAGGTTGGCTTCGCAGGTCCTGTAGGTCTCAAGCAGAAGATCGAGATCGTCGTTGATCCCGAAGTCGCAGGCATGAAGAATTTTGTTGTCGGCGCGTGTGAGAGCGACTATCACTTCAAGAACGTTAACATCGGAAGAGATTTTGAAGCAGATCAGGTTGCTGATATCACAAACGCGAAAGAGGGCGATATCTGCCCCAAGTGCGGCAACGGCAAGCTCGGAATGGCAAGAGGCGTTGAGGTCGGACACATTTTCAAGCTCGGCACCAAGTATTCCGATGCCCTGGGCTGCGTATATCTTGATAACAACGGCAAGGAACACAGCATGGTAATGGGCTGCTACGGCATCGGCGTATCAAGAGTCCTGGCAGCTATCATTGAACAGTATCACGATGATGACGGTATTATCTGGCCTTCTATCGTTGCTCCTTACAAGGTCATCGTAGTTCCCACTAAGGCTAACGATGAGGAGATCATGGGCGTAGCCGAGAAGCTCTACGGCGAGCTTACAAAAGCAGGCTGCGAAGTTTTGATAGATGACAGGAACGAGCGCCCCGGCGTTAAGTTCAAGGATGCCGATCTTCTCGGTATCCCGCTCCGTATTACGGTGGGAAGAAGAGCCGGCGAGGGCATCGTTGAGGTCAAGAGAAGAGACAGCAGCGAGACTTCCGAGATCACTGTTGACGAAGCTGTCGGACTTGCCCTGGAGATCTGATAATGATCAGGCGGTTGATCGCATCGTTAATGGTAAGCGCTTCAATTTTTGTCGGAGCCTTACCGTTCATGCGTTTTCCGGAACTGAAGCTGAAGGACGAGTTAGTGCCTGCGTCTTTTGACGCTTATGAAGTGACGCTGGCTGACGGCGCTACCGTTAATATGATGCTTTCCGGAGACAGGGTCATTTTCGATTCTTCGGAGAACAGGTCTTTTGACATTACGCTCACAAAGTGCAAGTCACTGAGAGTTGTCAGGAACTTCACGGGCGCGGGCGGTCTGTTCGATATCGAATTCGCGAGTTCGATGAATGAAGGTGAGCTGTATTATCTTACCCTGTCTTATGAAGCTTTCGGACGCACCATAACAAACGGAAATAATATTATCTTCAAAGACGGGGATGAACTTTATTTCTGGAAGACATCCAATTACAAATATAATGTGGGAACCTGTTCGGAACTGATGACCGATAAGCTGTCACTTCAGGAATGCCTGGAACCCCAGAACGATGTCGAATGCGATGATCCGGTCCTTATCGGATATTCCGAACGGATATGTAACGGAGCTGAAGATGACTGGGAGAAAGTCTACCGTATCTATACCTATATTGCACACGGGATGGCATATGACAGCGTTGAATCAGATGCCTCATCCGGCACATATCAGGACAGCGCGGTCGATGTCTTAAGAGACGGCAAGTCCATATGTGAAGGGTTCGCAAATACTTTTACGGCTCTTTGCAGAGCCCAGGGGATCCCCGCGGCTGTCGAATTCGGCATGGGCTTCAGTGACTATGAGGAAATGACAGAAAGAGATGTTTCCAAAGAGAAATATGCTGATCACGCCTGGGCAGCAGTCTATCTGGGCGGAAAATGGCATTTTGTCGATCCCACTTATGATATGTCGAAAACATATTACGGTGACGGAAATATCGAATCAGGCCAGGACCTTATGCTGTACTATCTCCTGCCGCTGGAATCATTTTCGAACGATCACATGATACTTGACGCTGACACGAGACACGGCATTCCCTCCTCGGGAAGCTGCGGTGACCATGCCACTTATCAGATAACGAGAGACGGCGTCTGCACAATATCAGGTTATGGAAAGATAAAGATGCCCGAGGGTGTAAACGGATTTAATAAAGTTGTTTTCGCGGATGACTGTAAGATCGATACGATCGGAAAGCACTGCTTTGATGACTGCGATCTTATAACTTCTGTTGTCCTTCCGGATTCTGTCAGGGTTATAGAGGGATTTGCCTTTAACACCTGTGAGGATCTGGAGTATGTTTACATTCCGGAAGGCTGTGCCCAGATAGGTGAACAGGCTTTCTGCTATTGTGATGAATTAAGTTATGTCAGGATCCCCGATTCAGTTACATGGATCGGTCCGTGGGCATTCGATGACTGCCCGAGACTTTATATCAGCGTGTCGTCGGAACACTCTGATTTTGCAAAAAGATACGATACTAAGCCGATGTATATCGAGACCAGATGATCAGATGAATTTCTGTTCTTTTGCGCTGCCGGCCGGGAGAGTTTTATGGCTTATATAGAATTCAGAGATGTTAAGAAGGTCTATAAGACAGGTTCTGTAAATGTTACCGCGCTGGACGGCTGCGATTTCTTTATCGAAAAAGGCGAGCTCTGCGTTATCGTCGGACAGTCCGGCGCAGGCAAGACAACGCTTCTCAATATCCTTGGCGGCATGGACAGGCTCACTTCGGGAAGGGTTTACCTTGACGGCAAAGAGATATCCGTGCTCAATGCCAATGAACTTGCTCTGTTCAGGAGACAGAATGTCGGATTTGTCTTCCAGTTCTATAACCTGATACCGAACCTTACGGCATATGAGAATGTCGAGATGGCTGCCCAGCTGGTAAAAGACCCCATCAACTGCGACCTGCTTATGAAGGAGGTCGGTCTTGAAGACAGGAAAAACAACTTCCCGGCACAGCTTTCCGGCGGTGAACAGCAAAGAGTCTCTATAGCCAGAGCGATTGCCAAGAACCCGAAGCTCCTTCTCTGTGACGAACCTACGGGAGCTCTTGATTATCAGACCGGAAAGTCAATATTAAGACTCCTTCAGTCTCTGAGCGTTGAAAAGCATATGACTGTTGTAATAATCACACATAACTCCGCTCTGACCGCAATGGCTGACAGGGTCATCAAAGTAAAGAACGGAAAGATCACGAGCAATATTATTAATCAGAATCCGGTAAGCGTAGATACGATCGAATGGTAATGAGCCCTTACGTCAAGACGATATTAAGATCTATCAGAATGACACTGCCCAGATTTATCGCGATATTCGCGATAATCGCACTGGGTGTCGGCTTTTTTGCGGGACTTAAGATAACAACGCCTTCAATGATCGCGACAGGTGATAAATATACCAACGACCAGGCTTTATTCGACTTCAGGTTCTTATCCACGATCGGTTTTACCGAAGACGATATCAGTGAACTCGCGAAGCGCACCAACTGCGTCGTCGAAGGCGCTTATTCCGCTGACTGTTCGGCATATCTCGGTGACAGCCCGACCACTTCGACAGTGCGCTTTCTGTCGATAACCGATAAAGTCAACAGGATAACCCTTGAGTCCGGGCGTCTGCCTGAGAATCCTGATGAGATAGTGATAGATGCGTACAAGTTTCCTGATATGCAGCCCGGGACCAGGCTCGTCATTGCGGACGAGACAAGTGATGACGCGCTCAAGATGTTTAAGTACAGGGAATATACGATCGTCGGGACTGCCAGATCTCCTGTTTACATGAACTTCCAGAGGGGTTCCTCGAATGAGGGTTCCGGAAGCGTGGCATGTTATGTCTGCGCTCTTCCCGGGGCATTTGATTCGGAGTATTACACCGAGGCATATCTTTATGCGGACACAGGGCTCTATATCTATTCGGACGAGTATAAAGACTGGGCGAAAAGTGCCGAAAGGCTGTACAAGGTCAATCTCAAGAGCGTTATTGATGACAGGTTTGAGGCGGCATTAAGGGAGGAATACGATAAGCTCTACGACGGTGTCGATGAATTCAATGAAGGTATCGGAGATGCCTGGGATGAGATCAGCGATGCCAGGAAAAAGCTTGATGATGCGAAGAAGAAACTCGAAGATGCCCAGGCTGAGGTCGACAAGCACGTTGCGGAGCTGGAGGAAGGAAAGAAAACTCTCGACGAATCGTGGAAACAGCTGAGCGAATACGGTGCGGAACTGGCTTCAACAAAGGCCATGCTCGATGAGACGGAGAGCAGGGTCGTCAGTGAGAAGGAAGAATTGGACAGCTTAAAGGAAGATATCGATTCTCTTTATGAGGAGCTTTCAGAAGACCGCTCTGATCTGAGAAACGCGAGGATCGAAAACGAGTCAAGAATATCTACGCTTGAGTTTCTGATATCTACTTATGAATCCTCCATATCCATGCTGGAGACGGCTGTGGAGAACAACGAGGCAAGGCTCGAAGAGGCGGAATCTGACTGGGAGAGGCAGCTTATCGAAGCCCAGATCGCAAGCCAGAAGGAAAGCATTGAGAACTACAGACAGATGATCGCCGATTCCGAGGCTGAGATAAGTGAACTCGAGGAAGAGGCTGAAGGCTTCGGTGATATACAGAAAAAGATCGACGCGAAGCAAAAGATCTACGAAGAGAAGATCGCTTCATATAACGGGAAATACCAGGTTTATATGTCCGATAAGATCCAGTATGATCTCGGCAGCAGTTCATACGAGAGCTCCAAAGCCCAGTACGACAGCGCGTATTCACAATATGCGGACGGACTTGCCCAATATAATGATGGTGTTGAACAGATAAAGGATGCCCAGGAGCAGATCGATGACGGATGGAAAGAATATAATGACGGAGTCAGAAAACTCTGGCAGGGATATTCGGAGTATTCAGATACGGCTGACAGTGTCTATTATTCCAGTATCGTTTACGGCTACTCGCTTCTCAAGAGCGTTGATGATCCTGAGACTTATGTGCTCGGGAGAGACATGAACACGGGCTATGTATGTTTTTATAATGATGCCCAGATAGTAGACGGAGTCACGACGGTATTCCCGATATTCTTTTTCGCGATCGCCGCTCTTGTATGCTCCACCACGATGAGCAGAATGGTAGGCGATGAACGAGGTATCATCGGCACTATGAGAGCGCTCGGCTACACTGATTTTGCCATCGTAATGAAATTTGTTATCTATTCCGGACTGGCTTCGGTTCTGGGCTGCGTCGCCGGATTTGCCGGAGGGACAAAACTCTTCCCGTGGGTAATATGGGAATGCTACAGGATGATGTACGGATTCTCGGATCTTACGTTTACCTCAAGCGTACCGCTGTTTATCATTACTTTGGCAGCATCTCTCCTTTGCACGGTAGGTGTTACTGTCGTAACGGCGCTTTCCGCGCTGAAGGGCATGCCGGCAGAGCTTATCAGACCGAAGGCGCCTCTCCCGGGCAAGCGCATCCTGCTTGAATACATCGGATTTATCTGGAAGAGGATGAAGTTCCTTCATAAGGTCTCCGCCAGAAATGTTTTCCGCTTCAAGAAAAGAATGTGGATGATGATCATCGGTATTGCCGGCTGCACGGCGCTCCTTCTTACCGCGTTCGGTCTTTACGATTCCGTCTGCAACCTCGTCAACGTTCAGTACGATAACATCCTGAAATACGATCTTGCCGTAGTTTTCGATGATAAGTACAGACAGTTTGAGATCGAAGATGCCGCAAAGTCCGTCAGCACACTCGGCATCAATTACGATTATGCCGTAATGAAGAGTGATCAGGCTAAGAATAACGGCTCAAATTATGTAAGAGATATCGATATGTTTATTTCCGACGATCCGGATATCCTGAAGATCTTCGGCCTGACTGATGAAAAGACCGGCGAGGATATGCCCTGGCCAGATGACGGTACGGTCGCCATATCCAGGAAACTTGCCGTAAAGAACAATATAAAGGCAGGGGACACCATATCATTCCTGTACGGCGATGATGAGCACGAAGTAACGCTCGTTGTAAGCGAGATATTCATGAACTACACGTTCCACTATGCCTATATGACGCCTGACACATACCGCCAGGCATTCGGAAAGCCATATACCCCCGAGACGCTCCTCATAAAGACGGAGAACAAGCTTCCGGAGGAAGCCTATAAGATGGCTTCATATCTTTCCGATAACTATGAGATCAAGACCTGGACTGCCACATCGGACTTAAGGGAGAGCTTTGCAAAAACCATGGAACGTATGAATTACATCATCATACTAGTTGCCATATGCGCGGCGCTCCTCGCGTTCATAGTCCTGTTCAACCTCAACAATATCAACATCACGGAACGTATCAGGGAGATCGCGACGCTCAAGGTCATGGGATTCAACAAAAGGGAGACCGGCGCATATGTCACGCGCGAAAATATCCTCCTTGTTATCATGGGCTATCTTTTCGGAATCCCGTTCGGCTTCTTGCTTCACAGATTCGTTATGCTCAAGATCGAAATGGACATGACCACATACGATATCAGGATCATACCGATGAGCTTCGTCTACACGCTCGCGCTGGTACTAATCTTTTCGACGGTGGTCAATCTTGTCATGCAGGCAAAGATCGAAAAGATCGACATGGCAGAGTCGCTTAAGAGCGCGGAATAATTACTGGTCGCCTTCGCCGTTCATCCAGCTCTGGTGGTAATTCTTGCGGCGGTATTCTTCCGGTGTAAAGCCGGTGGTCTTCTTGAAGACCTGAATGAAGTGCGACTGGGAAGAGAAACCGAGGTAATTGGCGATCGTAAGAGAGGATTCGTCAAGGTGCCTGAGCATATTGCAGGCAACGTTGATCTTCTGGTCTCTTATGTATCTGCTTAATGTAATGCTCATCTCCTGTTTAAAGAGCTTCGAAAGATAGCTTGAATTAAGAGATAAGGAGTCTGCTATGGATTCCACAGTGAGATTCTCCTGTATATGGGATCTTATGTAATCGATGGCTACGACGATATGGCGTGAGACGACGCGGTTCTTTGAAAGATCGCTCATCTTGCGGCAATACGTGCGGAGCATCTCATTCTGGACTGTATAAACCTCGTCAATGGTGCTCGCGGCATCGATCTGGGAGATGAAGATATCACTCAGATTGTAGGCGACGGATATCTCGAGGCCGGCTTCGATGCAGAAACGGCTTACGAGAGCGGTGAGGATAACAGTGTGGTATTTGACGTTGCGGACCCTGTCGGGGCTTAATATGCCCAGAACCTGGGTAGCACCGATGGTCTTGAGGGCTTCTTCGAGTTTGTACATATTTCCGCTGGCAACAAGTTCATAGAAGCTGATCTCGTGATTATAAGCGACCTGACGGTTGCCGGATTCGCCTTCGTCCATAAGTCTTTTAGCAAGTTCTTTCTCGATATTCATATGAAACACCTCAAAGCCAGAAATAAAAAATGTTAAATCTATAACAAAAATTTTATATTTCTTTTCTCGGCATGTAAAGCATACTTGAAGGATAGGTTGCGGAAAAAATATTACAAACTAATGGAACAGGGGCTTTGGACGCAAAATCTTATTGAGTTATTGTCCGAAAAGTAATAAAATTTTTTAAGATAGTAAAGATGGAGGTTTGTGCATTCATGACTGATGAACTTAAAGACATTATCTATGCCGATTTGTTCAGATATACCGGTAATGCACGCCGCTACAAGAACATCTATGCATGCTATCTTGAAGAGAGAAGGTCTTCCCCTGAGTTCAGTTATATCAGCGTAATGAGAAGAACGCGTTATTATGCTGACCAGATCAAGAAGTATGACGGCTTCAAGAAAAAACTTTATGAGATAAAGTTTGCAGTCACCAATTTCAGGCTCGACCGCTTAAGCCGCAAATACCATTTCCAGATACCTTATGACACCGAGATCGGCAAGGGCTTTTATCTTGCGCACTTCGGACGAGTTATCATCCACCCGAAGAGCGTTATCGGTCACAACGTTAATGTCTCGACAGGCGTTGTTATCGGTACGCAGTTCAGAGGTAAGAGGAAGGGTTCTCCCCATATCGGCAATTATGTATGGATCGGCGCAAATGCCGTTATCGTAGGCAATATCAGGATCGGCAACAACGTTCTTATCGCCCCCGGCGCATATGTCAATTTTGACGTGCCGGACGGTTCCATCGTAATCGGCAACCCGGGACTCATCAGAAGATCACCGGGCGCTACGCTGAACTATATCAACAACACTATCCTCTTTGACGAATATAATGTCCGTTCAGACGGAGTCAGACAGTGGTAGAGCCTTCGGTTTACAGATGTAACAGAGAGCGCTTTGCCGCCGCGTTGCAGGACCGCACCGCGGCGCTGCTTTTCTCGGGTGAGGAAAAGCATATGTCCCGCGACTCTGATTACAGGTTTTTCGCGGACCGTAATTTCTTTTATCTGACGGGCCTGGAGCGCCCCGGCTTTGTGCTTGTTATAGAGAAGAACGGCGGTATTGTTTCCACGCATATTTACGCGCCGGCCAGGGATTCCATGAAGGAGCGCTGGCACGGCAAGAGAATGGATCATTCGGAGGTGGCAGCTGCTACCGGGCTTTCCGAAGAGGATGTCCTCGATCTCGAGAAGTATGAGGAGAAGGAGTTCGAACTCATAAAGGACACGGATATTAAGATATATCTGGACTGCTCTTCTGTTATGGATAAGCCTTTCGAGCTCAAAAAGCAGATCGAAAAGGACGGGCGCAAGGTCTGTGACCTGTCCGAGATCACGACATCCATGCGTCTTGTAAAACAGCCTTATGAGATCGACGCGATAAGAAATGCCGCAAGGATCACAGAAGAGGCGATAGAGGAGATGAAGAAGCTCATCCGTCCGGGTATTTCGGAGTATGAACTCTATCTTAAGCTCGAGTATGAGATGGCAAAGAGAAGCTCGATGAGCTTTGCCTTTGAGACGATAGTCTCGTGCGGTAATAACGCTTTCTATCTGCACCATTCCGACCCGGAGAAGGACGGCGACGGTATTGCAAAAGAAGGCTCGATAATCCAGATCGATTGCGGCGCCAGAATGGACGGTTACTGTGCCGACATCTCGAGGGTTTTCTTAGTCGGCGCCCCCGGGGATGAAGACGATAAAAGAATGAAGCTCCTCGGTCTTATTCAGGGCTTAAGGAAAGCTGCGTTTGCGTATATCGCGCCCGGAAAAACATTCGCCGGGCTTAATTCACAAATGTATGACATTGCGGGCAAATGGCTTGCGGGACAAGGCCTAATATCTGATAATTTTACAGTGGAGGAAGTGCGCCGTTACTACTGGCACAACACCTCGCACTATCTCGGTCTGGACGTTCATGATGTCGGTCCGAGGGACAGGGAATTTGAAGCAGGTAATTGTCTTGCGGTGGAGCCCGGAGTTTATATTCCCGAATGGAATACCGGTTTCCGAATCGAGGATGACTGCCTGGTAACTGAAGACGGCTGTCAGCTCCTGAGCTCCGGGAAGGACAGCCCGGAGGGTATAATTGTCGGATAATGGTTCAGCTGTAACCGCTGTTCTCGTTGCGGTACTGATAGTGCTTTTGATAGTCCTCATAGGCGGAGGGCTTTTTGTGCTGTTCATGAAGTATACCGACAAGATCTTTAAGAAGGTTTTCAGAAGACCCAAGCCCCTTCCGCAGGTGGACAGAACACCCAAAAAGATAGACAGAAGCACGATTATAGGACGAGGAAAGAACTGGTTCTATACATTCCATAACGAGTGGCTGGGAGTAAGGACGACTTCTTTTGACGGCTGCAAGCTTTCCGGTTATTACCGTCCTTCATCTGACTCAACATGCCGCAGCATGGTGATCCTCGTTCACGGCTATGATGAGTCACCGGCAGAGATGGCTGCATACGCCAGACTCATGATGCGGAAGGTCCAGTGTCACTGTCTGATCACGCACATGAGAGGCCACGGTATGAGCGGCGGCAAAAACTTTACGTGGGGACTGATGGAAAGCGTTGACCTCGACGCATGGTTTACATTTACCAAAAGGCGTCTCGGCAATAACTGCAGGATATATCTCGTTTCAAGGGGCGCGGGCTCCACGGCTTGTCTTCTTGCGGCCCAGCAGAAGGAATTTGACCGCTGTGTCTGCGGAATAATCGCGGATTCACCGATGTCTTCACTTACATCTTTTCTGAAGACAACGCTGCCTCAGAGCACGAGGATAAATCCCGACTGGATTATCGGAAGTATAAGAAAACGCGCGCAGAAGGAATTCGGCTTTGATATCAACCGCTGTGATGCGGCGGCGCATGCCAGTTCGATAAAAGTGCCGGTCCTTATTTTCCAGGGCGGTGAAGACGAGATAACCAAACCTACGGATACGCGTGAGATCTACGATAATCTGCGATGCAGAAAGAGAATGGTCATCGTCAATAACGCGAAGCATATGGACTGCTATGAGAAGTCGCAGGCGATGTATGAACGCGAGGTCCAGAAGTTTATTGAATCCTGCATTGTAAGACTTGTTAAGATTGGGCGTCTTTGATCCGGATTATTTAGTATAAGGTGCTATCGCCTTCAAGTCTGATTTCGCGTTATTATTTCATGGTTGTTTAATTGGTTTTTATATTGCGGGATAACTGTGCCTGTATATTTGTTTGACTGAACTATGAGTACTGCGGTAAAGCCTGGAAAGACCATGACCGAAGGAAGCCTGTGGAATAAGATCCTCGGGTTTGCATTTCCTTTGGCGATGACGGGGATCCTTCAGCAGCTGTTCACGGCGGCTGACGTCGCTGTCGTCGGTAATTTCACCGGAGAACTCGGCGAGGCTTGTATGGCGGCGGTAGGAGCCAATACGCCTATCGTATCTCTTATAGTCAATTCGTTTCTCGGAATATCACTCGGCACCAACGTCGTTGTCGCGAATGCGGTAGGGCGGAATGACGAGGAGACTGTCCAGAAGGCTGTTCATACTTCAATGATCGTAGCTGTCATCGGCGGCATAATCGTATCGCTGATAGGGCAGATCTTTGCGGAACCGCTTCTCAGGGCACAGAACATCTCTGATGAAGCAGTGGATATGGCGATCCTTTATTTCAGGATCTATATTTCCGGACTTCCCGTGATACTGCTTTACAACTTTGAGGCGGCAGTATTCAGGGGAGTGGGAAATACAAGGACTCCTTTTCTTGCACTGGTTATCTCCGGTGTTGTTAATGTCGCTTTGAATGTATGCTTTGTTGTCGGATTTGACAGAACGGTAGACGGTGTCGCAGCGGCAACCGTTATCTCCAATCTGATAAGCAGCATAATACTGCTGCTTTTCCTCAGAAAGTCGAAGAACTCTGTCAGGTTTGACTCGAAAAAACTCCGCATCGATTGGGCCGTCCTTTGGAAGATACTGAAGATAGGTCTGCCGGCAAGCGCGCAGTCGGCTGTTTTCTCGATCGCAAATATCATTATCCAGTCGGCGATAAACGGTCTCGGAACAACTGTTGCCGCCGCGTCGAGCGCCGCTTTTAATATCGAGATATTCTCTTATTATGTCCTGAACAGCTTCGGACAGGCCTGCACTACGGTCACGGGACAGAATTTCGGCGCGCGCAAGTTCGACAGGTGCAGGAAAGCCCTGAGACTTTGTCTTATCGAAGGAGTCATTATCGAGGGAATAATGGTATCGACCCTTCTTTTCTTCGGAAGGGATCTGCTGTCGGTATTTAATCAGGATCCGGAGCTTATCGAGATTGGTTATATCCGCATTATGTTTATCACGACAGCGCATCTTCTTTCTCTGTTCTACGATGTCATGAGCGGCTACATGAGAGGATACGGCATCTCGCTCACACCGGCAGTCATTACGATGATCACCATCTGCGGAACAAGGGTGGTATGGGTAATGACGGTTTTCGCGCAATATCACTCTTTCATGAGTCTCATGATCGTATATCCGGTAAGCCTCGGCCTCAACGCCGTCTTTATCTTCCTGCTGCTCCTGATAAGAAGGCCTGCGAAAAAACTTGGCGGCAGTCCTGAGCGATCATAACAGTTTTTGGTCTCAACATTTTTATCAACTTTTATGGCGTAATAACATAGTAGAAAAGTTGATTTTTCGCAAAAATCAACTTTTCTCTCAACTTTTTCATGGTAAAAAGCTGTGGAAAAAGATAATGTTTTTCATCAATGATAATTGATAGCATTTCATGCTTGTATTTCGCGAAAACGTGTAGTATATTTGTCGCGACAAACGGAAATCGGGGAGCCTTAAAAAGGCTGAGAGGGATTAAGATCCGACCCGCTGAACCTGACGGATAATGCCGGCGTAGGGAACCAAATATATATTTTTTTCGTTCCTCTTGTCATCGGTACTATCTGCGGATAGCGAGCCCATTACGGGTTTTCGTGACGGAGGTGTTTTTATGTCCAAACAATCTACAAAATCCAACCGTGAGAATATCTTAAGGATATCCACGGGCGGTGTCTGCCTGGCGCTGGCATTCGTTCTTTCACAGCTGAAGCTTTTCGAGATGCCTATGGGCGGATCAGTCACACCCGCGTCAACGCTGCCGATCATAGTTTACGGCGTTGCTTTCGGACCTGTGTGGGGATTCGCTGTCGCATTTATCTTCAGCCTCCTGCAGCTCATCGGAGGATGGCTCGTAACGCCTTTCCAGGTTTTGCTCGATTACACGATCGGATATACTGCATTGGGATTTGCAGGTTTTGCTGCTCTTAAGTCAGACAGCAGAAGAAAGATAAGCGGCGCGTTAAGCAGATACAGAGGTACATCGATCCTCAAGATACTCGCCTTTTCAGTAGTTGCTTATTTTGTAAGATGGCTCGGTTCTGTTGCTTCAGGAGTTATCTTCTACGCTGAATACGCAGCTGACGCAGGCTACGACAGCGCTCTCATATATTCAATGGTCTACAACGGTTCATTCCTTTTAGCTGACCTTGCGATCCTTTCCGTTGTTCTTGTACTTCTTTACATGGTCATTCCTTCTTCAAGAGAAGACAATACACTTTCAACGATCCAGAAATTTACTGCCGAGTTTGTCGGAACATTCGTCCTCGTATTTGTCGGATGCGGTACTGCAATGGCAGTCGGATGCGACTCCGTAAACGGCAGCGGATATATCCTTACGGCTTTTGCTTTCGGTCTTGTTATCGTTGCAATGGCTTATTCGATCGGCAACATATCAGGCTGCCATATCAATCCGGCCGTATCTCTTGCAATGCTGATCTCACGCAGAATGACGATCTCTGAATTCTGGGGCTATGTTGTTTTCCAGATCTTGGGAAGCATCTCAGCCGCAGGACTTCTCCAGTATCTTTTCGATACTGCGGGAAAGATCGACATGACCGGTGTCTATGACGCTGAGGAAGGCGCTATGACATCATGGGGCCTTGGAGCTAACGGACTTTCCGGAGTGGGCGGAAATATCCTTGCCGGGCTCATCATCGAGTTGATCCTCACATTCATTTTTGTCCTTTGCATCCTCGGTGTAACGGACAGCAAGTTCAAGCACGGTTCATTCGGTGGTCTTGTGATCGGTCTCGCGCTTGTCCTTGTTCACATCCTCGGTATCGCTTTCACGGGAACATCCGTAAACCCCGCGCGTTCCATCGGACCCGCAATCTTCGCAGGCGGCAAGGCTCTTTCAGAACTCTGGGTATTCATCGTTGCACCTTTTGCAGGTGCCGCACTTGCAGCACTTGTCTATAAGGCGATCTCAAGAGCGAAGGAAGACAAGATTGCTGATGTTTCTGCTGAAGCAGAAGACGAAACTGAAGAATAAGTTTTGAGTTTATAACCGGTATTTTCAGATACCCTTCCACGTTGCCTGCCGGCCGGATCAGTTGTTGGTCCGGCCGGTTAATTAATTGTAGCTTTTTGTACAAAACACTATTCTTTTGGTATAATAACAAATTATAGATAACACATTTCTGAAGATAATTAAGACTTTTCTTTTCATTTTACAGTCAGCACAAAGGTTTATAGTTTATTACCCCGCAATTTACAGATAATCAGATTCAACTGGTGGAGAGTAAACCATATGACAAATTCTAAGAGAAAGAGTCTATTTGCTGTAAACGTTATAGTTCCGCCTGCCTGCGGCTTTTTATTTTCCCGGAATACCAATTTGTAGACTATCGATAAAGGAGGGATCATTATGCATCGTTTTTGCGGAAGTTGCGGAAATCCGCTTGGATCTGATAACCGTTGTCCCAAGTGCGGCTGGACACCTCCGCCTGAGACAGCACCTGTTGCCGCGAAACTCAGATATTGCGGCGCATGCGGAAGACCTTTGGGATCAGATGCGCATTGTCATTTTTGCGGATGGACTGCTGCGGCAGTAAATGAACCTGCAGATGACGGACAGCCGGCAAAAAAGAAATCAGCTAAGCAGAAACGTGCGAAGTCCAAACCTGCCGGGAAGAAAGGTGCTGCACGGAACCATGATGGTAAGAAAAAGAAGAAAAACATCCTTCCGGTCATAATCCCTGTCGCAGTAGTTGTTATAGCTATACTGACAGTGGTTGCTTTGAATCTGTTCGGGGTGATCAATCTGTTTGGAAAGAAGAAATCTGTTGACAATATTGAACGCTTGTCTGCAAAAGAATATCTTTCGGAAATAGGTAAAGTAACCGATAAGACGTCGGCAAAAAAAGTTGAACTCTTAACAGAAGCAGAAGCATACAAGGAATTCTCGAAACGGGGATTTGATGATATTTCTATCGTTGCTTATTATGATATTAAAGGGAACTCGATTGGAACTCAGGAGATCAGTTCCAGGGGTAAAGATAAACACCCTTCATATCATGCTTTATATTCTTCTCCGTCAGGAGTGGTATGGAATATCTCTTTGGCCGGCGATATCTTCTATGCCGTGCCTCTCAGTCTTAACAATGAAGGTGCCTTTGATGTTCCATATACGATCACCGAAGCGAAGTATTATTGGGTCTATGATGGGGTGGAGAATGCCTTTTTTACCGTAGACCTTGATGATGACGTTGCTGTTCTTAAGCGGGTTAATAAGATCGATGCGGATACTATAGACGAATTGGATGCAAAGGAGATCGATGAATTATGAAACATTTGAATAAATCTGTTGTTATCCTGCTTACGGTTTGCATGGTACTTTCCATATTCCCTCAGAGTGTTTTAGCAAAAAAGAATAACGAAGATGGGAAAGCCTACAGGAAAGGACGCCGGATGATCTCTATGGGAGATTCTTTTGCTTCGGGAGAAAGTATTGGCAGATATGGTACCGGTTCTGTTACTGATGAGGACTTTCTTGCACACCGTTCTTCTTTTGCGTGGTCTGGTATGTTGAAGCTCCCCGGAGCCGAAGGCATGATGCGTGATAACCGTGGTACAAACTGGGAGTTTGTTGCATGTTCCGGTGCTACCACCGAGAACCTGACAGGGACACAGACCAAAGAGTATAACCACAACGGTTCAAAGGGAAGTTACGAGATGCCGCCCCAATTTGATGCTTTCAAAAACGGAATGATCGATCCGAAAGAAGTGGACTATGTTACTCTTTCCATCGGAGGAAATGATGTCGATTTCAGCGGAATTATCAAAAGGGCCGCATTAAATGGCCCCGGTTTTTACGGATTTGCTGTCGATGCTGTTACTGATAAACTGAATCACTTTGATGATCCGGGCGGAACGCATGATAAATTGGTTGATACGTACCGCAGGATTGCCAAAGAGGCACCCAATGCGACTATCATTGTTACCGGTTATCCGCAATTGTTTGCTCCGCACAGTGATATGACTGATGGTAATTATCTGGTCAATGAAATTGAAGCCCAAACTATAAATGAAGGTGTTTCTTGCTTTAATCTGCGTATTAAATCAATAATCCAGGAACTGCAGATGGAAGGTATTAATATCGAATTTGCGGATGTTGAAAAGAAATTCAAAGGCCATGGGGCTTTTTCAGATGAACCATGGATAAACGGTATCGAATTCGGAGCAGATCCGGAAGAACTGGATGATAATGCAAAAACAAGTATGAATTCCATACATCCGAATTTCGACGGAGCTAAGGCTTATGCCGAGTGTGTTCAGGAAGTTATCGACAGGGTTGAAAAGGAAAAAGCGGAAAAGAGAAAGGAACTGGGCCTGGACGATGACGGTAATCCCATTAACGCACCTACCGGTACTCCGGGACCTACTTTATCGGTAACTCCGACTCCTGAGATTTCAGTAACCCCGACTCCCGAAATATCCGGGACTCCGGGCCCTACTGAGACTCCCGGAGCCTCCGTAACCCCCGGCCCGGATATTCCCGTACCGACTTGGGAGCCCGTACCTGATTACGGATATCCGCCTGTTGAAGAACTTCTCGGAACATACGAGGACGGTATGCTAACTGTAACTGAATTCTATATTCCGCCTGAAGTTCAGCAAGCCATTGAAGATGCCCGTGCACAAGCGGAAAGTGAAGGAGCCGATGTAGAGGGCTGCGACATTGATATGAGTCAGATCGTAGGACAGACTGCCGGATTCCCGTTTACGCTTTCGTCTTCCGGATCAGGACTGATGTTCAGCGCGGAAAGTATTCCGGCTCAGCCTGCTACATATTATCCGGATACCGGTGTTATCGTAGTGCCGACATTTACCTATGTAGAAGATGAAATGCCTGCATATGTAACCATTACTTTGCACCAGTGTTCATATTCAAATCCTGAACACACAGCAATAGTTATTGACGGCAGTCTCATTTACGAGTTTACCGGCGAGTATAAAGGAGTCGTTATGAAGTGCAGGATCTCCGGCACCAGACAAATACCTCCTAAGGTTACACCTGAACCGTCCGAAGAAGGGTATGATGGAGACGGCTGATAATACATCAGTAAAGCTGCAGGATAATAAACTGCATGGAATCTGCTGATACAATATGATCCGTGAACTGACATTTTTGGGAATTACAATTAAATCATATTCTGCGATGGCGGTCATAGCGGCGCTTGTTTGCACCGCTATGTGTTGGCGGCCTCTTCGCCGGTGCGGATTCACGCGTACCGGTGTACCCGTGTTATTGTCTGTGTTGTGTGTAATGTTTCTTGTCGGAGCACGTTTGTGGAATGTAGCCGTTAATCCGGGTTCTTATGGAGTGGACAAGCAATGGTATACTTTGCGGATGACGGGCTTTAGTATGTATGGAGGCATATTAGGCGCATTTATAGTGATCCTGTTTGCTTCACGCTTGACTGACATCAGCATTGCAAGAATCCTTGATGCGGTTACGATACCTTCTGCCGTAGCGTTCAGTATCGCCAGAACAGGCTGTTTTCTTAACGGATGCTGTGCCGGAAAGGATACAGATCTTCCATGGGGCGTGGTTTTTCCGTCGAAATATGATGGTTTGTCAACGAACCTGATATCCTTTCAAAATCATCCGGTTCACCCGACGCAGATATATGAAATGCTTTTGGCTTTGATAGGCATCCCTCTTTGTCTTATGATCGTAAAGAAATGCCGTGCGGGTTCAGGCGGATTGTTCTTTATTTACGGCACATGGTTCAGCGCCATGAGGCTTGCCATACTGCCTCTGCGTTCCTTGCCATACCCTGATCCGGTAAAGAATGCAGGTTATCCGATTATATATGTATCACTTATTGTTTCAGGCGTCTGTCTTTTTATCCGGGCATGTCGGCAGGGGAGATCAGAGACTGTTATAAGTAAAGGACAGTTGCCGTAAATATTTACAAATACCCCGCTTCATTTATAATCAGGATAATTTGAAATATAAAAGGGGATAGATATGGCAAGAGGCGGTTTTCACGGCGGAGGATTCCACGCCGGCGGACATCACGGAGGCTTCGGAGGTTTTCATGGCGGAGGATACCATGGAGGCTTCCACGGCGGGCATTATTATGGCGGCGGTTACAGAGGAAACGATGATTCGGATGAACTCAATGCTTACCGTTTCTATTCATCCATGATCGTTTTGGGATTAGGTTTATTCGGTTTCCTTATCAGTGCATGTTCCAACGGTAATATTCCGGGATTTGATTATGTCAGTATAGGACTGTTCTTCATAAGCTGCTTTTTCTATGCATCGGTCTTTAATAATTCCGGCAGGACCGCAGCTCTGAAAGGTCTCAGGAAAGGCTCATGCTCGGGAGCGGTATGGAAAGGCGAGAGCCCTTATTTCAGGGTGGGCAATTATCAGACTTGGTACGATACAAGAGCTACCCAGTACTGCATCTCTTTTTATGAGAAGAATTTCGGCAGTGAGAATGCGGAAAAAGTAAAAGAGACAATGGACAGGACCCCGAAGATCATCTGGATGAACCAGAAGATCTGGGCCGCAGGAGGTATTGCCTGCTTTGTCTCGTCATTCTTTTTCTATGAGCTCGTAATACCGTTCTTTGAGAATAGTGTTATGACGGATGAGGCGTTTAACTTCGTGGACAATGCGGTTTTCTATCTGCCGTCGGTACTTGCGCTGCTTTTCTCGGTTACGGGGTTTATCCTGATCAAGGTAAGGGATAATCTTCTGTACAAGTGCGCTTTTAGGATCGTCAATGATAACATTGCGGCTGAAGAGAGAATGAAGACGGAAAGCATTATTGCTTCCAAACTGAGCAAAAAATGGTACTACAACAGGTGTCCTAACTGCGGAGCGGAGGCTTCAAAAGCTCTCAGGAGCTGTACACACTGCGGAGCCTCACTTGAGGTCATGTCATTTGAAGACGGAATATCCGGTGCTATTCACCGTATATCCGGTGCGGATGAGGAAAAAGATCAGTAAAGGGGACAGACTATGGCACGCGGCGGATTTCACGGCGGCAGCACCCATTCCGGAGGGTTTCACAGCGGCGGAGGAGGATACCACGGAGGCGGCTCCCACAGCAGCAGCGGCGGCGGTTTTTCTGGCGGCTCCCGCAGCAGCGGCAGCAGTTCTTCCGGCAGCGGGTTCAGGCACAGCAGCGGTTTCTCAGGCGGAGGATACGGTGATGATGACTTCGCAGGCGGTATGTATGAGACAATGACATGGTTTGCCATTATCGCTGTCATTGGTGTTATCACTTTCGTAGGTTTCTTTGTCAAGGCTATCGCTGAAGGCGAGGTGCCGGGATTAAATCTCGTTAATCTGGGCATCTTCTGCGTCAGTTTTTTCGTGTTCATTCCCGCGCTGGTGCCTTATGAAAGAACATCGGATCTTAAGGGTATAGAGTCTTCTGATCTTTCGAAATTCGGAGGGAGGATCTGGAATGCAAAAGGCCCGCGTCCGCCGGAGGCCATAGGCGATAAGCGCACATGGGTATCGAAGACGGATAAGCGCTTCTGCATATCCTTTTTCGATAACGAATACGGTCCGGAGAATGCGAGGAAAGTTCTGGAGACCATGCGGAGAACACCGCGCATTATATGGATGAATCCGTTCAAGTGGCTTATGTTTTCCTTGATCTGTTTTGTGGTGAACTTCTTCTTTTATGAGATGGTTATACCGACCTTCGAAAACATGATCATGACCGATTTTGCATTTGCTTTTATCGATGTCACCGTTTTCTACTTCATGTCTGTGCTGTCACTCATTTTGTCGGCTGCATGTCTGGTGCTCGGTAAGGTGAAGGATAATATTCTGCATGAGTGCGCGGTAAGGATCGTCGAAGATAATCTCGCTAATGAAGAAAAGATAAAGACCGAAGGCTTCATCAAGTCAAAGCTCAGTGAGAAGTGGTTCCATAATTTCTGCCCCGACTGCGGCACAAAGGCTTCGAATGTTCTTACTTCATGCCCTGTCTGCGGTGCGTCACTTGAGGTAATGAGTTTTGAGGACGGCATTCCGGGCGCGGTCCACCGTGTCTCGTATGAGAGTTTGAACGCCGCGAATGCGTCCGGCGCTGTTGCAGGAAAGGATAAATGATCATGAAAAAGTTCTTTAAATATTCGCTTCCGATAGGCATAGCGGGAATCGTTCTGAATATAATCCTGTTCGTTACGAATCTTTACTATGAACTCGTGGTCCCGGTCATAGAGAACTCAAGCCTTGAAGGCGCTGTATTTCATTTCTTCGACAATCTGATATACTACACGCCATGTATCTTCATGGTGCTGTTTGCGGCATACATTGTTGTCGGGCAGATATACATGAAGAAGACACACGTTGAGACTGAGGTTAAGGAAACCGAGAAGCTCATGACAAAGAATGCCGAAGTTCAGACCGTTCTCAACGAGAAGGCTGAATTCCTGAAGCACAGATATTACACCAACTGCCCGAAATGCGGAGCGGTAAGAGTCGAGAATACAAATGTGTGTTCCTTCTGCGGCGCATCACTGATAATCGAAGAGAACGAAAAGAAATAATATCCTGCGTTATCAGCCGTCGAATACAGAATCGCAGTATCTTACCGTTGCCATGGCATCTTTTGCATAAGCATCGGCACCGATCTGATCCGAGTATTCGGGTGTCATTACAGCACCGCCGACAACGACTTTTGTGCCGGGCTTTTTCTCTCTCAAAAGCTTTATCGTTTCTTCCATAGAAGCAACTGTTGTTGTCATGAGGGCGGAGAGTCCGACGACACGTATGTTGTTCTCTATTGCGCAGTCTACAATAACTTCGGGCGGAACATCCTTGCCCAGGTCGATAACGTCATAGCCGTAGTTCTCCAGCATTACTTTTACGATGTTCTTGCCAATGTCATGAATGTCGCCTTTGACGGTGGCCAGGATGACCTGTCCCTTTGTATTTCTCGGCTTGTCAGCCATTGCTTCTTTGACGACTGCGAATGCGGCTTTGGCTGCATCCGCGCTCATCAGGAGCTGAGGAAGAAATACGGTTCCGGCTTCGTATCCTTTGCCGACGCGGTCAAGCGCGGGGATCAGATCGGAATCGATTATCTCAAGTGATTCCCTGCCGGAATCAAGAGCTTCTTTCATGGCTTCCGCTGCACGTCCCGTGACGCCTCTCTCGATGGCTTCGGCAAGGCTCAGGACAGTGTTGCTTGCGGAGGATGATGATTTCGGACCCGATGATGAAGCGGAAGTGCCTGCCACATAATCCTTGTATGCATTAATGAATTCCTCAAGGTTAGGATCCATGTTCATGAGGGCATTGAACGATCTGTAGGAAGCCATCATTGGACCGTTGCAGGGATTGATGATCGCGCATGACAGACCGTTCTGCATTGCCATGGTAAGGAAATGCGAATTTACGAGTTCGCGGGCGGGAAGACCGAATGAGATATTCGATACGCCCAGGATGGAATGGCCTGAGAATTCATCCCTGACACGTCTTACGGTATCGAGAGTCGCGATCGCCGAATTCGGATCAGACGAGATAGTCATCGCAAGTCCGTCTATGACGATGTCTTTTCTCGGAATGCCGTATCTGTCCGCTGCTTCATATATTCTTTTTGCGATGGCGATCCTTCCGTCAGATGTCTCGGGAATACCGCCCTCATCCAAAGGAAGGGCTACGAGTACGCCGCCGTATTTTGCGACCAAAGGCATTACAGCTTTGATATTCTCTTCCTTGCCGTTGACGGAGTTGATCATGGGTTTGCCGTTGTAGATGCGCATGCCGCGCTCAAGGGCTTCGATATCAGTGGTGTCGATCTGCAGCGGCAGATTTGTAACCGACTGGATCTTGAGAATAGCAGTCTCCATCATGACGGGTTCGTCGATCTCGGGAAGACCAACATTTACGTCCAGGATATGAGCGCCTGCTTCCTCCTGCTTCAGAGCTTCGGTAAGAATGTAATCGATGTTGTTTTCCCTTAATGCCTGCTGAAGTTTTTTCTTGCCTGTGGGATTGATCCTTTCGCCGATTATGACGGGTTTCTTTCCGATCTTTACGCAGTCCGCAAAACTTGTGACGTATGTATCGTTCTTTTCGACAGGCGGTATGAAGGGAAGAGTCTTAACCTTATTGATCATGGTATTGATGTGCGCAGGAGTGGTTCCGCAGCAGCCGCCCATGACGTGAACGCCGAGCTTCGCAATCTCTTCCATGACGGACGAAAAATCCTCAGGATCGACATCGTAAACGGTAGCGCCGTTTTCGGTTCTCGGAAGTCCGGCATTGGGATTAACGACGATAGGAAGTGAGCAGCATTTTACGAGGCGCTCTGCTATTGGGAGCATCTGCTTCGGACCGAAGCCGCAGTTGATGCCGATAGCGTCGACCTTAAGTCCTTCAAGCATCGCGACTGTTCCTTCAACGCCGCCGCCCGTAAGGAGTTTTCCGGATTCATCGTAGACCATCGTAACTATTACCGGAAGGGCGCAGACTTCATGCGCCGCGACGACAGCGGCTTTTGCCTCGTAAGAGTCGCTCATCGTCTCGATGACGACTACGTCACCGCCTGCTTCATATCCTGCTTTGATTATCTCGGCGAAAACATCCACCGCATCATTAAAAGCGAGATCTCCCATGGGTTCGAGGAGTTTTCCCGTGGGACCGACATCGATCGCGACATAGGCATCATCATCACGGCCTGCCTCGTGACGGGCTTCCTGACATATCTTTACGGCTGCCTTTACGATCTCAGGCACATTATCAAACTTGAACCTGTTTGCACCGAAAGTGTTGGTGTTTACGATGTTCGAACCTGCATCGAAATAGCTTCTGTTAAGTGATCTTATGTCATCAGGTCTTGAGAGGTTCCATGTCTCCGGAAGCTCACCGCCTTTAAGTCCCATTCCCTGAAGGATGGAACCGGTGCCGCCGTCACAAAAAAGCCATTCTTTGCCAAGTCTTTCACGTAAACCCATACGTTACGTCCTTTCTTTGGAAAACTCGCAGGTGGCATGCTTGTTACAGCCGGCACACCCTGCGCAGCCTGTTCTTTCTCTTGAAATGCCGATGCCGATCGCCGCGGTAACGGATTTTGTAGGCACCATGAGAAGTGAATCGGTAAGTTCAATGCCGATCTGTTTTGTTATATCGAGTAACCTGAACCAGTCCTTCTGGTGCTCTAACTTAAGGTCGCCGTAGCCCGGTGAGAATCTGGGGCGGAGGAAGAGTCCGCGCGCTTCGTATGAAGTCTTCAGTTTTTCATTGTAATCATCGAGGAAAGCTTCGATCGCGGCAGCGCCTGCGGCCTGATATATAGAGGCTTCAGCAGCGGAAGTCACGCCTGCCCGTCTGACCAGCATGTCGCATGCAGGACCTATAGTGGCAGCAAGAAGCAATGCTCCGCAGCAGCCATCCAGATTTCTTGCCAGAGACTCTGATTCAAGGATCACGTCTTCTGAGCCGGTATGGAGCGTAACAATGTTACTGCCGGCCGTTACCGGGTATTCTTTTGAGATTATCCTGGGATGTGACTGTATGCTTACCTGATCAGCGGCTTTTCTGATCTTTTCCTGCATCTCGGGCGCGATATCCGTGATGCCGCGGTAGCCCATGTATCTCTGGATCTCTTTTAATGGTATCTCTACTTCCAAAGGCATCAGTTTATTATCCCCTTAAGGTTATAGAGAATATCGGATGCAACGTCCGGCTTGTTCATGGAGTAAACATGAACGTGCGTTATGCCGTTGGCGATAAGATCGATTATCTGCTCCGTGGCATAGATAATGCCTGCCTGGCGCATAGATACAGGATCGTCACCGAAGCGGTCGACAATGGCCTTGAACCTTTCCGGAACACTTGTGCCGGAGAGCTGGACCGAGCGTGAGAGCTGCTTTGCTGTGGTAATAGGCATTATGCCCGGAACGACCGGGACATTGATGCCGATATCCTTGATCCTGTACAGGAAGTTGTAGAAGATGTTGTTGTCGAAAAACATCTGGGTTGTGAGGAAGTCACATCCCGCGTCAACCTTTTCCTTGAGGAAATGGATATCATCAGATTTATGCGCGCACTCAATGTGACCTTCAGGATAGCATGCTCCGCCGATGCAGATATCCGCATCCAAAGCCCTGATGTCCTTTATAAGATCTGATGCATGCAGATAATCGTTGCAGACTATGCCGTCCTTCGGAGGATCGCCCCTTAACGCCATAACGTTATCAATGTTGTTTTCGCGGATCTGGCGAATCATGTTCGCGACATGCTCTTTGGTCGAAGCAACACAGGTAAGATGAGGCATTACGGGAACGCCGTGGAGATTCTTGATATCCGATGCGACTTCAACTGTCAGCTTTGAGGTGGATCCGGCAGCTCCGTAAGTTACCGACATATAGGAAGGGGAGAGCGCGGCGATTGCGCCTGCGGCGGTCTTGACGTCATTCAGACCGGTCTCGGCCTTGGGCGGGAATACCTCAAATGATATCGTGGGCGTTTTGTCTTCAAGTATTTTGTTAATCTTCATAATAAAATGTCCTGTCTGAGCATAGATTTTTGATATACAACGGTTGCTCTAAAGTATACCTCAAAAGAGGGTAATAGATTATAATTTTCGCAATTATAAAGCGTATGCGTTTTTAAAGGCTTACATTCTAAGGAGGATGTTTAAGATGAAGAAATTACTGTCGATCATCCTGGCGCTGGTTACAACAGTCTCTCTGGCCACAGGATGTTCAAAGATCATGGAGATCAAGGAGATGGCCGAGAATTCGGATGTCGATTCATTGATGTCCGTAGGTCAGGATATTGTCGGTGACTTGAACCTCGAGAGGCCCACAAAGGACCGTGCAGGCAATGACATTACGCTTCCTGACAGTGTCGGAAAGATAGTTTCCATGGCGCCTTCAACGACACAGTTCCTTATAGAACTCGGTCTCGGCGACAAGATCGTCGGCATCGACACAAATTCAGCAACTTATGCCGACAAACTTCCCGCAGGTGTTGCGCAGTTCGATATGATGGCACCCGATAACGAAGCCATCGCCGCGCTCAGTCCTGATCTGGTATTCACTTCCGGAATGAGTTCTGTCGGCGGCACTTCACCGTTCCAGTCACTTATCGACAGCGGTGTCTGCGTAGCAGATATCCCTTCACCTGATTCTATCGAAGGAATCTGCGATGACATTCAATTCATCGGCGCATGTGTAGGCAAAGCCGCTGAAGGACTTGCTTATGCAAAGGGTCTTACGGTATTCATGGAGGGTATCGAAGAGTATTCCAAGACGATTCCCGAGGGTGATAAAAAGACAGTTCTCGTAATGATGAACGTTCCTTCTGCCGAGTACCCCACGATCTACACTTTCGGTAAGGGAACATACATGAATGATATGATCGAGATCCTTGGCGCTGAGAATGTATTCGGTGATAAGGAGGGATGGCTCTCGGTTTCCGTAGAGGAGGCTATTGCGGCAAATCCTGACGTTATCCTTATGGACTGCAACTGGATGCCCGGCGCAGCCGACATGGTAAAAGCTCTTGAAGGATGGGAGAACGTTAACGCGGTAAAGAACGGCGAGGTATATCAGATAGATGAGGATGCCTGTTCACGTCCTAACCATCATATCTCCGATGCCACTCTCGAGTGGGGAAAGTGCATCTATCCCGATACATACGGCAACTATTCCCAGTCTTTCAATGACATAAAGAATGATGTTATCGAGCAGGTGCTCGGATAACTTTTCTTAAGACTAAATAATCATGACTAAACGTGGCACAGGACTGAAGATAGCGTTATCGGCAGTCCTGTGCCTTTTTATACTCATTCTGGCGATCAGGCAGGGAAGTGTGTATATATCGCTGAAGGATCTTTTCGGGATCATAGGCGGACACATAACCGGAAAAGGCACACCTGCCGGGATCGATCCCATGATGGATTCGATCTTCTGGACTATAAGGATGCCGAGAGCGATCATGGCATTCCTTGTCGGCGGAGCGCTCTCCGTGAGCGGCGCCTGTATGCAGGCTCTGCTTCAGAATCCGCTTGCTTCTTCCTATACTCTGGGTGTGTCTTCAGGTGCCTCTTTAGGCGCGGCGCTGGTCCTGATCCTTGAGATATCGGTTCCGGTCCTCGCGGGATTTATGCTCCCGTTTACGGGATTCGTATTCGGTCTTATAACTGTTGCCGTTGCGCTGTCGCTGGCGTCAGCAATCGACAGGAGCGTATCCAACACCACCGTGGTTCTGATAGGTATGGTCCTGTCGCTTTTTGTGAACGGCATAATGAACTTTTTATCTACTCTGTATTCTGACCACTCAAAGCAGCTTTTCCTCTGGATGATGGGTTCTTTCTCCGCAAGGGGATGGAAACACTGCGCGGTCCTTTTCCCGGTCTGCGTCATCTGCTTTGCCGTGGTCATGCTCATGTCGCGAAAACTGGACATCATGAGTTTCGGCGATCTCCAGGCGCAGGCAATGGGCGTTGACGCCAAGAAAACCAAGCTTACCGCTATTATCGTCTGCTCTCTTCTTACGGGAATATCAGTAGCATTTACCGGTGTCATAGGTTTTGTCGATCTTGCCGCCCCGCATGTCGTAAGAAAAATATTCGGACCTTCGCACAGGCTTGTCCTTCCGATGTCTTTTATCTACGGCGGAGCATTCATGGCATTATGCGATCTCATTTCAAGGACACTGATGTCACCACGTGAGATACCTGTGGGCGCCGTCACGGCACTTATCGGAGCGCCGTTCTTCGCTTATGTTTTCTTCGCTTCAAGGAGGAAACGCGCATGAAGATCACCGTGAAGAATATGTCGGCAGGATACGGTTCTGCAGAGATACTGCATAACATAAATCTTGAGATCGGTTCGGGCGAGAAGGTGTTTATAGGCGGCGCAAACGGCTCGGGAAAGACAACACTTCTCAGGGTGCTGGCAGGGATAATCCCGCATAAAGGTGAGGTCCTCGTTGACGGCCATGAGATATCTTCAATGAAGCGCAGGGATGCGGCGAAGCTTATAGCTCTCATGCCCCAGACAAGTGATATATATTTTCCTTACACGGTATGGGAGACCGTGCTTCTGGGAACCTATGCATCGTCAGGCAGTTCTTTTTCCGGGAACAATGCCGCTGCAGTCGCATATGCCGCCAGGTGTATTGAAGACTGTGATCTGTCGGATATAAAGGACAGGCATCTTGATGAACTGTCGGGCGGACAGCTTCAGAGAGTTCTTCTCGCAAGGACGTTTGCCCAGAAGTCACCGTTCCTGTTCCTGGATGAGCCGGGAAACAATCTGGACATCAAATACAGAGCTGAACTCTGCGTCAGGCTCAACGAATGGTCGGCAGGGAAGACCGGAGACATCGACAATTCACTGGTGGCTGTCTTCCACGATCTCGAGCAGGCTAAACGGTGCTGCGGGAGGGCTGTAATGCTGAAGGATGGACAGATAGTTTTCGACGGGTGTATAAATGAAGCAATGACAAGAGAAAATCTTCTGATGATATATGATTACGATGTGGCATCTTACATTACTGAATAATAAACTATAAGATAAAAGTGATCTTAAAAGATCCGGGAGGGGCAAAAGAAATGGGTAAAACCAAGGCTAAGAAGAAAAGGACATTTAAGCAGTTCCTGAAGGACAAGGATATCGAGATATCCCTGAAGAAATATTTTGTTGATGCTATGGGCGGAATGGCACAGGGCCTGTTTGCTTCGCTCCTTGTCGGAACGATCCTTTCAACGGTCGCCAAGTATCTGGGAATGGTCGATAACGCTTTCGTAAAGATCATAGCTGACTTTATCGCTCAGGCGGGATCCCTTGCTTCGGCTGCGACCGGTGCCGCAATAGGCGTCGGAATAGCTGCGGCCCTTAAAGCTCCCATGCTCGTTATGGCGTGTGCTGCCGGTGTAGGTTTCTTTGCGAACTCATATCCTGGAGATCCTTATGCGGCAGGTCCTTTAGGCGTGTTTGTTGCCGTTATCTTCGCTGTCGAGTTCGGTAAGATGGTTTCAAAAGAGACCAAAGTCGATATCCTCGTTACTCCTCTTACGACAATAGGCGTAGGTCTTCTTGTAGCATTCTTCACATGCCCGGGAATCGCAATCGCGATGAACTGGCTCGGCAATTTCATCAATAACGCGACACAGCTCCATCCTTTCGCTATGGGTATAGTTATTTCCGTTGTTGTAGGCATTATCCTTACGCTGCCTATATCCTCCGCCGCGATCTGCGCTTCGATAGGAATCGCCGGTATCGCCGGCGGCGCGGCCCTTGCAGGGTGCTGCGCGCAGATGGTCGGATTCGCGGTCGCCTCCTACAGGGAAAACAAATGGGGCGGCATCATATCCCAGGGACTCGGCACATCGATGCTCCAGATGCCTAATATCGTAATACATCCCCAGATCTGGATCCCCGCGACACTTGCTGCCGCTATAACGGGTCCTATGGCTACGATGATATTCAAGCTTGAGTGCAACGGCGTGTCCGCCGGTATGGGTACCTGCGGTCTTGTAGGACCTATCGGATGCTTCTCGGCTATGTCCGAATCCGGCACATTAACTCCTATGGCCTGGATCGGAATGGCAGTTGTATGCATCATCGCTCCTGCGGTACTTTCACTCATTTTCAGTGAGATCATGCGTAAACTCGGCTGGATAAAGAACGGATACATGAAGCTCCAGAGCTGAATAATTAACTCATATAGAGGTTTCATATGGATGTAAGACTTGAGCACCTCACAAAGATCTTCCCGAGCAGGGATAAAAAGGGCAGTGAAGTTGTTGCCGTTAATGACTTTGACTTTACGATCCCCGAAGGCAAGCTGATAGGTCTTTTGGGACCATCCGGTTGCGGTAAGAGCACGATGCTCTACATGATCTGCGGTCTCGAGAATCCGACCTCGGGAAAGATCTACTTCGGCGATGAGGATGTCACCGGCATTCCCTCAGAAAAGCGCGGAGTCGGACTGGTGTTCCAGAATTACGCTCTTTATCCGCATCTTACGGTAAGACAGAATATAACTTTTCCTCTCGAAAACCTTAAGGGAGAGGAAAAGCTTACAAAAGAACAGCGTAACCAGAAAGCCCTTGAAGTTGCAAAGCTCGTTCAGATCGACGGCCTGATGGACAGGAAACCCGGTGAGATGAGCGGAGGACAGCAGCAGAGAGTCGCTATCGCAAGAGCTCTTGTAAAGATGCCTAAGGTGCTTTTAATGGATGAGCCTTTGTCCAATCTTGACGCGAGACTGAGACTTCAGACAAGGGAAGAGATCAGAAGGATCCAGAAAGCCACCGGTATAACGACCATATTCGTTACCCATGACCAGGAGGAGGCAATGAGCATCTCTGACCTTATAGTTGTCATGAAGGACGGTGTCTTCCAGCAGATGGACCAGCCGCAGAAAGTCTATGATGATCCCGTAAACCTCTTTGTCGCAAAATTCCTCGGAACTCCGGCGATCAATGTTTTCGAGGCCGACGTAAAAGATAAGAAGCTTTATATCGGTGAAGACATGGTCATGGATAAGGTCAATGTCAAGGACGGACCGGTATGGTGCGGCATAAGACCCGAAGGCTTTATCCTTGATGAGAACGGCGCTCTGAAGTGCAGTCTGACAGGCGTCGACGTCATGGGCCGTGACACGAGTATAGTATCAACAAATCCGAAGATGACAGGCCTTTCGATCCGCTCGATCATAAGCGCGGAGGACCTGAAGTTAACTTCAAAGGATACTGTCAGATTCAATATCAAGAGATCAAAGACACTTTTGTTTGACAAAGAATCCGAGGCAAGGATCCGTTATGACTAAGAGCGGTGTCAGGAAAGAGGGAATAAAGGGCACGCTTACCGGATGGCTTTATCTGGCTCCCGCGCTTGCGTTCCTGATATTCTTCATGGTCTATCCTCTGATAGATGTTTTCATCTACTCTTTCGAGGAGGGCTATAATTCCGCGTCCCAGACTTATTTCGGAATAGGCGGATATAACTATTCCTACGTCTTGAGGGATCCTTACTTCCTTCAGGCTGTTAAGAATACTTTTATCCTGGTTATCTTTACGGTTCCTATTTCAACCGTTCTCTCTCTGCTTATATCGCTTGCCCTGAATTCCATCGACAAGCTCAGGAAGCTTTTCCAAACGGTCTACTTCCTTCCTTATGTAACAAATACTCTTGCGGTCGGTCTTGTATTCATGATCCTGTTCCGCAAGACGCCTTATACTGACGGACTTATCAATCTGCTTATAAAAGCATTCGGCATGTCTCCGGTTGATTTCATAGAAGGCCCTTACTGGGCAAAGATGCTTGTTCTCTGTATCTATGTTATCTGGATAGTCATGCCGTTCAAGATCCTTATCCTGACTTCTGCTCTGGCATCGGTCAATCCGGTCTATTACAAGGCTGCGAGGATCGACGGCACATCAAAGCCCCGCATATTCTTCAGGATCACGCTTCCCATGATCTCGCCGATGATCTTTTATCTTGTCATCACGGGATTTATCGGAGCATTCAAGGCCTACAGCGACGCTGTCGCCATCTTCGGCGTTGACCTCAATGCTTCTGGCATGAATACGATGGTTGGTTATGTCTATGACATGCTCTACGGTGACGGAGGAGGATATCCTTCCTACGCGTCCGCGGCAGCGATTATTCTTTTCGCAATCGTTCTTACTATTACGGTCATAAACCTGATCGTAAGCAGGAAGACTTCAGCTAAAGGTTAAGGAAGGAGGGAGATCTGTGGCTAAGAGTCAGGACATAATGAGACTTGAAAGAAACGCAAAGACAAAGAATGCGGTCTTCAAGACAGTCATGTATATCTTCCTCATATTCTGGGGGCTGGTCGTATTGTTCCCGTTCTACTGGATGCTCCTTTCCTCGATAAAGAGTTATGCCAGCTATATGGGAGAGCGCCTGCCGAAGTTCTACGCTTCCGATCCGACGTTTGACAACTACATCAATGCATTTACCCAGGTGCCACTGGCAAAGTATTTCTTTAACACGATCATATATACGGTGATCACAACGGCGCTTATGATGATCGTTATAGTCTTCTCCGCATATGCGTTCGCAAGGCTTGATTTCAAGGGTAAATCGCTTTTGTTCGTGGGCTTCCTCGCGCTGATGATGATCCCCAACGAACTCGTTATCATCACGAACTTCGTTACCATCACGAACATGAACCTGAGGAATACTTTCCTGGGACTCATACTGCCTTCGGTTACTTCGGTGTTCTATATCTATCTGCTCAAGGAGAATTTTGAGCAGGTTCCCGACGAGCTTTACTATGCGGCAAAAGTCGACGGCACGTCCGATATCAAATATCTGTTTAAGGTAATGATACCCGTATGCCGTCCGACGATAATCACGGTCATAATCCTCAAGGTCATAGAGTGCTGGAATTCATATGTCTGGCCGAGACTTATAACTGACGATGCCAATTATTTCCTTGTAAGCAACGGTATCCAGGAGATCCGCGAAAACGGCTTCGGAAGGGACAACATCCCTGCAATGATGGCTGCCGTAGTGGCAGTCTCGCTGCCCCTCATAATCCTCTTCCTTATCTTCCGCAACAAGATCATGGAAGGTGTATCCAGGGAGGGCACCAAAGGATGAAGAAACTTGCGAAAGTGCTCTCGGCCTGCCTGTCGTTTATGCTCATCATTCCCATGCTTACGGGCTGTCACGGGAAAAAGAGTTCTGCCGGTTTTACCATGCCTGAAGGCCTTGATCCGTCCAAGACTTACGAGATAGTCTTCTGGGCCAAGAACGATACGAATATCACCCAGACCAGGATCTACAACCAGGCTATTGAGGACTTTGAGAAGCTCTATCCGAATATTAATGTCAACATAAGGCTCTATACTGATTACAACAAGATCTACAACGACGTAATAACAAACATCGCCACGGGAACCACGCCCAACGTCTGCATTACCTATCCGGACCATATAGCAACCTACAAGACCGGTAATAACGTTGTTGTTCCTCTGGATGAACTGATCGATGATCCTCAGTACGGTCTGGGAGGAAGTGAAGTTAAATTCGATTCTCCGTCAAGAGATGAGGTCATTCCCGAGTATCTTAACGAGTGCGTTCTGGATGACAGTATATATGCTCTGCCGTATATGAGGTCCACGGAAGCATGCTATGTCAACAAGGATTATGTCGAAGCGTTAGGCTATGAGATACCTGAGACGCTTACCTGGGATTTTGTATGGGAGGTATCCGAGAAGGCGCTCGAAAAGAATCCTGACGGGACTTATGCCGTTAACGGTAAGGACGTTATGATCCCTTTCATCTATAAGTCATCCGATAATATGCTCATTACCATGCTGAAGCAGCAGAATGCGGGATATTCCGATGATGAAGGCAACATCCTGATCTTCAATGACACGACAAAACAGGACCTGATGACGGTCGCGGAGCATACCGGGACCGGTGCTTTCTCGACGTTCAAGATCTCCGGTTACCCGGGTAATTTCTTTAACGCCGGCGAATGCATTTTCGCGATCGATTCCACGGCAGGCGCGACCTGGATGGGATCTGACGCGCCGCTGTCCGATATAGACGAGAATCAGATCGCGCATTTTACGACAGTAGTAAAGACCGTTCCACAGTTCGATGTAAATGAACCGTATATAATCTCGCAGGGACCTTCGATATGTATCTTTAATAAGCCCGACAGCGGTGAAGTGCTCGCATCATGGCTCTTTGCCCAGTACATGATCACAAACGACGTCCAGATCGCCTATTCCTCCACCGAGGGATATGTGCCGGTTACATCAAAGGCAAGGGAATCATCTGAGTATCAGGAATATCTCTCGCGTTCCGGAGAGGACAATTCACTATACTATTCCGTTAAGATAGACGCTGCGAAGCTCCTGATCGAGAACACATCGAATACATTTGTGACTCCTGTCTTCAACGGATCGACATCGCTCCGTAATGCCGCAGGCCAGCTTATAGAGAATACGGCAAAATCGACCAGAAGAGGGCAGACGGTCAACGATGAGTATTTCACCAAGCTTTATGAAGATATAAAGGCTCTTTACAGACTTGACCAGATGAATTCCTCAGGCAAGAATTCCAAAGGGGAACTTGGGCCGCTGCCTGCAGGATCGGTGATTCTTTTAAGTGCCATAGGCGGTACGTGGATTGTAATAATTGCATATTTTGCCGTTCAGTTTGCCAAAAAGAAAAGGGCAGTTTGACACAGAATGTTTTAGCGCTTTTTCGCTCAGATTTAATATAATTTCCTTAACTACCGTTGTCCGCGGCAGTCTGTTTGTTACGGGTGTTATTGCAGACTTATTATGTTCCGGACAACTAAATAAGGAGAATGAACATGAAGAGAACAGCTAAGATCGTTTTGTCCGTTATGCTTGTTGCCGCAATGGCTTTAAGCGTGTTCGGATGCAAGAAGGCAACTACAGACGGTAACAGCGCAGACACCAAGAAGGGTGAAGGTGTTATGACCTATGCCGAATACAGCGCTGCAGCACTTGATACTGAAGTAACGGTTGAGACCTACATTCAGGCAAAGCAGGGCTGGTGGGAGAACAACGGTGTGGGCAATGCCACATTCTACACACAGGATGCTGACGGAGCTTATTTCCTTTACAACATGCCCTGCACATCAGAAGAATATGACAAGCTTGAGATCGGCACAAAGATCAAGGTAACAGGTTACAAGTCCGAATGGTCCGGCGAAGTAGAGATCGTTGATGCCACATTCGTTATCGAGGACGGCCACTACGTCGCTAAGCCTTTGGATATCACAGATAAGCTCGCATCAGCAGATCTTATCAACTACCAGAATATGTATGTATCCTTCAAGGGTATGACAGTCGAAGCTGCTTCTGACGGCAGTGCTTTCCTTTACAGCTGGGACGGTTCCGGAAGCCAGGGCGATGACCTTTATTTCAACGTTTCTCTGAACGGTCAGACATACACATTCACAGTAGAATCCTATCTCACAGGTTCTGATACAGTTGTATATAAGACAGTAGAAGGCCTTAAGGTCGGTGACACGGTCGATATGGACGGTTTCCTCTACTGGTATGAGGGCGCAAACCCGCACATCACAAACGTTATCGTTAAGTAAGATACCGTGAGTTACGGGCAGAATACTTTGCAAATCGAATTGTTATCTTTGCATATTTTCGCCCAAGGTTTGCCCAAAAGATAAGGGCAATCTGACACAGTTCGAAAACGGTTAAATCTAATATAATGCTATCAAGGGAACTTAATAGGAACCCTGAGACATTTAATTAGCGATTTAAATGTTTTTTGTTTCTCATAGACGCGGCTTCCGTAAGGGAGCCGCGTTTGCATTACAAGTTTTTTATGGCATTTCATGTGCAGCGGCATATGCAGTGTCTCCTGAATGGTTAGTTTTTTTGACAGCTTTTCCGGGGCAAAATGTTGATGAAAAAGTTGATTTTTCGAAAAAATCAACTTTTATGTCATGTTTTACGGCTTAGAATGTTGATAAAAATGTTAATTCTTATTTTCGCTTGAATTCTCAAAATTGATTTTTTATGGTACAAGTATCGTGAAGGAATAACTACCGGTCTGACAGGTTTTATGAAGCGAGGTCATTATGCCGCCAGGAGGAAGAGGAATGGGAGGCCCAATGGGCGGGCAGTTCCTGACTGAAGAAGAGAAAGCCAACCAGCCCAAGGTCACGCCTGAGCTTCTTAAGCGCGTTTTCTCATATCTTAAGCCTTATACAAAACAGTTTATCCTGGTCCTTCTCTGCATCATCGTATCGTCCTTCTTTACGCTCCTGCCGTCGATCATTACCGGCAAGATATTAGATGACGGTCTTCTCAAAAAGGATTTCAAGGCACTTGTTTATTACATTGTTCTCTCGCTCGTTGTCACTCTTGCGGCAAGCCTTATCGGAGTTGCAGAGAATTATATAAATACTTGGATCGCGCAGCATATTACCTTTGATATGCGCAACCAGATGTACTCGCATCTGCAGAAGATGTCGCAGCGTTTCTTTACGACGAACAATCAGGGCGATATCATCACCAGGATGACGAGTGACATCGACGGTGTAAAGACTGTCGTAACAAACACTTTCAGCAGCATTCTCTCCAACTCAATCACACTCATCATTGCCATGATAGCGATGTTCCAGAAAAACTGGATACTGGCTCTTGTGGGTATCATTATCGTGCCGCTCTTTACTTTGCCGACACGCAAAGCCGGCAAGAAAAGGTGGACACTGACCAACGAGTCGCAGCAGGTCAATGACGAGGTCAACGGTATCCTCAATGAGACACTGTCGGTAAGCGGACAGCTCCTCGTAAAACTTTTCGGCAAGGAAAAGTATGAGTATGACAGGTACGAGAATGCCAACCGTAAGATGATCGGCCTCAATATCAAAGAGAGCATGGCCGGACGCTGGTTCAGAGTGATCCTTACGACATTTACGAGCGTGGGACCGATGCTGCTCTATCTGGTTGGCGGCATTCTCATGATGAAGTATGATGCAGATCTTACGATTGGTGATATCACGGTGCTTGTCTCATTGCTCGGAAGGATGTATATGCCGGTCAACAGCCTGCTCAATATTCAGGTTGAGTGGATCAGATCGATGGCACTCTTCAAGCGTATCTTCGATTACTTTGACATACCTGTGGAGATAAAGAATGCGGATGATGCGGTGGTCCCCGAGACGGTTACCGGAGATGTTGTTTTCGAGCATGTTGAATTCTCTTACGAGGAATCGAAAAAGATACTGAAGGATATCAATTTCACGCTTAACGCCGGCAAGAGCATTGCGATCGTCGGACCTTCTGGTTCAGGCAAAAGTACGATCGTAAATCTGATTCCGAGACTGTATGACGTAGATTCGGGAAGCGTGACTTTCGACGGCATCGATGTCCGCAAACTTGATCTGGGATTCTTAAGAAACCAGGTCGGAGTCGTATCGCAGGAGACATACCTCTTCAACGGAACCGTCAGGGACAATCTGCTTTACGCAAAGCCTGACGCAACGGAAGAGGAAATGATCGAAGCTCTTAAAAAGGCAAATATCTGGGACTTTATCGAAAAGCAGGAAAAGGGCATAGACACCGAAGTCGGCAACAGGGGTCTGAAGCTCTCCGGCGGCGAAAAGCAGCGCATCTCGATAGCAAGGATAATCCTGAAAGACCCGACGATCTTCATCTTCGACGAGGCGACCTCGGCACTTGATTCGATCTCTGAAAAGAAGATCCAGGACGCGATCGATCCGATCATAAAGAGCAAGACGAGCATCCTGATCGCGCACCGCCTGTCAACCATTCTTGCGGCTGACGAGATCCTTGTTGTTAAGGACGGAACGATCGTTGAGAGAGGCAGTCACAGGGAGCTGCTTAATAAGGAAGGCGTTTACCGTGAGCTTTATGAGACCCAGTTCTCCAAGGCGCTTCTTGAAGAAAACGGCGTATCTGAACTTGAGCAGTATATTTGGGGTGCTCATCCGGCCGACGAGCCGATGGATGAATAGTTCCGTTTTAATTGAAAATATACTAACGGGGGGGCCTGCGGGGCTTCCGATTCGTACATTCGACAATGTGAGTATCCTACTAATAAAAATCAAAGATATAGTATAATTATTTCTTGGTTAACCCAGGAGGATAGATAAAAATGACAAAACCATTTTCAGCAACAGCTGAGCAGGTAGCACAGGAAATAGACACAGACCTGGTGAAGGGTCTGACATCAAACGAGGCATCTTTAAGATATGCCAAGAACGGTCCCAACTCTTTAGGTGAAGAGAAGAAGGTACCTCTCTGGAAGAGATTCCTTCAGCAGTTTGCGGACGCGATGGTAATCATCCTTATCGCGGCAGCTGCGCTTTCCGGATATATGGCATTTAAGAGCGGCGGCGGAATTGAGGAATGGATCGACGTATTCGTTATCCTTGCAATCGTAATCCTTAATGCCGTACTCGGCGTTTATCAGGAAGGTAAGGCTGACCAGGCTCTGTCAGCTCTCAAGAAGATGAGCTCACCCCAGACAAAGGTTATCCGTGACGGTAAGCTCATCATGGTTGATTCCGAGAATGTCGTTGTCGGCGACGTTATCTCGATCGACGCGGGCGACAGCATTTCCGCGGACATGAGACTTATCGAGTCCAGTTCACTCAAGGCTGAGGAAGCCTCTCTTACCGGTGAGTCCGTCGCAGTCGAAAAGGACGCAACAGCAGTCCTTCCTGAAGACTGCTCACTCGGTGACCGTAAGAATATGCTTTACATGGGTACTGCAGTTACTTACGGAAGAGCCAAGGGTATCGTTGTGGCTACGGCAAGAGATACCGAACTCGGAAAGATCGCAACAAAACTTACCAATATCGAGGACGAGGAAACTCCTTTGCAGGTCAGCCTTAATAAGCTCGGCAAGATCCTTGCTGTAGTCTGCATCGCAGTCTGCATTATCGTTTTGCTCGTTGATATCTTCGTCCAGAAGCAGCCTTGGGAGGATGCTCTCATGACTGCCGTATCGCTTGCTGTAGCAGCCATTCCTGAAGGTCTTGCAGCCGTCGTTACCATCGTTCTTTCGATTGGTATGACAAAGATGGCAGAGAGCAACGCAATCGTAAAGAGACTTCTCGCAGTAGAGACATTGGGCTGCGTAGACGTTATCTGCTCTGATAAGACAGGTACGCTCACACAGAACCAGATGACCGTCAAGGTCCTTTATGACGGTGAAAAAAAATACAATGTCGAAGGCGGCGGATATGCGCCTGTCGGTAATATCGTTGATGAAGGCGGCAAGCCCGTCAAGATCGAGGGCGTTCTCAAGAGACTCATCCTTTCTTCAGTTCTCTGCAATGACGCTGAGATCGTAAAGCAGGGTGACAGCGATTATTCCTGCATTGGCGACCCTACGGAGGGTTCACTTACGACTCTCGGCATGAAGGCTAAGATGCTCCGCCGTGAAACGATGGTCACATATCCCAGAGAGACAGAGCTTCCTTTCGATTCTGACCGTAAGATGATGACCACATTCCATTCCGGAATCGAAGACGGCAAGTGGATCAGCTTCACAAAGGGCGCACCCGATATCGTTATCTCACGCTGCACATCCATTCTTACACCCAATGGTGTTGAAAAGATGACAGACGAGAAGCGCGCCGAGATCCGTGAGGTCAATCACAACTACGCAATCCAGGCAATCCGCGTCCTCGCATTCGCTACAAAGGAGCACGGCGACGGTTCCAAGGCAACATTTGCCGATGAGGAGAACATGACATTCTTAGGTCTCATCGGTATGATCGACCCTGCGCGTAAGGAAGCAAAGGACGCTATCGCAGTGTGTAAGGAAGCCGGCATCCGTGCGGTTATGATCACGGGCGACTTCAAGGATTCCGCAGTTGCCATTTCGGATAATCTTGAGATGCGTGATGAGAAGCACATGGACGCATACTCAGGTGAGGAACTTGATAAGATGTCCGACGATGAACTCCTTGAGGTGGTTGAGAAGACGAGCGTATATGCCCGTGTATCACCTGAACATAAAGTCAGGATCGTAAGCGCGCTTAAGAAAAACGGACATATCGCCTCAATGACCGGCGACGGCGTTAACGACGCAATGGCATTGAAGTCCGCAGATATCGGTGTCGCAATGGGTATTACCGGCACGGACGTTTCCAAGAACTCAGCCGATATGATCCTCATGGACGACAATTTCGCGACGATCGTAAAAGCTGTCGAGCAGGGAAGGACCATCTATTCGAATATCAGAAAGTTCGTAGGATTCCTCCTGTCATGCAACGTGGGCGAGATACTTGTTATCTTCCTGCTCTCGCTCGTACCGAAGTCTCTGGTTCCGGGTATTGCGGCACCTCTTACCGCTATCCAGCTCCTGTGGCTCAATCTCATCACTGACTCTTTCCCGGCTCTTGCTTTAGGCCGCGAAAAGGGTGAGCCCGGCATAATGAAGATGCCTCCGAGATCCAAGAAAGAGCCAATCATCAACAAGAGCATGCTCGGTCACATCGCATTGCAGTCTATAGGACTTTTCGTATCCGTCGCAGCAGCATTCCTCATTGCTCTCATGAGCATGAACAGCGGCAAAACATTCTTCTATTCAGGTGTGCTCGCAGACGCTGCAGCAAAGGGCGTTCATCCTATCGATATCGCGCGTACTGTAGCTTTCGCGACATTGATCTGCGCTGAGCTCTTCAGGGCATTTGCCGCAAGATCAGAGAGGATCTCGGTCTTCAAGCTCGGCATCTTCTCCAACAAGATGATGAACATCGCCGTAGCTCTTTCTCTTGTAATGCTCGTGGCTGTAATCTACATTCCGGGCGTTAACGGCATATTCAATAACGTAGCAATCAACCCGATGGCATGGCTTGTTATCCTGCCTTTGGCGATCCTGCCGTTTGCCGTAAGCGAGATCAGCAAACTGCTTAAAGCAAAACGCTGATAACCGCTAAGGATTTACAGGCAGTTTGACATAAAAAGTCAATTTGCATAAGTAAAAGGCATGTGTTATTATTCATAGGCTTGATTTATAAAGGGAGGCTCAGAACATATGACAGTATTGAATATCGTTCTCAGTATTATAGATATTATCCTGGCAATTGCCATCGTTGTCCTCTTCCTTGTTCAGGAAGGCAACGATAAGGGTATCGGCGTAGTTGCAGGCGGTTCTTCCGACTCATACTACAACAAGGCAAAGGGAAGAACTTTGGAAGAGCAGCTCAAGACATGGACAGTTATCTGCTGTGTCCTGTTCGCTATCGTCTCGGTAGTTCTCTACCTCTCCATCGCCAAGGCTTGGTAAGAGATAACAACCTATGAACTCACGGGACCGCTCGAACTGAGCGGTCCTTTTTTGTTGTGCGGCTTTGTTGTTTTCCCTTTTTCGCCGTGAATCTTAAGCCGCAGCCTGTTATGGAAGCAGAGTTTGCCACAATTTCCTGATAATTTCAGAGGGTATAGCTTTAATGCTGCCCATTTCCCGGAATTTTCCTGAAAACGCCGTTTCGGGTAATGATTTTTGTAATTTTGGAGCCATAACGCAGATTACAAAATTCGTTTCCTGAAACAGAACATCCTGGAAATATTTTGGAAATCAATAATCCATGTCCCTCTTTCGATATCGAAAAAGACTTGATGCTGATACAATCCTTCCTCTTGTAGTAAAATGTACAAAAACGTAAATGAGGAATAAAGAGATGGAAGATAAAAAGAAAAGAGCGGGCTTTGCGGAGAACATGAGCGCGGCACAGAAAAGAAGAAACAGGATAATCAAGGCGAAGGAAGAACAGGCTGCTTTCCCGGAGACCCTGGCTGATCAGGCTCCCAGAGGACCTTTGCAGGTAAAGAATCAGGTAATAGGAATCCTCAGGCAATCTCCCACTGGCGGTGTGGTTATTCCGGATCCATCCTTCAGGAGCACTGATTACGGCGCGATCGAGATCGATAAGAATCATCTGAACGGCGCGCCTTTTAATATGGTCGTCGTTTGCGAAGTGCTTAATCCGAATTGTGACCGCGGCGACTGCAGGGGAACTATAACGGAAGTCCTTGGTGATTACGGCAACAGTGATGTCAGGATGATGACTGTCTTAAGGCAGTTCGGACTGTCGCAGACTTTTCCTGATAAAGTCCTTAAGGAAGTCGAACCGCTGCCGGTCAATCCGGATCCGGAACAGGTGATCAAAGAGATCGCGGACGGAAGACGCGATAAGCGCGATCTTCTTACCATAACAATAGACGGTGAGGATGCCAAAGACCTCGATGACGCGATATCAATCGAGAAACTCAGGAACGGCAATTTCAGGCTTTATGTTCATATCGCCGATGTCTCGAATTATGTAAGGGAAGGCACGATGCTTGATGCCGAAGCTTTTTCGAGAGGCACATCCGTATATCTTGTTGACAGGGTAATCCCGATGCTTCCGCCGAAGCTCTCCAACGGTCTTTGCAGCCTTAATCCCAACGTCGACAGGCTTGCCATGACTGCCGAGATGCTGGTGGACCGCGAAGGCGGGATCTATGGCGGCGAGCTTTATGAGAGTGTCATCAGATCGGACAGAAGGATGAGCTATAACGAGTGCTTCCGCATTCTTACGGATCCAAAGCCGGAAGATGATGAGGAGTACGGTGAGATAATCCCTATGCTTATTAAGATGAAGGAGCTTGCGGAGATCCTTAAGTCGATGAGGGACAGGCGAGGAGCGGTTAATTTCGAGATGCCCGAGACAAAGGTCATCCTCAATGATGACGGCACTGTTAAAGACGTTAAGCCTTATCCTATAAATTTTACGAACGGCATAATCGAGTCATTCATGATATGCGCAAACGAGTTTGTCGCAAAGAAGTTCTTCGAGCTTAATTTTCCGTTCGTTTACCGTGTGCATGAGGATCCCGATCCGATAAAGATCGCGAGGTTCTCGAACATCGCGAGATATTTTGGCGCGTCCGGAAGGCTGTTCGGCAGGATCAAGCCTCTGGATGTCCAGAGATTCATGGGAACGATAGGTGACAAGACAGCGCTCCCGGCTCTGGATGAACTGCTGTTAAGGTCTATGGCGAAGGCAAGATACAGCTCTGACTGTCTGGGACATTTCGGTCTGGCATCGAAGTATTACTGTCATTTCACTTCGCCTATAAGACGTTATCCGGATCTTTACATCCACCGGATCATCAAGAGTTATCTGCACGGTGAGAATTCGAGAAGTCATTTCGGAGGCCTTGTCGACAACGCGGCGGAACATTCATCCGATATGGAGCGCAATGCGGTCGATGCGGAGCGCGCTTCTGACAACATAAAGATCTGCGAATACATGGCGGATAAGATCGGTGAGCACTATGACGGAGTCATCTCGTCCATCATCGATGCCGGATGCTTTGTCAGGCTCGAAAACACGATCGAAGGCTTTGTCCCGTTCCGTTCCCTCAGAGACCATTATTTCTTCGATGAGCGCAGCTACAGGGCGATCGGGGCGCACGGCGGAAAGATCCTTTCTATCGGCATGTCTGTTACTATAGTTGTCGAAAAGGTCGACACCGAAGAAAACAAGATAGATTTCTCCTTTGAATACGGCTTTGAGGAAGAACGTGATCCGATGGAACGCCGCATGGCAAGGGGAGGCAAAAAGGAGCCTCATAGAGCTAAGAAGGGCGGAAGGAATGTCAGACCGGCCCAGTCTTCAGGAAGAGGCGCGGGCAGGGCTTCCGCGGCCGGAAGAACAGGGAGACCCGGAGGATATGCCGGCAAGCCGCGCTCGGGCGGCTCAGGAAGAAAAGGCGGAAGAGGAAGAAAATGAAGAGCTTATTGATAAAGGATACAACAAAAGAAGAACGTGAGCAGATAGTCAAAGAGTCGATAGGATATATTGACGGCAACTGCGACGGCTGCATGGCAGGTCTTGCCGACATGTATCAGGACTATATAGACGGAAAGCGCGAGATCAGGGATATCAATATGGAATTCCGCGCCCACTATGAGTCGGGAGACGACGGCCCGACAAAGAGTTCCTGTGATTACCGGCGCTGAATCCGATTGTTTACTGAACATCAGATATAACAGTTTATTATATTGACAACCCGCTTTTAAATGTTGTAGTATTACGCATTATGCGATGACGGAGACCCCAGTAGTCGTGGTATGTCGCCTTCAGAGAGCTTTGCCCCCGGGCTGAAAGGCAGAGCGGAAAGAGGCCAATGACGAATAACAGCTCCAACAGCAATCCGGTATAAAGAGATTCCGCATTTGTGGAGTAAATCAGGTGGCACCGCGGACATGTTTTGTTCGTCCTGAACTTAAAGGAGATTTAAGTTCGGG
>JAEEGL014462968.1_pt1 | contig 48565 bp, 36 predicted proteins | sample 9134231 | NCBI WGS metagenome assembly JAEEGL01 (sample SAMN16246548, study PRJNA631951) | gut metagenome | biome: gut microbiome; feature: rumen; material: fiber-attached | host: Bos | place: Iran: Karaj | collected 2018-10 | reverse complement strand
GATGGAGATATCATCTCAATCGATATTCCTAACAACAAGCTTGAATTAAAGGTTGATCAAAAAGTTCTTGATGAAAGAATGAAGAACTTTGTTCCAAAGAAGAAGGAACTTTCTGGATACTTAAAGAGATATGCTCAATTAGTATCTAGCGGCGCAAAGGGTGCTATTATCAATGCCTAATACAAAATTAAGTGAATTATCTATAGGATTACATTCTTTAACAGTCTTCAAAGCGTTAAAGAATGATCCTGTTATCAAAGCGTTAATGACATTTTTAGACAATGTTGATGATGTTACTACTGCTGAGGCAGTAGAACTATACTCTAATGTTGCTTCTAATCTATATGCCGCTAACGAAGAAAACTTATCTGATTATGTAAAGACTATCGTTGGAAACGACGAGAACATTTACATAAGAGATATAGGACAAGGAATCACCCCTACAACACTTCTTAAGAAAAATGTAGAACGTGAACTTGAAATTTTACAAAACGTGGCTAATTTGACCGCTAGCGAGTTAAGACAAGGCGTTGCTTGGACTGAATATCTTCCTGGCTGGAATAATCCAAAGGTAGATTTAAAAGAAATCTATAAAGACAGAACAAAGAATATCTCTAAATATGGATACGGAATGTATGCGCAATATCATATGTTCTTTATCGATAAGAATAATGCAATTGTTCCTGTTAAGAATCCAGATCCAATTAGACTTTCTGATCTAATTAACTATAAGAGAGAACAAGGTATTATCTTAGATAATACAAAAGCGTTACTTGAGAATAAACCTGCATCAAATATCCTATTAACAGGTGATGCTGGTACGGGTAAATCTTCAACAATTAAAGCTGTATGTAATGAATTGTACACTGAGGGCCTAAGAATTCTTGAAGTTAGAAAAGAACAACTTAGAGAAATCCCGGGCATCTTAGATGAACTTGCTGTCAATCCTTTAAAATTCATTATATTCATTGATGATTTATCTTTTGCAAAGAACGATGATAACTACACTGCTCTTAAAGCTATATTAGAAGGCTCAATCTCTGCTAAATCAAAGAATGTTGTTATTTATGCAACAAGTAATAGACGTCACATTATTAATGAGAAATTCTCAGATAGAGATGATGATGTATCTAAGAATGATTCTATGCAAGAGAGCGTTTCATTATCTGAAAGATTTGGTATTCAAATTTGGTTCCAAAGACCAGATAAGCAAACTTATCTTGATATTGTTACTCATTTACTTGATGCTCATAAGATTAAATATGATGTAGAAAAAGTAAAGATTGAAGCAGAAAAGTTTGCCCTATCTAGAGCAAATAGATCAGCTCGTGCAGCAAAACAATTTGTAGATCAAGTACTAACAGAAGCAATCTCTGTTAAATAACTTGTTATTTAAGTTAAAAAATGATGGCTCTCAATGATTTTTGAGGGCCATTTTTGCTTATAAGAAATAACTTTACAATTATTTAATCATTCATATAAAGTATAAAAATAAGACCCAGATTTGAATGAACAGGGCCCTATCTTCATGATAGATTACAACTAGATTTGAATAAAGTTGCCAACCAAATTAACTTCTTCAATTTGCTCGCAAGAATTCATTGAATGTCTACATATGTGACCATCAACCGGACATTTAATCTCTTGTATATATTTCTCTTTTAAATCCAATGAATCATCGTGAATAACCAATTGTTCACACTTCTTCTTAGTAATCTTACAACCATGAATTTCATGTCTATATGAGTACATATAATAACCTCCTTTTTAATTGATACATTTATTGTAAATGAGGTTTTTTCAATTATATATCTATTAATAAAAATAAAAAAATATTAGGGACATAGTCCCTAATAAAAAATAATAACTATTTATAATTATAGACTAGTAGACCCGTCTGAACATTTAACACTACAATATGGAATTCCTTCTTTATAGTAAGAGCCCTTTGTAATGTTGTTATAATCAGATCTTGTACCTCCATATGTAACATCTGATAGAGCTGTACAATTATAAAATGCGCCATTACCAATACTGCTAACAGTTGCAGGAAATTCAAAAACTTTTAATAATGAACAACCACTAAAAGCGTAATCATTTATTATTGAGCAATTGGATGCTATCTTTATTGTAGTAATCTTAGAACAATTACGGAAAGCCCCTTCTGGTATTTCTGTTCCACTTGTAATTGTTACACTAACCATAGATGATGGAATATAATATGTCCAAGAAGTGGATCCAGCCTGTTGATTCACACTATAGAAATTCTCATATGTAGTTGAACCAAAGAAATATCCAAACGAATAATATGGGCTCGATGATATATAACTAGAATCTCTTCCAACAAAAGGTATTGTTAATGAGCTTAAAGCAGAACACCCATCAAATACACTATAACCAATTTGTTGAACAGATGTCGGTATTATCACACTCTCAAGAGCACTGCAATTACTAAATGCATTAGAGCCAATTTCTGTTAAACCCGATGAAATATCAATCGTCTTCAATGAAGTACAATAACTAAAAGCTTGTGATGAAATAGAAGATACATTATTGCCAAGAATAATACCCTCAATAAAATCGCAGCCTCTAAACGCATTTTGTGCAATAATTCCTGCATTAATCTTTATAGTATTTAATGAACTTGGGTAATATGCTGAATACAAACCATTACTCTTATTAACAAAAGTGCCTTTATATGGATTTCCTTCCGATTGCGTAAAAAGATAACCTAATGGTTTAGGTGTTTCTAGGGATGCCCCTAAATATGGAAGCTCCAACAATTCTAATGCAGAACAATGTTTAAAACAATTCCAAGGTATTTTAACAATGCCCTCATTTATCACTATCTTGTTTAATGAACAACAGCCTCTAAACGCATCGTCTGCCATACAATAAGTATCATTCCTTAAAGTGGTAGCTCCTATTTTTGTATCTAACACTGCGATTAAATAATTATTTAAATACAATTCTCTATCAGCCCAATTACTATCACTTTTATAAAATGCTGTATCATAAAAAGCATATTCTCCAATTGTTTCAACAGTACTACTCTTGATTCTAATATCATCCAATTCAGAGCAATTAACAAATGCCGAGTTTCCTACTTTTTTTATGCTACTTTTTGATGCAAACGTTTTTAATCTTGGACAGTTTTCGAAAGCACTTGAGCCAATAGTATCTATATTGTTTAATATATAAAGGCCCTCTATTTCTTCATCACCCATAAAAGCAGTATTGTCAATACTTGTTACTGGCAAGCCATTTATTGTGCTTGGTACTCGTACTATATTATCTTTACAATTACCCCTACCTAACAATATATACTCTGTTCCTGTTGTATTAACCATAAACTTTAGATCATTTGAGGCTATGAACGGATTAAACCAATCTTGATTATTCCCTTCATTCTGTTTGGAATCACTAACACCACTTTCATTTTGGGGATTATCAATTCCACTAGAATCATTATTCCTAATTAATAGCCACTCATCGAATTTTATTGGGGTTGTATTACTAGATTTACAATCTTCAACATAATCGTAAAACTCTTTATACAATTCGGATTCTATTACCCCTTGTAAAGTTTCATCTACATCATCTTCTCCGCAAGCGAACAAACAAACAGATAGAGTCATTATCAAAATTAGAATAGAAAATACAATAAACAATCTCTTCATACTATAACCCCTGACACTTTTATAATTTTCATTTTACGCGTGTGCATAAACACCGTCAACAATTAATAAAATCTTAACACTTTATAAGAAATAACTTTACAATTCTATACGCCTTTTTGCTTGAAGCATCCCGCGTGTATATGTTATTATAAATGCGTTGAAACTTTAAGATAGTCCAGAGAGGCTAACAAGATTACCAGTTGTATATTTTTTACGTATGCTAGTTTTCTAGTCCAGTCTTTATGGAACAGAAAACTTATTTTTTTATTAGAGGTGCTTTATGCGTGGATTACTTACATTAAAAGATTTATCCGTAGAAAAGATTCTTGAACTTATCAAATATGCAGAAAAGCTTAAGAAAGGTTATAGAATTTCTTATCCAGACAAAAAAATCGCTACATTATTCTTTGAAAACTCAACAAGAACTCAATATTCATTTCAAGTAGCTATGATGAATTTAGGAATTAAAGTCGTAGACTTTGATACTCAATTATCTAGTATCGCTAAAGGTGAATCTCTATACGATACAGTAAGAACTTTTGAAGCTCTTGGAGTTGATGGTGTTGTTATAAGACATAGCCAAGACGAATACTTTAAAGAACTTGAAACAATCAAGATTCCTATCTTTAACGGCGGTGATGGTAAGTCAAACCACCCTACTCAATCTCTTCTAGATTTAATGACAATCCATGAAGAATTTGGAAAGTTTGAAGGATTAAAGGTATGTATGGTTGGAGATATCTCTCACTCAAGAGTAGCTCATACTAATATCGAAATAATGAGAAGACTAGGTATGGATGTATACATCTCTGGTCCAGAAGAATTTAATGATCACTCAGCTCCATGGATTTCACTTGATGAAGCTTGCAAAACAATGGATGTTGTAATGTTGCTTAGAGTTCAATTTGAAAGACACCAAGAAAAGATGAAAATCTCAGTTGAAGAATATCATCAAAAATATGGCATGACAGTTGAAAGAATGCAATCAATGAAGGAAAAAGCAATTATTATGCACCCAGCCCCAATCAACAGAGGTGTTGAAATTGCTGACGAAGTAGCAGAATGCGAAAAGAGCAGAATTTATAAACAAATGACAAACGGCGTATACATTCGTATGGCTGTTATATCAGACGCATTGGATGGTAACTTATGATTTTAATAAAGAACGGAAGTATTGTTAGAGACAACGAATTAGTAAAAAGAGACATCTTAATTGATGGAGATATTATTGCTAAGATTGCACCATCAATCGAAGCAAATGTAGAAACAATTGATGCTACTGGTTGTCTTGTAATGCCAGGCGCAGTTGATGTACACGTTCATTTTAGAGAGCCAGGTTTCGAAAAGAAAGAAACTATTTATACAGGCTCAAGAGCTGCAGCAAAAGGCGGTGTTACAACAGTTATGCCAATGCCAAACTTAAACCCTTGCCCAGATAATGTTGAAGCTATCGAATTACAAAAGAAAATTATAAATAAAGACTCTATCGTTAGAGCTTTCCCTTACGCTAGCGTATCTGTAGGAGAAGGCGATGAAAAGTTGGCAGATATAGATAATTTCCATCAAATGGTAACTGCTATATCAGACGATGGTAGAGGCGTTAATAATATCGAACTTTTAAAAGAAGCTATGAGACTTGCTAAAAAGTATGACCTTGTTATTGCATCTCATGCTGAAGATTTAGTTGATGGATATAAGCCACAAGGAGAATATGTAGCAGTAAGACGTGAAGTTGAACTTGCAAAAGAAATTGGATGTAAATATCACTTCTGTCATATGTCTACAAAAGAATCTTTTGAGGCTATTAGAAAAGCACAACAAGAAGGATATACAAACATCACTTGTGAAGTTGCTCCACACCACTTAATTTTAAACGAAACAATGATTAAAGATGCTAACTGGAAAATGAATCCTCCACTTAGATCTGAAGAAAATAGATTGGAAACAATTAAGGCTTTACTTGATGGTACAGCTTGTATGGTTGCATCAGACCATGCCCCACATACAGAAGAAGAAAAATCTAGAGAGTATGATAAATGTCCAAATGGCATTTTGGGGGTTGAGACAATGCTTCCAATCATCTATACTTACTTTGTAAGAACTAAAAAAATCAGCTTAGATAGATTCCTAGATATTATGGTTAACAACCCATGCAAGGTATTCAAATTACCAAAGCATTCTATATCTGTAGCATCTGTTGCAGATATTGCTATTCTAGACATCGAGCATGAGCACACATATACAAAAGAAGAGATAGTCTCTAAAGGTAAAAATTCACCATATATTGGTATGTCATTCTACGGATTCCCTAAATACACACTAGTAAATGGTCAAATAGTATACAAACAACAATAAGGAGAGAACATGGAAAGAAAATTAGTACTTGAAAATGGGAGAGAGTTTATCGGTACAAGTTTTGGTTCAACAAACGAAGCTATAGCTGAGCTTGTGTATAACACAGCCGTTGTTGGTTACCAAGAAACATTGTCTGACCCATCTAACTGCCAACAAATTATTTGTATGGCATATCCAGTAATCGGAAACTATGGTTTAACAGATGAAGATTATGAATCTAGAAACATCACAGTTTCAGGCATTATCGTTAGAGAATACAACGATGATCCATCAAACTTTAGATACACTCACAAGCTTGGTGAAGTTATGGAAGAAGATGGCGTTCCTGGCATCCAAGGAATCGATACGAGAGAAATTGTTAGAATTCTAAGAGATGAAGGTTCTATGAAAGCTATAATCTGTGATGCAACAGTATCTACTAAAGATGCACTTGCAAAGATTAAAGCTTATGAAACTCCAAAGAATATGGTTGAAGTTATTTCAACAAAGAAGATGTGGATGAGCAGAACATTCAACCCTACTTACAATGTAGTGCTAATTGACTGTGGAATTAAGAAGAGCCTAGTTAAAATGCTAAACAATGTAGGATGTAATGTTGTAGTACTTCCATACAATTCAACAAAGGAAGATATCTTAAAGTACAAGCCAACTGGATTATTTATCTCAGATGGTCCTGGCACTCCTTCAGAAATCACTTGCGTTATAGATTTAGTTAAGGAAATGAAAGGAACAATGCCTATCCTTGGTATTGGTCTTGGACAAGAAATCATTGCCCTAGCTTACGGCGCTAAGTTATATAAGCAAAAGATTGGTCATAATGGTTGCAACTTACCAGTTAGAAACCTAAAGACAGGAAAGATTGAAATTACAAATCAAAACGATTTATACGCTGTAGATGTTGAATCTCTAAAAGGAACAGACTTAACTCTTACTCACGTTAACGTTATAGACAACGTTCCAGAAGGTGTTGAAGATTTAAAGAATTCTGTAATTGCTATTCAATTCAACCCAACAGAAGAAAAGGATAACAAAGAATACATCTTTAATCGTTTCACAGAACTTATGAAGAATTTTGGAGGTAAACAATAATGCCAAAGCGTACTGATATAAAGAAAATTATGGTTATTGGTTCTGGCCCTATTGTAATCGGTCAAGCTGCTGAATTCGACTATGCTGGAACACAAGCTTGTTTAGCTTTAAAAGAAGAAGGATATGAAGTAATCTTAGTAAACTCAAATCCAGCCACAATTATGACAGACCCTAATATGGCTGATAAGGTTTACATGGAACCACTTGATATGGAACATGTAGCTAAGATTATTCGTTATGAAAGACCAGATGGTTTAATCGCATCTATGGGTGGTCAAACTGGATTAAACCTAGGTATGAAATTAAAAAGACACGGCGTTTTAGATGAATGCGGCGTTGAATTATTAGGTATTCGTGCAGAAACTATTGATAAGGCTGAAGACAGAGAATTATTCAAAGAGCTTTGCCAATCATTAGGCGAACCAACAATTGAATCAGAAATTGCTAACTCAATTGATGAAATCTTTAAGGCTGCTCATGATATCGGATTCCCAGTTATCTTAAGACCTGCTTTCACTTTAGGTGGTACAGGCGGTGGATTTGCTGAGAACGATGAAGAACTTCTTCCTCTTGCAAAGAACGCTATTAAGTCATCTCCTGTAAGCCAAGTATTAGTTGAAAAGTCAATTAAGGGCTTCAAGGAAATCGAATTCGAAGTTATGAGAGATAAGAACGATACTGCTATTACTATCTGTTCTATGGAAAACATCGACCCAGTTGGTGTTCACACAGGTGATAGTATCGTTGTAGCTCCTGCTCAAACATTAACTTTAAAAGAATATTCAATGTTAAAAGAGAGTGCTCTTAAGATTATTAGAGCTCTAGATATCGAAGGTGGATGTAATATCCAATTCGCATTAGATCCATATTCATTCAAATATTATCTAATCGAAGTTAACCCAAGAGTTTCAAGATCATCAGCTTTAGCTTCTAAGGCATCCGGATTCCCTATTGCTAGAGTTTCAGCTAAGATCGCTTGCGGATTAACACTTGATGAAATTCAAATTGCTGCAACACCTGCATCATTTGAACCAACTATCGACTACGTAGTATGTAAGTTCCCAAGATTCCCATTTGATAAATTCCAAGATGCAGATAGAACTCTATCTACACAAATGAAGGCTACTGGTGAAGTTATGAGTATCGGTAGAACAATCGAGGAGTCATTATTAAAGTCAGTTAGATCTTTGGAAAATAAAGTTGATCATTTACAACTTGCTAAATTCGATTCATTCTCAAATGACGATTTAATTAAGTTCATTGGAGAGCATACTGATGAAAAAATCTTTGCTATTGCTGAAGCAATTCGTAGAGATATTGATATCGATGTGCTATATGATATCACAAAAATCGACAAGCTATTCTTAACAAAAATTAAGAAGATCGTAGATTATGAAAAAGTTATTAAAGATAACAAAGATAATCTAGATGTTTTATTAACAGCAAAGAGGATGGGATTTGCAGATTCATTCATCGGAAAGCTTTGGGGATACAATCCACAAAAGATGTTTGAAATTAGAAAAAATGCAAACATGTTCCCAGTTTATAAAACAATCGATACTTGCTGTGCTGAATTCAAGTCTTATGTTCCATACTTCTATTCAACATATGAACATGAGAATGAATCTATAAGAACAGATAGAAAGAAAGTTGTAGTTTTAGGTTCAGGCCCTATCCGTATCGGACAAGGTGTTGAATTCGACTATACAACAGTTCATGCTATCTGGGCATTAAAGGAAATGGGATACGAAGCTATCATTATTAACTGTAACCCAGAGACAGTATCTACAGACTACACAGTATCAGATAAGTTATACTTCGAGCCACTAACATACGAAGATATAATGAACGTTATAACTTTAGAAAAGCCAGAAGGCGTTATCTTAGCATTAGGCGGACAAACACCTATCAACATGGCAGATAAGTTAGACGCTGCAGGAATTAAGATTTTCGGTTCTACAGCTAAGTCTATTGACCTTGCAGAAGATAGAGATTTATTTGAAGCAGCAATGAATGAAATCAACATCCCAATGCCAAAGGGATTTGGTGTATTCAGTGTTGAAGAAGCTGTTAAGGCTGCAAATGAAATCGGATATCCAGTATTAGTTCGTCCATCATTCGTTCTTGGTGGTAGAATGATGCACATCGTTTATGACGAAGAAGTATTAAGAGCTAAAGTTGCAGAAGCTGTAGCATTTGATTCAGAACACCCTATCCTTGTAGATAAGTACGTTCTTGGTCAAGAATGCGAAGTTGATGCTATCTGTGATGGCGAAGATGTATTCATCCCTGGCATTATGGAACACATTGAAAGAACTGGTGTTCACTCAGGAGATAGTATGTCAGTTTACCCTCCATATTCATTAAATGAAGAAGCTCAAAAAACAATCATTGAATATACACAAAAGATTGGTAAGAAACTACAAATGATTGGCTTATACAATATCCAATTCATCGTAGATAAGGATAACAAAGTTTCAATCATCGAAGTTAACCCAAGATCTTCAAGAACAGTTCCATTCTTAGCTAAGTCTACAAACGTACCTATCGCAAACATTGCAACAAAGGTTATGATGGGACATAAGTTAAAAGATTTAGGATATGTTGGTATCCAACCAAAGAGAAAGAAGTGGTATGTAAAGACTCCTGCATTCTCATTTAATAAGATTACAGGACTAGATGTAGTATTATCTCCAGAAATGAAATCAACTGGTGAAGCAATTGGTTATGATTTATCTTTAAATAGAGCTTTATATAAGTCTCTAAAGGCTGCTAACATGAGAGTTTCAAATTACGGAACAATCTTAGCTACATTTGCAGATAAGGATAAGAAGGACGCTCTACCTCTTGTTAGAAGATTCTATAACTTAGGATTTAACATTGAAGCTACTTCTGGTACAGCTAAGTTCCTAAAGGAAAATGGCATTAGAACAAAGGTTATGAAGAAGATTTCAGAAGGTTCTGAAGAAATCCTAGATTCAATCAGAAAAGGATACGTAACATACGTTCTAAACACATCAAGCGATGATGATGCTACAAGAAGAGATGGCAAGATTATCCGTCGTACAGCAATAGATAACAATGTAACTGTATTTACATGCTTAGATACAGTAAGAGTACTTCTAGACGTTCTTGAAGAAATCACAATGAGCGTTTCAGTAATCGATAAGGAGTAATATGCAAAACGTTACACTACAAATAGCCAAGAAGGAAAAAGTTAGCAAGGATATATTCCTAATGACTTTAACTGGCGATTTAAGTGAAATTAAGAACTTCGGAGAGTTTATTAACCTAACTCTCCCAGGTTATTTTTTAAGAAGACCTATATCTGTATGTGACTTTTCTAAAGATCACGTAGACATCTTATTCAAGATATTAGGCCATGGAACAAAGGATTTATCTGAATTTGAAATCGGAACAAAACTAGACGTCTTAGTTGGTCTTGGTAATGGTTTCACTATTAGAAAAGATATACACCCAGTTCTCGTTGGTGGTGGTATTGGTATTGCCCCACTTGTTGGACTTGCTCGTGAATATAATAGACTAGGAATTAAACCTACTCTAATCTATGGCGCAAGATCTAAAGATGACTTATCTTTAATTCCAACACTTGAAGAATTATGCGATGTAAATCTATGTACAGATGATGGTTCACTAGGATTTAAAGGAAATGTTGTAGATTGCATAAAGAGTTTAAATCTAAACATTGATTACTATTATGCTTGCGGACCATATAGAATGCTTGAAGCTTTAACAAAGGCTTATCCAAATGGATGTGTTTCTATGGAAGCAAGAATGGGATGTGGATTCGGTGCTTGTATGGGTTGCTCTATACAAACAACTAAAGGCCCTCAAAGAGTTTGCAAAGAAGGTCCAGTATTTGATGCTAGTGAGGTGATTTTCTAATGAATACTAAAGTTACATTTTTAGGAAAAGAATTTAAGAACCCAATCGTTCCAGCATCTGGTACATTTGGTTTTGGATATGAATTTGCAGATTTATATGACATCAACATTTTAGGTTCTATCTCAACAAAAGGAACAACGCTTGAAGCTAGATATGGTAATCCATTACCAAGAATAGCTGAATGCCCTGCTGGTCTTATTAACTCAATCGGATTACAAAACCCAGGTTCAGACAAAGTTATATCTGAAGAACTTGTTAAACTTGGTGAAGTATATAAAGATCAAATTATTCAAAATATTGGCGGACACTCAGTTCAAGAATATGTTGAGACTGTAGCAAAGTTTAATAATGTAGACAAAGTATTTGCTATTGAATTAAACATCTCATGCCCTAACGTAAAAGGTGGCGGTATGGCTTTTGGTACAGACCCACAAGTTGCTCATGACTTAGTAAAAGCTGTTAGAGAAGTTTGCAAAAAGCCTCTAATTGTTAAGTTATCTCCAAATGTTACAGATATTGTTAAAATGGCAAAAGCTGTAGAAAGCGCTGGTGCTGATGCAATATCTTTAATTAATACAATGGTTGGTATGAGAATTAACTTAAAAACTGGTGCTCCAATTATTGCAGTAACAAAAGGTGGATACTCAGGCCCTGGAATATTCCCTGTAGCTTTAAGAATGGTATACGAAGTATCTCATAACGTTTCAATACCAGTTATTGGTATGGGCGGTGTTACTAACGCATATGAAGTATTAGAAATGATGTATGCTGGCGCATCTTTAGTTATGATTGGTGCTCAAAACTTAGTAGACCCATATGCTTGTAAAAAGATAATCGAACAACTACCTCAAGTTATGGAGGAGTATAATATAACAGATTTAAATTCAATAATAGGAAGGACAAAATAAATGAGAGATGTAATTATTGCATGCGATTTTAAGAATCAAGAAGATTTATTCAACTTTTTAAAGCCTTTTGAAGGTATGAATCCATATTTAAAAATCGGTATGGAAATCTTCTATAAGGAAGGCCCACAATTAGTTAAGAAGTTACATGAAATGGGATTTAAGATTTTCTTAGATTTAAAACTACATGACATTCCTAACACTGTTGAAAAGGCAATGAAGAATATTGCTGAACTAGGTGTTGAGATTACTAACGTTCATGCAGCTGGTGGTATTAACATGATGGCTGCTGCTCGTCGTGGACTTGATTCTACAGAACAAGGCAAAAAGACTGAACTTATAGCTGTTACACAATTAACATCTATATCTCAAGAAATATTAGAAAATGAATTATTAATTAAAGAACCTCTTGCTGATGTTGTAAAACAATATGCTTTGAACGCAAAGGCTGCTGGATTACAAGGCGTTGTATGCTCTGCTCTTGAAGCTCCAATTATTAAAGAACTTGGACTTATTAGCGTAACTCCTGGTATTAGATTTGCAGATGATTCTGTAAATGACCAAAAGAGAGTAGCAACTCCTGCTTATGCTAAAGAATTAGGTTCAACATATATCGTAGTAGGAAGAAGTATTACTGCTGCAGAAGATCCTGTAGCTGCATATAAGAGATGTGTAAAGGAGTTTTGTTAATATGGAAAATAAATTAGCTGTTGAAGTTGCAAAGAATTTATTAAAGATTAAAGCTGTATTCTTAAAGCCAAATGATCCATTCACATGGGCATCTGGTATTAAGTCACCTATTTATTGTGATAATAGATTAACTTTATCTTACCCAGAAGTAAGAAAGGTTGTTGAGAATGGTCTTGCTGAAACAATTAAGACATTCTACCCTACATGTGAAGTTGTTATTGGTACATCTACAGCAGGTATTGCTCATGCTGCATATGTTTCAGATATTTTAAATCAACCAATGGGATATGTTAGAGGCGGCGCTAAAGACCACGGCCGTGGAAATCAAATCGAAGGTGTTGTACCCGTTGGTAAGAACGTTGTAGTTGTTGAAGATTTAATCTCTACAGCTGGTTCTGCTATTGAAGTTGTTAATGTATTAAGAGAAGCTGGCGCTAACGTTCTTGGTATTGCTTCTATCTTCACTTATGGATTACAAAAAGGTATTGATAGACTTGCTGAAGCAAATGTTGAAAATCATTCTTTATCTAATTTCGAAACACTAGTTAAAGTTGCTGCTGAAGAAAACTATATCTCAGAAGCCGACATTGCTAAGATTCTAAAATTCCAAAAGAATCCATCTGACCCATCTTGGATGGACTAATTCACCTAGCAATAATATATTTAAAGGGGTGTGCCCTTTTTAATTAAGAGCACACCCTGTTTTTATAGATTTTAAATACTAAATATCCTGCAGTTGCTATTACACAAATAATTGAGCCAACCCAATATAATGGATTAGGAACTATATTACAAGCAAATTGTAAATGAGTAATAGGTATTACAGCATAGTTGTTTGATTTCAACCCTAATTCAAGCAAAAACGGAACACAGAACACTGCATATGTTGCTATAGCTAATAAATACTTTAAAAATTTAGCTTTTTTATTTCTAGTAATAAAGTATCCAATTAATGTCATAAGAATTGATGAAGCAAAGATTCCAAAAGCTTTTACCAAGAATATTACTGCTATATTTGTTGTTATAACATTTGTACTAAATTGCTGTATGACTGGAGTAGAAGCATTTTTTAATACAAATGCAATTCCAAAAATAAAGACAATAACATTCAACAAAAGCGTGAATAAATATGATGAACTCAATATCTTTACTCTGTTTTCCTCTTTTGAAGAAAAAACAAAAGGGATAGCTAACGCAGCTATCATAATAAAGTACGCCATAATATAAAGTAGCATATAACCGATTGTTGCATAGCGCATTGTTTCTTTATTACTTAAAGGCTCTTCTAAATTAAAATAATCGGACATAGGAATATTATTATTAACCAATTCCTCATAATAATTCATTTCAGCTTCGCATTCTTTTACAGATTTATTAGGATCATCTAACACACCATCAGGCCATTCCCTTACGCCTATCTTGCATTCATAATACATCTTTGAACTCTCATATAATGTATTAATTGAATCTATAGAATTGTCATCATAATCAGGAGTCAGTATTTGGCAACCTAAAAGCAACAGCACTATTGCCATTATTGCGATAAACGCAACTATAATACTTTTAATTTTATTTTGTTCCTTCTTTAATAGATTTAGCATCTAAAGTACCTCATTTAGCACATTTCTAGTTAAATAGTATTACACCTATGCTTTTATTTCTACTGACATATTGCGACATTTCGGGAAAATCTATGACTTTTTAAGAGAGATATACACTATGGCACATGCTAGTGTTCCAAAAGATAAAATTAGCATTGCTATAATAGTGTCAAAAGATAAACCACTAAGAATACTCGTGCCAGAAACTGAAAACACTATAAATCCTACAAGAGAAAATATTGTTAAAGCGCATAATACAATAAAAGAAATAATCATTGAAACTTTTGAAGCACTTAAGGCCTTTTTATTTGTTTCAAAATAACTAATATCTACATTACATTTATGTGCGATTTTTACTAAAAACGTATTAGATGGTGGATTTGAATTACTCTCCCAGCGATAAACTGTTCTTTCAGTAACTTCTAATAATTGTGCAAATTCTAAAACGGATAATCCTTTTTCAATTCGTAAGTTCTTTATCTTCTCGCCTATAGTCATATCTCCACCTACGATATTATTATGTCAAAGAATCTAAATCTTTTTCAAGAGCAATTCTATTTAACTTCAGGAAGCGATGCAGCCGCTATAGATTGACCTACACGTCTTACATATTCACTTGGCATTCCAATATCTACATCTTTAAGTTCAGGGAATTCACTCTTGATAGTTTCTTTTGCAACTTTTAGGATTATATCTCCACCAACACCTGATGTTACTCTACCTAATACAAGAACATGCTTAATCTTATAATACTGTGCATAGTAAGCCAAAGAATAAGCCAAATAAACACCAATATCCTCAAATATAAGCTTTGCTCTTTCATCTCCTGCATTTACTAATCCTTGGACGTATTTCAACTTCTCAGCAAGTGTTAGAGATTCATCTATATCTATATTTGCCATTTTAGCAAGTTTAATTACTGCATCTTGTGAAAAATACTTACAGCCCACTCCAAAGTCTAAAGACCACTCATCAACCATCGATTCTTTATTGAAATCTACTGGAACAAATGCAAGTTCAGAAATCCAGCCATTTAAGTTACCATTAGAATCTACATACCCTACGGCTTCTGATGTTCCCATTGCAATACCAACAACGTTTGTATCTTTTAAATCTAACGCCCCAGCTAAAGCTGTGACATCACCATCGTTTGCTACAACATATGGAATCTTGTGGCCAAGCTCTTTTTCTAATCTTTCAACAACTCTTTTATATATAAATTTAACTTCATCCCCATGCTTTTTCTTATCCACCTTAATGAATAAAGAAGAAACCATTGCTTTGTTATCTATATATACACCAGCTGATGATATACCGATACCATCAACATCACCGCCCATTTTATCTATTGCAACTTTCATGGCATTATAAATACCATCAAAATGGTAATTTGGATCTTCATTTAATTTTGGAAGCCATACTATTTCCTCAGAACTAATAGTTTCACCATTAACAACAGCAGATACTTTTAAATCAGAACCGCCAGCATCAAAACCTATTCTCTTTCCATTTAAGTGTCCACCGCATGGGTCTGATGATGATTTTTCTTTTGGGATGTTATCATAAGTACATTCAATAACTTCAACAGGCGCTTCATAAACTGTACTCATGAAATCATAATCAAAGGCTCTTAAACCGCCTGGTTTATAATATGATGCTATCTTTTCATATACTGAGTGAGAACCTGCAATATAAATCTTATATCCTCCAACAACCCATAGGATTGTCTTAATTACTCTCTCAACAATGAAATTGTTTCTTTCATCATCTACACCATCTTCGAATATATCAAATTCTCTTACATAGACATATCCTTGATTTCGCTCAACGGCAATAACTAAATGTTGCTTTTTATCTTGCTTTGCAACATCTTCGTTAAACTTTCTTATTTCAACAATTGCTGGTTTATAATCTTTATCTAAATTTAGTTTTACCATTAGAACACTCTCTTACCTAGTTTATACACTTCTTTAACGTTTAAATCTTCATCCATTAAAACAACATCGGCTATCTTGCCAACAGCAAGTTCGCCTCTATCTTTAAATCCAATACTCTTTGCAGCATTGTATGAAGACACCTTTGCAAGATCGATTAATGATGCTCCTGTAATTCTTCTAACATTCCTGATACCTTGATCATAGTTTAGAATTGAACCAGCAAGAGGACCTGACTTTAGATATGCTGCACCATCTCTTCTAATGCAATCAAGACCAAATAATTGGAATTCATCAAATTCAGCATGTTTAACTTTTAGTGAGTCTGTGATAATTATAAATCTATTAGGGCCTACCACTTTATAGAAAGCCTTTAGTGCATCTTCACTTACATGAATACAATCACAAATAACTTCTGTATATAACTCATCAAAATACATTGCAGCAGAAACTACACCTGGGTTTCTATGGTGATGTCCACTTTGAGCATTATGAGTATGAGTTACATTTGTAAGACCCATTTCTATTGCTTTTTCAACATCTTTAAATGTGGCATCTGAGTGACCAACAGAACAAACAACATTTTGTTTTACTGCATTCTTTATAAACTCTAATGCTCCCTCTTTTTCTGGAGCTAGGGAGATATCTCTTATATTTCCATTAGAATCTTTTACTAATGTATTAAACTCTTCAATGTTTGGGTTTCTAATATAAGCTGCGTTTTGTGCACCTTTATATTTCTCATTAATATATGGACCTTCTAGGTGAATACCACCAAGAGATGGAACGTCTTTCTTTGCATTTGCAACTACTTTGCAAACTCTATCTAGAGATTCAAAATCACTAGTTAATGTTGTTGCCAAAAATGTTGTAATACCTTCTTTATAGAAAGCATCAGCAATAGTTTTGATACCATCCTCATCAGCATCCATAAAATCAATTCCACATGAACCATGTGTGTGAATATCAATAAAGCCAGGAAAAGCAATCTTTCCCTGGCCATTAATAACTTCATCATCGCCTACATAAGAACCACTTCTTACATCAGCAATAACACCATCCTTTATCTCGATATATCCATTTTCTATCACGGCATCTCGAGTTACGATTTTGATGTTATTTAATATCATAAAGTCTCCTATTTTGTAACTTTACTATAAGCAGCCTCGTCTGCGTAAATTGTTACATTGTTATGTTTTTGTAAGATTGTACAAGGCCAATCTTCACTCATCTTTCCATTAATTAATTCTTTTACTGCATCAGCCTTATTTGCACCAACAGCAATAAGAACAATTTCCTTTGCCTTCATAATAGAAGCAAGACCCATTGTTATAGCTTTTGTTGGAACATCTTCTTTCTTTGCAAAGAATCTTGCATTATCTGTTATTGTTTGATCTGTAAGCTCAGCAATATGTGTACCTTCGCTAAATGGAGTTCCTGGCTCGTTAAACGCAATATGACCATCAGAACCAATTCCTAAAATTTGGAAATCAATTCCTCCTGCTGCATCAATTGCTGCATCGTAATCTTTTGCGTTCTTTTCAACATCACCAAGGCCACATGGAACTTTAGTATTGTTCTTATCTATATCGATATGATCAAACAAATTATGATTCATAAAATATCTATATGATTGATCATTATCTTCTGTTAAGCCAATATATTCATCTAGGTTAAAACTTCTAACAGTTTTAAATGATACTTTTCCTTCCTTGTAAGCTTCAGCTAGCTTTTTATATACGCCAACTGGAGTAGAACCTGTTGCTAATCCTAAAATAGCATTCTTCTTTGAATTAACTAAATTGATAATTCTGTTGCTAACTTCATTATTGATTTCTTCAGATTTTAATACCTTAACTTCCATAAGCATCTCCTATTCAATACCAAAATAATTCTACCATTTTGAAAATATTAAATAAAGGAATAACCTAGCCAATTATATGGACAATTTGGTTATAGGTTGTATTCGTACAATTTAAAATCCTTTACGCCTATAATGTACTCCCTGCCAAGAGTGCCTTCGCCTACATATTTAAAGCAATTTCTTTCAAATAAAGAAATAGCTGGTCTATTATCTCCCATTATGTCGCATCTTATTGAAGGAATATATTCATCCTTTGCCTTTTGCTTTATATAATTAATCATAATGTGAGCTACACCATTTCTTGTATAATCTGGGTCTACTGCGAATGTGTGAATAACATAATATTGACCATCATCTAAATGTATTGTCCAATCGCCATATTTTTGATATTCGCCTTCTGGATCCTTATTTAACACAAAAGCTCCAACAATTACATCTTTATCTAAGCAAATAAATTGTTCGCCCTTTGAAATAGCATTTGCTATTGTTTCCTTTGATGGATAAACTTTATAATCCCATCTTGGAAAATTAAAATGGTTATAATGCATAACATCTATAACCTTTTTATAAAACTCGTTTACTGCATTTTCATCTTTTTGATTTGCTACTCTAATTTCCATTATCTCTTCCTATAACTGTAATTTTTCACATAAGAAAATGCTTCTAAGAAATCAGCCATTGATTTCTAAAAAATACATTTTGCAAAACCATTATAGCATAGAAAAGATTGGCAAAACATAGGATTGTTGAATTTGCGTTTATATTTATAAATATAACTCTCTTAACCCAAAAACCCACCCCTTTATTATTTGCCAAAATTCCTTTAAATCTTGCCAAAACAAAATCGACACTTTTAGCCGATTTTGTCGAATATTGCACACCCAAGGGTGGTAGTTTACAAATCGTTTACAAAAAACTGGCAAATTTGTGCCAATTTGTGGCAAAATTCGTTGATTTTTTGGCAATGTTTATTTAACATAGTCGAGGACTCTATAGGTGAGATTATAAAGAGTGAGAGAGGATTACCATGTATATTGAACCAGAAAAATCTTCTAGAAGTGCGACAGAAGAGAAGAGGTTTAAAAGAGGCTATGCAATAATTGCTATTGCAGTAGTTATTATTCTTTTAGCATTATTAACATTATATCTACTAAACATCAGAGAAACTCCAACAGTATCATTGGATAATTTAATTACAGTTAACGACTCAGTTAACTTTGATTTGAATTTAGACGATCCAGACAATGCTGATGCAACTATAACAAGAGTTGATCTATATCATGGAGATCAAATCGTTCAATCAGCAAGTGATTTTAATTCATTGTCTTTTGAAAATCTTTTAAATGATACAACTTATTATATCATTGCTACATACACATATAATAAGCATGAAGGTAGAGGTGTGAGAACTCAGCAAGTTGTCAGCGAAGAATTCACTACTGTTGCTCTTAATGCCCCAACTATTTCATTTGAAGATATAAAATCATCAGATACTACTGTTTCCTTCTCTATTAATTTTGCAGATCCAGATAATACAAAAGCCCAAATCACAGCAATCAAGTTATATAACAATGAAGATCATTCCCTTGTTATGGCACTTGATAGTTTCGACTCTTTAGAAAATTTACGTTTCTCATCTTTATTAAGCGGAAAAGTTTACTACATCGTAGCTACATATACATATGATTTAAATGATGGTAATGGAGTTCATACTGAAACATTAGAATCTAATACAATCTCAACAACTCCAAAGGATATCCCAACATTAGGATTTAGCAGTCTAACAGTAGATGAAAATACTGTTAATTTCGGTATTATATTCGAAGATGGATATCATACTAATGCTGTAATCAATTCTATTGCCCTATTATTAGACAACGACACTCTTGTAACATGCTTAGAACATTTTGATTTATCTCATGTTTTATCTTTCACTAATCTATTAAATAACAATATTTATCGTATTGCTATCGAATGTTCTTATGATTTAAATGATGGACAAGGAACTCGTGTTACTATTGTTACAAGCAATTCATTCGAAACAAGAGCTTTAGCTCTTCCTGTTGTTAGCATTGATAATATCGAAACTAACAACACAACAACTGTTAATTTTGATATCACATACACAGAAAGCGATTCAACAAAGCTTAATATAACAAACGTTGAACTTATTGCAGATGAAGAAGTTAAGCAATCTATCCAAGAATTTACTTCTTATAGCAACTTACAATTTAGCGAATTAAACAATGACTATAGTTACATTTTAAAGGTTTATTATACATACGATTTAAACGATGGTAATGGCGTGCATTACGAAACCGTTACTTCTAACGTATTTAGAACAATAGCTTTACAAATGCCTGAAGTATCTTTAAGTGCTACATCAACAACAACATCTATTACAGCAACACATGCCATAACAGATTTAGATGGTACACTAAAGTGCATTAAGAGTGTTGAAATTTATGAAACAGGCAAGTATGACACAGTTATCGCAACTATTTTAAATCCAGAAAACAATTCAGTAACTTTTGATAACTTATACAGCAACACAAATTACACTATCGTTTATACATACTCTTATGATTTAAACGATGCTGCTGGTAGATTAGAAGGTGTTAATACAATTCAAAAAACAACAGTTGCAAAGAATGCCCCTATCGTTTCAATCTCATCAATTACTAACGAAGAAACATCTGTAAGTGTTGTATTAACTCATAGTGACGTTGATTCAACAGATCTTACAATCACTAGCGTAGATTTATATAACAAGAAAGATAACAATATCGTTAAATCAATTAATAATCCAACATGCGATGAATTAACATTTAACGATTTATTAAATAACAATACATATTATGTAGTTGTAAATTATAGGTATAATTTAAACGAAAATTCTAGCGATGTTGAAGAATCAATTAAGTCAAATTCTACAACAACAAGAACTCTAGTTAATCCTGTAATGGCAATTAACAGCTTAACTCTTACAGACTTAACAGCAAGCTTCAATTTATCTATTGAAGATGTAGATTCTACACAAGCTAAGTTTAATAGCGTTGCCCTATTCTATGAAGATGGCACAGAGTTTGCTTCACTTGTTTCATTCCCACTAAACACAACATTATATTTCAATAACCTATTAAATGGTTATACATACCATGTTGCTGCTACATATTCATATGATTTAAACGATGGAAATGGTGAGCAATATGCAAGCATTATATCTTCTAACACAATTACAACAATTCAACTTGGAGAACCATCTGTAACTATTGGCGATGTTACATTAGATGACACAACTGCCTCATTCAGCATTTCTTTAATCGATCTAAGCAATACTCAAGCAAAAGTTACAGCAATTGATTTATATAACAACAAGGATTTATTAACATCTATTAAGACAATTTCAAATCCTTCAGATTTAGCAAACCTTGCATTTACTGAATTATCTAACAATAATACTTATAAGTTTATTGTTACATATACATATGATTTAAATGACGGAGACGGAGTTCATGTAAATACTCTTGAATCTAACTTCTTCACAACAAAGGCTAAACTAGCTCCAGCAGTTTCATTCAACTCTATTACGACAACTACAAACTCTAATGCATTCTCTATAACATTTAATGATGTAGACAATACAAATGCAGTAATCACAAGCATTTCTTTATATGAAGAAGATGGCAAGTTCGTAAAGAGCTTAGATTCATATAACGATTTATCTAACCTAGCATTTACAGGTTTATATAGTAATAAGACTTACTATATGACAGTATCTTATACATATAATCTAAATGATGAAACAGGAACTCATGCTAATACAATTACATCTAACAACTTCACTACTACAGCAAAAGTTGTTCCAACTGTTGGTATAAACGATATTAGCTCAACACAAACATCTATTTCATTTACAATTTCAAAGACAGATATTGATTCAACATTAGTATCAATACCTTCAGCTGTATTATATGATTCAAATGATGTTAAGATTTCTACAATTTCAAATCCTGCAGTAAATCAAGAATTAACATTTGATAACCTATTAAGTAACAAGAACTACTACATCGTTGTTTCTTATAGCTACAACTTAAATAATGCAAATGGTGATGTAGATTGCTCTGTTGAAAGTGATGCAATCCAAACTCAAGAAAAAGCAACTGCTATCCACTTCAAGAATGTTTCATCAAGTGTAGATTCAATTTCATTCATGTATGATATCGACAACTTAGATGCAACAAACACAACAGCAACTAAGGTTGAACTTCTATACAACAACAGCGTAGCTCAAACAATCACAAGCCCTGTTGAGAATACTGCTTTATCTTTCAACAACTTATATAGCAATTCTTCATACAAGCTTGTTATTTCTTATACATTCAACTTAAATGATGGCAACGGAACACAAAACGGTACTGTTTCATATGCAATCTCTACAAGCGCTAGAGAAATTCCAGTTGTAGCATTCGATACAATCTCTACTACAACAACAGAAATTACATATACAACAACTGTTACTGACAATGGAAATACTGATGCAACAATAACAAAGGTTGAATTATATGATTCAACAAATACACTTATAGATACATCAGAAATCGCTAATGGAAAGTTCTCTAACCTATTCAGCAATACAACATATTATATGGTATTAACATATACATATGATTTAAAGAATGATACTTCTATAAAGAGCGAAACAAGAACAAGTTCTACATGCTCAACAATTGCAAAGAGTGAACCAAATGTTACATTTGAGACTTTAACAGTAAATGGTACAAATGTTTCATTCGATGTAAAACTAACAGATAACGCTAATACAAATGCAACAATCTCAAGCATTGATTTATTTAACGTAAAAGATAGAGAAAATGCTGTTAATACAATTTCAAATCCAGATATTAACAACACATTATCTTTCTCAGGCCTTTTAAATAACAATACTTATATTATTATTGCTAATTATTCATACAACCTAAATACAAATACAGCTGATGTTAACAAGACAAAGGCAAGTTCACAATTCTCGACTATAGCCCTTGTTGAACCTACTATCACACTTGCAGCTACTGCAACAACAACATCAATTAACGTTGCAATTGCAAAAGCAAATGTAGATACACTAAAGGATTTATCTAACATCTCTATTTACGAAAGCAACGATTTAAATACTGCTATAGATTCAATCAACAGCCCAGCTTCAACAACTGTATTATTTGACAATCTATACAGCAATACAAGATATACAATCAAAGCAACATATACTTATGATTTAAACGATGGACTTGGCGTTCAAGAAAAGCAAATTTCTATTGCATCAAAGACAGTTGCAAAAGTATCTCCTTCTGTGACAGTAAATGTTTCAACTTCTGCTACTACTTTAAGTGCAACAATTGCAACACTTGATTCTGATTCAACAAATCTAACAATCACAAGCATTGATTTATACAATAATGCTTCATCTGTAATGGTAGATTCAATTGCAAATCCAGATGTTACATCTACTCTAGCATTTGAAGGATTATTAAATAACAACACATATTATGTAGTTGTAAACTACAACTATAACTTAAATGAAAATACTGCTGATGTTGTTACAAGCAAGAAGTCAAGCAAGGTAACAACAATTGCCCTAATAACTCCAACAGCAGTTATTAAAGATATATCTGCAACAACAACTGATGTTACATTTACAACACTTGTCACAGATCCATCTAATACAAATGCAACAATTACAAAGATTGAATTGTATGGAAAATCACTTGTAGATACTCTAACAACATTTGAGGATTTATCTTTTGATAATCTATTAAGCAATACAACATATTATATGGTATTAACATACACATATGATTTAAATGATGGAAATGGTCCTCAAGTTGCAACATATAATACAAACGAATTCAAGACTGTTGCAAAACAAAATCCAACAGTTGCATTTAAGTCAATAGTTGCAAATGGTACTGCTCTAGATTTTGCTATTAATACAGTAGATGCTGATTCAACACAATTAACAATTAATTCTATTAACGCATACGTTTCAGGATCATCAACTATTGCTAAGTCTTTAGCAACATGGACAGATTTAGATAACCTAACAATTGGTGGCTTATTAAATGACACAGAATATGTTGTTAAAGTTGCATATTCATATGATTTAAATGATGGAACTACCCCTAAGACAAATGTAGTAGCTTCAAAGATTGTTACTACACCTGCTCTAACTGTTCCACAAATTACTATTAGCAACATTGCAACAACAACTACTTCTGTTGCATTTGAAACTGTAACATTAGAGCCATCAAGCACAAATGCAACAATTACAAAGATTGAATTATACAATGGTTCTATCGTAGATACATTAACAACATTCGAGAATTTATCTTTCAAGAATCTATTAAGTAATACAACATACCACATGGTATTAACTTACACATATGATTTAAATAATGGTAATGGTGTTCAAACTGCTACATACACAACAGATGAATTTGCAACAAAAGCAAAATCTGCCCCTAATGTACACTTCACAAGCTTATATTCTTCAATAGAAGATAATAGCAACAATATTTACTTCAGCTTAGGTATCGATGATGAAGATGCTACTTTAGTAAGCATTGATTCTATGGGCGCATATATCTATGGACAAAGCACTGTATATAAGGAATTAACAGCTTGGTCTAGCCTATCTGATATTTCTATTGATGGTCTATTAAACAACACAACATATGTTGTTAAAGTTACATATACATACACTCTAAACGATGGCACAGGCGTTAAGACAAATACTGTTACTTCAGAAATTACTGCAACAACAGTTGCCCTAACAACTCCAAATGTTTCTATTAGTGATGTTCAAGTATTAGATAACAATGCAACATTTACTGTTAGCCTAAACAAGACAGTTAATACAGATTTAACAATTACAGACATCTCAATCTACAATACTAAGGATTTATCTACAGTTGTAGATTCAATGGGTGATTTAACATTCTTAGAAGATATAACATTTGCAGGATTATTAAATAACAATAATTACAAGATTGTTGTTACATATACATACACATTAAATGATATTAATGGTACATATACTGATACTGTAGAAAGCACAGTATTTACAACTGGTTCAAAGGCTGCCCCTGCTGTTTCAGTTACAGTAGATAATGCAACAAAGACATCTGTAGATTTCACAACATCAATTGAAGATTTAACTTCAACTAATGCTCGTATTACTTCTATAGACATTATCAAGGCTGGTGATGTAGATCCTTGTCAATCAATAAAGAACCCTACTGAATCTTCTCTAAGCTTTAGTGAGTTATTAAGCAATACTAAGTATTCTATTGCTTACAAATATACTTATGATTTAAACGATGGCAAAGGTGTTCATTCAGTAACATCATATGTTAACGAATTCATCACTATTGCAAAGGCTGCTCCAAACGTATCATTTGCATCTATTTCTGCTTCTGGAACAACTATAGACTTTGCAATTGCTGTAGAAGATTTAGATAACACAAATGTTCAATTCGTTTCAATTGAAGCTGTATCAGCTGATGAAAAGCCTGAAAAGATAGTTCAATTACATTCATGGAGCGATTTATCTAATTTATCTATTGGTCAATTATTAAATAATAACCACTACTATATTAGAGCTACATATACATACGATCTAAATGATGAAATGACTTATGATTCTACTATCGTAAGTGCAACTGTAGATACTCAAGTTTTAAGTGCACCTACAGCAACAATTTCTCTTGCACCACAAAATGGTCTATCTGTTGACTTCAACATTCACTATGAAGATTTAGATAGCACAGGTACAGTTCTATATGCTGGTCTTTTAACATACAATAAAGATTCTGATTCTTATGACATTATTAACAAGATTACAGATATCGAATTCAATGCTGGCAATGCAGATTTATCATTTAGTGGATTAAAGAATGATACTAAGTATTATGTAAACTTTGTTTACACATATGATTTAAATGACGGAAACGGAGTACAAGAAGTTGTTAAACCAACGACATCATTTGAGACTCTTCCTCTAACACAACCAACAATTAGTATTAATGATGCTGAATTAAATGGATTAGTGTTAACATTCAACTTAACAATTGAAGATGAATCTAATACATTTGCAGGTCTTGATGATTTACATCTTGTATGTACAACATATTCAAAGAATGACCAACATTTAACATCTGATTATAAGCTTGATGGTTCTACACTAACATTCAACTTATTAAATGGTAATACATACTATATCGATGTAGTTTATAGATATAACTTAAACGACGACAAGGGCGATCAAGTAAAGAACACTACATCTATGGAATTCACTACTGTAGAATTATCTGAGCCAAATGTTTCAATTAATGCAGAATATATCTCAGGCACAACAGCAACAGTTACTGTTACAACTGATGATGTAGATTCTACAAACGCTAAGGTTACAAAGATTGAAACATTCTTACAAGGAGCTACAAAAGGAACTGCTCTAACATTCGAGAACTCAAATAATATCGAATTAATCCCAGTCCTATTAAATAACAACTCTTACTACTTTGTTGCTACATATACTTATGACTTAAATGATGGTTATAAGACAAGAACAAAGACTATTAAGACAGCTACAATTAAGACTGATACTCTTGCAAATCCAGAAGTTGCAGTTAATACAATCACAACAACAGATACAACAGCTCACTTCTCAGTAACATTATTAGATACATCAAACACTAATGCTACTATATCTGCAATCAAAGTTTACACTGTAGATAATGAATACTATGGCGAAGTATCTAACATTAAGGATTTATCTGATCTAACATTCAGTGGACTTCTAAACGATAACGCTTACTACATCCAAGTTAACTACTCTTACAACTTAAATGATGGCACAGGCGTTAAGACAGCTAATAAGAAATCTTCTGCATTCACAACAACAAAGAAAGTTGCTCCTATCGTTACAATCACTAGTGCTGAGATAGATTCTGAATTAAATCTAAACTTCACTGTAGATATTAGCGATGATACACATACAAATGCTGCTATTACAGATATTAGCCTATATTATTCAAATGATACTGAAAATGCATATAAGACATTATCTAACTGGGATAATTATGCAACAGGATTAACATTTGAAAATATCTATAACGGCCATACATACTTCTTCGTTGTAACATATGCATATGATCTAAACGATGGTCAAGGAACTCAAGAAGGAAGCACAACATCAGCTGACACATACACATTAACAACAGCTACAAAGGCTGCCCCATCAGTTGACTTTGGTTCAATCACAACAAACAATACTACTTTAGCAACAAGCATGAGCGTTGTTGATGTAGATTCTACAAACGCTAAGATTAACAGCATTACTGTATTTAACAAGAAGGGTGATGTTGTAACAGAATATGGCAAGCTAGCAAGTGTTGCAGATTTAGATAACCTTGTATACGAAGGTCTATTAAACAACAATACATACTACCTAGTTGCTTCATATTCATATGATCTAAATGATGGTATCGGAACTCAAACTGGTTCAATCACATCTGATGCATTCACTACTGTTGCTCTTGTTGCACCAACAGCTTCAGTTGGCAGCGTAACATTAAATGAAACAACAGCTACATTCTCTGCTCAATTAAATGAGACAGATGCAACAAATGCTAAGATTACAGCAATTGACGTTTACTATTATGATGGCGAAATAGATAAAGAAGATTTATATGATTCTCTACAATCATGGAATAATTTAGATGCCTTAACATTCACAGGTCTTCTAAATGATAATTCATATCAAATCGTATTAACATACACATATGATTTAAACGATGGCGAAATGACAAGAAAGGCTACATCTGAATCAACAGTATTTACAACAAGAGCTTTAGCTATTCCATCAGTAAGTGTTGATGATATTACAGTAAGCGGTTCTAATATTACTATCACATATTCTACAGAAGATGTAGATAACACAATTAAGGCAATTAATGCTTATCTATACGATAGCGAAGATAACCTAGTTCAAACTATTGCAAAGGTTACATCTACAACTGTTGTATTCGATAAGATTAGCTCAATGACTTCTTACCATGCAGATGTTGTTTTAACATACAACCTAAACAACGTTAAGGGTAACAATAAGGATAGCTCTAAGGGCGATTTAAATAACATTAAAGATACAAGTGCTACAGTTACAACAGGAACAGTTATTTCCGACTTATCTTACACATTAGATAATGAAAACAACACTATGGTTATAACAAAGTATAAAGGCACAAATAAGAGTGTATCTTTATATGATAACTATAAGGGATATTCAGTAGTTGAGATTGGCGAAAAGGCATTTAGTGATACAGCTATTACAGATATCACATTGCCAAGCTCAATTAAGACACTTGATGATCATGCATTCTATAACTGTACAAAGTTGACAAGAGTTAACTACAATGGAACACTTGAAGATTGGCTTTCAGTATCTATTAAAGATTCTGTTTACTCTACTCCAATGGCTTATGCTAAGACCTTTGCACTACTAAGCGTAGATAGCGAAAGCGGAGAAGAATCATACATACCAGTTACAGAAATTGAATTACCAGCTGGAACAACAAAAGTTGGCGCATGTCAATTTGCAGGATTTAATGAGGTAACATCTCTAAAGATTCCTACTTCACTAACAACTATTAGTGCTTATGCATTCTATAACTGCAATTCACTTCAAAGCATTGAAATCCCAGAAAATGTAACAACAATTGGTTCTCATGCATTTGCTGGATGTTCAAAGGCTACAGAATTAGAATTAGATGCTAACCTAACAACAATAAGCGAATATGCATTCCAAAACTGCTCATCAATTGAGAGTATTGTAATCCCAAGCGGTGTTACAACAATTGGACAATATGCATTCAGCGGATGTAAAGTTGCAGCAACAATTACTATCCCAGAAGGCGTTACATCAATTGGACAAGGCGCATTCAGCGGATGTACAACAGTTTCTAATATCGTAATTGCAGATTCAGTAAAGACATTAAGTAATTCCGTATTTGCAAACGACACTGGTTTAACATCAATTACATTTGGTGATGGATTATTATCTTCTCAAACAAATGTATTAAGCGGATGTACAAACCTTGTAAGCGTAACAATACCAAATATGGTATCTACTCCAATTGCTAATGCTGTAAGCGGTATTACATCTCACATTACTAGCCTATACTTCGAAGGTTCAATCGAAGATTGGTTAAACTTAGAATTTGCAAACGCAAACCAAAACTTAATTCAATACGCAACAAACTTCTACACATTCAACGAAGTTACAAATGAATATGAACTTGTTAATGCTCTAGAAATCCCAGATAGTATTGAAAAGGTTGGCTCATATGCATTCTATAAATATGAAGGATTAACAACTGTTGATCTAAACAAGGTTAATGCTATTGAAAACTCTGCATTCTATGGCACAGGTTTAACAGTAATTGATCTTGTTGATACAGTTCAATCAGTAAATGCCGAGGCATTTGGTAACTGTACTTCACTAAATACAGTCATCTATGGTGCTGGATTAACTACAATAAGTTCAGCTGCATTCAAGAATTGTCCTAATATTACAACAGCTTACATCCCTAACAAGGTAAGCCAAGTAATTACAACATCAATTTCGAATATCCCTTCAATCGAGGATATTTACTTTGAAGGTACAATGCTTGATTGGCTAACTCTTGCTTATTCAGCATCTGGTGAAAATGCTATTCAATACGCTAAGTCATTCTATGTTCAAGCTGATGCAAAGGATGAGAATGGTGCTATCGTATACTATAAAGTAACAGACGTAGTAATCCCTGATGGAACTACAACAATTAACCCATACGCTTTCTATGGCTATAAGGCTTTAACTGATGTTCATTTGAACATGATTGAAACAATTAAGACTGATGCCTTTGCTAAGTGTAGCGGTTTAACAAACGTATACTTCAATGGAACAATTGAAGATTGGTGTAATATCAACTTCTCTACACTATATTCAGACCCAATGTGGAAAGCTACACATATCTTTATGTTCGACAACGAAGGATTAACAGAAGAAGTAACAGAAATCGTAATTCCTGAAACAATTACTGAAATCCATGATTACACATTCTATAACTTCTCTAAGTTAACAACTGTGACATTAGATAAGTCAGTTACAACAATTGGTAAGGATGCATTCTATGGATGTAATTCATTAAATAGAGTTAACTACACTGGAACAATCGAAGATTGGTGTAAAGTATCATTCAGCAACCTATATTCAGATCCAATGTTTAAGGCAACTCACTTCTATACATTAAACGGAGAAGGAGAATATGTTGAAGTAACAGAGATTACTATCCCTGATACAATTACAACAATAAATGCTTATACATTCTACAACTTCTCTGCTCTAACAACATTAACAATGGGTCCTAGCGTAGATTCTATAGGCTCTAAGGCATTCTATGGTTGCAAGTCATTAAAGACTGTTAACTACACTGGAGATATTGAAGATTGGTGCAATATCGCATTTACAGATAGCACATCTACTCCTATGAGTTATGCTAGCAAGTTCATGATCTTAACAGATGCTGAACAAAACACATATGAAGAAGTAACTGAAATCGTAATTCCAAACACTGTAACAGCAATTGGTAATTATCAATTTGCAGGATTTGAAAGAATAACAAATGTTACTTTAAACAATATCGTTACAAAGATTGGTGATTATGCATTCCAAAACTGCACAAGCCTAACAGCATTCAATACAAACAATGTTCAAACAATTGGTAAGTATGCATTTGCTGGTGATGTAAACTTAAGTGATTTAACGATTACTAATACAGTCACAAAGATTGATGACTATGCATTCTCTGGAGATGTAAATCTACAAGAAGTAGTTCTTGGAAGAAATGTAACAACAATCGGCAAAGAAGCATTCGCTAACTGCTCTAACATAACAACACTTACATTAAATGAAAACTTAGAAACAATTGGCGATTATGCATTCTCAGAATGTATTAATATAACATCTGTAGTTATCCCTGATTCAGTTACAACTATTGGTGAATATGCATTCTATCACTGCACAGCAGTTGAAGAATTAGTAATCGGTGCGAATGTTGTAGACATTAACAGCTATGCATTTGCTGGATGTAACAATATTGAAAGCCTAACATTAGGTGAAAAAGTTGAGAACATTAAGGACTATGCATTTAATGGATGCTCTAAGATTAATACACTTACTCTTCCTGCATCATTAAAGACAATCGGAGAAGAAGCATTCTCAGGATTAGCTATAACAGAAGTATCAATTCCAGATTCAGTAAAGGTTGGCGTTAAGGCATTCTACAACTGTCCAAATCTAGAAGTTATTGACTTTGGAACTGACGTTACAACAACTACTTCATTCCGTGGTTGCGCTAAGTTAACAACAGCATATATCCCTGCTAAAGCAAATAGCAATTTACAATCAGAATTATCTGGAACAAACGTAAAGACTATTTACATCAAGGGAACAGCTGATGATTGGGCTAAGTTAAGCTTCTCTTCATCAGATGGCTGGAAGTATAACGTAATCAACTTAGCTAATGAAGTATACATGCAAGATGCTAATGGAGATTACTACCTAGCAACAGATATCACTCTTGGTGATGAAACAACAACTATTGGTAGCCGTGCATTTGCAGGATATAACGAATTAACAAGCATTGATTTAAACAATGTTACAACAATCAATACATACGCATTTGAAGGTTGTACAGGTTTAACAAGTATCGATTTAACAAATGTTACTAAGGTTGCAGATTATGCATTTGTAGGCTGCAGCAACTTAAAGGAAATTACATTAAGTTCTAAGAATACAAACATTTCCTTAGAAGCATTTAACAAGATTACTTCAATCGATACAATCTATATTAACGATTCTACTATTTCTGTAGAAGTTGCAAACTTCATTGAAGACTTAGCAAAGACTAATACAATTGCAAACATCTACTTCAATGGTACTATTGCTGATTGGCTTAATATTACATTTGAATACTCTAACTACAATGTAATGCAATATGCTGCAACATTTAATCTAAAGAACGATAATGGCGAATACTATGTATTCACTACTGTTGAAGTTCCAGATGATATAACAGCAATCAGTGCATATGCATTCTACAACTATACAGCTTTAACACAAATCAACTTGAACAATGTAACAACAATTGGTGAAGAAGCATTCATCGGTACATCTATAACAAGCATTGATTTATCTAAGGTTACAACTGTTGGAGATTCTGCATTTGCAAATACAGCATTAGTAGACATTATATTAAGCGCTAACAATACAGCTATTAATGCTGATGCATTCTATGGCACAACAACAATTAAGAATGCTTATATCAATACTATGAGCGCTGATGTTACAACTGTAATTGCTCAAATCGGAACAATCAAGAATATCTATTACAACGGATCTATTGAAGATTGGTTAATGATTGAATTTGCAACATACGATGCAAACCCTATGAGCTTTGTTGAAAACTTCTACATCTTAGATGGTAGCGACTATACAACAATCACTACTTTAGATTTAACAGCAATGAGTGTAACAGAAGTTAGCAACTTTGCATTCTACGGATTAAAGACTTTAACTACTCTAAAGATATCTGAAAATATAACAGCAATCGGAGATAACGCATTCACAGGTTGTGAAAACATAAATGAAATCTATCTTCCAAGCAATTTCAACCTAGTTGGAATTACATTTATTGCAAATCTATATGAAGATGGAGATGTAATTACAATCTACTACAATGGAACAATCAACGATTGGTTAAATATCGAATTTATAAACGTAGCAGAAAACCCAATGAAGTACGCTTCAGTATTCTATCTACGTGACTTAAACAACGATTATGCACAAATAACTACACTTGATTTATCTAATTCAAATGTAACTTCTATCAGTGCTTATGCATTCTATAACTGCACATCTATTGAGACAATCATCATCCCTCAAACAGTTGCAGAAATTGGGAATTTCGCATTCTATAACAACACTGCAAAAGTTTACTATATGGGAACAGAAGAAGAATGGATAGCATTAACTGCTACATCAAGCGTAGAAGCCGTAAGCGGACTTACAGTATATTTTTATTCAGAAGAAGAACCACAAGAACAAGGTAACTTCTGGCATTATAATGAATTAAATGCTGTAAGCGAATATAACATAGCCTAATTCATACATTAAAACTCACCACTAAGAAAGGAGCTGATTAATTTCAGTTCCTTTCTTTCTTTACTGTAAAAAAATAGGCCCAAGCGTGGGCCTATTCATTAGATATTAATTACAACATCTATTTTTGCTATTATTAACCATTAGTAAATGTCGCACCATTTGTATCTGCTGGCATATTCTTAACTGCATTAGCGCCGCTACCAGCAACTAACACTCTATTACTTGGAGTTGAACTTGTTTCATAAGCACTGCCGCCATGACCGCCTATGAATTGATCGTTAGGACTATGACCAGAAATAGTTACAGTTCCGGCTCCATCAACTGCCATTCCACCATTTCCTGCAACTTCTTTATAGATAGTAGCTCCTTGAACCTCTTCGCCTGAGGCATCGCCGCCATTTCCGCCAACTATTTTTACTATACTGTTGCTTGAAATTACCATAGAACGATTACTTCCCTTAAAGTAAATACCGGCGCCGCCTTTACCCCCATACAATACAGAATATGTTCCATCTGGACCATAAAAAATCTTGTTTGTTTGAATACCATCTGCACCATAAACTTCTAGATTTCTGTTATTTAAATATAAATTGCCATTAACGTTAATACCTGCTCCGCCATCAGGAAGACGATAATTTGTTGTTGATAGAGAAGCTTCACATCCATATACTCTTAAAGTATCGCCTGTGATTGTAAGATTCTTAGCTTTAACTGTTGCGTCAGATGTAGGACTTGGATTTTGAGTAAGTGAAATTAAAACGTTTGTCCCAACATTGTGAATTGTTAAATCTGGACAATTACTAGCATCAATAGAATAATCACTATAACTTATTCTGCAGTTCTCTAGTGTAATAGTTAGCGGAGTTGATCTGCTGGCGACAAGAATATTACAGTTCAAGTCATCAAAAAGACTAACTCCTTGTCCTATAAAATAAACCTCATCTACATTTGATGAAATAATAAAATGACAATTATTTAAAACACTAAACTCTGACATATCTAAAACTACAACCTTTTCTTGATTAATAGTATAATCTCCCGATTGAGTAATACTTATCGTTGTTTTACTCCATTGTGCTGTTAAAGCATATGAGTGAGTTTTATTTGTTATAGTATTATTTTCAATAATATTTCCATTTTGATCTTGCCATCCCATAAAGTTGTATCCATGCTTTATTGGAGTTGGAAGAGTGATATCGTTAGATTCACAATTGAAAGTAGCAGGATATGAGCCTAATATTTCTCCACCATTTGCATCTAATTCTAACGAATAATTAACTGGGCTCCATTGAGCAACAGCTTCACCTCCACCAAGAACGGTCCATGTAATATATTTTTGGTATATTGAACCATTTATTAACCAACCAGTAAACTCATAATTAGCTCTTGTTGGTATAGGTAAAGAATTATAAGAGCCATAAGTTACGGTTTTTGAGCCATTAGCTACATTATCATGGTTGTAGTTTAAAACCAAATTATAGTCAATGCCATACCATTTTTGACTAATTGTTTTTGAGTAATCTGAATTAGTAAATGACCACTCGTGAACATAAATGCTATCATCTGTCCATCCATGATATGTATAGCCAGGTCTTTCTGTATCATATTCGATTGGTCTAGATAATCTATCACCAAATGCATAATTACTTGTATAAACAACATGTCCGCCATTTAAGTAGTAGTCAAAAGTAATTTTATAAGTTTTTGCTTCAACTACTGGTGTTAAAACATAAACGCATCTATGTTCACCTAAATCTGGAACACGAGAGCAATTTTGTAAGTTATAACCATTTGAATCATTTAAATCTGTGATATTAATTGATGGATTATGTATTAGCTCAGCTAATTTACTAATCCAGTTAGATTTGTAAGTATACTGATTATATTTTGTATATGAGATAGTATCACTTAAGGTATAGCCATTTACCCAATAAGTTTGATTATTATATTCAAATCTTATTTCATATTCTTCAGTTTCATACACTGCATTAAGTGTAATTTGCTCTTGCCATCCACTAAATACTGAGTCTTCGTCAATTACAACATTGTTAGCATTATCCATCCAATACATAAAATGTTGACCCATTTTATTTGGAGTACCACCTATTGCCTCATAGTAGTTCTGACCATCTCTAATTGAAACTTCATTTACACCACTTCCGCCATTATTATTTAGTACTAATTTAGCTTTGAAAATCTCAACATTATTCTTGTAGCTTCCCAGTCTTGCACTAGTTCTAAAACTATCATAACAATCATGTTGAACATATAGCACAAAATCACTTGGTGTATAAGAGAATTGGAAGAAAGCAAATACAGATACATCAGTAAATTTACATATTACTGTATGTAATGATGTACATCTATAGAACGCTCCTGTACCAATAGAAGTTACACTTTCAGGAATAATTACCTTCTCTACATTACTATTCCAAAAAGCACCTGCTTCAATCTTAGTAATAGTAGAAGGTAACTCTACATATCTGGCATTTGTACCAGTAAATGCATTTGTACCTAAAGTTGTAGCATCAGTTGGGAAATCACTTGCGTGCACAGTTTGATAATTACTGTTGTACTTTGTAATTTTATTTCCCGATACTGTAAATGTGGAATTAGAACCTGCTGCTTCCACGATTGATATTCCTTCATCAATCTCAAACGATTGATCCGGACTTTGATTGCTGATAATTGCTATTGGAATTACTAAAATCGCAATAACAACTAACGTTAAAAAAAGTTTTTTCATTGGATAACCTCCATTCTAGTATATTTAATCAAACTCATACTCACGTATGAATTGGATTATCCCTTTATGCGTTTGGCGATCATAAGAAAAAAATTAATTTAAAAATGATTAATTTAAACCCTCACCCAATGACATTATATCATTATCTAAATAACAACAGCACAATGAAATCGACAAAATTTAGATTTTTGTCGATTTCAGATATTCTATAAAACTTAATTACTTTGTAACTATATCTAAAAGATGTGAACTAGCACCAAGCATGTCAGGTCTTTCACAAATAGATAAATGATATTTTAAAAACTCGTTAAATTCCTCTTCAGATAATTTATTAAGAGGTGTTCTTATATAATCACTTGCACCATCAGATGCGATGATTTTAATTCTTGTTAAATCAGTCTTTTTATTAAACTCGTTTATATCTTCTAGTCTAACCATTGAATATAAGTCGCCATCTTGGGCTACAATATGGTAATTCTCGTCGATTTGACCATTTGCCTTACTTTCTAAAATATGTTGCTTTAAAAAGCCGTACGTTAAGACAGCGTAGTCATTCATATAATAACTAACAAGTATTGTACCGCCTTTCTTTGTAACTCTCTTAGCCTCAGATAATGCTTTTAGTTTTTCTTCTTCTTTTAGAAGGTGGTACATTGGTCCAAACAATAAAGTTACATCAAATGTATTATCTTCAAACATCTTTAAATCAAGAGCATTACCTTGAATGATATTTACACCGCTTCCCTTCTTTTTAAACACATCGATATTGTGCTTAACAAGTTCAACGGCATCAACTTTATATCCTTCCTTGTCTAGATAAACAGAATAAGCCCCTGTTCCTGCACCTATATCAAGAACTCTTTTAGACTTATCGTTATTTAAAACATCGTGGATATATTTTAAATTAGTTTGAAACTCCACTTGGCCATGGCGTCTTTGAAGTCTTATATCCTCGTTAAAGTGATTATAGAAATCTTCAAGAATAGGGATTCTATAATCAGATCTTTGAAAGTTCATTATTTCTTACCTTTTCTTTCATCCAAGATTTCAGCTGCAATGTTCAAAACTTCTTTTACATTAAATGGCTTATGAACATATGCATCCATACCAACCTCACGGCCTCTTTCTCTGTCTGCATCAAACGATTCAGCAGTCATTGCTATGATTGGTATATTTCTCTTTGTTTCATCCTCTAATGCCCTAATTTTAATTGTAGTATCAAAACCATTCATAATTGGCATTTGAATATCTAATAAGATGAAATCATAGTTATTCTTTTTAATCATATCAAAAGCATAAACGCCATCTTCACAGCATTCAACTTTTAATCCATAGCTCTCTAATAGTTCTTCTGCGATTTCTCTATTTAATTCGTTATCATCAACAAGAAGAACTCTCTTTCTCTTTAATTCAGAGCTTCTATCTTTTTCTTTAAGTTCTTTATTAATCTTAGCAAGGTCAGTATTAACACTCTTTGCCTTTAAATTGAATACTAATGTAGTTAACATTGTATTTCTGTCTTCAAGTTCAACAGACATTCTTCCGCCAAGGACTTCTAATATTCTCTTAGCAACAATCATACGAATATCGGCACTAACCATCTCGCCGCCATTATATTTATCTGTTAAATCAAATACTTTCTTTACGCTCTCTTTATTAATACCGATACAAGAGTTCTTAATTAGAATCTCATATTTTTCAATTCCTGCTTTCTTGCCTACACCTTGAATTACAGCAATAGAAATTGTTCCATTATGATTTGTATAACCGATTAATGATCTTAAAACGTTACTTAACACTTGTTCCATTCTAAATTCATCAACGTATACAATTGGATTTGTCAATTTAAGACTATCTAAGCCCATATCAATGAAAATCTTGTTTTCCTTAACTTTCTCATCAACTGATGAAATAGAGTTCTTTAAAAGGTCTATAATACTGCATTCCTTATCTGTTGGTGTAATCATGTCATCGTCAACAAGTAAGTAGTCTATAACGTTTGCAGAGATTCCTAATAATTCATTGCTTGTAGATAGTAGCTTGTCCATATTGTATTTAACATCTTTTTTATTTGGATATTGAATAGCAACATTAGCAAATCCGTTAATATCATTTAAAGCAGTTCTTAAATTATGATTAAAATATGCTAAGAAGTTTGAACGACTCTTTAGCATAGAATCTTTAGATTGTCTTTTAGCTCTTTCTTGAGCATCTTTCTTATCTAGAACATAAGGTCTTAAAACATACGCAAGCTTTAATAACGCATTCTTTTCATCGTCTGTAAATGCTCTATCTCTTGTATATTCTGCAAAACCAATAATACCATCTATGCCATTTGCCTTAACATAACCGTATTGAAGTAAGCTTCTACCAAAATCAAAATAATGCGATATGTTTTCACTTCCTAGGTTATTATCATCAAATTTCTTGTTCATATTGTTATAATCTTCAAGAGGAACTCTAATAGAAGTATTCTTGAAATTATATCTTGGATCAGAGAAACTAACATTAGTAAAATCTAATGTATCGTTATTGCCAGAAGATACTAAGATATAAACTAAATCTACATTTAGCTTAATTCTTACACCATCAAGTAAACGTTGAACATCTACTTGGTTTGCCTTAACATCACTTACTGTTTTAAAAAGAAAAAGATTTAATTCGTCGTCAATCTTAGTTATCATACTCGCCTCTTAATCTATGTTTTGAATAGCACTGATTAGTTTTTTATATTCAGTAGTTACTTTAGCAAGAGCTTGCTCTACACTTGCTATATCCTTAGCTCTTAATATTTCTGTTAAATCACTTGAAGCCTTTCCAAATTCTTTAAAGGCCAAGTTTGCAGCTACACCTTTTAGTGTGTGAGCCATTCTAAAAGCAGTATCATAATCTTTATTATTCAATGAAGCGATAAGTTGAGAATATGTTGGGTCTTCTATAAATCTTTTAGCAAACTTTGCAATTCTTTCATCTTTTAATAGTTGGCTAAATACTGTATCATAGTCGCCGCCAATTGAATCATAAAACTCTTTAACTGTCATTTTTTACCTCTTTTGCATATTTTATGCAATTTTTATTATACAAAATATATTTTTATTATTAAACACCTAAAGCAAGAACTTTTCAATAGCTTCAAGTGCGCCATCATTGTTGTTATCTGCAACAATTACATCACAATGCTTTTTTATGCTCTCTACTGAATTTCCCATGCCTATAGCAAGTCCTGCTACATCAAGCATTCCAACATCGTTCTCGGAATCTCCAACTGCTATAGCTTCAGAGATATCTATATCTAACAAATTACAAAGGCCAATTAGTCCATCACCTTTTGTAACGCCTTTTGCTGTACACTCAAGTGATGACCATTCTGAGTGAGTTAACTCTGCATTTATTCCTGCAAGTTGAGCTTCTGTTTTTAGTCTATCTTCTGGAGATGAATGATATAGATTTATCTTATGAATCTTTTGAGGATTTGCTTTGTAGTACTCAAGTAAATTATCTACTGGAGTTGCAACGTTTCTAAACATGTTTATATATGGTTGCATACCATATCTTGTCATGTTTTCAAGACATCTTTTTTCAATATAAGATTTCTCATTAAGCATGTGAATCATTATATCTTCTCTATGATTAGCAAATTTAAGAAGATCAATAATCACAGACTCTTCTATTGGCTTTTCATAAACTATCTTATGTTCATGATAGTCATAAACATAGCCGCCACTAACCGCTACTGCATATCTTAATTTAGGAATTAATTCAAAGAACTCAATAAGCTCAGGAAGACATCTTCCTGTAGATAGAACTACTTCTTTCCCCATATCGAAGGCTTTATTAATACCATCAATAACAGCACTAGTAACCTGTTTTTTGCTGTTTAATAAAGTACCATCCATATCGAAAGCTATTAACTTGTATCCGCTCATCTTACCATCCTTGATTTACGCATATAATATAACAAAATATTATAAAGATATAAAGTAAAAGTTTTACTTGAAATGTAAAATGGTCAACACCGCTAAGATGTTGACCATTTATATACTAAAAAACTAATTAGTTTTCTTCAGCCATACCCTTTTGACGAGCATATTCAGCTGCACCTAGAGCTCCCATTAATTGAGGATCAATTGGTAAATCTATAACTTTAATATGAAGTACTTTTTCAATAGCTTCCTTTAAGCCATCATTCTTTGCGCATCCACCTGTTAATGTAATCTTATCTGTAGCGCCAGCCTTCTTTGCCATAACGAAGCATCTCTTAGCAACTGATGTTTCAATACCAGCAGCGATTTCATCAATAGGCTTTCCTTCACCAACAAGTGAAATAACTTCTGATTCAGCAAATACAGTACATTGAGCAGTAATAGGAATAACGTTCTTTGCCTTTAAAGATAATTTTGAGAAATCAGATAAATCCATTTCAAATGCTCTTGCCATTGCTTCAAAGAAACGACCTGTACCAGCAGCACACTTATCGTTCATAGCGAAGTTTAATACAGTACCATCTTTATCTACGGCAATACCTTTAACGTCTTGTCCACCGATATCGATAATAGCTTTGACTGATGGGTCAGCAACATGTACGCCCATAGCATGGCAACTAATTTCTGAAATGTTTTCATCCGCAAATGGAACTTTATTTCTACCATATCCTGTACCAACAAGATATGCTAAGTCTTTAATAGACTTTAATTCTGGAACTTTAGCAACTGCAGCATTTAGAGATTCTTCAGCAGAAACCACTGAATTGATCTTACTACGAACAGTAACATCAGATACCATCTTTCCTGTTTCATCAAGGATAACGCACTTTGTATAAGTACTACCTGAATCACAACCACCAAAATACTTCATAAAATATTCTCCTTTAACTAGCTTATATTATATTCAACTTTTGTAAAGCTTCTTTAGCTCCCTTATAAATACTAGAATCACTAGATAATTCTAATACCGAATCGCCCTTCATATCACTTAGTGACATTAACTTATCATCTGGAATGCATGTAAGGATAGGAATGTCGCCTGTATCTATTGTATCAACAAAAGACATATCTGGCATACGATTTACTATAACTCCTGCCTTTTCAAACATTGTAAGTTCTTTAGCAACAGAATGAATTGTTTGCACAACTTTTAATCCTTTCTTGCTTGCATCAGAAACAAGTATTAAATGTGTAACCTTTTCCATAACACGACGGTTAACTTGTTCAATACCAGCTTCACCATCTATTACTACATAATCAAAACTATTTGCTATCATGCTTATTACTTCTTTTAGATAAGCATTTACTTTGCAATAACAACCTGCAGCTTCTGGCCTACCTATAGCTAAGAATGAAATATTGTTCATTTCAACTAAGGCATCAAACAATTGAAACTTTGCTTCCCCTAGCATCTCTATAGCTTTCTTTGTATTGCCATCTTCAACAGCGTTTATAAATAACTTTCTTATGTCATCAACTGTTGATGCAACATCTACTCCAAGAGCTGTAGCAAGGCCAACAGCAGGGTCAGCATCAATAGCTAAAATCTTTTTTTCTGGATACGTCTCGGACAAAAGTCTAACAATAAGTGCAGATAGAGATGTCTTTCCAACACCACCTTTTCCTGTTAATGCTATTATTGTCGCTTTCTTATCTTCCATTATTCCTTAATGTCTAAAATGACATATCCATCTACTAAATTAGCTTCTTTTAGTGTTCCTTCTACAGTGCATTTTCTTTCCATTAAATCTGTAAGGATTACATTGTTTCCATCTAAAGCGATGGAAGCAACATTCTTCATAATTACAGATTCATCATTCATATTGTTTTTATAGACTGTAGATAAACACATATTATTGTCCTAATTTATGTAATGCTTCGTTTATATTTTCATTCATTTTCTCAGCACAAGATAACGCTTCTACTAAACAGTTATATGCTTCATGTTCATGGGCTGAATTTAACTTTTGAGCAATCTCGTCTAATTGTTTTGCATGAGACTCATTATGAGCAACCATATACTTCATAAGAACTATAAGTTCTTCTTTTGATGTATGCTCGTCTAAATGATTATGTTCATGATTATGATTATGTTGTTCGCTCATATTATCACCTACGTATAATATTTTAATATTTTTGTACATCAAAAATCAATAATAGTATTATCGATTATAGACAATAAAAAGCCTGCTATTTCTAGCAGGTCAAAATCTTAATAATTTTTATCTTGGATTACCTTAGCTAAATCCAAAACTAATTGTTCTGTCTTTTCCCAACCAAGACATGCATCGGTAATAGATTTACCATAAATACCCTCTTCTGCTTTTTGATTACCATCAATGATATATGATTCAATCATTAAGCCCTTTACAAGTTTCTTAATCTTTTCATTATGATTCATTGAGTGAATTACTTCTTTTGCAATTCTAACTTGCTCTTCGAAGTGCTTTCCAGAGTTAGCATGGTTACAATCTACAACTAATGCTGGGCATTCATATTTTGAAACATCATACTCTGTAGCTAAATGTAATAAATCTTCATAATGATAATTTGGGAATGATTCACCTTTAGAGTTTACAAATCCTCTTAAAATAGCATGAGCAAGAGGATTTCCCTTTGTCTTTACTTCCCATCCTCTATATATAAATGTATGAGCTTTTTGAGCAGCTCTAATTGAGTTTAACATAACAGTAATGTCACCAGATGTTGGATTCTTCATGCCAACAGGAACATCCATACCAGATGCTGTTAATCTATGCTCTTGGTTTTCAACCGATCTTGCGCCAACTGCGACATAAGATAAGATATCGTCAAGATAACGATAGTTATCTGGATATAACATCTCATCTGCTGTTGAGAAACCTGTTTCAGCAAGAACTTTTAAATGTAATTTTCTAATAGCGATGATGCCTGAAAGCATATCTGGTTCGCCAAGCGGATTTGGTTGATGAAGCATTCCTTTATAACCTTCACCCGTTGTTCTTGGCTTATTTGTATATACTCTTGGAACAATAAGAAGTTGGTCTTTAACCTTCTCTTGTAATCCTCTTAATCTTGTAACATAATCTAAGACTGCATCTTCTCTATCTGCAGAACATGGTCCAATGATAAGAAGTAATCTCTTATCTTCCCCAGTAAAGATATTCTTAATCTCTTCATCGTTAGCAGCTTTCTTTTGAGCAAGTGCTTCTGGAACTGGGAATTCCTTCTTTATCTCCATAGGAATTGGTAACTTTCTAATAAAATCCATATTCATTATTTATACCTCTTAAATGTGTTTATGCACATATTATAACAAAAAATTATATTTATATAGGTAAAATTTTAATAAATATACACGTCATATCTTATAGCTTTTCCAGATATAGTGTAATTAGGCTTAATATCTACTAAATTCTCACCTTTTTGTGGTCTTTTTACTATTATCTTTTTTGCCTTTGTTGAAATTGCCGCATTTAATAAATCAGCACCATTAGAACAAGGCTTTTCAAGTTCGTGTATTATTTGGAACTTTTTCTTAATAAGGCCACTCTTTTGTCTTTGTGGGAACATTGGATCTAGATAAACAATATCTGGAATGACATCTAAGGATTTAACTCCTTCAATGCTGTCGCCTTTTATTAGAGTCATTCTGTCCATTACATCTTTAATCTCAACAATTTCCTTACCTCTCTTAATTGCGTCCTCTAAAAGACTTGCTATGACCTCATCTTGCTCAAACATTATTACATTGCAGCCTGCACCTGCCAAAAGAAACGCATCTTCGCCAAGGCCCGCCGTCATATCTACAGCAATGGGAGTATGATCCATACCCTTTAGCTTTGCTGCTTTTATTAACATTTCGCCATTAAGGTTATTTATCTTAAGTCTTGGAATTAATTGAGAAAAGTCTCCATAAAGATTCATATCGCCACTGCATAGTGTCAATTTGCCATCTATATATTGAAGTCTTGATTTAATGTTATCCATTACTTTTTTGTAACATCTTCAATTTCTTGAAGCTCGAATCTAAATTTTTGAGTAACATTTGGATATTTAACATGATCCACTTCAGATAAAAACATTTCTTTAGGTCTAACCCATAATGAACCATCGCCATATAGTCTTCTATATACAACCATTTCTTCTTTTGTTTCACTATCTAAAGCAACATTCTCTACTACATAGAAGTTGCCTTTAAAATGCTTATATACTCTTCCGATTAATAATTGATTCTCCATGAAATAATCCTCTTATTTATACTGGAAACATTATACCATACAAAAAGAAAAAGTAGCGATTTGCGCTACTTCATTCTACCAAATAAAATTGAAATTCATTTTCTCGCCGTTATCTATTAAAATATCTTCACCTGTCATACTCTTATTAACAACAGTTATAAAGTATACCCATTCGGCGATTTCTTCAGGTTCTGCCCACTTGTGTAAAAGTGCTTCATCTAGAACTGCATTCCATAATTTCTCGTCCTTCATAATATGGTCATTAATTTCTGTTTTAACTCCACCTGGAGATACTGAATTACATGTAGCTCCGTATTTTGCAATTCTTAATGCTACGTTTTTTGTATATGCTAATACGCCTCCTTTTGATGCTGCGTATTCTGGAAATTCAGCACCAGTAGAACCTGATGATGAGGCAATATTAAGAACTGATTTTATTTCTTTTTGGAAAGCATACTTTTCAGTGATTCTCATTGTTCCTTCAAGGTTAACCTTTATATCTGAGATATCCATGTGTTGGCATCCAGCGTTATTTACAAGAATGTTTATGCCATCTATGTTTGGCAATTCTGATGTCGAAATATCCAATACATAGTGAGAATAATTTGGATTTGATATTGTAGATTGTTTGATATCAAAACCTATTACTTCATGACCGCAAACCAAGAACTTTTCAGCTATTGCCTTTCCTATTCCTTGCGAAGAACCTGTAACTAAAACCTTCATTTATACACTCTCCTTTAGAGCCTTTTTCTTGTTTTGGTATTCCAAATAATCCTCACCAATACCTTCTTGTGTCCACTTCTTAGACATTCTATATCCAAATGGTGAGAATATTACTTCCATTACTAATTCTATAATAGCACCAAGAACAGCAGATCCTATTACTTGTGCAAATGTGTATTGGAATCCCCAATAGATTGGAGCGAACACAAAGAATGCCATAAATGCAAATATAAAGTTATCTACGAATTGACCAATAAATGTAGATATATAGCTTCTTGCAACAAATGCTAATTTGCCATCTGGATTCTTCTTAAATGTCTTACCTATTGTCCAGTTAAGCATATTATTTGCAATTCCTGAAATTAGGAACGCAATGGATGAGCTTAATAGAACAAACCATGTACAGCCAAATGTTTGATTAAAAGCTGAATAATCGCCAAGTTCTACATCACCAACACGAATCTCAATACCAGCGACAAGAGCAAATATTCCAACGAATAATAGATTTACACATAGAGCAAGTAATGTTAATTTATTTGCAGCCTTTGGTCCATATCTTTTTGTTACGACATCCATACAAAGGAATGGAATCCAACTTAAAATGAATCCGCCATCAGCAGCAACAATTGGTGTATTGATAATTGTTTTGTTGGCCATTAGGTTCATGATTACTACTGACATACAGAAAAATGTAGTAACAAGACCTGGAACGCTTCTTAGAAGCAATTTGTAATCGTAAAAAAACTCTTTAATCTTATTCATGTTTTATCTCCTTATAGAGCATAAAACAGTTTCTAACAAAAAAAGTGAGATTAAAAATGTAACCTCACTTTAACATGCTAATTTCTTTCCCTAGTTTTATTTAGAGACAGGATGGTTACGAACTGTCTTATGAATGATTTTTTATGCTGTAATAATATCAATATTCAATATTTAATGCAACTAAATGTGACCTATTGAAAGATATATTACGTATGCTTTACTTATAAAAGACTTACTATCTTCATTGCAAGATCGCCGTGTTTCTTTTCATCGGCTTGCACTGAAAGAATCTCCGGATACTTCTCTAACCAGCCGCCATAAGAATCGTAAGTATTATATTCAAGCTTAGCGATTATTTTAAAAGTATTCTTTTTACCAAGGATATTCATCAATACTGGCACAGCCTTTGCCAAGAACATTTTTGGCTTTAATACTTCGCCTGACAACTTTCTAAATACTGCTGCATGCTTTCCTTCATCAGCAGCCATCTCTTTCAAAATTTCAGCAACTTGTGGATTCTTCTTCTCGAACTTTTTTGAAAGATTAAGATACATAGGAACTGCATTCAACTCTCCCTGTTGGGAACTTAATAAGAATTCTTTATCGTCCATATAACTTACTTCCTTTAGTTTGATGCTAGTTAATTATATCGGCTATGTGCTTATAGTGTCAATATTGCCCAAGTTCACACGCACATTTTTGACATACTTCTTACTTTGATAAACAATAAACCTTTGCGTTTATTGCAATACCGCTCTTAATAATGCTCTTCTCCAAAGTACTCTCATATATAAAGCCCGCTTTTTCAAGAACTCTACGTGATGCAATATTAGACTCAAACACAAGAGCATATATATTTTTTATGTCGCTATTATTGAAAACAAATTCACAAGTTTTCTTAACAGCTTCTGTCATTATCCCTTTTCCCCATTCTTTTTCAGACAGATAGTATCCTAGTTCAGCAGAAAACTCATTTCCTTCTTTTCCCCTAAAGACACTAGTATGTCCAACGAATTTTCCGTCATTTAAAACAGCGAATGCAAATACATTGTTTGAATCTGCTTTATTAACACTATCTATGTATGCAATTCCATCATCTTCAGTATAAGGGAATGGAACGCCATCTCTAAGATTATCTAAAACATTCTTATTAGATAGTATCCATGCTAAATCCTTTGCGTCAGATAATTCAATTTTTCTAATACTAACTGTCATATTATAGTTTCTCAATATCTCTTTTTATATCTAAATAGAATAATCCGTCACGATTGCAATAAAAATATACACGTCTAACACTACTACGTTTAAATCTTGTCTCAGCCTCTCCTTCTGGATATAGTTTTACTATTTGCATTCTATCTGGAGACGCTGCTGCAGCAAATGAAATGTAGTGATCCTTTGCCATTTCATGGTTTATTTTTATATATAAATCGTCTTCTATAAAGTCTACCAAAATCTTATGATTGTCATCAAGAGGCTCTGCACTTAATGGTAGTAATTGAATACCATGACATTCTATAACGGATTCTCCCATACTATGAATAACGTTTCCACATATAGGACATACATAAAAATGAGACTTCATCATATTTGCACAAACATTTTTATTAAATACAGTATTTCCTGAAATTAGTTCTGTAACGGATACTTTAAAGACATTAGAAATTGGCTCCAACAAAGTAATGTCTGGATATCCTTTACCTGTCTCCCATTTTGATATAGTTTTATCTGAGACACTCAACTTATCTGCTAATTGTAGTTGAGTCATATTGTTCTTTTCTCGCAATTGTTTTATTACGTTACCTGTAACATATTGATTCATATTACTCTCCTCCACAATTAGATTATAAGTAAGAGATTGTATTTACACCACCTACGAAAAGTAGAGCTTTTCAATAGTATAACTATCAATTAATATCCTAAACTTATAGCAATCTTAGGAGAATAACTAACATATTAGGTGATTATCCAATATTATTGAATGCTTCTCCAACTATCTAGCAACTTAATAATTGGCTTTAATTTTTTTTCTTTTTTATATATTGCACCAATCATTGCTTCTACAGCAGTTGCTATGTACTTGTGTCTATTTTTATTATCTCCGGGTGTATCTTCATAGTTATAATCATTAGGTATGTTATTATCATTTTCATCTTTTTTAATTTTTTTGATTAGTTGATAGTGTTCTGCAACTTTTTCAACAAGATATTTATCAGACTCAAATTTTGCTTTCTCAACAGTTAATTCTTTTACTTTATCTAATAATATTTCGGAGTAACATAATTTAATAACAGCATCTCCATAGGTCGCCAAATCAACATTTGTCTTTTCACTATATTCCTTATGATTCAATCTTAAATACTCGTTTTTGTATGAATTATCAGTTAATGCCCTTTTTACCAAACGGGAACTCTTGTCACTTAAATACTTTTCAAATAAATCCATATAATCACCCCCATCTATTATCTTATTGGAATTAAGCTCTATATATTAGTCCTTCAATGCTTAAAAACTTAGATTATTATTTTTAATAATAACGCAACCGTCTCAATATGGGGGCTGTTATAGTAAGTGCTGACAACCCCCTAGTTTTTCAGGGTGTGCAACTACTGCAGTGCTGATATTTTATTTTAAAACATTATGTAGCTTTAAGAATTTTGTATCATTCATTTGTTCGTTAGTGACATATTTACCATCTTTAAATAATGCGTATGTTGTAATAGGTGTAGGAGCATTTTGTGCTTCTTCCTTACTATTTATATGAAATGCTTTAAATGGAATATTATTGTCTTTAGCTGTTTGATTTACAATAGGAACATATTTTCCATTGAATGGGCATTGACTT
>JAEEGL014194296.1_pt1 | contig 48568 bp, 35 predicted proteins | sample 9134231 | NCBI WGS metagenome assembly JAEEGL01 (sample SAMN16246548, study PRJNA631951) | gut metagenome | biome: gut microbiome; feature: rumen; material: fiber-attached | host: Bos | place: Iran: Karaj | collected 2018-10 | reverse complement strand
CTTTGGATTAGTCTCAATGTTAGATTACTACACCAAAAGATGTGTTACTTGTTAAGTTGATTGAACCGCCGTATACGGAACCGTACGTACGGTGGTGTGAGAGGTCGGGAAAATTTACTTAAATTTCCCTCCTACTCGATTATAAATTCTTAGAAATAAATAAACTTATTAAGCAATCATTAAATAATCATTAAACAACAATACTTTTGAGATTTATGATTTTTTTTATGATAATATAACTTCAAGAAAAAGATTATGAAAAGAAAAATGTGTGATTGCTTATCTAAAGGAGGAAAAATGACAAAGCATTCTGAAAGTATTATTAAAGGCATGAAGGAAGGAATTTTCTGCTTGATGACCGGTTCTATCGTATTTATGGCAAACGGACTCGATGTTAATGCAGAAGATAACCAGCCTGATCCTGCCCCTGTTGAGGATAGCAAGGACGCTCAGACAAACTCATCGGAAGAGACAGCAGAGAATACTGAAGAACAGTCAGAAACACCAGAGGGAACATCAGAGGGAGCATCTGAGGAAACATCAGTTGAAGAGGAGGCAGCAGAGGTAATCTCTTTACCTTCAGAGCCGGCTGAATCTTCAGAGCCTGTTACCCAGGAAAATGAGACAGAAACTGTAACTATAACTGAGAACACCTATGTTGAGAAGACTGAGAATGCTGTTGCAACTACTGAGGAGACAGTTACAGAGACAACCACAGATCCTGAGTCCCTGACCAAGGATACAGAAAATGTCACAGTGACTGAGGATGAAACCACTATCACAACTACAGGTGAGTATATCGAGGAAACCACATCTACAGTTACAGAGTCAACAACTATAGTAGTGACAAACGATTCTGAGCTGGCTGAGGAAATCCAAAACCAGATAGAAGAGCAGGCAAAGAGTAACAAAGAAGATAACAATATCAAGATTGATGATGTAAAAGAGAGTTATTTTGTAGACGGTGAGAACGGCGAATCTGTAGACATAACTGAGCATGCCGATGAACTCAAAGAAGAGATGGGAGTCACAGCCATTGAGGATGTTACATTTACTGTTGAGACTACAGATGGAGAATCTACAGTAAAATATACGGTCGATGAGGAAGAGGGAGAGCAGATCCTTGACAGCGACGCTAACGATGAAATCATCGCTGCAGCTAAGAACAATGTTGTTGAAGAGAAAACCAATTACAGCATCAATGGCGAAGAAGTTAGTGATCAGGACATTAAGGATGATCTTGAGCAGCGAGATCTGGACAAGAAAACAGAATTCACAATCACCACAACGACCAGACCTGCAGATGAGAACGATACACCTGAGGTGGAGGTTACTTATACTGATTCCAATGGATTTACAGTAATAGTTGAGAATGAAGATCTGAAGAACGCACTGCAGGAGAATGCAACAGTAGAAGAAACAACAACTTCTCACGAGGAGTATAAAGGTCTTACAGAGTATGAGAGCGTAGATGATGAGAACCTGAAAAAAGAGCAGGAGTCTATTGCGGCAATCGGTTACACAAACATCGGAACCGCTGAAGGAAAAACAACTCATACAGAGACTTCCGAAGAGATCACCTGCAATTCTGAGGCAGAGCTGACTCAGGCAAAGGAAGATCTTAAAAAGGATGGATATACATCCTTTAATGAGACATCACAAACTGAAACAGTTGAAGGTGAGTCTGTTGTAACAAAAGACTTTAGCGGCTTTGGCGTGACTACACAGTCTGAGTATGAAAGGATCAGCAAACTTGAAAAGGTTTACGAGAACAGGCAGGTACTCTATTATGAGAAAGACGAAGAGACCGGCAAGGAGACCTGGTACAAATTAAACAAAACAAACGAAACCTTTACAATACTGGCAAAGCATGGATCAATGGGGCAGCACCAGGAAGAAACAATGGTTATTGTGGAGCCCAATGCTGATGCAGCTTACAATCCAGCTCAGAAAAAGTACAACATTGATTTTGGAGCTTATATCAGCGAGATGACCGGGATACTGGCAACAGAGAAGACTTCTGAAAATACTCTGACCTGGAAAGACCAGGACAAGAATCCATGGTATGGCGATAACAAGATTAATATTACCGCCGGAGGTACCTACTATGTTGATGGCTCACAATGGGGCATTATCCATATTGATAAGAATATTTCCAAAGATGATGTAAAGATCATTCTTTTCGATAGCACGGGCAAGAATGAAACTGTTTATGTGCCTTTGGTTTCAACCAAAGATGATCTTCAGCAGCTTCAGACAGCAAATCATTCAAAACAGGATGTGATTCCTAATATTACATTTGTATCAAATGCTAAAAAGGTACAATTGAAAGCGTATAACAATGTAGGTAATGTCCTTGCTCCGACTTCAAATGTAGATGCAGGAACCTCTCAGTTTGCGGGAACTATTATATGTGATACAATCTCCGGATGGTCTGAGGGACACTGGTATGAGTTTGGATACAAGGGCTACATGTTAGATACCCGTACAAAAGAGACTCAGAGCACAACGACTACAACCTGGACCGTTTCAGGCAACAAGGAAGTCAAAAACTTTGTTGTAACCGGACTCAGAGAAGTTCAGGAAACAGTACAGAAGGCAAAAGTTACCAAGAGCGTTACAACCATTGCGCAGGCATCTATAGACAAGACTATTGCAATCAAGTTCAGTCGTTATAACAAAGAGAGCAGTCATGGTTCATGGACAGAGGTTAAGAACAAAGAAGTTCCGCCTACACCGGACGAGCCTACGCCTGATGAGCCTGATGAGCCAACAACACCGGATGAGCCAACAACACCGGATGAGCCAACAACACCGGATGAACCAACAACACCGGATGAGCCAACAACCCCGGATGAGCCTACAACGCCCGATCAGCCCACAACACCTGATGAGCCAACAACCCCGGATGAACCTACAACACCTGACGAGCCTACAACGCCCGATCAGCCCACAACACCTGATGAGCCAACAACCCCGGATGAACCTACAACACCTGACGAGCCTACAACACCTGATCAGCCAACAACACCTGATCAGCCAACAACACCTGATCAGCCTACAACACCTGATCAGCCAACAACACCTGACCAGCCTACAACACCTGATGTAGTACCGCCTACACCCGAGGTTGTTCCGTCAACACCCGATGTAGTACCGCCTACACCTAGGGTAGTAACACCTACACCTAAGGTAGTAACACCTGCGCCTGAAGTTGTACCTACTTCGTCAAAAGAAGTTCCCAGCGCACCGGTTGAGAGCCCTGCTTCATTTATGGTATTACCTTCCATACCGGACGTTGAGCTGGCTGCACCGCAGTCTGTACCGGTTACACCTGATATCATTCCGGATGCACCTGTAGTGGCACCTTTGATAGCAGTTTCTGCACCTGATGTGCCTGTAACACCTGATGTAGTGCCTGCAACACCGGATGATGTGCCTACTCCATCTGATGATGTGACACCTGCACCTAATGTTGTAACTTTGGCAGAGACTCCTTCAATCCCGACGACCCCGACCATCATCATAGATGATGACACACCTCTTGCAGCAGAGGTTGCTCAGGTTCTCGGAGCAAGAAGAACTCCCGCTCCTACACCTATGGTTTTAGGCGCAAGAAGAGCAAAGACAGGCGATATGTCAACAAATCCGCTGATAGCAACATTCATGATCATGGGAGCTTCAGCAACAGCACTTGGCATGCTTGGTTCACTTAAGAAAAAGAAATAATATCGTTTATACATGAAAAAAGATTGTGGTGACACCATTGGTCACTGCAGTCTTTTTTTATACCATTGATCTATTGACTTTAGCACTTAAAAGCGTTATAGTTTAAAGCGTTACAGTATAAAAATCGGAGGAAAAAAGTATGGTCATCAAAGTGTTATTACTGATTGTTTTCTTTGCTGTTATGCTGACTATCGGCTTTATCTGCAGGAGAAACGCAACGGATGTCAATGGTTTTGTTCTTGGTGGCAGGTCAGTGGGCCCCTGGGTTTCAGCATTTGCTTACGGGACATCCTATTTTTCAGCTGTCGTATTTGTCGGGTATGCGGGACAGTTTGGATGGAAATACGGAATAGCAGCCACCTGGGCAGGAATCGGCAATGCGCTCATCGGCTCGCTCCTTGCGTGGGTGATTCTTGGCAGACGTACCAGGATAATGACGCAGCACCTCAACTCAGCTACTATGCCGCAGTTCTTTGCTTCGAGATTTGGTGGCAAGTCGCTCAAGATATCTGCTTCGGTGATAACCTTCATATTCCTGATCCCATATACAGCATCACTGTATAACGGACTTTCCAGGTTATTTGGAATGGCCTTCAATATTGATTATTCAATCTGCGTAATTGTTATGGCAGTACTGACCGGTATATATGTTATAGCCGGCGGATACATGGCAACAGCTATCAACGACTTTGTACAGGGGCTTATAATGCTGGTTGGTATCAGCGCAGTTGTGGTTTCTGTACTTAACAGCCAGGGAGGATTTCTTGCAGCCCTCGACGGACTTTCCAAGATATCGGATGAAACCGTATCTTCATCTCCCGGAATATTTGCTTCGTTTTTCGGACCTGACCCTGTAAATCTCCTGGGAGTTGTGATTCTGACATCTCTTGGAACATGGGGACTTCCCCAGATGGTTCAGAAATTCTATGCGATAAAGAGCGAGAAGGCTATATCAAAGGGAACCATAGTATCAACCTTCTTTGCTTTCGTTATTGCTGGAGGATGCTATTTCCTTGGCGGATTTGGAAGACTCTTTTCCGATAGGATCGATATTGCAGCCAATGGATACGACTCTGTAATCCCTACAATGCTATCGGGACTTCCTGATTTCCTTATAGCTGTTGTGGTTGTGCTGGTGCTCTCAGCATCAATGTCCACACTGTCATCACTGGTTCTTACAAGTTCATCCACACTGACACTGGACCTTCTTAAGGGTCATGTGGTTAAGGATATGGATGAAAAGAAGCAGCTCTTTATCATGAGATGCCTCATCGTGGTATTTGTGGCAATCTCGGTTATTATCGCTATAGTACAGTACAAACAGAACGTGACATTTATTGCGCAGCTTATGGGCGTATCATGGGGAGCTCTTGCAGGAGCATTCCTTGCACCTTTCCTGTATGGCCTTTACTGGAAGGGAACCAGCAAGGCAGGTGTGTGGTGCAGCTTTGTATTCTCTACTGTTGTAATGCTTGCAAACATGTTTGTCAGATCCAGCTTCCCGGCTCTTTTGCAGTCTCCTATAAATGCAGGTGCTTTCTGCATGATAGCCGGCCTTGTGATCGTTCCTGCGGTATCTCTTTTCACCAAGAAACCGGACAAGGCACTTGTTGATGCTGCATTTGCATGCTATGACAAGGAGGTTATGGTTCATCAGAGTACATCTCTTTCGGATGAGGAACTTGCGAGCTGATGGCATCAGGGTAGACGATGGTCATAGATTTATTAGAATATAAGGTGCGTAGATTGTAAGTACGTGCAGTTAAAAAGGTGCTTGCCCCTTGCGGTAGGTACCTTTTTTATTTAATGGGAAATTCCTCCGAATTTCCTATTAAACAAAAAAGCTCCGCTATGGATGCGCACTACTGTGTATGACATTTCACTAGGCTCGAAAGAACCTCGCCAAGTGATCTGCACATCGCGCGTAAGGTATATGTTGCATATATGCAACCGCGCTCGGCGCGAGAATGCCGCAAGCGGCATTCTTTTTTAGTGCAAACGACATCTGTTTTACCGACGGTACTTTATTAAAATTGACATATGGATGATCCTTATAATAGTATTTTGATATGAATATAAAAATATTAATGTGAGGTACAGATGCTTTATTCATTTCAGACGAGAAAAACTGATTACGATAGAATACCGATAATACTGACGATGCTGGGTATCAGCCACCGTCAGGAGCCTGTGTATCGTCCCAGAGGTTTACCGGTGCATCAGATTTTCTATTGCACCGCCGGAAAGGGAGAAGTACTTATTGATAACAGGAAATATGTGATTGAGAAGAATCAGTGCTTCTTTATTATGAAGGATACAACTCATGAGTATCATTCGGTGGAAGGACAGGATTGGGTGCTTGATATTGTGGGCTTTAACGGGGCGATTGCACCGCTTCTTTTACGGATGCTTAGGCTGAACAAATCGGGAGCCTGTCTTATGCGCAGAATAGAGGTCTTTGAGGAACATATAGATAAGCTGGATGAGATAAGCAGGGGTAATAATCAGAGAAAAAAAGTAATGCTGTCAAAAGAATTATACAGTCTGCTGGTGGATCTTTCCCAGGATATCACTCTGGTGGCCTCGGAGAGGGCTGATTACGGGAATCCGATAATAACCCAGACAATAGATTACATTGAGCAGCACTGCGGAGAGGATATTTCGCTGGATCAAATGGCAAATGCTGTTTCAAGAACGCCGGAATATCTTTGCAGCCTGTTTAAAAAGTATATGGGAATTACGCCGCTCAATTACATTACAAATACAAGGCTTTTGAAGGCCAAGCTTCTTCTTGTCCGGGAACCGGCTACCCCGATCGTGGAAATTGCTGCAAGATGCGGATTTTCAAATCCAAGTTATTTTGGTCATGTTTTTAAGAAAAACTATTCAATGACACCCAGTCAGTACAGGATGAAATATATTGGTCAATAATCATACACAATACATTAATATTTTGATATTTTTGACATTATATTAATATTGCGGATCTCCCCGGGGTTTATTAACATTATTAGCAGGAAGAAATCAGAGATGATTTTTGGGGAGGTTACAAATGAGCAACGTGGAAGTAAAGAAAGATGAACATGGCATATATACCATGTTCGTGGATTCAGAGCCCTTTTTCCTGAGGGCAGGTGAGCTGCACAATTCCGCGGCAGCAAGCCTTGATTGGATGGAAGAAAAAATATGGCCAAATCTCAGAGGGCTTAATATGAACAGCCTGATTGTTCCGATTTACTGGGAGGAAATCGAACCTGAAGAAGGCAGGTTTGACTTTTCCTTAATGGACGGAGTGATAGAACAGGCAGCAAGAGAAGGTATGAGGCTTGTATTTCTGTGGTTCGGACTTTGGAAAAATGCGGAGTCGATGTATGTTCCTTCATGGGTAAAGAATGATTCCGATAGATTCTTTCTTGTCGAGAAATGTAACGGAGAAAAGATAAATACCGTATCACCTCTTTGCAGTGCTGCTGTAAGTGCAGATAAAAAGGCATTCGCAAGAGTAATGGAGCACATACGCGAAGTTGATGAGGACAGGGCGACAGTAATAACGATCCAGGTCGAAAATGAAATAGGTGTTATGGGTACAGACAGGGATTATGGTGAAGCTGCAGAAAAAGCGTTTAACGATCTCGTCCCTGAAAATATCAGCAGACTTTTTGACAGAGTAGGAACATGGATGGATGTCTTTGGCGACAATGCGCAGGAGTGCTTCATGGCATACTATTTTGCGAAAGCTGTCGAAGAAATTGCAGGGGAAGGTAAAAAAGCCTATAACATACCGATGTATGCAAATTGCTGGCTCAGACAGTATCCATGGTATCCCGGATCATATCCATCAGGCGGTCCGGTGAAAGAGGTTCATAAGATCTGGAAGGAGATGGCGCCTTCGCTGTTTGCTCTTGCTCCTGACATCTATGTTCCGTACTGCGCCGATGTTATGGATGAATACAGCTATGAGGAAAATCCTCTTTTCATACCGGAGATCCGTAAAGACGCAGTTGCATCCTCGTATTATATGTATGCATTTCTTCACCATAATGCAATCTGTTTTTCGCCCTTCGGAATAGAGGAGCTGGCACTTAGACCTGAGGAAATAGACAAGCCTCCGATGGAGATTATGATAGCGCTCAATATTGATCCTTCTGCTTTTGACATTGCAGGGAGTAAGGAAGTGCTGTCAGCAACCTACAAACTTATGGAGAATGTGGAGCCGCTGTATCTTAGGATGCGCGGAACAGACAAGCTTAAATCATATGTAAGACATGGAGAGAATGACTATGGATGCTTCGTGAGATATGAGGATTATGATTTTTTATATTCGTACTCTCCGAGAATGTCTGGAAAACCTTTGGGATGTGTTTCATTCTTCGAGCTTGAGCCGAATAAATTCCTGGTGATCGGAATGGAAGGAAGCCTTGAAGTGAAATGCAAGCCCAACGAAGCTAAGAAGGCAAATTTCCAAAGACTTGAAAGCGGAACGGTAGAAAACGGAAACTGGATCTGTCACAGAAATCTGAATGGTGACGAGAGGATGGCGATCAAATTCGGAAGTATGCCTACCGCTTATATGATGGAACTTTATAAGTACTGATCATAAAGACTGCTGCAACAAAATGCGGCAGTCTTTTGCACGTTTTTGTAGGAAACTGTTATTTTTAAAATCTGATGCAACAATCTTAAATTTTTGTTGCACGGATTTTTGGCATATACAACGCTCTCTTCATTTATCGCAACCAGATAAAGTTGATATCCGGGCCTGATGATAACCTATATACATAACAAGGGAGTGCGTAGCGCTGACAAAAAAAGAGATGCCTCAAATGGTATCTCTTTTTTACCGTTTTTTTATAATTATCACTGTCGATTGATTGTACAATATTGTGTGAAGAATTATTAAGTTGCAAATTGTTATTGAGGGAAAAGGGGTGTGATTATGAATAAAAAATGCTTCTTATCTGCAATTGTGATGGCTTTTTTGATGCTGACATTGATAAAGATCGATGCTCAGGCAGCCACTATCACCAAAACAGAAGGGGATATCACCTGGTCTCTGACTGCTGATGGCTTGCTGACTGTAAGCAGGGCATCAAAACCTAATGCAAATCCCGTCACTATTGAACAGTACGCTGACCGGATTGACAAAGTAGTGATCAAAAAAGGTGTCACAAAAATCTGGGATAGGGCCTTTTACAATTCTTCAATGAGAAGTATTACTATTCCGGATTCTGTCACATCTATAGGCGAATACGCTTTTTACAGGTGCGACAATCTCACGAGTATTAAAATTCCGACTTCTGTCAGGACTATTGGCTCCGGGGCTTTTTCTTGTTGCAACAGATTGGAAAGTGTTGATCTTCCACCTGTTAAGTCCATTGAAGATTCTCTTTTTGCAGCTTGTTCAGGGATGAAGAGTATTACCATTCCTTCAACTGTTACTGTGATAAAATATGGTGCGTTTAAAGATTGCCATGCACTTACCGGCATAAGCCTGCCGAACTCAGTTGTTACAATAGAAAGTAACGCTTTTAGCGGATGTTCTTCAATGACAAAGGCTATTCTTCCGGCGAGATTAAAGACGATCAGCGAATATATGTTTACAGATTGCAAGAGCCTTGCAAGTATAGTAATTCCTGCCACAGTTACGTCTATTGAAGATAGCGCATTTGACAACTGTGTAAGTTTGGAAAGCATAATAATTCCCAATTCAGTAAGAAGCCTTGGAACAGGGGTGTTCAGGGAATGCGAGAATTTAACAGCAGTTACAGTGTCTGATGCATTGCTGGCAGCATCGGAAAACGTCGATGGTATTTTCAGTAATACTCCATGGCTTCTTAACAGAAAGGGATCAGTGAAAGGAAAAGCCGGAGATTTTTCCTATGTATTAAGTAAATCCGGCGTGCTGACAATAAAGGGAAGTGGAGAGTTTTTTAACTACAATAATTTATATGATGGAAATGGCCTCTTAGCAGACTTGTATACTCAGGTTAAAACAATTGTAGTGGACGAAGGTTCAGGAAATGTTGATTTGAGTTCTTTTTGTAACACTCGAGATAGATATCTTAATAAGGATCATACCGGAAAACTTGAAAAGATAGTCAATAAATCTGCCTCAGTCGTCACTTTTAAACCTGATATCAACAATCCATATTCCTCATGGTTTGACAATGATGGCGCATTAGAACCGATAGTAAAAATACGTAAAGGCACAGCGGTAAAGGTTAAGAATAATACAAGATTCACATATAAGATTGCTTTTAACGGGAATAATGCATCCGGCGGTACTATGAAAGAAGTGACAGGAGAGGTTGATCACAGTATATTTGTTCCCAGGAACAGATTTAAGAAGAAAGGCTATATTTTTAAAGGTTTCACATATAAGTTTGGGGGCAAAACATATACGGTTGATTCGGGAGATGAAATTCTTCTCAAAAAAGCTGATGTAAAGACCAAAGATGTATTAAAAGGCATTACTATCACGCTTACTGCTAATTGGAAAAAGGACACCTCAGTATTCCCTGCAGGTACAAACCTTGTGGACAAGAACGGACATAAGACCGGATATGTTGTCACCAGCGCAGCACCAAAGAATCTGACGGTCAAATATGTAGGAACTGCCAATGACAAAAAGAAGAATGCTGTAACAGTAAAAGATACTGTAAAAGACATAAACGGTAATACTTATAAGGTTACAGCAATAGCAGACAGGGCTCTCAAAGATTCAAAAACGATAAGCAGGATCAATGTAGGCAAGTATGTTGCCACCATCGGAAGTGAGGCACTCTCGGGATGCACGTCCCTTACCACTGCCCAACTTGGGGAAAGTCTTACAACTATTGGAGATAAGGCTTTCTTTAAGACATCGATCAGCAGCCTGACACTTCCGGCAAAGACTGATCATCTTGGGGCACAGTTTATAGCAAAAGACTCAAAGCTAAAGACGCTCACGGTTAAGAGTGAGAAAATTACCGTTAAGACTCTTGGAGATAATGCTTTTGGCGGATTTGGCCAAAAGGTCATTGTAAAGGCCCCAAAGAAGATGCTTGGTAAATACACTGACATTTTCCAGAAAGAAGGCCTTAATAAGAATGTCAAAATTCAGGCACTTAAGTAAAATAAACAGTCTGTGAACTGATGTGACCTGGTGCTGATAATGAAAAGGAGCGGTGAGTTGATGAACAAAAAGTGTTATTTATCTGCAATAGTTCTGATATTTATGATGCTGACCATAATAAAGGTTGATGTGAGTGCTGCAACAATCACAAAGACTGAGGGGAATATTACCTGGTCTCTGAATGATAAGGGCGTCCTGACAATTAGTAAGGCTGCTACGCCTAATAGTAAAGAGATTACTTTTAATGAATACTCAGACCGGATAAGTTCTGTAGTCATTAAAAAAGGCGTCAAGGAGATATGGGAAGATGCATTTTATGGATTTCATATAACAGACGTAAAAATTCCTGATTCAGTCACATCCATTGGAAACTACGCATTTGCTTCCTGCGATGAGCTTGAAAGTATTATTATTCCTGATTCTGTTAAAAATTTGGGTTACTCGGCATTCAGGTATTGCTATAAACTGGAATCAGTTACTATTTCCGGGACGTTATTATCCAAGTTAGATGATTTAACAGATTTTTTTTACGAGACGCCATGGCTTCTAAATAAAAAAGCTCCTGTAAAGGGAAGCATTGGATCTCTTAATTATGTTCTTGACAAGTCAGGAGTTCTTACGGTTAGTGGAAGTGGAAAACTGGATACCAGGCCATCCGCGCTTTTACCGTATCGTAAAAAGATTAAAAAAGTTGTCGTGGCCAAGGAATCAAGAAATATCTGTATGGATTTGTTTTGGTTTTACAATAGAGTCTATGAAAATATTGAGACAGTGGTCAATAATTCTGACAGTATCGTATATCTTACAACAACATATGAGGCGTATAATTATGCAGATGATAGGTATAATATGAAGCCGGTATATGATAAGCCTGATTATTCATGGTATGACAAAGATGGTGCGCTGGTGCCGATAGACAGGATAGGCAAAGGCACAGCAATAAAGATCAGTGATGATACAAGATTCACCTACAAGATCAGTTTTAATGGAAATGGCGCTACCAGTGGCAGCATGAATGAAGTAACCGGAGAGTTGGGGCAAAAGTTCTATATCCCAAGAAACAGATTTGAGAGAAAGGGCTATAATTTTACAGGATTCACATACAAAATCGGAGATAAGACTCTGACTGCCGATTCCGGAGAAGCTATCGTCCTTAAAACAACTGACGTCAGGACCAAAGATTTCTTAAAGGGCAAAACACTTAAGCTTACTGCTACCTGGAAGAAAGACACTTCAGTATTCCCGGAGGGGACAAACCTTGTTGACAAAAACGGCAAGAAGACAGGATATGTCGTAACCAGCGCAGTAAAAGGCAACCTCACTGCAAAATATGTAGGAACTGGCGCTGATAAGAAAAAAACAAGCGTAACAATAAAGGATACCATTAAAGATGTAAACGGAAATACCTATAAGGTTACAGAAATCGGAGCTAAAGCACTTAAGGGCAGCAAGACCGTCAAGAAGGTTAAGGCTGGCAAGAATGTGATTTCTATAGGCGACGAGGCGTTCTCGGGTTGTGTCCTGCTTACAGAGGCCGTCCTTGATACAAACCTCAAAACCATCGGAGACAAGGCTTTTTACAAAACTGCGATCAAGAACCTGACTCTTCCTGCCAACACAACTTACCTTGGAGCACAGTTTATAGCAGGTGATTCCAAACTAAAGACCCTTATAATAAAGAGTTCCGGGATAACTGTTAAGACCCTTGGCGACAATGCATTTGGCGGATTTGGAAAGAGTGTGGTCATCAAGGTTCCAAAGAAGATGAAAGCTAAATATACCACACTGTTCCTGGACGAAGGCCTTAATAACAAAGTGAAGATTCAGATCGGATAAAACAGAAAAAGACTTTTGTCACAATAAGGGAGACGAATGATAAAAGAGCTGTAGCTTTAGATGTGATTAAATCACATCTAAAGCTACAGCTCCTTGTTTTAATCCGCATATAGTTAATCATCATAATCATCGTAATCGTTGTAATCATTGTACTCATCGTAGTCATCAAGGTGCTCATCATCCGGTTTGGCAGCTTCTTCGATGCCTGGTCTTCTTGTGAGCCTGTGGTGTATCATCCATGCTATGTGAACAACAAAGATGCAGGCGAGCATAAACAGATGAGTGTAGAAGATTCCCACGATGTAGTAGTTCCTCTCCAGCAGAAATCCCATTCCGAAGCCAAGTACGTTCAAAAGCCAGGTGAGAACGATGGCAAGAAGCAGGTAAGGGGAGTTGAGGAACATGTTCTTTAGCGCAATAAGGAAATCCTTGAGCGAAGCATCAAAGTATACGAAACGCCCTATCATAAGACCGAAGTAGTACATCATGACAGGGCTGTACTGGCTCTCGTCCCCGATTATGTTCAGATACATAAGGATAATGATCACATAGAACATGGCCATCATTCGTATTGTAGCCTTTTCCTCTTTTGTGATCCTTTTAAGAGGAATAATAAGGGTATCAAGTACTGTATTAAGGACGCAGGAGCACAGTATCAAAAGAAGCAGCATGAAGTCCTTGCCCTCTGACCACATCTTGATCATTATCCTTTCGTAGTGATTGAGATGTCCACCGGCCCCTGACTGTACCAGGGTGTAGACGTGGTTTATGACCACGTAGGAGCAGGAAAAAGACATTACTGAAGTTCCTGCTATTATCATCTCAAATAAACGCTGAGATTTATCAACAAAGGCATCCCTGAGTGCAAAGACCTTGGTGTGTCCGGTGAGTTTTTTGTCCAGAACAAACATGGATGCGAGATAGATGAGCCCCAGGCTTATTCCGATGGCAGCAGATACCATCAGAAAAAATATCATTTTTTTATCCCAGGTGAAGTCCGGGTTGATATAGGATTTTATAGACATTTGAAAAGCCTCCTGATTGTTTAAGATGACTTAAATATTTAAGCGATATTGAGTATTTTGGTAAACTGATAACCTTACGCAATACCTAAGATATCATACAGTTATTGCTTTGGAAATACAAGGTTGTCAACACATTTACCAAATACTGCAGATGAATTTTTGTATATTGCGGTATAGGAGCGGAACTATATCAGTGTTAAAATTAATCCATGAAATATTATGTGAATAATTATTCGGCTTTTTGACGGACTTTAGACTGTCCTTGGGAGATTCCAAGCAAATGGGTTACCTTAGGATCAATGATGGCGGAGGACATGACATGGATAATTCTTTTCCTGAGATCAAGACACTTTTTGGATTTGGCTGCATGAGACTTCCTATGATCGGCTCAGAAGTTGATATTGAGCAGTTCAAGGAGATGACGGATTACTTTATAGACAACGGGTTTAACTATTTCGACACTGCCCACGGATATATTGATGGTAAGTCTGAGAAGGCTATAAAGATAGCGGTTTCGGACAGGTATCCGAGAGAAAAATTTCTTTTGACAAATAAGCTTTCTGATTCATACTTCCATTCAGAAGAAGAGATAAGACCGCTGTTCCAGAGTCAGCTTGATGCCTGCGGTGTCGAATATTTTGACTTCTATCTGATGCACGCGCAGAATGCGAGGAACTTTAAACAGTACAAAGAGTGCAGGGCGTATGAGACCGCTTTTAAGCTCAAGGAAGAGGGAAAGATAAAGCATGTCGGACTGTCTTTCCACGACAAGGCAGAGGTCCTCGATGAGATACTTACAACCTATGCGGACGTTGAGATAGTGCAGATACAGTTCAACTATGTCGACTATGAGGACATCGCGATCCAGAGCAGGAAGTGCTACGAAGTCTGCAGGAAGCACAATAAGCCCATGATAGTTATGGAGCCTGTCAAGGGTGGTAACCTTGTAAAACTTCCTGAGGAGGCAGATAAGATATTCAGGGAGATGGGAGACCTTTCAAATGCCAGCTACGCTATAAGATATGCTGCAAGCTTTGAGGGCATCAGAGTTGTTCTCTCCGGCATGAGCGATATGGCTCAGATGAAAGACAATGTATCATACATGAAGGATTTCAAACCTCTTTCCGATGAGGAGATGGGCGCAGTCGCAAGGGTTACGGCTGTCTACAAGGGGCTTTCAATGATACCGTGCACGTCGTGTCATTACTGCGTGGAGCAGAACCACTGCCCGATGAATATCATGATCCCGGAGATGTTTGCATGCCTCAATACCAGAAGGATTTTCGATGACTGGAATCAGAAGAGGCATTACGCGGATGTACTTACATCCGATGGAAATGGCAAGGCAAGCAGCTGCATAGAGTGCGGCGGCTGCGAGGCTGTATGCCCTCAGCATCTGGAGATAAGATCACTTCTAAAAGATGTTGCAGCCGAATTTGAAGGATAACATAGACAATGATAATTGACATTCATACCCACACATTTCCTGAAAAGATAGCTGCCAAGGCGGTTGATCACCTGAGCAAAGAGGCTCATATTGTTCCGTTTGCGGATGGGACAATTTCAGGGCTTTTGGGTGCCATGAAGGATGCAGACATTGATATATCTGTTGTCGTGCCTGTTGCAACAGGCGCTGACCAGGTGATGAAGATAAATGACTCATCCATAAGAAACAATGAGAAGTATATGCCGGGGATAATATCTTTTGGCTGCATACATCCGGAATTTGAAGACTACAGGACAGAACTGCGGCGTATAAAGGAGAGGGGGATAAAGGGAATAAAACTTCATCCTGTGTACCAGCACACGGACATAGATGATATTCGCTTCCTTCGTATAATTGACTGCGCAGCCGAGAATGATCTGATAGTCCTTACTCATGCGGGAATTGACGTTGGTTTCCCCGGTGTTGTGCACTGTTCTCCTAAGATGTGCAGAAATGTTGTCGACAGGATAGGCAGTTTTAAGTTCATCCTTGCCCACATGGGAGGCTGGACCAACTGGGATGAAGTGCCGCAGCTTTTTGCAGATACGGGTGTTTATCTTGATACGTCTTTTTCATCGGAGAGGATAACTCCGCTCTCAGATGGATATTGGGATGACAAGCCCCAGGATATGATGGATGCAGACGGATATATAAAGATTATCGATGCACTTGGACCTGAGAGGATACTGTTTGGTTCGGACAGTCCGTGGACAGACCAGAAGGAGAGCATAGATTTTTTAAGAGAGCTCCCACTTGGTGAAGAAGATATAGCCGGGATTCTTGGAGGGAATGCGGCTAAGCTGCTGGGGCTGTAAGCGAGCTAATAAGTCAATGGTAAGTCATGGGGACGGTTCTTTTAAGTCAATGGGGACGGTTCTTTTGACTTACTTTTGATCCAAAAGTAAGTCAAAAGAACCGTCCCCATTGACTTAAAAGAACCGCCCCAATTAATTTACTAACTAAATTTCTTCAATGTTTTCCTGAGTCAGTATCTTGACGCCCTTTCCGGTAAGGCGCGCTTCCGCTGACTTGGTGTCTGCTACTCGGAATATCATGCAGGCCTTGTCGGTTCTCTTGCCGCCCGGGAAGGCATACATATACTCGATGTTTACCTCAGCATCGGCGAATATCTCAAGGAGCTTGTCAAGACCGCCTGCTTCGTCCGGAATCTCTATGGCAAGAACGGGAGTGAGGCTTGCGACGAAATCATTTTCCTTGAGGACGTTGACTGCATTTAGTACATCCTCAACGATGAGTCTTGCGATTCCAAAGTCCTTGGTCTCAGCCAGTGAGGTTGCTCTCATGTCTATACCATTTGCTGCGAGTACGCCTGTCATTTTTTTCAGAGTACCCGGCTTGTTTTCAAGAAAGACAGAAATCTGTTGAACGCTCATTGTTTTCCTCCTTATGAAAGCTAGATTCTAATTCTACTATATCATCAGATCTTCCTCTTATCTATGACTCTTACAGCCTTTCCTTCACTTCTTGTGATGGACTTAGGCGCAAGCAGTGATACCTTGGCTTTGATGCCAAGCATGGACTTGAGACCTTCCATGAGTTTCTTCTGTCTCTCCTCGACCTCACCGAGGTTGTCGGTGAACATCTCTGGAGTCATCTCAACCTGAACATCGAGGGTATCGGTGTTGTTTACACGGTCAACTACAATCTGGTAGTTGGCTGCATAGCCGTTGTTGAGGAGTACAGTCTCAATTTCGCTCGGGAATACATTCACGCCGCGGATGATGAGCATGTCATCGGATCTTCCCATAGGCTTGCCCATTCTGACAAAGGTTCTTCCGCAGGAGCACTTCTCTCTGGTGAGTCTGCAGATATCTCTTGTGCGGTACCTTATCATGGGGAACGCTTCCTTGTCTACAGCGGTAAATACAAGCTCTCCCTGGCTGCCCTCGGGAAGGACTTCTTCAGTTTCAGGATCTATAATCTCAACAATAAAGTGATCCTCGTTAACGTGCATGCCGTTCTGTGCAGAGCATTCGAATGCGACGCCGGGACCTGACAGCTCTGTGAGTCCGTAGATGTCAAAGGCCTTTATGCCCATTGTCTTTTCGATGGAGTGGCGCATCTCCTCGCTCCAGGCTTCGGCTCCGAATATTCCTGCTTTAAGCGGGATGTCATCGGGACCGTATCCAAGTTCCTGCATCCTCTCGCCAAGATATGCGGCGTAGCTGGGAGTGCAGCAAAGGATAGTTGCGCCGAGATCTTTGATGAACATTATCTGTCTGTCAGTGTTGCCGGAGCTTATAGGAACCGTCATGCATCCAACCTTGTGGGATCCTCCGTTGAGTCCTGCGCCTCCGGTGAACAGACCAAAGCCGTAAGAGACCTGACATACATCATCCTTTGTGCCGCCTGCAGCGGTGATGGCCCTCGCGCAGCAGTCATCCCACAGATCGATGTCATGCTGTGTGTAGTAGGCAATAACTCTTTTTCCTGTAGTTCCAGAAGTTGAGTGTATCCTTACAACATCCTTTCTTGGAACAGCCAGAAGCCCGTCAGGATAGGTTTCCCTCAGGTCTGCTTTTGACAGAAACGGGAGTTTGTGAAGGTCATCCACTGACTTGATATCGTCCGGAGTAAGACCTTTTTCCTCCATCTTCTTGCGGTAGTGGGGCACGTTGTCCCAAACGTGCTTAACCTGTCTGACCAGCTTTTCTGACTGGATCTCCCTTATCTTTTCATAAGGGGCGCATTCAATTTCCTGTTGATAGTAACGTTCCATACTGACTCCTCCTCGCATTTATTACTGGTTGTCGCTACTGAAGTTTTTGCCAAGCTCAAAAGCCTTTTTGTTCATATCAAGGAACTTGGCGGGGACATTGGCTTCAAGAGATTTCATCCATGCATCCTCAGGCAGATCAAAGTAGTGAGAGAGCCTTCCGAGGAGTACGATATTAACAGCTTTGGAAGAACCGGCCTGCTCAGCAAGTGAAAGACAGTCGAGAGCATCAACATTTGCTCCGGTGGCTTTAAGCTTGTTCACAAGATCTTCCGGGTACTGTGCAGCACCTGTGATGACAGGCATGGGATCTATCTGCTGGGTATTGGTGACAATCTGGCCATCCTTCTTAAGATAGGGAAGCCATCTTGCTGCTTCCAGAATCTCAAAGGAGACGATGTAGTCTGCCTCGCCCTTGTCTATTACAGGGGAAAAGACCTTGTCTCCGTATCTTACATAAGTCACAACAGATCCGCCTCGCTGGCTCATTCCGTGAACTTCTGAAACCTTTACGTCATATCCCTGTGACATGAGAAGGTGCCCAAGGAGCTTGCTTGCAAGAAGTGAACCCTGTCCTCCTACACCTACTATCATAATATTCTTTGTTTCCATATTACCTGGCCTCCTTTCCGGATGCCTTATCTTCAAAGGCACCTACAGGGCAGAGCTGACTGCAGACGTTGCATCCAACACAAAGAGTTGCATCAATGGCTGCCTTGCCATCCTTCATGGATATGGCCGGGCATCCGATCTTCATGCAGGACTTACAGCCTACGCACTTATCCCTGTTCACATTGAGCGGAGGGTTGTGCTTTACATATTTAAGAAGAGCGCATGGACGCCTTGAGATGATGACCGAAGGAGCATCGGCGGCCAGTTCTTCTTTAAGGACTCTGTCGCATTCCTCGAGATTGTAGGGATCAACAACGCGTACCCTGTCAAAGCCCATGGCGCGGCAAAGTGCTTCAAGGTCGATTTTGCCTGCGGGGTCACCCTTTATGTTGTAGCCGGTGGTAGGGTTCTGCTGGTGACCTGTCATTCCTGTGATGGAGTTGTCCACGATGACGATTGTTGAGTTACTCTGGTTGTAGGCTACATTGGCAAGGCCTGTCATACCTGAGTGCATGAAGGTTGAATCACCTATAACTGCGACTGTCCTGCCTTCGCTCTCTTTTCCTCTTATCTTGTTGAAGCCGTGGGTTGCACCTATGGATGCGCCCATGCAGAGTGTCATCTCGATTGCACCCAGCGGAGGAACGGCTCCAAGTGTGTAGCAGCCGATATCTCCGAGAACTGTGCAGTTATTCTTTTTAAGAGTGTAGAACAATCCTCTGTGAGGACAGCCTGCGCACATAACGGGAGGCCTTGCCGGAATGGCATCTTCAAGCGCAGTTGTTGCCGAAGCCTCTTTTCCGAAAGCATTTGCGATAAGACTCTGTGAGAATTCATCGCAGATTGGAAGTATGTCCTTGCCTGAAACAGCGATGCCAAGGCTTCTGACGTGATTCTCAATAATGGGATCAAGTTCTTCCACAACATAGAGCTTGTCAACCTTTGCGGCAAAGTCTTTTATCAGTTTCTCGGGAAGCGGATTGGTCATGCCGAGTTTAAGGACTGACACCTCTTGGCCAAACACTTCCTTAACATACTGATAGGAAGTGGAGGATGTGATGATGCCGATGCCGGTTCCGCCCATCTCTATGCGGTTGATGCCAGAGGTCTCCGCAAATTCTATAAGTTTTGCTGCCCTCTCCTCAACAAATGGATGACGCTTTTTGGCATTGCCGGGCATCATAACATATTTGGCGATATTTTTTTCATACGGGAAATCGGGAACATGGCGCTCGGAAACAGATACCAGCGACTGTGAGTGAGCAACCCTGGTGCACATCTTAAGGAGCACCGGAGTATCAAACTTCTCTGAAATATCAAATGCCCACTTGGTGAATTCGATTGCTTCTGCAGAATCCGATGGCTCAATCATCGGAACCTTGGCTGCAATTGCGTGATGCCTTGAATCCTGTTCGTTCTGGGATGAGTGCATGCCTGCATCATCAGCAACGCAGATAACCATTCCGGCATTTACACCTGTGTATGACATGGTGTAGAGCGGATCAGCTGCAACATTTAGTCCAACATGCTTCTGAGCACAGAAAGAGCGGCGTCCCGCAAGGCTTGCGCCGAATGCGGATTCCATTGCAACTTTCTCGTTGGGTGCCCATTCGCAGTATATTTCGTCATATTTGGCAGCTTCTTCGGTGATCTCGGTTGAGGGAGTTCCGGGGTAGCTTGAAATAAAGCATACACCTGCCTCGTAGAGACCACGGGCAACAGCCTTATTGCCCAGCATGAGCTGCTTGCCTGCATTGTCGTTCATTGTATAACCTCCTACACTGATAGATAGTTGAGGATCACAGTTTCTATCACAAGTTAAAGTGATAAAGTGAACCCTTTAATAAGGATAATAGAAATACTTGCTAAAATCAAGTTTAATATGTTTGACCAATCGATAAAAAGAGGTTATACTTTACTTTAGTGCTTTAAAGCGCAGATGAAGTGCGCTATATAATGATTTGGAGGAGTAAAGAAATGCCCATTACTGACTTACTTGAAAGAAACAGTAAGCTCTACGGGGAAGAGGTTGCCCTGGTGGAGATCAACCCTGAGATAAAGGAGGAGCAGCGGGTTACCTGGAAAGAGTATGAGCTGATCCAGCCTACTTCCACAGCTTATTACAGAAGGCAGATAACCTGGTCGGTGTTTGATGAGAAGGCAAACAGGGTTGCCAACATGCTGATCGAAAGAGGAGTAAAAAAGGGACAGAAGTGTGCGATACTTCTTATGAATTGTCTGGAGTGGCTGCCGATATACTTTGGTGTACTCAAGGCGGGAGCCGTGGCTGTTCCGCTCAACTTCCGTTTTGATTCCGAGGAGATAGACTACTGTCTCAAGGCATCAGACTCTGATGTGCTGTTCTATGGACCTGAATTTATAGGAAGGATCGAGGATATTGCGCAGAAGCTTAAGAAGGAGATGCTTCTTTTCTTTGTGGGAGATCAGTGCCCTTCCTATGCAGATGACTACTACAGATATGCTTCAAATGCATCCTCCGTGGCTCCAAGGATCCTTATTGAGGACAAGGACGATGCGGCCATTTATTTCTCGTCAGGCACAACGGGATTCCCCAAGGCGATACTGCATATACATACGGCTCTGATGCAGTCTGCCAAGATGGAGGCAATCCACCACGAGACTACACACGCAGATAATTTCCTGTGCATTCCGCCGCTCTATCACACCGGAGCCAAGATGCACTGGTTCGGTTCACTTTACACGGGATCGAGGGCAGTTCTTCTCAAGGGCAATTCACCTGAGGCAATATTCAGGGCGGTGTCTGAGGAGAGATGCACCATCGTATGGCTCCTTGTTCCGTGGGCTCAGGATATCCTTGCGGCACTTGATTCCGGGAAACTTAAAATAGAGGATTACCAGTTATCCCAGTGGAGGCTGATGCATATCGGAGCACAGCCCATTCCGCCGTCACTGGTTCGTCACTGGCTGACATATTTCCCTCACCACAAGTACGACACCAACTATGGCCTTTCGGAGTCTACAGGCCCCGGCTGCGTGCACCTCGGACTTGAGAATGTGCATAAGGTCGGAGCAATCGGGGTTCCAGGCTATGGCTGGAAGACCAAGATCGTGGACGAAGAGGGCAATATCGTTAAGCAGGGCGAGATAGGAGAACTCTGTGTAAAAGGCCCCGGAGTTATGGTAGAATATTACAAGAATCCCGAGGCAACGGCTGAGATATTAAAAGACGGCTGGCTCTTTACCGGAGACATGGCACGCCAGGACGAAGACGGATTTATATTCCTTGTTGACAGGAAGAAGGATGTCATCATTTCCGGCGGTGAGAACCTGTATCCTGTTCAGATCGAGAGCTTCCTTATGAAGAATGACCGTATACATGATGCGGCAGTTATAGGACTTCGCGATACCAGACTTGGCGAGATTGCGGCTGCCATCATCCAGGTAAAAGAGGGAATGACACTTACCGAGGATGAAGTTATGGATTTCTGCAGAGACCTTCCAAGGTACAAGAGACCGAGAAAGATCATTTTTGCGGATGTCATCAGAAATGCCACAGGCAAGATAGACAAGCCGAGGCTCCGTGAGATCTACGCCGGAAGCCACATTGTCGAGGATCAGAACAAGTCGTGATCAAATACAAAGGTAACGATATGAGTAGTATGGATAAAGTTTCGCTGGTAAGATGCGAAAGCTATGAATATGATGAAATCAGAAGGGCTCTCGATGAGAGCCTTTCTCTGATTGATGGGCTGAGCTTTTTAAAGCCCGGTATGAAGGTCGGGATCAAGGCAAACCTTGTGACAGGATCCGCGGCTGACAGGGCCATTACAACACATCCTGTGCTCCTTAAAAGGCTGTGCGAGCTTCTAGTCCAAAGAGGAGCCGGTGTGGTTATAGGGGACAGCCCCGGAGGACTTTTTACCCCGGGATTTGTTCAGAATGTGTACAAAAACTGCGGCCTGAATGAGCTGGAGGAGATAAAGGGGGAAGGAATAGGGAGCGCATCTTTAAATCGGGATTTCTCCGTAAAGGAAGCACAGTTCAAAGATGCGGTTTCAATCAAATCTTTTTCCTATACCGGATGGCTTGATGATGTGGACGCGATCATCAATTTTTCCAAGCTCAAGACCCATGCGATGATGGGCATGAGCTGCGCTGTGAAGAATATGTTCGGCTGTGTCCCGGGGACAACCAAGACAGAATACCACATGAGATTTTCCGAGGAGAGAGCCTTTGCCAACGTCATGGTGGATCTCAATGAGTACTTTAAGCCTGTGCTTTACGTTGTGGATGCCATAGACGGAATGGAAGGGAACGGGCCTACGGCCGGGGAAAAGAGACATATTGGAGCTGTTCTTGCATCGAAGAGGCCATATTATCTTGACATGGTATGCGCGGATATCATAGGTATGGGTATGAGTGATGTTCAGACACTCTTAGTGGCAAATGAGAGAGGGCTTGGACCAAAGGCTGTGGATGAAGCCGATATTGTTGGAAGCCTTGAGCTTAAAGACATAAGGATCCCTGATTTTAAAAGAGCTACCATTCATCAGAGCATTACCTTCGAGGGAGGAGGCATTTTTAACAGTATCAAGTCAGTGGCGGTGAAGCTTGCTTACTCCACAAAACCGCAGGTTAAAGAAGATGAGTGCATAGGGTGCAAAAAGTGCTTTGAAACCTGCCCCGCAAAAGCTATCACCATGGTGGGGGCTAAGGGCGCGTCGCGCATTATTCCCTCTATTGACCGCAGCAAATGCATCAAGTGCTTTTGCTGTCAGGAGTTTTGTCCTGTTGGAGCGATGAAGGTACACTATAATCCACTGGGAAAACTGCTCAACAGTCTTCAGAAGTGATAAGCTTTTTTCCTTAAATCTTATATTATGGCTGATGAAAAGATTTATTTTGATTGATATATAGTTAAATGTTATACTTTACTATATGAAGAGGGCATAATATGAAGATCACCAACGAGCTTACAGATCATCTGGAAAATCTTATACACTCAGCTGCACTTGAAAACATAGACCCGGGAGCCTACTCAGAGCTATGTCGTAAACTTCATGTGGTAAAGATGTATTATGACATGGATCTTGGCGGCGATGACAGATACAGAAACCACAGAACCGGAGAACTCGTCATTAACACCAAGGAAGACGGAAGAAAGCTTGTGCTGTATGACAGCGGGGAAAAGAGCGGCCTCATCAGGCAGTACAAGTACTACTACGATGGCTACGAATATGTTCATGCCTATATAGAGTTTGAGGAAGGTATTGAAGAAAAAGATATCGATGAAGAACTCTATAATTTCTTTGCGGATGTGATATATCTTGTGGCAAGCAGGGTGAATCTGCGCAAAATGCTTGATCATGCCGAGTCTTCTGACGTTGTCACCGGAATTCCCAATATTTATGCCATTCAAAAGAAGTATTATAAAATAATCCAACATACCAGGCCGCAGGACTTTGTTGTCCTGAGGATGAATCTTCGCAATTTTAAATATATCAATGAGGTGGCAGGTGCCAACAGCGGAGATGAGGCAATCAAGCAGTATGCCAGAAAGCTTGTAAAATTTGTTGAAGAAGATGAGGGAGTTGCCCGCCTTGGCGGCGACAATTTTGTCATATATATTCACAGTGAAAATTTGAAGCGCTTCCTAAAAAAGGTCTCTTCGGTTACGATATCCAAGCTTAAATCCGCACCTAAGAACAGATTTGATGTGAGTACCTGGATCGGTGTATCTGCTCTTTCCGATAATGAGAATAAAAGCTTTATGGAGAGGCTCAATGATGCAAATGTGGCATGCGGTATAGGCAAGAGCAGGCTCAAGCAGGATGTTGTATTTTACGGCGACGACTTAAAGAGCCTGATAATGCAGGGCAGGGATATCATCGCTGCATTTCCAACAGCTGTAAAAAAGCACGAATTCATGCCTTTCTTCCAGCCCAAGGTTGATATGCGCACAGGAGATCTGGTAGGGTTTGAGGCTTTGTGCAGGTGGTTCCACAATGGCAACTATATCTTTCCCGATCAGTTCATACCGATACTTGACAGAGAGGGACTTATTCCGGAGCTCGACATGGCGATATTTAATGAGACCTGTCGGGCAATCAGAAGGTGGAAGGATATGGGCCTGAAGCCACCAAGGATCTCAAGCAACTTTTCCAAGAAGAATCTTTTTATTCCAAAGATAGAGGATAAGATTCTTCAGGTGATAGAGGATAACGGCCTAACTGCCGATGATGTTGAGATAGAGATTACTGAGAGCATGAAGGACATTGAGTACGACAGGCTCATCCTGTTTGTCGGCAATCTCAAAGAACATGGGCTGTTTATCGCAATTGATGATTTTGGAACGGGATATTCATCACTCTCACTTCTTCATAATATCGAGGCGGATGTGATCAAGATCGACAAGTCTTTTACTGATCAGATCACAACTGATAAAAAGGCAGCAATCCTCATTGAGAGCGTTATAACTATAGCCACGAAACTGGATATGGAGATTATAGCAGAGGGAGTGGAGAGTTCTGAGCAGGGTGAGATGCTGATGCATCTTGGATGCAACTACGCTCAGGGCTATTATTACAGCAAGCCTGTTGACTATCAGACCGCTACGGATTATATAAGAAACAATCCGTTCAAGCCTATTACTGAGGGATGAAATGGCAGATATAATTACTCTGGCAGTGATAGTGCTGCTTTTGGGACTGGCAATAAGATATATATACAGAGAGAAGAAAAGGGGCATCCGATGTATCGGGTGCCCTATGTCTGCAGACTGTAAAAAGAAAGACAAGGACTCCTGTAAATAATAGGACAGAAAGTGACTGGATTTGGATATGCCGTTTAAGTATACTTGCGAAGAGGACAAAAGAGACAGGCACAAATATATAGTGATAACCGGCTACGAGGGAAATATTAGAGACCTGAAGGTGCCGGATACGATTGAAGGGATAAGAGTGGAAGCTATTGGCAACCACTCTTTTTCGGGAAGGCAGGATCTTGAGGAGGTTACCTTACCTGAAACTGTGAGGATACTTTACGGGTTTTCCTTTCACAACTGCAGAAATCTCAAAAAGATATCGCTCTATGACAGTATCGATGACTACTATGACGGGGTCTGCAGACAGTGTGACAGCCTGTCTGAAGTGGATATCACAGTCAACAGGGGATGGTTTGAGGTCATAAGAAATTTTCTTGCTGACAATGACAAGACTCTGAGATTTATGATAAATGTTAAGAGCGATGACTCTTTATCTTATGTCAGAAGCTGCCTCACATTCCCGGAGTATGTTTATGATTTTAATGAAAATACAATGGCAAGAACTATCCAGTTTTCTATTGCGGGCTCGGGCATGTTCTATCGTGAGTGTGTCGACAGAAGATCCATCAACTACAGGGAGTATGACAGACTCTTTGACAAGGCGAGAATAGATGGTGGAAGAGTAGCCCAGGAAATAGCGGTGGGAAGACTTTTGCACCCTGTGCAGCTAAGTGATGACTTCAGAAGAGGATATGAGAGTTATGTAAAGGAGAACGGAGCGGATATCCTTGACCGGCTTGTTAAAGAGACCTCAAAAGAACCGAGAGCTGTAAATACTCTTAAAGATCTTTTGGCATACGGTGCTGAGCTTTTTGATGAGGAGAGCATCGATGTGGCCATAAAGTCCGCTGCGGATAAAAAACTCACAGAAGTAAGCGCGCTGCTTATGAACGCGAATAAACAGGCGGGGCATGCCTTATCAAATAAATTTGTTTTTTAGGATTTACTAGAGAGGAAAAAAGTGGAAAGAAGAGTAGAACTTGAAGAGGGCGGAAGGCGTGTTCTTGATGCGGCGAGGACGGAACTTTATATTGAGATGCGCTTCATGGGACCGGCGCTGTCAGCTCTTTCCTGTGAGATGGATCTTTCGACCAGGACCATAGGAACAGATGCTGTATCGATCAGGTTTAATCCTTCGCATGTGCTGAGGCTCTTTGTTGAGGAGCCGGGAAGGCTCAACAGGACCTATGTTCATATGCTCCTTCACTGCATTTTCAGGCACATGTATACCTCAGAGAGATACCCGGATAAGAGGCTCTATGACTTGTGCGCGGACATAGTCGCGGAGTCTGTTCTGGATGAAATGGATTACAGATGTATATACAGGGTCTCTTCTGATTTTCGCGACAGGTGGTACAATAAGCTGACTAAAGAGCTGAAAGTCCTTACGGTAGAAAAACTCTACCGGTATTTTTCGGAAAATGAAGGCGACCTGACAGAAACAGAATACGAGAAGCTTGAGAGGGAATTCAAACTGGATGATCACAGCTTCTGGCTGAGGATGCAGGAGGAACCCGGGGGCAGGGACGATGACAAAAGAGAAAAGAAAGACCCTCCCGTTGACCGGGATATGGACACACCGCAGAGTAATGACCCGGGGAAGCAGAATGATGAAAAGGACTCTGACAGCGGCGGAAACGGGAACGCAAACTCTGACTCCGGCGATGATAAAAAGAAGGAGAAGTATATAAATCCCAGGCGCCTTGAGAAGATCAGAAATCAGGAGAAAAACTGGGACAAGGAGGCAAAGCGCCTCGAGACAGAGATTGAGACAATAGGAAAAGAGGCTTCGGATCGTCTGGGCAAGCTGTCGTGGATGCTGAAGATCCAGAATACCAGGAAAACAGATTACAGAAAGTTCCTTGGAAGGTTCAAGGTACTTCGGGAAGAAGGCGGCATAGATATGGACACCTTCGACTACGGGATGTATGCCTTTGGCCTTGACACCTATGGCAACATGCCGCTTATAGAGGAAAATGAATTCAGGGAGATAAAGAAGGTACAGGAACTTGTCATAGCCATTGATACCTCTGCCTCCTGTAAGGATGAACTGGTTCAGAGGTTTTTAAACGAGACTGCTGATATGCTTCTGACGGGAGAAAGCTTTTTTCAAAAGATAAAGCTGGTAATTATCGAGTGCGATGACAGGGTTCAGAAGATGATAAACATCACCGCGGCTGAAGAAATGGAAAAATACGTAGGCGGCATAACAATTGAGGGTGGCTACGGCACAGATTTCAGACCTGTATTTGAGAAAGTTGAGGAACTTCGGACTCAGCGTTTTTTTGAGAATCTTAAAGGGCTTGTCTATTTTACGGACGGATACGGTACCTATCCGGAAAAGCCGACAGATTACGATACTGCATTTGTCTTTGCAAAGGATGCTGATTATGAGGATGAGAAAGTCCCTGACTGGGCACTGAAACTGTATGTGTAAAATGGATTATGAAGGGAAGAAAGATGAATATAAATGAAGCAAAAGAAGAGGTGAAAAAAGCAGTAAGAGCATATCTTGAAAAGGATGAGGCAGGACAGTATGAGATCCCTGTTGAGAGACAGCGCCCGATTCTTCTTATGGGGCCTCCCGGTATCGGCAAGACTGCCATAATGGAGCAGATAGCTCATGAACTTAATATCAATCTTGTGTCCTATACCATAACCCACCACACAAGGCAGAGCGCGATCGGCCTTCCGATGATATCGCAAAGAGAGTATGGCGGAAGGGAGTATTCGGTAACCGAGTATACTATGAGTGAGATTATCGGAGCCATCTATGATCAGGTTGAGAAATCCGGGATAAAGGAGGGGATTCTTTTCCTGGATGAGATCAACTGCGTATCGGAGACTCTTGCTCCTACCATGCTTCAGTTCCTTCAGTACAAGACCTTTGGAAGCCACCGCGTGCCGGACGGATTTATAATTGTCACCGCAGGCAATCCGCCTCAGTACAACAAGTCAGTCAGGGATTTTGACATCGTGACACTTGACCGCGTCAGGCAGATAAATATCGAGGAGGATTTCGAGGCCTGGAAGGACTATGCCTACAAGGCAGGGATCCACGGAGCGGTAATGTCCTATCTTGAGATAAAAAAGGATAACTTCTACAGCATTAAGACAGATGTGGACGGCAGAACCTTTGTGACTGCCAGAGGCTGGGAGGACCTGTCAAGAGTCATGAAGGTCCATGAAAAGCTCGGACTGGAGATTGATGAGAGGCTCGCGGTCCAATATCTTCAGAACGCTGAAATTGCCAGGGACTTTGCGGATTACTATGAACTGTATACCAGATACAGGCAGATCTACAGGATACCGGATATATTGGAGGGAGACTTTCCTGAGAATAAAAAGAGCATGAGAGAGGGCTCTTTTGATGAGAAGCTTAGCATCATTGGTCTTCTTACCGATGCCCTGATGCAGGAGTTTCGGGACTATGCAAGGCAGCAGGCTGTGCAGAAGATACTCTTTGAAACCATAAAAGGACTTGCTGCGGATGAAAAAGAGCGTAAAGCTGAAAATGACAGCGCTGATCTGTCTGATATTCTCGGGGGAAAAGCGAAGGAGCTGGAGAAAGAGACTGCTGACAAAAAAGAGGCAGGACTGCTCGACAGAGAAGAGGAATACAGCTGTAAGATGGCGGTAAAGGCTCTGGAGGAATGCGCAAGATATGTGAAGATGAATCCGGAGACAGAAAGCGCTGCTTCGCCGGACGAAGGTCTTTCTATTGCCAAAAAGTGGTTTACAGACAGAGAAGATGCAAGGCAGAAGGCTGTCACTAAGACCGGGGAACATCTTTCTAACAGTTTTGCTTTCATGGAGGAAACCTTTGGAGATGGACAGTCACTTACCGGAAGCCAGGAGATGGTCATCTTCATCACTGAGCTCTCCGGCGCGTATCACAGCCTTAAGTTCGTCAGGGAAACAGGCAATGATGCCTACTATAAATACAATAAGCTCCTGCTTCTTGGTGACAGGAAACAGGAACTTACAGAGATGGCAAGGAAACTCATATTGTAAAATCAAACAGGCAGGTCAGTGCGACCTGCCTGTTTGATTTTGTTATTTTACCTTTATTGAGATAACTTTACTCCATGCGCTATAGGTGGTCGTACCACCATTCATGTAGTATGTCCTTACCCTGAAATAAACAGTCTTTCCGGAAGTGAGATTATCCCAGGATGTGGTTGGAGAGTTGGGGTAGAAGACTATTTTCTGGGAGGTGTTATTAAAGCTTTTTTCGTATGAAAGCTGGGTCTCATAAGCACTGATTGTTTTTGTGGCTTTGGGCCATTTAAATACAGCGTAGCCTTTCTTTGAGCTGGTGGCCGTTACTCCTGAACTGTTTTTTGAAGTGTTTGCCGATGAAGCAGATTTTACTTTGAGCTTTACGGTCTTGCTCCAGCTGCCATATTTTGTCTTTTGGTTTTTGGTATTATAAGCTCTTACCCTGAAGTATACATACTTGCCGGCTTTCAGCTTGCTGAAGGTAGTCTTTGCATTAGTTTTGCCCTTGACGGTCTTTTTGGTCGGGCTTGTGAATTTTTTGCTGTATGAGAGCTGAACCTGATAGCCTGTGCAGTTCTTGGTCAGTTTAGTCCAGGTAAAGGTGGCTTTCTTATTTGAACTCGATCCCTTTGGATTTTTTATCTGGGATGGTACTGCGGGAGCCTTAGAGGAAGATGAGCTTTGCTTCCCTTTTGTGAAGTGAGCTTTATTCCATTCGTACTGTTCATAAATACCGCCATTCCACTTTAATGAGCCGCTGGAGTGAGCACCGCTAATGGAGAGGTAGGAGCCGGGATTGCCGGCACCAGTTGCTTCTCTTTTTAATATCTTTAAAGGAGGATTATCAGATGTGCCCTTTATGTCCATGGCTACATCTTTTCCTATGGTGAGTTTTGCATTTGTGCCACCGACGTAAATATTGCCATAGACCTGATTGCCATTATATTTGGAATTCATGGTCAGTTTGCCGTTTCCTGAAAAGGTAAGAGTGATCTTTTGTGATCCACTGCCATACCAGCACATGATATTTCTTACCTTGTTGTTGCCTTTAAGCTCGATGGTCAGATCGCCCATTCCCTGTATTTCCACATCCCAGTAGGGGAGAGAAACATTGTTCCAGGTCATGGTATTGGTGCTTTCATTGTATGAAACTCCCTTTGGCGGTTTTGCCTTGTACTTTCCATCCTTGTCTATAACAAAGGCATAATCACTTGTTCCATACTTAAATACAATGTAACCGTGGCTGTAGGGCATCTCCTTGGCTGCATATACTTCTGATGGCCCTGTGACAGGGATAAGGGAAAAGATCATTATAAGTGATAAGACAAATCCCAGTAAAAAATTCAAATGTTTTTTCATATCGGGTACCTCCTCGGAAATATTGCAGGGGACTATTTAACTTTTACTTTTTTGGCACTGCTCCATGCACCATATACTTTCTTGCCGTTCTTTGTATCGTAGGCTCTTATCCTGAAGTAGACATATTTGCCGGATGTAAGACCATACCAGTAAACATTGTAATAGTTCGGGCTCGGTAAATTGTAGTCATAAGTGGTCGCGAATTTGCTGTCGTAAGAAAGCTGAGCCTGATAACCTGCGCAGTTCTTTGTGAGCTTTGTCCAGGTAAAATCAGCATAACCACTTTGCGGTGAGGTTGCCTTTATACCTGTTACATTGGGTACGGAGGATTTCGAGGTGCTGGATTTTTTGGAGGATCCCGATTTTACTTTTATCTTTACTGTTTTGCTCCAGGAACCGTATTTGGTCTTTTTGTTCTTGGTATTATAAGCTCTTACTCTGAGATATACCGTCTTGCCGGCTTTAAGGCTGCTCCAGGTTGCCTTGTTTTTGTTCTTACTGGTCAGCTTCTTTGTTTTGGCATTTTTAAAATTCTTGTTGGTGGAAAGCTGAGCCTGATAACCTGTGCAGTTCTTGGATAGCTTTGTCCAGGTTAAAGTTACTTTTTTGCTGGCACTGGATGCCTTGGGGTTCTTCACCTGCGCAGGCTTTACTGCGGTCTTTGATGAAGAGGACCCTCCCGAGGAACTCCCGCCGCCCGTTTTGGTGAAGGTGGTCTTGTTCCAATCATATTGCTGATATGAACTGTTCCACTTTAAAGAACCGCTGGAATGAGAACCGCTTATGGAAAGATACTTGCTTTGGGCACCTTTGGTTTCCAGTCTTCTGTAGATCTGTAAAGGCGGGTTACTGGATGTTCCATTGATGTCCATACTGACATTTTTGCCGATGGTAAGTTTTGCATCCGGACCACAGACCAGGATGAAACCATGAACCTGCTCGCCCTGATATTTTGAGTTCATGGTAAGCTTTCCGTTACCTGTGAAGGTAACAGTGACTCTGGCCGATACACTGGTATACCCACAGTCCAGGTCCTTTAGCTTATTGTTGCCCTTAAGGTTTATGGTCAGATCTCCCATTCCCTGCATCTTCAGTTCGTAGAGTGCTTTGCTTACATTATTCAGGGTAAGGGTATTGGTGCTCTTGTCGTAGGAAATACCCTTCATCTTCGATGGAACGTGTTTGCCTTCCGCGTCATATACGAAGTCAAAATCCATTTTACTTACGACAGACTGAAAATAAATATATCCGTTGCTAAGAGGCATTTCCTTTGCGGCATAAGCCTTAAGATTTGTTGTTCCGGGAATTAGTCCAAGGACCATGACCACGGCAAGAACCAGTCCCAGTCCCTGTTTAAAAAGCTTCTTCATATCAAACACCTCCTTGAAAAACCGAATAAAAATGAATATTCATACTCTTCCTTTGTATATTAATTATATCATATTAAAAATAATCAAGAAAAAGCATAAAATTGCCATGATGTAATTGTACATAATTGTGGTATGATAATATCCATCAGTTAAATTGATGTATATTTTATTGGGCGATATAATATAAATCAAAATTTATGTCGACTTATTAATATATCAGCTGAAAATATATCAAGACCCAAATTATTGTCTTGGAAATAAAATTAAGGAGAAAACTATGAAAAATGTATTAAAATATCAGCGCCAGTATTTTATGCCACCTCAGCCTACTTTTGACTGGGTAAAGAAGGACTATATCGATCATCCTCCAATCTGGTGCAGCGTAGATCTTAGAGACGGCAATCAGGCTCTCATCGAGCCTATGAGCCTTGATGAGAAATTAGAGTTCTTCACAATGCTCGTTAAGCTTGGCTTTAAGGAGATTGAGATCGGCTTCCCTGCAGCATCTGAGACAGAGTTTGAGTTCGCAAGAACTCTCATCGAGAAGAACATGATTCCTGACGATGTGACTGTGCAGGTTCTTACACAGGCCAGGGAGCATATCATAAAGAGGACGTTTGAAGCTGTGAAGGGAGCTCCGAAGGCAATCATACATCTCTACAACTCCACATCTGTTGCACAGCGCGAGCAGGTGTTTAAGAAGAGCAAGGAGGAAGTGAAAAAGATTGCAGTCGATGGAGCCATACTTCTTGATAAGCTGGCAAAAGAGACTAACGGAAACTTCTCTTTTGAATACTCACCGGAGAGCTTCCCGGGAACAGAAGTGGATTATGCGGTTGAAGTCTGCAATGCTGTTCTAGATGTTTGGAAGCCCACCAAAGAGAACAAGGTTGTCATCAACATACCGACAACCGTTGAGATAGCAATGCCCCATGTGTTTGCCACACAGGTTGAGTATATAAGCAAGAACCTTAAGTACAGGGATGCGGTTACACTCTCGCTCCATCCTCATAACGACAGGGGATCCGGTGTCAGCGACGCAGAACTTGGATGCCTTGCAGGTGCCGACAGGATAGAGGGAACTCTTTTTGGAAACGGAGAGAGAACCGGTAATGTGGACATTGTCACTCTTGCAATAAATATGTACTCCCACGGTGTTGATCCGGGACTTGACTTCAGTAATATCGCAGAAGTTGGTGAGACCTATGAGCGCCTTACAAGGATGCATATCTATGAGAGACAGCCATATGCGGGACAGCTCGTGTTCACTGCTTTTTCCGGCTCGCATCAGGATGCTATTTCCAAAGGATTTTCGTGGCATGAGCAGAAGAAGGACAAGGGAATTTGGTCTGTTCCGTATCTTCCCATCGATCCCAAGGATCTTGGCAGGGAGTACGACGGAGATGTCATCAGGATCAACAGCCAGTCCGGCAAGGGCGGCGTAAGCTACATCCTCAAGACCAACTACGGTATGATGGTGCCCAAGGAGATGCAGGCAGACATCAGCTATACAATAAAGGATATCTCGGACAGAGAGCATGCTGAGCTCTCACCTGCAAGGATCTATCAGATCTTTGAGGATAAATATGTCCACAACGACAATATATTCAGGATTCCGGAGGTTCACTTCAAACAGATTGACGGAATTCTCGCAGAGGTAACGATAAGCCACGCTGACAAGGAACATACGGTTGAGGCCAACGGAAACGGACGTCTCGATGCTGTCAGCAATGCGATCAAGCAGTACTTCAATGTGAGCTACGAGCTCTCAAGCTACGAGGAACACGCCCTCTCCAGGGGATCATCCTCCAAGGCCTGCTCTTATGTGGGGATAACCTATAACGGACAGAAGTACTGGGGCGTTGGAATCGATGAGGATATCATCAAGTCCTCCATCGGTGCTCTGGTGATCGCGGTCAATCAGATAGATGCAGTAAAGAACATAAAGGATGTCAAGGATGAGAGGATAAATTCCATCATCAACTATATCCAGGAGAATTATCTTACTGTGACGCTTGATGACCTCTCCAGCCAGTTCTACCTCTCAAAGCCGTACCTCTCCAAGTATATCAAGGAGAAATCGGGAATGACCTTTGGGGAGAACGTAAAAAGGATCCGCCTCAACAAGGCGAGCACACTTCTTAGAAATGGCAACATGAAGGTTGAGAAGGTTGCCGAGGCAGCAGGCTATCAGAACGTGGAGCACTTCAACAGGCTCTTTAAAAAGAAATACGGAATGACTCCGGTACAGTACAGGAGTAGCAGCAGATAAGAGAATGAGAAAGGCAGGTCGCGCGGACCTGCCTTTTATATTTGTTCGGGTCAAAAAGTCAAAATGCTTAACATGCAAGCATGTATGACTTTTGACACCTATATCTATATGATATACGAATTGCTCCATGACTATCGTCATTCTCGCAATTCTACAAATATTCGGAAACCGCCAATTTACTGCGTAAATTGCTTATTCCTCATATTTGTTCGGGTCATAAAGTCAAAATGCTTAACATGCAAGCATATACGCATTTATGACTTTTGACACCTATATCATTAACTTTACAAAATTTTCATAAAGATTAAGGTCAAAATGTAGTGGCTGAAAATGACATTTCTCAATATGTAGTGTATAATATAGTTATATAACATGTGCTATGCACATTGGGGGATAAAAAGCAAGAAAATTTCAGGATATTGACTAAAATATTCTGAAAAAAATCCGAAATATATCATGGATGATGAAAATCGCCGGGATTTTTGCTTTCTTTATTTAAAGATTCAAAGGTGCCTGTTGTGAGGGGAAAGGAAATGTCAGCATGAGCGAAGCTGCGGCCAGAAGAGAAGAATCTATTGTTGGAACTATTGAACCGAAGATTATTTCACTTATCTACCAGGAAGTCTACGAGCACAAGACAAATATATACAAGTGGTTAAAGAGAGGGTTTGATGTTCTTGCATCCTGCCTTGCTCTTGTTGTGTTGTCACCAATATTTCTTTTGACTGCTCTTGCTATTATCCTGGAGGATGGTGGTCCAATATTCTTTACCCAGACCAGGGCGGGGAAAGATATGAGACCATTTAAGATCTACAAGTTCAGAAGCATGTACAAGAACGCCGAGTCGCAGTTCCAGCGCATGCAGGCCCAGAATGAGCAGACAGGGCATGCCTTCAAGATAAAGGATGACCCCAGGGTGACAAGGGTTGGCAAATTCATAAGAAAGTACTCAATCGATGAACTTCCTCAGCTCCTCAACATCATTAAGGGTGATATGAGCATTGTTGGACCAAGGCCTATTCTCTACAACCAGATGGAAGAGTGCAACGCCTATGAGAAGCAGCGTCTCATTGTTAAACCTGGTCTTACCTGTTACTGGCAGGTGAGCGGACGCGCCAACATCAAGTGGGATCAATGGGTTGAACTCGATCTTAAGTATATCCAGGATATGAGCATTGCTACTGATATCAAGCTGATCCTCAAAACTATACCCGTTGTGTTTGAATCCGACGGAGCATACTAAATACCCGAGAACGGGTAAAATCATGTTGACTTAAACACCTCCTGACTGTATTCTTGATACATAAGGAGGTGTATTTTTATGGATGCAGAAGATATTAGGGCGCGAAAAAAAGCACTTAAACTGACAACTGCCCGCCTTGCCGAGATATCAGGTCTACCGGTTGGTACCGTGAGCAAAATCATGACCGGAGAGACAAAGACACCTTCATATATGACGATTGAAAAGATAGATAAGGCACTTGCACACGAGGAGATGCTATCGAGAGTCAGGGCATATGTTGATGAGCTTCTTTTGTATATACGGGAACATAACGGTGAACAGATTGACCAGATAAGGTTCGAAAAAGAATACCGCAGAAAACACGGTCTTGATAATGCGCCGCTTCCATATGCAAGGCCTGTTCCTGCTGAATATATGTTTGATGGAAGTAACGTCCTTTCAAATGATACGAGGATTACAGCTCAGATATTGGCAGATGTTGGCGAGGACAGACGGATTGAACTTATAGACGGGCATTTTATAATAAATGAGATGCCAGGACTGTCACACCAGATGATGGTACAGAATCTGGGGGAAGCAATCAGCTCTTTTATCAAAAAGAATAATGGGAAATGCAAGGTCTTCAATGTGGGTGTCAATGTGCGGCTTGATGAGGATGATTACACAGTTGTGATTCCCGATATGGCAGTTCTGTGCGATAAGAACAAATACGAGAAGCTGGGCATTGCAGGAGCACCTGACTGGGTGATCGAAGTGATCTCACCAAGTACCAGGACCCTTGACTATAAGACCAAGATGCACAAATACATGAGCGCCGGTGTCAGGGAATACTGGATCATAGATCTGGAAAAAGAGAAGGTTGTAACTTTTATCGAGGGCGAGCCTATGATGGTTAATGTCTATGAATTTGGCGATGAGGTGCCGGTGTACATATTTGATGGCAGGATGAAGGTGAAAGCCGGGGAGATGGTTGAGATATAGAGGAATAGTAATCTTGAAGTGCGTTTTTTACAATGTGTACAATTTCTATGACATTACTTATATTTGTCGGATATAATGAACTGAATGAAGAATGCTGTATGTGAAAGCATCAATTACAATAATGCAATGACTACTGGGGGACTGGATGATTCATTTGCAAGCGAATTAACCGGGAACTCAAGGGGAAGAATGGAGGAGATGAAATGAGGAGAATTCTTGTTGTAGTAGATATGCAGAAAGACTTTGTGGACGGAGCGCTTGGGACAAAGGAGGCAGTTGCGATAGTGCCGGCCGTTGTCGAGAAAATTAAGTCCTATGATGCCGGAGACGTCTTTTTCACAAAAGACACACATCAAAAGGACTATATGTCAACCCAGGAGGGGAGTAATCTTCCTGTAGAGCACTGCATCGAAGGGACTCCCGGATGGGAACTTGACAAGGATGTTGCAAAGATGCTCCGAGAATCAAAGATTGTCAACAAACCAACATTTGGAAGCACGGATCTTGCAAGGATGATCGGCGACATTGCATCCGGAGAAGAAATAGAGATAGAACTGATCGGCCTTTGCACGGACATATGCGTTGTATCAAACGCTCTGCTTCTTAAGGCCTTCATGCCTGAAGTCAAGATCAGCGTTGATTCAGCCTGCTGCGCAGGTGTTACTCCGGAAAAGCACGAGGCTGCACTTGAAACCATGCGCTCCTGCCAGATAAATGTTGTGTGATGATTCACACAGAGGCAAGTGCGTGTTTAGTACATTTGTAAAGAGAAGCATATAGTATAGTTGGAATGAGAAAGCGTGGATTACCCCAAAATCTACGCTTTTTTCTATGACAAATAACAAGATATAGATTATAATATTACTATATTTGTGAACGGAAAAGTGAAAAATCAATCAGATTATTGAGGCCGCATATGAAGACGGAGTTTCTTAGAAAGCTATTGAGTTGTTTGCCACCCAAAATAAGTCTTTTTTTATTTGGGGTGAAATTTTACAGTATGGATTTTGCACAAATATCCCAACAATTAAAGCGGGTAAATAAGTATAAGAGTTCTGGCATTATCCAAAATATGGATAAGCAAACAAGAAAAAAATTCATAAGTGGTCTTAAATTATACTGCATTTTCTGTAATCATATTGGCGCTAAAGAGTATTTGGATAGCTATTTTGAAGGTAGGGAGTTGCAATTAATTAAGAGTTCTGGGATTGCTTCCAAGGAACTAAGCTCAAATGAACCGATACTAATTTGCTGTATAAAAAATGATCTTAATCGGATAAGAACAATTACTGATTATCACAGAAAGCTAGGAATTAGAAAAATGGTCTTCCTGGATAACATGTCTGATGACGGAACTTTGGAGTGGCTTGAGAAACAGGACATAGATTTATATTCTGTAGATGAGAGATATCATGCAGGGCGAAAAAGTGCATGGATACGAAAAGTAATGGATATTTATGGATATGACAGGTGGTATCTGGTTGTAGATTCAGATGAACTCTTTTCTTATCCGGGTAGCGAAGAACATGGCATCACGGAGTTGATTGGTTATGCTGAGAGAAAAGGGTTGGATAGAATAGGATCGTTCTTGCTGGATATGTATCCTGAGCATAATCTTTATGCGCAGGGAGAAAGTGCTGATTGTGTAGAAGAAAACAGGTTTTTTGATAGCGATTCCTACTATATGTCAAAAGACGGTAGAGGATATATGCTTAGAGGAGGCCCAAGAAAAAGAGTTTTCGAGACGGGGCTGGATTATACTGAGCCATTGTCAAAATATCCATTGCTATTTGCTAAAAAAGAGGATTTATGGAGTGATCATAGACCACTGCCGTTTTACAAGAATTTCAATTCAGAATGTTTATCAGTTCTAAGACATTATAAGTTTATGCCAGGCGATTATGAAAAATACTGCAAAATTGCAGCTGAAGGAAATTACTACAATGGTAGTGCTAATTATAAAATATATACTAAATCTGGGGAAAACATCTCTTTTATGTATGACAATTCAATAGAGTATACTGATTCGAAGTCTCTGAGTAGACTCAGGTATCTTAAAACAGTAAATTGGACGTGAGTTGGAAAATATAATCGTATGAATGTTGTAAAAATAATAAAAAGAGCAATTGAACCGTATCCTAGAGTAAGGGCATTGGTAAAAAGAGCATATCAAATGTCTGGATATATCATTTCAGACAGAAATTTCAAGTCTGAGGGTGGGCTTGAGAGGGTTACTCCTAAAGATGAGTATGAGTATTTCTATGGATATTATGATAAATCGCCATGGGATACTAGTGGACGCTATATACTTGCCACAAGAGTGAAGTGCGCATATCTGGAAGCTGAATCCAGTGATGAATGTTCGATTTGTCTCATCGATACAAAAGATAAAAATCGCATAATAGAATTATGCAAAAGTCGTGCATGGAATGTTCAACAAGGGTGTATGGCGCAGTGGCTTGGCCCGGATTTTAGCAAGAGAATTATTTTTAATGACTTTCGGGATGGGGCATTTTGTTCAGTCGTTTTTGATGTGGAAAAGAAAACTGAAGAAAGAACATTTTCATTACCGGTGTATGATGTTAGCAGAAACGGACGTTTTGCGCTTTCGTTGGATTTTACCAGATTGCATTTTTTAAGAAGGGGGTATGGATACTCTAACCTCGCGATAAAAGAAAAATTAGTTAAATGTCCGAATCGTTGTTGCATTTGGTGGATGGACCTAATTACGGGTGAGACGAAAGAAATCTTAAAATATACTGATTTCGCAATGTTCCAACCAAAAGAGACTATGGAAAGTGCGTATCATAAAGTTAATCATATAATGATTGCCCCTGATGGTAACAGATTTATGGTGATACATAGATGGATTCAGAAAGGAAGAAAGTATTCGAGATTAGTAACTGCTGACATAGATGGGAATGATTTATATAACCTAAGTGACGATGTTTTTGTTTCACACTGCTTTTGGAGGAACAACCGACAGATAATTGCATTTTTAAGGAAAAGGGGAAGTGGAGACCATTATTATCTCATGAAGGACAAAACTGATAAATACAAACTTTTGTGGCCTGGTTTAAAAAAGGATGGACACTGTAGCTTTTCACATGACGGAAAAATGGTAGTTACTGACACCTATCCAAATTCAAAAAGAATTTCGACTTTATACATTTGTAATCCGGAGAACGGGCAAACAAAAAGTATTGCAAAGGTGTTTATCCCTTTTAGGTATGACAATGATGTAAGATGCGACTTGCACCCCAGATGGAGCAGAGATGATAAAGAAATATGCATAGATTCAGCTCATGAAGGGAAAAGAGAAATGTACATTGTAAAGGCTATATAGCTTATGAGCAGGCAGGGAAAATATGAGACTTAAAAGCATAATTGATCGTTATAAGTATGTGTCTTTTGATATCTTTGATACTTTAATAAAAAGGGATGTTGAAAAGAACAGCGATGTTTTTTTGATGGTCAGTGATAAATATAAAGAAGATACAGGAATAGAGGTCAAGAATTTTAAGTATCTAAGGAAAAATGCCGAAAAACAGGCGAGAAAAGAAGCACATGGTCGAGAAGTAACAATTCAGGAAATATATGACCATATACCTGATTCAGAAATAACTGTTATACAAAGAGCTGAGTTGATGCGCCTTGAAATAGAGATAGAGAAGATAGTATGCACGGTGAATCAAAGGATAAAAAAAGTATTTGACTATTGCATAAGATCTGGTAAAAAGGTGCTGATTATTTCAGATATGTATCTTCCACAAGATACAATAGAATACATTCTTTCAAAAAATGGTTATGAAAGGTATGATCGACTTTACTTGTCCAACACAGTGAGGAAAAGAAAGCGAAATGTAGAGCTTTTTGAATATGTATTGCGAGATCAGAATATCTCTGCAGAAGCGTTATTGCATTTGGGAGACAGCATAAAGGGAGATATTGTACCTGCAAAAAAGGCTTCAATTAGATGTATAAAAATTGGTGGAAAGAAGAGGTGGGGAGAGAAGAGAGCGCATATTACCATAGGGGATGATTATCAGGATCGTACTATAAGAACCTTTGCTGATAATCACAAAGATCTTTCTAAATCCCAATACTATTTATTTGGATATGAGAAATTTGGAAGGCTACTTCTGGGATTTTCCAGATGGTTAATGAAAGATATTGGTGAAAAGAAAATAGATAATGTATTTTTTCTTTCGCGTGATGGTTATATTTTAAAGAAAGCTTTTGATCTGATTAACACTATAGGAACAAAGACACATTATATTTATGTTTCAAGAAGAAGTCTTAGGCTGCCCTATTTATCAAGAAATTTGAATCTTGAAAATGCAATAGACTCATTTCCTAGAAAAAGAAATCTGATGGTTTCTGAATTTTTTGAGAATTTGGGACTGGATGTAGACAACTATACAGGATTACTAAACGAATTGGGGATAAGTGCCAATGACAGTTTGAAACGAAATGAACTCAAAAGTAATAGTGATATTATTTATATATTTAATTGTATTAGGAATGATATTCTGGAAAATGCAAATAACGAAAGAACTCTTATGCTTGAATATTTTAAGCAAGAGGGGGTTACTGGAAAAATCGCTGTTGTTGACATTGGATGGAGGGGCTCTTTACAGTTTTATATTCAGAAGATTTTTGACGATGAAGAAATCATGTTGAATACGACAGGTTATTACATAGGACTGGATCCTGATGCAAGAGATTATTGTGAAATGAATGGCTATTTAAATAGTGCTAAAGGTGAAATAGTAGAAGATTTAAGCTGCTATTTAGGCGTTATGGAGGATATTTTTGTATCTCAGGAAGGATCAACAAAATGCTATCAGAAGGATGCAAATGGTATCGTAAATCCTGTTTTATATGAGTATGAATTCGTAAAAGACAAGGAGAATGATTTTGATCAAGGTGAATCAGTATATGAAATACAACAAGGTGGGTTAGCATTTGTTGAAGATGTGATGAAGACGAAAATGTCAGATTTAATTAATATTGATGTAATTGATGCTTTTGTTGACTTAAATTTGGTGGGAAATCATCCTGAAAAGGCAGACATAGAATTATTTGAAAAGTTTATTTTCTATGATGTAAAAAAGCAGCCTTTAATACAGGTTAGAGAGAAATCTCAATACATATTAAAGCCAAGGCTTTTGAAGGATGACCTAAGGGAATCGAAGTGGAAAATCGGTTTTATGAAAAGACTGATTGGACTGCCACTTCCATATTATAGAATCCAAAAGATAATCAGGAATACATTGTTATGAAAGTGCTGTTTGTGCCAAGCAAAGATGAATATTATGGTGCTTCGGAATCATTCTGTGGACTGGTAAAGACTTTAAATCAGAGTTATGGAGTAGTACCGGTAATTGTTACCAGCCATTATGGGAGACTTAATAAGTTTTCAGATGAAAACTCTTATGAGAATTATGTAATTGGGCACAAACCATTTCTTATAACAGAGGGGAGCACTGCTTCACGAAAAACTATCAAGAAGATTCTGAAATTATTGTATTATATCAGATATAAATCGGCAAGCTGGAAGGCTGTGAGACTAGCCGAAAGATACATTGATTTTTCTCAGATTGACCTGATACATTCGAATCTCAATCGTGATGATATAGGATCAATTCTGGCAATCAGAAATCACAAGAATCATATATGGCATATAAGAGAATTCTCAGACGCTGATTACAAATGTATGAGTCTTAGAAGAGATTATGTGACTTTTATGAATGATAAGAATAATACATTTGTTGCTGTATCGGATGCGGTAAAGAATAGTTGGATAGATAAAGGAATTGATAAGAATAGAATTATTAGGGTTTACAATGGAATTGATGAAACACTGTTCACTGCAGATAGAACAAATAAGAATGATGTTGCTGTGCGAATAGTTATGACAGGATCTCTTAATCCGACCAAAGGACATGACATATTGTTACATGCAATAGGCATCTTACCTGAGAGAATAAAAAAGCAGATTGTGTTGGATGTTTATGGAGATGGGATAATAGAGTATAAGCTAAGATTAAGAAAACTGGTAAAAAACTATGAGTTAGAAAATATAGTTAGTTTTAAAGGGTTTAACTCATCGATTCATAGTGTTCTGAAAAATTATGATATCGGGATAATGGCATCTAGGTCTGAAGGTTTTGGGAGAACTACTGTGGAATATATGATGTCTGGGTTAACGGTTATTGCTTCGGATACAGGTGCTAACCCGGAACTTATAAAACATAGAGATACAGGCTTTTTGTTTGAGTATCCTAACGAGCATGCCCTTGCATCAATTATAGAGTACTTGGTTGAAAACAGAGAAGTTATTGAATTGACGGGGCAAAAGGCTAGAAGGGATGCTTTGGATAGATTTACACTAAAAGAATGTGCAGAAAGAGTGTATTCGATTTATGAGAGGATGATTGATAAACTCTAACTTGCTGTTTTTATAATATTTCATCAATTTTTTCATAAAATTGTGTGGTTTGAAGCATTACAACTGTAATGGTTATTTATAATTCTGTGACTGTGTTATGAGTAAAAGAGAAGAGTTTGGAAAAATTTTCATATATTTTGTGTTGAGCCTTTGGTTTGGAACTGAAGTATTATTTAATTCGACTCTAGATAAGTTGTTTATTTGGAAGATGAGTGATGTTAATGATCAAATGGCTCTCGTTGTTTTAGTTCTTTTGATGATTCAAATTGTTTTTTTTCAACAGTATACGGTTCGTGAAGTAGTTATCGTTGCAACGCTGTCATTACCAATTATTTATGCAACAATGAATTCTGATCATAATAAAATGATGTCAACGTGGATATTTATCATCGCGGCAAAATATATAGATTTTGATAGGATAATAAGAATTGCATATTATATAGAACTGGTAATGACTGTTTTAGTTATATATCTATTTCTGAGTGGAGTAATAACTGAGTATACATTGTATAGAGGTTCGATGATCAGGCATTCGTTAGGGTTTAATCATCCTAATCAATTGGGAATCAGGTTGTTTTTGCTAATTGTTTGCAGATGTTATATTCGTTTGGAAAAACTGCATTTTCTTGACTGGCTAATAGTTATTGCAACTGCTATATTTGTAAATAGAGTTGCGAATTCTAAGACCTCTTTCTATGCTCTTTTGATATTAGCATTAATCATAGCAGGATATGAGTTTGTAAATATTCTGAAGGGGAGTTTTGATAAGTATTCAGGATTTCTAATATTTATTGCTGCTTTGTCAAACGTATGTAGTATTTATCTTTCAGTTATCAATCTTAAGAAGCATCACATTATCAACCATGTAAACAAATTATTGTCATTTCGTTTTTCACAATGCCATAGAACAATGCAATACTATGGAATTAAATTATTTGGTCAAGACGTTAAACTTATCTTTTCAAGACCGGGGATAGGCAGGACATATCATTTTTGGCTCGATAATGCATATATGACTATACTCCTTCGATATGGGCTTATCGTCTTTGCTATATTTTCAGCACTTTATATAATTACAATGCATTATTTAAAACGGACGGAGCAACACTTTTTAGTTGCAATACTATGTTTGTATGCAATATATGGGATTATGGAGAATAATTTCTTTTCAATGTCACAGAATTTGTTTTTACTACTCCTATCATATCCTATTTATAAAAACGTCGATGTCATTGAAGCTGGAAAAGGATTCATGCACAGAGTGAAAATAACGTGGTGATAAATATGTGAATATATAGTTTTATTCCAGGCCATACAGATATTGATCTGTATGGCTAATCGTATATATACATGATTATGGTATAGGTTTAATTCGGAAAAATGTATTATCTCATGGAGTTCAATAATGCAAAGAAAATCACTAGATGTTGTTGGAAATGCTAAAAAGAACATTGCATTTGGAGCAATCAACAGGATAATTGTGTTGGTTCTCCCATTTATGGAAAGGACAGTGATTCAGACAATTCTAGGGGCTCAGTATCTTGGGTTGGACAGCTTGTTCTCATCAATTATCAGAGTGTTAAGTTTGACGGAATTGGGATTTAGCTCTGCTATGGTTTACAATATGTACAAACCTGCTGCGGATGGCGATATTCAGAAAATGAATGCCCTTTTGAACTTTTACAAGATAGTATATAGGACTATAGGTGTATGTCTTTTAGGGATTGGACTTCTACTAATTCCATTTCTTCCGCGTTTGATAAAAGGATCATATCCTTCTGACATTAACCTTATAAGTCTATATATTATCTACCTTATCAATACAGCACTTAGTTATTTTCTGTATGCGTATTTGACTTCTGTTTTGGTCGTTAATCAACGAGAGGACGTACGTAGTATAGTGAATTCTGGTGTTAGAATTGGGTTGACAATATCACAAATTTTAGCTCTTTTCGTTACAAGAAATTACTATTTTTTTGCCATTCTTATGGTAGTATTTACTTTTATTAATAATCTTTGGCTGGCGTGGCGTGTGAAAACAATTTTTCCTCAGTATCAGCCAAGGGGTACTATTTCAGACAAGGATAAGAATGATATAAAAAAGCTTGTTGCTGGCACTTTTGTTCAGCAGGCCTGTGCCGTAACAAGAAATTCTTTGGATAGTGTTTGCATATCTGCATTTCTAGGCCTTACACTTACTGCAATATACAATAACTACTACATGATTCTTACCGGAATAACAACTTTTGTTGGAGTATTTACAGCTTCTTTTATTGGAGGTGTAGGAAATCATGTTGCGACAAAAAGCGTTAAAGAAAACTTTGAGGAGATGAAGAATCTGGATTTTGTATATATTTGGATAAGTGGATGGTGTGCAATTTGTCTGCTTTGTATGTATCAGCCTTTTATGAAAATATGGATGGGAAGCATTATGCTTCTACCAATTACATCTGTAGCATTGTTCTGTGGATATTTCTATTTACTAAAACTTGGCGATATTAGGAGTATGTATAATTCAGCTAATGGATTATGGTGGGAACAACGATACAGAGCAATTGGAGAAACAATCATGAATCTTATACTGAACATCACACTGGGAAGGCTTTTTGGTGTAAACGGTATTATTTTTGCAACAATGCTATCCTTGTTTATATGCAATTATATCTGGTCTACAGGTATTACATTTCGTCTTTATTTTACGATTAGAAGAAGAAAAGATTATTATATATATCAAGTCAAGCAGAGTGCGGTAATAGGAATTGTTGCCTTATGCACATATATCATTTGTTCTCAAGTAACAATGGAGTCTATGATACTTGAGTTAGCTGTTAGAGGACTGATATGTGCGGTATTGCCCAACGCTGCCTTTTTCCTCATTTATAGAAATAATGAAATGTTCAGATATGCCAAAATGGTTGTTATGAAAAAAGATAGTTGATTGAAAGCAGGTACAATATGGGTGTTTTGATTGGAGCTGATTTTATCCCTACAAGTTCTAATGCTGACTGGTTTAATGCCGGAGAAGTCGATAAAATAATCGTAGGTCAGCAGGATAATAATCTTTTAGAAATAATCAGAGCTGCTGATTATAGAATTTTTAATTTGGAAGGACCAATTTTTGATGGTAATAGACCGATAAAGAAGTCTGGCCCTGCACTAAGAATAGATGGAGCTAGTATAAATACATACAAAGCATTAGGAGTTAATCTTTTTACTTTAGCTAACAACCATATTATGGATCATGGAGTAGAGGGCTTTAACTCTACAAGGAATATTCTTGATGAAGCTGGAATTCTATATGTTGGTGCAGGAAATGATATCAGTGAAGCTTCAAAACCGATTTTTTTCAGATATGCAAATAAAAGGATAGGTGTATTTGCTTGTGCTGAGCATGAATTCACTATTGCAGGAAAAAACTTACCAGGCGCAAATCCCATTGATTATTTAGAAACTCCGGATATGATTGAAGCAGCCAAACGTCTGTGCGATTATCTGATTATTCTATATCATGGTGGAAAGGAGTTCTATAGATATCCTTCTCCAGAATTACAAAGGGTTTGCAGAAAACTAGTGGATAAAGGAGCAGATTTAATACTGGTACAACATACACATTGTATTGGGTGTGAAGAAAAGTATAAAGGAGCAACAATTGTATATGGGCAAGGAAATTTTCTGTTTGATCTAAGAGATGATGATTTCTGGAATTCGGGATTACTCGTTTCATTAGAAAGTGATTTTTCAATAAAGTACTATCCGGTTGAAAAAGAGAATCATTACATCAAATTGAGTGATGATAAATCTATAATGGATGAATTTAGAATTCGAAGTAGTGAAATAGAGAAAGAAGGATTTGTTGAGAAAAAATACCATGAGTTTGCAAATAATGCTTTGATTTCATACTATAAAACTATTTCCATAGAGGAAACTTTTGTTTTTCGAGTGATCAATAAATTACTACTGAATAAACTGAGAGTATGGAAATATAGAGGACTGCCTATAAATAAGCGACTTGATATTTTGAATGCCATCAGATGCGAGGCACATCGAGAATTGTTTATCGAGGGATTAAAGGAGGAGTAGTCTATTGAACGACAATTTCTTTATTGGGGTTATTTGTAAGATAATTGGTCTTATTGAAATTGGCGGTATCGATTTAGTACTTTTTAAAATCGAAGATAAGATTTTTAATGGTAATAATGGCAAAGAGTATATGAGGAAAGTTTTTCAGGCTGCTGATCCGGATGAATATCCAAGACTTCTAAGGAGCCTATGGAAAACTTATTTTATTGAGCCCTTGGATATCGAATCACCAAGGTCGTTTAATGAGAAGATTCAATGGTTAAAGCTACATGATACGACTCCTTTAAAGACTCGTCTTGCAGATAAATATTTGGTGCGTGAATGGATTAAGGAGCAGATTGGTGAGGAATACCTAATTCCATTACTTGGAGTCTGGGATAGTTTCGAGGAAATAGATTTCAATTCTTTACCTAACAGGTTTGTACTAAAATGTAACCACGGAAGTGGGATGACAATCGTGGTAGACGATAAGAGCAGGCTTGATCTGAGTGATGCCAAGAGAAAGATTGATGCATGGATGAATGAAGATTTTGCATTCCATTGCGGGCTTGAGCTACAGTATCATGATATACCACACAAGATTATTGCTGAGGAATATATTGAGCAGGCTGACCATAATCTGTTGGATTACAAGATACATTTTTTTGGAGGCGTGCCCAAAATCATACAGATTATCGGAGACCGAGATATAGCAGGTCACAAGGGAAAAGAGATATTTCTGGATTTGAACTGGGAGGCACATGATTTTATGTATCATACTTATGAAATGTATGATGAAATGCCTCCAAAGCCCGATAATCTGGATGAGATGCTGCGTGTAGCCCAAGTACTTGCTACTGGGTTCAGATATGTTCGAGTGGATCTTTACAATGTTGAAGGACGGATACTTTTTGGTGAGATGACTTTTACTCCTGCTTCAGGTTACGGTAAATGGACCGGAGATGCTAATTATATGGTTGGATCGTGGATTAGTATTGAATAATTATATGAGTCGCCCGACAAAAATGCACAGCCGGGGCTTCGGCAGGCACGCTTTTGACCGTTACATCATTATATTAACCATTCGGTAGCAGCACACTGCTAGAGCAGTCTCTGAAAATACATGTGTATAATGCAAACACCAGCTCGCTGGGAGCTGGTGTCTATTGACAGATTATCGAGTCCTGGCTTCGGAAAACTCATCAAACAGCTTTGCGAGGTATTCAGGATCATCAATGGCTTTCAGAATGTCAGATTCTCTATTGCTCCTTTTTAGCCAGGAGAAGAGGTCGGTGGTGTCTTTTATGCCGGAAGAGTGTCCGCTCTTATGGCCGGTACCATAGCCGGTATCATAACCGGAATTGTAGCTGTCTTCCTTTTCGTATTGAAGATGCTTTTCTGCGGAGTATTCAAGAATAGCCACTTTGCTAACCTCCTCTCTGTATTCTGTGAAGAAGTTGCTAAGAACGTCTTCAACAATGCAT
>JAEEGL013128920.1_pt1 | contig 48568 bp, 37 predicted proteins | sample 9134231 | NCBI WGS metagenome assembly JAEEGL01 (sample SAMN16246548, study PRJNA631951) | gut metagenome | biome: gut microbiome; feature: rumen; material: fiber-attached | host: Bos | place: Iran: Karaj | collected 2018-10 | reverse complement strand
TATGAGGGTAAAGGAATGCCTCCCATGGGGGTATAGGAAGCATTAGAATGAAGTGTGGGAGATATCCGAACAAGTGATAGAAGGCATCCCCATGTTTTCGCCATACAATTTTAAAGTTGGTGATAGTGACAGATGATAGTTAATTGAAATTGAAAATCCGATGAATCGCGAAATTTATTTGAAATTCGCAAAAACACCTAACATCCTAACCCAATGTGCCTCAATCGTCCTTGTACAAAGGAATTGAAGCGGGTTAGGTGTTGCTCAAACACCTAACCCACACCTACCCTGGGTTAGGTGTGGGTTAGGACTTCAAAAAGACCTAACCCGACGCAAAAGCCCTGAATATCGTGGTTTGAACCCTGTTGGGTTAGGATGTTAGGTATTTATTGCTACTCCTATGTCTATATAATAAAATCCCTCATATTTCCGTTATTATAGAAACTGAAGAAAGATGAAGAATAGAATAACGGCTGTCATAGCCTTTCTCTGCCTCTCCTTGGGAGCAATGGCACAACAGGAAGCAAATACATGGACGCTCACGCCAAAGGTAGGTATCAACTCGTCGAACATGTCTGTGGAAGACCTGTGGACAGACATCGACGTGGCAGTAAGTGCCAAGCGTAAATGGGGCTTTGTCGGTGGTTTGGAAACCGAGTACCAGGCATGGCGGCAGATAGGCATCTCTGTGGGAGCCTTCTATTCCAATGAGGGCTATACCTATGGTGATGTGAAGGGTATAGGCAAAATCACCGAATCCCTTCATTTCCTCAACATCCCTGTCTTGGTCAACTTCTACATCGAGCCCAACATCCTTCCCGGTCTGGCCCTGAAAGCCGGTGTGCAGTTCGGGTATCTGTTAAGTGGCAAGAGCAAGACAGGCAGTGAGACTCTCACGAATACCAGTCATTTCAAGCGTGTGAACATCTCCATCCCTGCTGGTATCTCATATAGTTACAAGAACTTTGTTGCCGACCTCCGCTACAACATCGGACTGATGAATCTCTGTAACGTCGACCTTGACGTGGAGGACTCATGGAAGACCAACTCCCTCTGGATCACTGTCGGCTACCAGTTTAAGATGTAAACAAGAAGGATCGTACATGGGACTGATACGATTTCTGAAAGACTGGACACTGCCTGTGGCGATTGCCACGGGAACGGTGTGTTACCTGACATTCTACTACGTACCGCAGTTGGATGAGTGGGGCGACATGCTCAGTCCCGTCTTCGATGTCATCTTCCCGCTCTTCGTCTTCCTGACCCTCTTCGTGACGTTCTGTAAGGTCGACTTCCACGAGATGCGCCCGCACCGCTGGCATATCGGGGTACTGATAGCCCAGCTATTGTTAGTGGCGGCGAATATCGGCATCATCTTCATGGTCGAGGCGGATGCGGAACAGAAACTGCTCTGGGAGGCGGTGCTGACCTGTATTATCGGACCTGCTGCCTCGGCATCGCCTGTGGTGGTGGGAAAACTGGGCGGCAATATCTCGACGATGACGACGTATGTGCTCATCTCCTCCCTTGCCTCGGCACTGTTGATACCAACGGTTTTCCCAATATTGGAGCAGGCAGTGCATGTTGCCTTCCTGGAGGCTTTCCTCCTCATCTTGGAGAAGGTATCGATTGTGTTGCTGTTGCCGTTGGTATTAGGGTGGCTGATGCAGCATTATGTGAAGGGCGTCTGTGCGAGGATAGTAGCAATGCCCAACCTCAGTTTTTACTGTTGGGCAATCTCCTTGTCTATCACGACAGGTATCACGGTGAAGAACATCGTGCATAGCAACGCTTCGTTGGTATTGTTGGCGATGATTGCCCTGTCGACTTTCATTCTCTGCTGGGTACAGTTCTTCATCGGAAGGGGTATCGGCAAGCATCTCGGTGAGAAGGTCAACAGCGGACAGGCACTCTTCCAGAAGAACACCGCCCTGAGCATTTGGGTCGCCTATATGTATCTGCACCCTGTTGCCTCCATCGGTGCCGGTTGCTATGTGTTGTGGCAGAATATCATCAACTCGATTGAGTTGTGGAGTTATGGAGTTAAGAAGTCAAAGAGTTAGATGCTATGGATATCAAGGTGATTGCTTTTGACGCGGACGACACGCTATGGGACTGCCAGTCATGGTTCGACGAGGTGGAACGGAAATGCTGTGAGATGCTGAAACCATGGGCGACGGCACGGGAAGTCAGCGAGGGACTGTTTGCTACCGAGCACCAGAACTTGCCGTTGACGGGCTATGGTACGAAGGCTTTCACCCTCTCCCTCATAGAGAATGCTGTCCGTATCAGCAAGGGCGAACTGACTGGTGACAAGGTGATGCAGTTGATAGACATGGGAAAGGAACTGTTACGCTTCCCCACGACACCCCTGCCGGAGGTGAAGGAGACACTGGAGGCATTGTCGCAGACCCGTCGCTATCGCCTGGTGGTATTCACCAAAGGAGAGTTGATGGACCAGGAGGACAAACTGCGACGCTCAGGACTGGAACAGTATTTCTCGTATATGGAGACAGTATCCAACAAGACAGAACGGGAATACCGCCAACTCTGCGAGAACCTGGGTGTTGCGCCGGAACAGACGCTGATGGTGGGCAACTCCTTCCGCAGTGACATCGTGCCAGCCCTTGCCACGGGAGCCTGGGCTATCCATATTCCCTACCATGTGGTATGGGCTTTGGAAAAATCAACGGAATATCCGCATGAACGGCTGCGCAAGATTACACGATTCGGAGAAATCTTGAAGGAGTTAAGTCTTTAGTTTTTGGGGTTTCTGTTAATTTGAAACTATTCATGAGGGATTCTCTTTCAAATTGAAAGTATTTGTCGGTATATACTTAGAGATTGAAAGATTGCGCTTCTTCTTTGATAGAAACTTGAGGTATATTGCGACATTTTGTCTTATAAATCCGTAATTTTGCAAGCAAAATGAAGGTTTAATCAAGGATAATATGACAAAATGTAAGCAAACTTCCAAACAACAAGGACTCTATAGAAGCGAATATGAGCACGATGCCTGCGGTGTGGGTATGGTGGTTAATATTCATGGTAACAAGAGCCACGAACTGGTGGACAATGCCTTGCGCGTACTGGAGAACATGCAGCACCGTGGTGCTGAGGGAGCCGACAAAAAGACGGGTGACGGTGCAGGTATCATGTTGCAGATACCCCATGAGTTCATCCTGTTACAGGGTATTCCCGTGCCTGAGAAAGGCAAGTACGGTACAGGTATCGTCTTCCTGCCGAAAGAAGAGCAGCAGCAACAGGCTATCCTGAGTGTGATGATTGAGGAGATAGAGCGTGAGGGGCTGCAGTTGATGCATCTGCGCAACGTCCCCACCAACTCCGACTGTTTAGGACAGGCAGCCCTCAGTAACGAGCCTGCCATCAAACAAGTGTTCATCACGGGAGTCACTGACGACCGTGTGCCTACCTTTGCGCGTACCTTATATACTATACGCAAGAAGATAGAGCGCAGGGTGGACGACAAGGACTTCTATATCTGTTCACTGAGCAACACAAACATTATTTATAAGGGAATGCTCACCAGTCGACAACTGCGTGAGTACTTCCCCGATCTCTCGAATCCCTATTTCACAAGCGGGCTGGCGCTAGTGCACTCACGATTCAGCACAAACACATTCCCCACGTGGTCATTAGCCCAGCCTTTCCGCTTGCTGGCGCATAACGGAGAGATCAACACCATCCGCGGTAACAGGGGATGGATGCAGGCAAGGGAGCGTGTGCTTAACAGCGGTGCCCTGGGCGACATCCAGCAGATTACGCCTATCGTACAACCGGGGATGAGCGACTCCGCCAGTTTGGACAACGTATTGGAGTTCTTCGTGATGAGCGGACTCTCCCTGCCCCATGCCATGAGTGTGTTGGTGCCCGAGTCGTTCAACGACAAGAATCCCATCTCTGAAGACCTGAAGGCATTCTACGAATACCACTCCATCCTCATGGAACCATGGGACGGTCCTGCCGCCCTGTTGTTCAGTGACGGTCGTTTCGCAGGTGGCATGCTCGACCGTAACGGTCTTCGTCCGGCCCGCTATACCATCACCAAGAACGACACAATGGTGGTTGCCTCGGAAGCAGGTGTCATCGACTTCGACCCGACGGAGGTGGCAGAGAAGGGACGGCTTCAGCCAGGTAAGATCCTGTTGATAGACACACAGGAAGGTAAGATATACTACGACGGTGAAATCAAGGAGCAACTTGCCCATGAGCATCCCTATCGCCAGTGGCTCTCCACCAACCGTATTCAGTTGGAGAAACTGAAGAGCGGCCGCCATGTGGAGAATGCCGTACCGGACCTGTTGCAGAAGGAGGTCATGTTCGGCTACGGAGAAGAGGATATCGACGGTACCATCGCCCCGATGGCGGTGAATGGTGTGGAGCCTACTGCCGCGATGGGTAATGACACCCCGCTTGCCGTTCTCTCCGACCGTCCGCAGACCTTCTTCAACTATTTCAGACAACAGTTCGCACAGGTGACCAATCCTGCCATCGACTCCATCCGTGAGGAACTGGTGATGTCGCTGACGGAATATATCGGAAGGGTGGGACACGGTATCCTCACACCTGACGAGACCAACTGTAAGATGGTACGCCTGCCGCATCCCATCCTGAATAATACCCAGTTGGATATTCTCTGTAATATCCGCTATAAGGGCTTCAACACTGTCAAACTGCCAACCCTGTTTGACGGCAAGAAAGGAGAAGAGGGACTGAGGGAAGCACTCGACAAACTCTGTCATGATGCGGAGCACTCCGTGGACGAGGGGTATAACTATATCATCCTCTCCGACCGTGACGTGGATGCCAGCCATACCGCCATCCCCTCACTGCTTGCCGTGAGTGCTGTCCACCACTATCTCATCAGTGTCGGCAAACGTGTACAGACCGCCTTGATCGTGGAGAGCGGAGAGATCCGTGAGACGATGCATGCTGCCCTGTTGCTGGGTTATGGTGCCTCCGCCCTCTGTCCCTATATGACCTTCGCCATCCTCGACGACCTTGTCAAACGTCATAAGATACAGGAAGACTATGCTACGGCAGAGGCCAACTATATCAAAGCCGTGAAGAAAGGCTTGTTCAAGATCATGGCGAAGATGGGTATCTCGACCATCCGCAGTTACCGTGGTGCAAAGATCTTCGAGAGCATCGGACTCTCCGAGCATCTGCTGAAGACCTATTTCGGTACGGAAGTCAGTACTATCGGAGGTATCGGACTGGAGAAGATCGCACATGATGCCAATGCCTTGCATGACGCAGCCTACGCTCATAACAACACAGACACAACATTCCTCCCTAACCAGGGACAGTTCCATTGGCGCAAAGACGGTATCCGCCACGCCTGGAACCCAGAGACCATCGCCACCCTGCAACTGGCGACAAGGACAGGCTCGTACGAGAAATTCAAGGAGTACACCCGATTGGTCGACGAGAAGGCAGACCCCATCTTTATCCGCGACTTCCTCGGCTTCAAGAGAAACCCCATCCCCGTGGAAGAGGTGGAGCCCGTGGAGGCAATCGTCAAGCATTTCGTGACAGGTGCAATGTCGTTCGGTGCTCTCTCGAAGGAGGCACACGAGGCCATCTGCCTTGCCATGAACAAACTCGGCACACGTAGTAATACGGGTGAGGGCGGTGAGGACTCTGAGCGTTTCCACAGCACCGTCGACGGCATTTCCCTGTCGTCCAAGACCAAGCAGGTGGCATCCGGTCGTTTTGGTGTGACGACGGAATACCTGGTGAATGCCGAGGAGATACAGATCAAGGTGGCACAGGGTGCCAAGCCCGGAGAGGGCGGACAACTGCCTGGCTTCAAGGTCAACGAGGTCATTGCCAAGACACGTCACAGTATTCCGGGTATCTCCCTCATTTCTCCGCCGCCTCATCATGACATCTATTCTATTGAGGACCTTGCCCAACTCATCTTCGACCTGAAGAATGTCAACCCACGGGCAGCCATCAGTGTGAAACTCGTCGCAGAGAGTGGTGTGGGTACCATTGCCGCCGGTGTGGCAAAGGCGAAAGCCGACCTCATCGTCATCTCCGGTGCAGAGGGTGGTACTGGTGCCTCTCCGGCAAGCAGTATGCGCTTTGCCGGTATCTCTCCGGAGATCGGACTGAGCGAGACCCAGCAGACACTCGTCAAGAACGGACTGCGCGGACAGGTACGCCTGCAGGTGGACGGACAGATTAAGACGGGTCGTGACATCGTCGTAATGGCACTACTGGGTGCCGAGGAGTTCGGTTTCGGTACCTCTGTACTCATCGTTCTGGGATGTATGATGATGCGCAAATGTAACCTGAACACCTGTCCGATGGGTGTCGCCACCCAGAATCCTACGTTGCGCAAGCATTTCATCGGACGCTATGAATACCTGGTGAATTATTTCACCTTCCTCGCCCAAGAGGTGCGTGAATACCTCGCGGAGATGGGCTTCAAACACCTGAACGACATCGTGGGACACACGGAACTGGTGGAGACGAAGCCTAACGTGCTCGACCTTACGAGACTGTTGCACCAGGAAGAGGGTGATACCACCCTTTACCATACGGTAGACCCCAACAAGGGACTGGACGACGTACTCGACCAGCAGATTATCAAGGCGGCACAACCAGCCTTGGAGGGACAGGAGGAAGTCAACCTCGACTTCGCGATCAAGAACACGGACCGTGCGGCAGGTGCCATGCTGGCAGGTGCTATTGCCACGAAATACGGACAGACAGGACTGCCAGACCAGACTATCAACATCAAGTTCAAAGGGTCTGCAGGACAGTCGTTCGGTGCCTTCCTCACCAAGGGAGTGTCCTTTAAGTTAGAGGGTGAGACCAACGACTACTTCGCCAAGGGTCTCTCCGGAGGACGTATCGCCATCCTGCCACCCGTCCGCTCCAATTTCAATGCGGAGGAGAACATCATCGCAGGTAATACAGGACTCTATGGAGCTACGAGCGGAGAACTCTATATCAACGGTAAGGTGGGTGAGCGCTTCGGTGTCCGTAACAGTGGTGCGATAGCCGTCATTGAAGGAGCAGGCGACCACTGCTGCGAGTATATGACAGGAGGACGTGTCGTCGTCCTGGGTGAGACAGGCCGTAACTTCGCCGCAGGTATGTCGGGAGGTGTCGCTTATGTCTGGGACAAGCGTCATAACTTCGACTATTTCTGTAATATGGATATGGTGGAGATCAATCTCGTGGAGGACAGTGTGAGCCGTAAGGAACTGCATGAACTCATCCGTCAGCACTACCTGTATACGGGCTCCAAACTCGCACGGACGATGCTTGACGACTGGCAGCGCTATATAGAAGACTTCATCCAAGTGGTACCTATCGAATACAAGCGTGTCTTACAGGAGGAACAGATGAACAAGCTGCGTCAGAAGATTGCTGACATGCAGCGTGATTATTAAGAATTGAAGAAGTGAAATAATATGGGAAATCCGAAAGCATTTTTAGAGATACACCGCCAAGAGGCAGGCTATCGTCCGATACACGACCGCATCCACGATTTTGGAGAGGTGGAACAGACTTTAAACACGAAAGAACGCAGGGCACAGGCATCCCGATGTATGGACTGCGGTGTTCCCTTCTGCCACTGGGCATGTCCCTTGGGCAATAAACCACCAGAGTGGAATGATGCTCTCTATAAGGGAGACTGGGAACTAGCCTACCGGCTGTTGAATGCCACGAATCCCTTCCCGGAGTTCACAGGACGTGTCTGTCCTGCCCTCTGTGAGAAGTCGTGTATCCTGAATCTCATTGAACATGAGCCTACCACTAACCGTGAGGACGAGTGTGCCATCACGGAGGCAGCCTTCCGCGAGGGTTTCATCACCGTCCATCATCCTGAGCGCAATGGTAAGAGTGTTGCCGTCATCGGTGCGGGTCCTGCAGGACTTGCTGCAGCCCACGACCTCAACCTGATGGGCTATAGCGTGACGGTATTTGATAAGAATGAGGCAGCAGGAGGACTCCTGCGCTATGGTATTCCGAACTTCAAACTCAACAAGACCATCATCGACCGGCGTATGCGTGTACTGGAGGAAGAAGGCGTGATGTTTGTGTTCAATACCACCTGCAGCAGCAATGGCTCCGACGCGATACTGAAAGACTATGATGCCATCGTGATTGCCACTGGCACACCTACAGCCCGTGACTTGAAGATTCCCGGCAGGGAACTGAAGGGAATACATCTTGCCCTCGATATCCTGTCACAACAGAACCGTATCCTTGCAGGTAAAGAGTTCAGTAAGGACGAACTGGTGACGGCAAAAGGCAAGGACGTGCTCGTCATCGGCGGCGGTGACACAGGCTCCGACTGTATCGGTACGGCACACCGTCAGGGTTGTAAGAGCGTGACACAGATAGAGATCATGCCCAAGCCACCCGTCGGTCCCACCGATCCTAATAATCCATGGCCTGCCTATCCTCGTACCTTGAAGACAACCAGCAGCCATGAGGAAGGCTGTGTGCGCCGTTGGAACATCAACACGCTGGAATTCCTGGGAAAGGATGGCAAACTGACAGGTGTGAAAGTACAGGAGATAGACTGGAAACCGAATCCCGAAGGAGGTCGTCCCATCATGGTGGAGAAAGGAAAACCAGAGGTCATCAAGGCGGAACTGGTATTGCTTGCCATGGGATTCCTGAAACCCGAACAACCCAAACTGGCAGAGAATGTGTTTATGTGCGGTGATGCACTGAACGGTGCCAGTCTGGTGGTACGTGCCATGGCGAGTGGTAAACAGACAGCACAAAAAGTAGACGCTTATCTCAGGAAATAAGCGTCAGGCCATTAGCTTAACATAAGAAAAGGCATCCCGTTCACTGCGGGATGCCTTTTCCTTTTCTCATGATCTTTAGTAGGACTGTTCGTGAACACCGATGACGGCACGTCCACTGGGATCGTTCTTCCCTTTGAACGACGCGTCCCACTCCAAGGCTATCGCTGTCGAGCAGGCAACACTCGCCTCGCTGGGTACACTGAGGGCGGCACTATCGCTGGGGAAATGCTCTGCGAAGATACTACGGTAGTAATATTCCTCTTTGTTCTGGGGCGTATGTATCGGGAAACGCTCAGCGGCATGTGCCATCTGTTCGTCAGTGACTGCCTCGGACGTGATCTTCTTCAGCGTGTCAATCCACGAATAGCCCACTCCGTCGCTGAACTGCTCCTTCTGTCGCCATGCCACCTCTGCAGGTAACATATCGGCAAAGGCCTCACGGACAATCTTCTTTTCCATCGTCGTTCCAGGACATATCTTCGCTGACGGATTGGTACGCATGGCGACATCCAGAAACTCCTTGTCAAGGAAGGGTACGCGTCCTTCTACGCCCCATGCCGACAGACTTTTGTTGGCACGCAGGCAGTCGTAGAGATAGAGCTTCGAGAGCTTGCGCACCGTCTCCTCATGGAAAGCTTGTGCATCCGGAGCCTTATGGAAATAGAGATAGCCGCCGAAGATCTCGTCGGCACCCTCACCAGAGAGGACCATCTTGATACCCATCGACTTGATGACACGCGCCAATAGGTACATGGGGGTAGAGGCACGGACAGTCGTCACATCATAGGTCTCAATGAAGTAGATGACATCACGAATGGCATCCAGTCCTTCCTGGATGGTGTAGTTGATCTCATGGTGTACCGTGCCGATATGGTCGGCGACCATACGCGCCTTCGCCAAGTCGGGAGCCCCCTTCAAGCCTACGGCAAAAGAGTGCAGACGGGGCCAGTAGGCCTTCGTCTTCAAGTCATCCTCAATACGCATCTCACTGTATTTCTCCGCAATGGCGGAGATGACTGACGAGTCGAGACCGCCACTGAGCAATACACCATAGGGGACATCGGACATCAACTGGCGACGAACGGCATCCTCAAGAGCATCGTGGATTGCCTCCACAGAGGCAGGATTGTCCTTCACGGCCTCATAGTCGAACCAGTCGCGGCGGTAATATCGTTTCATCTTTCCTTCCCCACTCCAGAAATAATGTCCTGGCAAGAAAGGCTCATAACGCTGGCACTGTCCTTCCAATGCCTTCAACTCAGAGGCGACATATACTGTCCCGTCGTCGTCATAGCCGATATACAGGGGGATGACACCTATCGGGTCACGGGCTATCAGAAACTCATCCTTCTCCTCGTCATAGAGTGCAAAGGCGAAAATACCGCTGAGATCCTCTAGGAAGTGGATGCCTTTGTCGCGATAGAGGGCGAGGATGACCTCACAATCACTGCCTGTCTGGAACTCGTACTGACCTTTGTAATACTCACGGATTTGCTGATGATTGTATATCTCACCATTGACGGCAAGTACCTGACGACGGTTAGGAGCATACAAGGGCTGCTGTCCTGACTCCGGGTCGACAATGCTTAACCGTTCATGAGCGAGGATAGCGGAGCCGCCACAGTAGATGCCACTCCAGTCCGGACCACGGTGCCGGATCTTCTGACTCATCTTCAACGCTTTTTCACGCAACTCATGCGTCTGTTCCTTTACATGAAATATTCCAACGATTCCACACATAATCTTATCTTTTATAATTGCATTTTTAATACTTTCTCCACATAGTCCACAAAAGCCTGGTTCACCATACGGATACCGCCCGCAGTGGGATAGTGCCCCGTGAAATACCAGTCACCAGGGTGGTTGGGACATGCCTCATGAAGTCCTCCAATGCTTTGGAACACCAGTTCCACGGGAGAACGCATCCCTTCCGGACGGAGCATCTCCACAATCTTTTGGTTGATGTCCTCCACGGTGAAGGGGGCATAGACGGCACGTACATGATTCTCCGATTCCGGCTCATTCTTACATAAGCGATAGGTGTCGATGATCAGTTGTCGCATGCCACGCTCCCTGATAAGCTCCATGGCGGCACGGAAAGCACACAATTCCTCCAAGTGTGACATGTCGATGCCATAGTAGTCAGGATAACGTATCTGAGGTGAACTTGACACCATTACGATCTTTTTGGGGTGCAGGCGGTCGAGAATCTTGAAGATACTCTCCCGTAAGGTCGTGCCACGCACGATGGAGTCGTCGATGATAACGAGGTTGTCCACATCGGGTTGCAGACAGCCATAGGTGATATCATAGACATGGGCGGCCAGGTCGTTGCGCTCATTGCCCTCTGTGATGAAGGTACGCAGTTTGATGTCCTTCCATACGACCTTCTCTATCCGCACCTCATGGTTCTGCCGCCGGAAACCGTCGGTCATTCCATAGAATGCCACAGCGGCAGTATTGGGAATATACGAGAAAACAGTATGCTCTACATCACCGTCAATCGCTTTCAGGATAGGTTGTGTCAACTGCTCACCCAACCGTTTACGTTCCTGGTAGATATCACGGTCAGACCCACGGCTGAAATAGATACGCTCAAAAGAGCAACGATAGTTTCCCTGAGGGGGCAGGATGGGTTCCAGACACGTCTTGCCGCTCTGATGGACGATGAGTGCCTGTCCAGGCTCCAGTTCATGGATATCATCCGCATGGAGGTCGAAGGTTGTCTGAATCACAGGGCGCTCACTTGCCAGTACGACGACCTCCTCATCCTGATAATAGAAGGCTGGGCGGATGCCCCAAGGGTCACGGACGGCAAACATCTCTCCACTTCCGGTTAGTCCGCACATCACATAGCCTCCGTCGAAATGAGGCATCGTAGTCTTCAGGACATTTGCCATCCGCACATTTGCCTCAATATAACGGGTGACCTCCTCGTCCTCCAATCCCTTCTCCTTAGCCTCCCGATAGAGACGTTCCACCTCCCGGTCGAGGCGGTGTCCCATCAGTTCCAGGGTGATATAGGAATCGCCGTAGATACGGGGAGACTGTCCGTGTCGGGTGAGGTATTGAAAGACCTCATCGATATTGGTCATGTTGAAATTACCGCAAAGACACAGGTTCTTTGCCCGCCAGTTGTTACGGCGCAGGAAAGGATGTACATAGGTCAATCCGCTTTTCCCCGTCGTGGAGTAGCGCAGATGTCCCATGTACAACTGTCCAGTAAAGGAGTCGTCTATCCTTTTGAAAATCTCGGTGATGGCGTTCGCACCTTCTGCCCTCTCACGAAACATATATTCTGTTCCGACAGGAGCATCCATGTTGACACAGGCGACACCCGCACCTTCCTGTCCACGGTTATGCTGTTTCTCCATCAACAGATAGAGTTTGTTCAATCCGTAACGCCGTGTTCCGTATTTCTGCTGGTAGTATTCTAATGGCTTCAGGAGCCTGATGAGTGCTACGCCACATTCATGTTTCAGTTGTTCCACTTCTGTAATGATTATAAGTCTTCAATACATGCCTTCATAAAACTCATAAAAAGAGGATGCGGCCTCAGCACGGTAGAGGAGTATTCCGGATGGAACTGCGTACCGATATACCATTTCAAGGTCGGTATCTCCACAATCTCCACGAGGTCAGCTTCTGGATTGATACCGACACAATGCATACCATGCTGCTCGTATTCGTCCATATACTGATTGTTGAACTCATAACGGTGACGATGGCGTTCTCGGATGAGCGTCTCTTCCCCATACGCCTGCCATGTCCTGCTGCCCGTGACGAGTTCGCACTCATAGGCACCCCGTCGCATTGTGCCGCCCATTTGTGTGATGGTCTTTTGCTCTTCCATCATGTCAATGACATTATGCGGGGTATTGGGATCCATTTCACTGCTGTTGGCATCCTGATAGCCTAGGACATTCCGTGCGAACTCAATCACCATCATCTGCATACCTAGGCAGATGCCGAAGGTGGGAATGTTGTGGGTACGGGTATATTCGGCAGCGATGATCTTTCCTTCGATGCCACGGCTGCCAAAGCCGGGACAGATGACGATGCCTGCCATCCCCGCCAGTTTTTCCGCCACGTTATCATGGGTGATGAACTCGCTGTTGATGAATGTGGTCTCTACTTTATAATCATTATAGGTACCTGCATGGGCAAGACTCTCCAGGATACTCTTGTAGGCATCCTGCAAGTCATATTTCCCGACCAGTCCTATATGTACTTTTCTGGTGGCTTTCTTACGACGTTCCAGGAAAGAGCGCCACGGTCCGAGTTCTGGAACAGGTCCAGCCTTCACTCCCATCTTCTTCAGGCAGATAGCATCCAGTCCCTGCTTCTGCATATTCACAGGTACCTCGTAGATGGACGGCAGGTCCTGGCTCTGGATGACCGCCTCAGTGTCGACATTACAGAAATGTGCCACCTTTTGACGTAACTCGTCACTGAGCTCATGTTCTGTACGCAAGACCAATACCTCGGGCTGGATACCGAACCCCTGTAACTGTTTGACACTTGTCTGGGTCGGCTTGGTCTTCAACTCCCCTGCGGCTGCAAGATAGGGTACATAGGTAAGGTGTACGTTGATGGCATCCTTCCCTAATTCCCAGCGTAACTGTCGTATCGCCTCCAGGAAAGGCTGACTTTCAATGTCACCGATGGTACCGCCGATTTCCGTGATGATGAAATCGTAAGTCCCGTCCTGTCCCATCATCGTGATGTTACGTTTGATCTCATCGGTGATATGGGGAACCACCTGGATCGTCTTCCCGAGATAGTCACCCCGGCGCTCTTTCTCGATGACATTCATGTAGATCCGTCCCGTCGTGATATTGTTGGCACGGGTAGTCTGAATGCCTGTGAAGCGCTCATAATGTCCCAGATCAAGGTCTGTTTCCTGACCGTCGACCGTCACATAGCACTCCCCATGCTCGTAGGGATTCAGCGTACCAGGATCGATGTTGATATAAGGGTCGAACTTCTGAATGGTAATGTGGTAGCCCCGTGCCTGTAATAGTTTTCCTAACGAGGCACTGATAATACCTTTTCCCAATGAGGAAGCAACGCCTCCTGTGATAAAGATGTACTTTGTTTTCATATGCTATTGCTGATATTTTTCCCTGATATGCTCTTCATATTCTGCCAGTTCGCGCTCACCGATATGGGCGAGGCCATAGTGCTCGTCATGCTGAGAGAAATCAAGACCTACTTTTTCGCTGTATGCCGAGACACGCATGGGGATGAGTCGGTCGATAAGTTTGTAACCTAACCAACTCATGACAAAGGTATAGACAAATACAATGACGATGGCCAACAGGTGGTAGAGGAAGATGACAAAACCGTCCCATGTACCGGCGATGAGGCCTTCCTGAATGAAGATACCCGTCAGAACCGTACCGAAAATACCGCCTGTGCCGTGGGTTGGGAATACATCGAGGGCATCGTCAATACTACTGCGTGAACGCCAATACACGGCAATATTGCAGATAAGCGTGATGACGAAGGCGATAAATATACTCTGACCTACGGTGACATAACCCGCTGACGGTGTAATGGCTACCAGTCCGACGACACAGCCCACCGCAGCACCCATGGCTGACGGCTTACGACCACGCAGGCAGTCAAAGAATATCCATGTCATCATAGCCGTCGCTGATGCAGTATTCGTGTTCAGGAAAGCCTTGATGGCTTGTCCGTCTGCATGAAGTGACGAGCCGGCGTTGAAACCGAACCACCCTAGCCATAGCATTGCCGCACCGAGCAGCACAAAAGGAATATTAGCAGGCTCGCTCTTGCGCGTCTCCGCCTTTCTCCGTCCGAGGAAGATGGCTCCTGCCAATGCTGCCACACCCGATGAGGCATGTACTACGATACCACCGGCAAAGTCGATAACTCCCCAGCGACAGAACAATCCCTCCGGATGCCATGTCATATGTGCCAACGGACAATAGATGATGAAGAAAAAGAACATCATAAAGAACATGTAGGCAGAAAAGCGCACTCGCTCGGCAAACGATCCCGTGATGAGTGAGGGTGTGATAATGGCAAACTTCATCTGGAACAGCGCGAACAATGCTAACGGAATCGTCGCACCACCCAAGACATTGCCTGCAGGCGTGGTATAGACAGCCCCGCCTACACCATGGAACATCAGGAACGTCAAAGGATTGCCAATGACACCGCCGATATCATCGCCGAAGCATAATGAAAAGCCGATCACCACCCACAAGACAGAGATAAGTCCCATGGCAATGAACGACTGTAGCATTGTAGAGATGACGTTCTTCGCCCCCACCATGCCACCATAGAAGAATGACAGGCCGGGTGTCATCATTAAAACAAAAATCGTGGCGGTAATCAACCATGCCACATCAGCCGCTGATATGACGGACCAGTCACACTCAAATGTAGGCTCCCCTACTGCTAAACCTGCTACGGCAATCAGTGTCATTGCCGTCATCAGGATTTTCCATCTTTTCTTAATCTTCATATTTCAGTTGTTTTAAAAGTTTGCGTAAAAGGAAAAACCTCTCCCCCCGCTATTAGCGGGAAGAGAGGGGTCAGACATATAGGTTTACGGCTGTAGTGTGAAACCAAAAACCAGATAGGCTTTTTGTGAACAAGGGTTGGCAACCACCTGTCCAAAGACAGGTATCGAGAACGAGTCGGTTATCTTGATGTCCTTCGTAGCCTTCAGGGCAAGATTGGTGACAGCGAAACCCGTAGTACCGTATAGATCGGTGGCATAAGGAACGACACCGGCAGTAGCCGTCCAGTCAACTTTGACAAGCTTAAAGGGGACATTGGCCTCGACATAGCTGCTGTAGGCTCGCTTACCGTTTTTATTCTTGCCATCGTTGCCCGCAAAGTTGGTGTACCACTGGAGTGATGCAAAACCGAAGTCATAGCCAATGTTAGCCTCGAAGAGATGGTTCGTGCCATGGGCATCGTATTTGAAATAACGGTTTTCGGGATCGAGACCAGTATTGAACCAATAATCGGTGATGCCGATATTGAACCCTCTGATTGTGTAGCTGAGTGTCAAGTCAAACTCCTTTGTGTCGGAAGATTTAGACAATCCGACGTTTCCCCAGGCTGTCAGCGACAGACCTTTATAACCTATTCCCAATGTGGGCTGTATCGAGATATCTCCTAAATCCTGGCCACGCCAGATATACTGACTGACAAAATCGGCGGCAATCGTTGTCTCTACTTTATCTTGTGCATAGGCGGTCATATTCATGACCAATCCCAATGCGAATATAACAATCTTTTTCATAACTTCTAATCATTTAATTTTTCACAGTTCACTTTTACTTAGTTATAGCACGCCTCTCCATGTTCATAGATATCCAGACCCTCGTCTTCAATACGTGCTTCTACACGCAAGCCATGCAGATACTTGATGCCGTAGAAGAGAGCGAAACCACAAGCGGCAGCCCAGAGATCAATGACAAGGACACCAAACAACTCGGCTCCGAAGAATCCCCAACCATGACCATAAAAGGCACCGTTGCTTACAGACAGCAAACCAGTCATCAGGGTTCCCAGTATTCCGCAGACGCCGTGTACGGAAGATGCACCTACAGGGTCGTCAATATGCAATTTATGATCGATAAACTCAATGGAGAAAACCAATACAGTACCGCAAACAAGTCCGATGACGATGGCTCCAATAGGACTTACTAAGTCGCAGCCTGCCGTGATACCCACTAGTCCTGCCAGTACACCGTTCAGAGTCAGGGAAAGTGAGGGCTTTCCATATTTTATCCAAGTGACGAACATCGTTGCCGTACCACCGGCAGCCGCAGCCAGATTGGTGGTCAGGAACACATGGGAAATGGCGATGCGGTTTACCTCACCGCTTGCAGCCAACTGACTTCCAGGGTTGAAACCAAACCATCCTAACCAGAGAATAAAGACTCCAAGGGCAGCCAGGGTGAGTGAATGACCGGGAATGGCGCGACTCGTTCCGTCCTTATCATATTTACCACGACGGGCACCCAGTGCCATAGCACCGATAAATGCGAGTACACCACCTACGGAATGCACGATGGCAGAACCTGCGAAATCATGGAACACATCCCCGAAGGTCGTCATCATGAAACTGTCTGCTGCATCATTACAGAGCCAACCGCCACCCCATGTCCAGTGTCCCTCTATCGGATAGATGAACAAAGAGATACAGGCACTGTAGATGACGTACATCGAGAACTTGGTACGCTCTGCCATGGCACCGCTGACGATGGTTGCGGCTGTTGCACAGAACACGGTCTCAAAAATCAGGAAGCCTTCTACGGGCAGGTCGCCTTTGTAGAAAGAGAGGTCACCCCAGTTCGGTGCTCCAATGAATCCAGCAACGTCGCTTCCAAACATAAAGCCAAAACCGAGGAAGAAGAACAGCAAAGAGCCGAACATAAAGTCTACGAAGTTCTTGAACAGGATGTTTGCAGTGTTCTTACTCCGTGTAAAACCAGCCTCGCACAATGCGAATCCAGGCTGCATCCAGAAAACCAACATGGCTGCCAACAGCATCCATACAGTATCTAATGATAGTCCAATCTCGTTCATAATCGTTGTGTTTAAATTGTGTTTGTGTTGTTATCCTATTTCTTGTCTCTTAATACGGTATCACCGTGCTCTCCGGTACGGATAGACCAGGTGTCGATGACATCACTGACGAAGATACGTCCGTCACCAACCTGTCCTGTATGGGCAACCTGGAGAATGACCTTGACAGTCGGCTCCAGGAAGATATCACGACATACGATGGTCAGAGCCACACGCTCTATCACATCAGTACTATACTGGACGCCACGGTAAATACGTTCCTGACGACTCTGTCCGATACCATGCACATCATGGTACTCAAACCAGTCGATGTCTGAACTCAGTAATGCTTCCTTTACATCCTCGAACTTTGTCTTGCGGATGATTGCTTCAATCTTTTTCATACCTTAAACTCTTTAAATGAATACTCTTCGTGACATTCTGAAACGTTTCGAGTGCAAAATTACGACAAAAAGAAAGTAAAACAAACAATTATCTTCCTTTTAGATATATTTTTGTTTAGTTTGTTATCATTTGCATACTTTTTAATCTATTCACTTTCAATTTGATAAAATACAAGGCATTTTACTTACAATTTGATAGTTTATAAGAAAATCTTGCTTTTTATAGTCCTTTCCTCCTTGTAATATATAACAATTTGTTGTACCTTTGCAAATGAAACAAGACAAAATGTAAGCAAAAAGGGTTAAAAGATTAACAAAATGGCAACACAAGTCCACTTTACCAAAATGCAAGGGGCGGGTAATGACTACATCTATGTCAATACCATATTATATAATATACCCGATCCCTGTGCGGCGGCTATCGCCTGGAGCGACCGCCACAAAGGCATTGGTTCTGATGGACTGGTGCTCATCGGGGACAGTAAGATGCCGGAGGCAGATTTCTCCATGCGTATCTTCAATGCTGACGGCAGTGAGGCGATGATGTGTGGAAACGCGTCACGCTGTATCGGCAAATACCTCTATGAGAAAGGGATAACACAAAAAGACGAGATCCGGCTGCTCACACTTTCTGGAATCAAACAATTAAAGCTTAGTATTAATCTCGGAAAAGTGGAAAGTGTGACAGTGGACATGCTGGAGCCGGAACTGGCTGACAACAGCTTTTTCCACCAGGCTCCAGATCTTCCCGAGGGGACCTTTGTCTCCATGGGTAATCCGCATTATGTCGTCTTTACAGAAGATATAGACAGTATCGGTCAGGACGGTCCCGTCCTGGAGAGGCACCCGGCATTTCCCCAGCGGTGTAACATCGAGTATGCCCATGTCATGGAAGACGGGCGTATCCGGATGCGGGTGTGGGAACGGGGTAGCGGAATCACGATGGCATGTGGTACTGGCGCCTGTGCCACTGCGGTAGCGGCTGCCGTCACGAAGCGTAGAGGACGTGATTCCGTTATTGTCATGGACGGGGGAGACCTGCATATCCGATGGGATGAGAAAGACAACCATGTATATATGACAGGACCTGCGGAGTTCGTCTATGAGGGCGATATAGAATTATAGTACAGACAAACTTCAACACCAATAAAGAGATATGGCATTAGTAAACGAACACTTCCTTAAACTGCCGAGCAACTATCTGTTTGCTGACATCGCCAAAAAGGTGAACGCCTTCAAGGCGACCCATCCGAAGGCTGACGTGATATCCCTCGGTATCGGTGATGTGACACAGCCTTTGTGTCCTGCCGTCGTAGAGGCCCTTCACCGGGCGACCGACGAGATGGCGACACAGGCAGGATTCCGAGGCTATGGTCCCGAACAGGGTTATGACTTTCTGCGCGAAGCCATTCTGAAGAATGACTTCTTGCCACGTGGCATCCATCTAGACATCAATGAGGTTTTCATCAACGACGGTGCCAAGAGTGATACGGGTAATATCCAAGAACTGGTACGTTGGGACAATTCCATTGCCGTAGGCGATCCGATCTATCCAGTCTATATCGACTCCAACGTGATGATCGGACGGGCTGGTACGGTAGAGGACGGACGATGGTCGAATGTCGTCTATATGCCCTGTACGGCAGAGAATGGTTTTGTGCCCCAGATCCCTGACCGTCGGGTGGATATCATCTACCTTTGCTATCCCAACAATCCCACAGGTACCGTTATCTCCAAGGAAGAACTAAGGAAGTGGGTGAACTATGCGTTAAAGAACGATGCAATCATATTTTACGATGCAGCCTACGAGGCATATATCCAGGACGACAGCATCCCCCATTCCATCTATGAGATACGGGGGGCAAGGAAATGTGCCATCGAATTCCACAGTTATTCCAAGACGGCAGGATTCACAGGAGTACGTTGTGGCTATACCATTGTGCCGAAAGATATCACGGCGGCTACGCTGACGGGAGAGCGTATTGCCCTGAACCCGTTATGGAACCGTCGCCAGTGTACAAAGTTCAATGGTACCAGTTATCTCAGCCAGCGCGCGGCAGAGGCCATCTATACCCCGGAGGGTAAGGAACAGGTCAAGGCAACTATCGGCTATTATATGCGGAATGCCCATGTCATGAAGCAGACACTGACACGACTGGGAATGGAAGTGTACGGAGGTGAGCATGCGCCTTACCTCTGGGTCAGGACTCCTAACAATTCAGGCTCTTGGCAATTCTTCGAGGAGATGCTCTATGGAGCCCATGTCGTCTGCACCCCTGGGGTCGGTTTCGGACCAAGCGGGGAAGGCTATATCCGATTGACAGCCTTCGGACAACAGGAACAGACCGAGGAGGCATTACAGAGAATAGAAACATGGCTGAAATAGCCAACAATATAAACACAAAATAAAACACAGTGATTATGACAAACTTAAGATTTCAGGTTGTCGAAGAGGCTTTCAAGAAGAAGCCCCTCGACGTAAAAGCCCCGAGTGAAAGACCTTATGAGTATTTCGGCAAGAAGGTCTTCAACCGAGAGAAAATGTACAAGTACCTGCCGAAGGACATCTATGAGAAGATGATAGATGTCATTGACAATGGTGCACGACTCGACCGTAAAATCGCGGACGCAGTCGCTGCAGGCATGATGCAATGGGCAAAAGAGAACGGTGTCACCCATTATACCCATTGGTTCCAGCCGTTGACTGAGGGTACTGCTGAAAAGCATGACTCATTTATCGAGCATGACGGAAAGGGTGGTATGATAGAGGAGTTCAGCGGCAAACTGCTTGCACAGCAGGAGCCTGACGCTTCTTCTTTCCCCTCCGGCGGTATCCGTGCAACCTTCGAGGCACGTGGCTACTCGGCATGGGATCCCACATCGCCCGTCTTTATCATCGACGACACCTTGTGTATCCCTACCATCTTTATCTCCTATACAGGTGAGGCACTTGACTATAAGGCACCGTTGCTTCGTGCCCTCCATGCCGTCAATGTGGCTGCCACGGAGGTATGCCACTACTTTGACCCCAGTGTGAAGAAGGTGACTAGTAACCTCGGATGGGAACAGGAGTATTTCCTGGTGGACGAGGGACTCTACTCTGCACGTCCCGACCTGTTGTTGACAGGACGTACTCTGATGGGACATGACTCTGCCAAAAACCAGCAGATGGACGACCATTACTTCGGTTCTATCCCTGAGCGTGTGGCAGCCTTTATGCGTGACTTGGAGATACAGGCCCTCGAACTGGGCATTCCCTGTAAGACCCGTCATAACGAGGTGGCTCCCAACCAGTTTGAGGTGGCTCCTATCTTTGAGGAGACAAATCTTGCCGTAGACCATAATATGCTGTTGATGTCCCTGATGAAGAAAGTGGCACGCAAACACGGTTTCCGGGCCTTGCTGCATGAGAAGCCGTTTGCCGGTATCAACGGTTCAGGAAAGCACAACAACTGGAGCCTGTCGACGGACAATGGTATCTTGCTGCATGCTCCTGGAAAGACCCCGGAGGACAACTTGCGCTTCGTGACCTTCATCGTAGAGACCCTGATGGGTGTTTACAAGCACAATGGACTGCTGAAGGCATCTATCATGAGTGCCACCAATGCCCACCGCCTAGGTGCCAATGAGGCTCCTCCTGCCATCATCAGTTCTTTCCTTGGAAAGCAGTTGACAGAACTGTTGGATCATATTGAGAAGGCAGACAAGGACGACTTGTTCAGTATGGCCGGCAAGCAGGGCATGAAACTGGATATCCCTGAGATTCCGGAACTGCTCATCGACAATACTGACCGTAACCGTACCTCACCCTTTGCTTTCACAGGTAACCGTTTTGAGTTCCGTGCCGTAGGCTCGGAGGCCAACTGTGCCAGTGCGATGATTGCGCTCAATGCCGCAGTCGCAGAGGCTCTTGTCGACTTCAAGAAGCGTGTAGACCAGCGGATCGCAGAGACGGCAAAGAAATTTGAGGGCTCTGAGCACTCTGCCGTCTTCCACGCCATCATCGACATCCTCCGTGAGGATATCAAGACCTGCAAACCAATCCGTTTCGACGGCAATGGTTACAGTGACGAATGGGTCATTGAGGCTACCAAGCGCGGACTTGACGTGGAGAAGAGTTGTCCGAAGATTTTCGAGCGTTATCTCGATACCGCCTCCATCGATATGTTTGAGAGTCTGGGCGTGATGACGAAGAAAGAACTGGAAGCACGCAACGAGGTGAAATGGGAGACCTATACCAAGAAGATCCAGATTGAGGCCCGTGTACTGGGTGACCTCTCCATGAACCATATCATTCCTGTTGCTACCCAGTATCAGAGTGAACTCCTCACCAACGTGGAGAACATGCGGAGCATCTTCCCTGTCGATAAAGCGGAGAAGCTCTCTGCCCGCAACATCAAGATCATCGAGGAGATTGCCGAGCGTACCACAACCATAGAGAAAGGTGTGGAGGAACTCGTCAATGCCCGTAAGATAGCTAATAAGATAGAGGATGAGCACGAGAAAGCTATAGCCTATCATGATACCGTGGCTCCGAAGATGGAGACCATCCGCTATCAGATAGACAAGCTGGAACTGATGGTTGACGATGCCTGTTGGCCGTTGCCTAAATACCGTGAACTGCTGTTCATCCGATAACAACCTTTCAGACAATCACTTCTTTTTTTGGTTGTTTGAAGTTTGCGAAGAGCCCGGCGCTGTGAAGCGTCGGGCTCTCTTTTTGTGCCGCGAGCGGGACTCGAACCCGCACAGCCGTTTCGGGCCAAGGGATTTTAAGTCCCTCGTGTCTACCATTCCACCATCGCGGCAAACCGGATGCAAAGATAGTGCAAAATTTCGATTTAGCGAACAAAATGAGAATATATTTTCATTTTTGAGCGTGAGAAATTTATCTAAATCGAACCAAATACACGATTTCGCATTAATTATTTACTCCGATAAGACGGTGGTGACACCTTGTGGTCCTGAGGTCTGCGCATTGCGATAGGGCTGCAGACTTCGGTCACCCTGTTCACCATTCACTATTAACCCACCATTATTCAAATCGTACTGTTTGCCACATTTGGAACACGTAGCAATACCCGTTCCTTTCTGATCCATCGTCAATCGATAGTTGGGATTTGAAAAGTTATTTTCCTTATAGACACAGTTGATGCACTGAATATCATAAGCAACAAAGCCTCCAAAATTCTGAAAGCCCACGATGATACCGTTATTCAATCCCAAACGCAGGTTACTACGTATCTCTGTGGCGGTCTCTATCTGTGTGGAACTGAGTCCTTGGTTGTTCTCAAACACCAGGTATTTTGTTCCTCCTTTTACCGTTTGCGTAATCTTACAGAAAATGCCTGAAGATGCCGAATTGGTAGCCGTCGCCAAAGTCTGGTCTAAATGGATACTATTATCATAGATAAAACGACATGGCCAAGAAGTGAACTCCTGCTCAGCTCCACAAGAGGATAATAAGAAGGAAGAGGTAAGCAAGAAGAGGTTTGAGATGAACTTTTTCATCGTAGGAGCCTCCTTTCTGCTTCCTTAACCTTATCAAATCCAAAACCTTCCATGACTTGCTGCATCAGGACTGCAATCTTGTCGTTGCAAAGATTGCCGATAGAGCCTTCATGAGTGTGGTGGATATCTTTATTTGGTTTGAAGGTTCCTGCCTCGATATCCAATCCCACCTTCTTATAGGCATCACGGAAAGGCATACCCTCTGCTGCGAGGCGGTTCACTTCTTCGACGGAGAACATCGGGTCATACATCGGATTGTCAAGAATATCTTCGCGTACCTCTATCTTATTAATAATGTAGGCAGCCATCTGGAGACAGTCCTTCAGTTCGTCGAAGGCTGGCAAAAAGACTTCTTTGATAATCTGTAGGTCGCGGAAATAACCTACAGGCAGATTATTCATAATCAGCGTCACTTGTTGGGGAAGTGCCTGCAACTTATTACACTTCGCACGAATCAGTTCGAAGACATCAGGGTTCTTCTTGTGTGGCATAATACTGCTACCTGTGGTACATTCCTTCGGCAACTTCACAAAGGAGAAGTTCTGCGAGTTAAACAGACAGGCATCAAAAGCCATCTTTGCTAACGTACCAGCGATAGTAGCGATAGCAAAACCTACGTTACGCTCCATTTTTCCACGTCCCATCTGAGCATATACTACATTATAGTCCATGGAGTCAAAGCCCAACAGGTCCGTTGTCATCTGACGCTTTAGGGGGAACGATGAGCCATAGCCTGCTGCAGAACCGAGCGGATTGCGATTCGTCATCTTATAGGCTGCCTGCAAGAACAGCATATCGTCGGCAAGTGACTCGGCATAGGCACCAAACCACAAGCCAAAAGAGGAAGGCATCGCCACCTGTAAGTGGGTATAGCCAGGCATCAATACCTGCTTATACTGTTCACTCTTGGTAATTAACTCGTCGAAGAGAACTTTCACGCTATCGGCTATCTCCATCAGTTCATGACGAGTGAATAACTTCAGGTCAACCAATACCTGATCATTGCGAGAGCGACCAGAGTGAATCTTCTTACCCATATCGCCCAGTTTACGCGTCAGCATGAGTTCTACCTGTGAATGGACATCCTCTACGCCTTCTTCTATCTTGAACTCTCCACGCTCACAGATGGCATGGATGTTCTTCAACTCGGCAAGCAACTGCTTCAACTCGTCTGCCTCTAAGAGACCGATAGACTCCAGCATCGTGATATGCGCCATAGAGCCCAAGACATCATAAGGAGCGAGATAAAGATCCATCTCTCTGTCACGCCCAACAGTGAAACGCTCTATCTCGGCATTCACCTCAAAGTTCTTTTCCCAAAGTTTATTTGCCATTTCTGTTTTCGTTATTTCGTGAAAACGCTATATCGTTATTACGACTTTATACATAAGGCACCTGTGCCAGTGCGTCAGCAATTTTCTCTACACCGTCCTGCAAGGGACCGCTAATCATGCCTTTCAGCATAAAGGGGATATCCGCCTTGACTGTTACACGCATCTTACTCGTTGTCTCTGTGACAGGCAATACCTGTATCCACAAGTTGAAAGGCATGGGTGACTGCTCTGTTTCGAACTTCACACACTTACCTTCTTCGCGTTCGACGATACGAAGCTTCAAGAGTCCTACAGGATCCACTTTCACCTGTACGGTATCCTCGTCGAAGGCGAAATCCGACAACTTATCCTCTGGTACACGATCACGCACCTTATCAAGGTTGCGTAAATCACTGATATTACGATATACGTCCTCTACGGGATAGGGAATGGGTTTTACACTACTCTCAAATTTCGTCATTGCTTCCAAGTACTTGGTGACTTACGCCACTCGTTCAACACTTCAATATCCTCTGCCTTGATATAACCCGTCTCAGCAGCCTGTTCCAATACAGCAGCATAGTTGCTCAGAGTGATGAGTTTCACACCAGCAGCCTTGAAAGCCTCTTCGGCAACAGGGAAACCATAGGTGAACGAGGCAACCATGCCAATCACTTCCACGCCATACTGACGCAAAGCCTCTACTGCCTTCAAACTGCTGCCTCCTGTAGATATCAAGTCTTCTACTACGATGACTTTCGCACCCTTTTCCAGTTCACCTTCTACCTGATTACCCATGCCATGATCTTTCGGTTTCGGACGAACATAAGCATAAGGCAGTCCTAACTGGTCAGCCACTAATGCACCCTGTGCGATGGCACCTGTAGCAACACCAGCCACAGCCTCTGCCTCAGGGAAGTTTTCCTGAATAAGATGACATAGTTCTAACTTCACGAACGAGCGAACTTCCGAGAAACCCAACGTCTTGCGGTTGTCGGTATAGATTGGTGACTTCCAGCCTGAAGCCCATGTAAACGGCTCGTTAGGCTGTAACTTGATGGCTTTGATGTCCATCAGTTTCTGAGCGAAAAGTTTCTTGATCTCCATAGCAATTCATTTGATTTGGGTGCAAAGATACGAAAAAGTTTAGAGTTTAAAGTTTAGAGTTTAGAGTTTTTTTCTTAAGACTTCGTAAATCCGAGGGTGAGGACACTGATGCGGATACCTGGGATGTCCTTTAAGACATTAGCACATGCAGTAAGTGTCGCTCCTGTAGTACATACATCATCTATGAAGAGAATGTGTTTCCCCTCTAAGTCTTTCGCATCACGCAACTCAAACATCTCTGCTACGTTCTCCTGTCGCTGATGGCGCATGAGAGAGGTCTGGCTCTGGTGAAAATGCTTGCGCTTCAAGGCGCGACTCATGACTGGAATATGGGTTATTTCATGAATGCCACGAGCAATCATCTCACTTTGGTTGTAGCCTCGTTGGCGTTTTCTCTTGGAAGAAAGAGGAACAGGAATGATGACATCCACTCCTGCGAAGTAGTCTGCCATCCGCATCTCTTCTGCCATCATCCTTCCGATATCCTCCCCGATATCAGGACGGTCGGCATATTTCAAGTCGTATATCAACTGGGCTGCCTCAGCATGTGGCTCATAGAAAAAAAGAGCTGCAGCACGACTGACTGGTGCAAGTCCCCAGAAGAGCTGTGTCATGGGGTTGTCATAGGGTGTAAACTGATAGGTAGTACGAGGCAGATGGAGATAGCATGCCGAGCAGACAGAACGTTCTGTGATACTCAGTCGCTGTCCACAAATCACGCACTGTCGAGGTGAGATAAGGTCAAGGATTCTAGTCCAAATACTCGTCTTCATCTGTTACATTGATACATTGTCGGATGATATCCATCGTAAAGCCACGACTCATAGCAAACTTAATGAGCTTGCCATTCAGTTCATAGTCGCTATTGGCCTTTGTCGACTTGCGTTTTTGTTGGAGCAAAGGACGCAAGACTGCAATATATTCTTCGTCGTCCACTTCATCCAAAACGCGTTGACGGATATCCTCATCGATATGTTTTGCCCATAAAGCCTGCTCCACTTTCCGTCTGCCCCATTTATTATAGCGCACCTTGTCCTTGACGAAGGCACGGGCATAACGCTCGTCATCCACATAACGCTCCTTGATGAGTCGTTGAATGACCCTTGCCTGCGCTTCCTCTGGCAGTTCCCAACGACGCATCTTCTCCAGCATCTCATACTGGCAGTGCTCGCCTTGTGCACAAAGGGCGGCTAACGTAAGATAAGCATCGTTTTCTGTTTTCATTGTCATTTCACTTTTCGCTATTCACTTTTTTTGTGCTCGTATCATGCGTTGTTTGCCGTATTGGTCGTCCTTGCATTCAATATCGTGGTACGACATCGTACTCAACAGTTCGCAGAGAGGCTCCGCGTAAAGCGGATTGATTTCAAAATACAACCAACCTTCAGGCTTCAATGCTTTGGTTCCATATTCAGCAATGGCACGATAGAACAGCAATGGGTCATCGTCTGGTACAAAGAGCGCTTCGTGCGGTTCATAGTCGAGAACATTTTGATTCATCGTCTCGCGCTCTTTATGACAGATATAAGGAGGATTGCTGACGATGACATCGTAGCTATTGACCATTAGCTGTTGGCTGTTGGCAAGGATATCCACCTGTTCAAAATTCACGTTGACCCCAAAGCGTTTCGCATTTCCTTGTGCCACTTTCAAAGCTTTCTCTGAGATATCCCATGCTGTTACCTCTGCCTCCGGATACATACCTGCCAGCGTGATGGCAATACATCCACTGCCTGTACCAATATCAAGAATGTTGGCTGTTGTATCTTTTAGAACTATCCAACGCACCAATTCTTGCGTTTCTGGTCTTGGAACTAACACGCCTGGCTCCACATCATACCAATTCCCCATGAACTCTGCTTTCCCCAGCACATACTGCACAGGCTCATGACGTTCCAGTCGCAGGGCGATTTCCTCCAGTTCTGCTTGGTCGTCTGCAGATAATTGTGTATCTTTGCCGATGCAAAGGTCCGTGAATGTCAATCCGAAGCGCACCTCATACACCATTCGGGCAATCGCTTTCGCTTCGCCCTCGCCATAAAGTGGAGTCAGTAAATGCCAGAGTGTTTCGTATGTCATCCTGCAAAATTACAAATAAAATGGAGAAGAACCAAATTACAATAGACGAAAAATACATGCGCCGCTGTATTCAGTTGGCAGAGAATGGTATACAAGGTGCACGACCCAATCCAATGGTGGGTGCCGTCATCGTGGCACCTCTCACCTCCCACCTCTCACCCCTCACCTCTAGAATCATCGGCGAAGGCTATCACGTGCGTTGTGGTGAAGGACATGCAGAGGTGAATGCCTTTTCCAGTGTACGTCCAGAAGACGAGCCGATGCTGAAGGATGCCACTCTCTATGTTTCTCTGGAACCTTGCTCGCACTATGGCAAGACGCCGCCCTGTGCAGACCTCATTATTAAGAAAGGTGTGCGTCGTGTGGTGGTAGGTACCATCGACCCCTTTGCCGAGGTACAAGGTCGGGGCATCAAGAAATTGCAGGATGCGGGCATCAACGTCACTGTGGGCGTGCTTGAAAAAGAATGTCAATGGTTGAATCGTCGCTTCTTCACCTATCATTCCAAGCATCGTCCCTATATCATCCTGAAGTGGGCTCAAACGGCTAATGGCTTTATCGACGATAATGGTCGTGCCCTGCAGATTAGTAATGAGCAGACACAGATGCTCTCGCACCAGTTGCGTGCTGAAGAGGATGCCATCCTTGTGGGACACACCACCGATGCACGTGAACATCCTCAACTGACTGTCCGCCACTGGCACGGTCCCAATCCCAAGCGTGTGGTCCTAACCCATCAGCGTCCATTGTCCCAACTCATTGACGACCTCTACCAGCAGGGCATCCAGTCGCTCATCGTCGAAGGTGGCCGACAAACACACGAGAGTTTCATCCAAGCAGGACTCTGGGACGAGATTCGTGTAGAGACAGGTGCGATAACAGTTACTGACGGCACCTGTGCTCCCCAGCTTCCTGCCAACGTCTCGCTGCTCAGCCGTGATATCTTCGCTAGCAACACCCTATGTCGCTATGTATCAACGAACTTTGGCAGATGAAAGAATAATATTCGCCTCCTGTTTTGTGAGAGTCTTCGATTATTCCCTGGGCTGGGAATGTTTTGTTCCCAGTCTGGGAATAAATAATTCCCAGTAAGGGAACAATTGGCGGCATTAAGGCTGCATTTTTGAGCAATAAGCGTGCCTTATTGACAAATAACCAAGGGTTATTATCAAATAACGAAAGGTTATTAACGAGATGATGGGAGAGATGGAGATTATTTTCTACCAAAGTCGGCAGGTACTTCGCCCCACTTGCTGGTTTCCCACTTAATGATGGGGTTGCGCCACTGGTGGGTCTGCAGCCAACGCTCCGCACGGGCGATAATCTGATAAAGCTGTTCTGTTTCCGGTGTGCGCTCGAGTTTCGTCTTACACTTGCGGTTATTCACCCAGAGGATGGCATTATACGAATCAGAGTAGATGGTCTTGTCGTGCAGTCCCTGCTGTTGCATCAACGCCAAAGCATGCACAATAGCCAGAAATTCGCCAATGTTGTTCGTACCCTTTACTGGCCCAAAATGAAACACACGCGCACCTGTTGCCAAGTCTATCGCTTGGTATTCCATCGGACCTGGATTACCTGAGCATGCAGCATCCACGGCCCACGCATCTGCCCTTACCTCCATGGGCAAGGGAAGCACCGTGTCGTGTCTATAGTCAGGAGGGTTCTGAACCATTAACCAATAACCGTTACATGCGCTCGGGTACTTCGATGCCGAGCAGGGCCATACCGTTCTTGATAATCTTGGCGACGTTCTTTGCCAACATCAGGCGCACGGCCTTCTTCTGCTCATCGGGCTCGTTGAGGATGCTGAAGTCGTGGTAGAACTGGTTGAACACCTTTGTCAGTTCGTAGCAATAGTTTGCAATCCCGCTTGGCGAGTAATCCTTACCGGCCTGCTCCACGGCAGCACCGAACTCACTCATCTTCTGAATCAGCTCTACTTCCTTGTCACTGAGTGAAGGTGTGGCGGTAGCAAATTCTTCACTCTTCACTCTTAACTCTTCACTCTTCCGCAGAATGCTGCGAATACGGGCGTAGGTGTACTGGATGAAAGGACCGGTGTTGCCGTTGAAATCGATACTCTCCTCGGGATTGAACAGCATGTTCTTACGTGCATCCACTTTCAGGATAAAGTACTTCAGGGCACCCATACCCACGATACGGGCAATCTCGCGGCGCTCCTCTTCGGTCATATCGTCGAACTTACCCAATTCCATCGAGGTCTTATAGGCATCCTCTACCATCAGTGCCATCAGGTCGTCGGCATCCACCACCGTTCCCTCACGGCTCTTCATCTTACCGTTAGGTAGTTCCACCATACCGTAAGAGAAGTGAACCAGCTCCTTACCCCACTTGAAGCCCAGACGGTCCAGCAGGATAGAGAGTACCTGGAAGTGATAGTTTTGCTCGTTACCAACGACGTAGATCATCTTGTCGATGGGGTAGTCCTGGAAACGCATCTCGGCAGTACCGATGTCCTGCGTCATATATACTGAAGTGCCGTCAGAACGGAGCAACAACTTCTGGTCCAGACCCTCGTTGGTCAGGTCGGCCCAAACAGAGTTGTCCTCGTGGCGCTCAAAGAGGCCCTTGGCGAGTCCCTCTTCTACCTTAGCCTTACCCTTCAGATAAGTCTGACTCTCGTAGTAGATCTTATCAAACGATACACCCATCTTCTTATAGGTTTCGTCGAAACCGGCATATACCCAGTTGTTCATCTTCTCCCAAAGGGCACGAACCTCAGGGTCGTTCTGCTCCCATTTCACTAGCATCTCGTGAGCTTCCTTAATCAGCGGAGCCTCCTGCTTGGCCTTCTCTTCGTCCATTCCTTGAGCCACGAGCTCTTTCACTTCCTCGCGGTAGTGCTTGTCGAAAGCCACATAGTAGTCACCAATCAGATGATCGCCTTTCTTGCCAGAGGTCTCAGGAGTCTCGCCATTGCCGTACTTCAACCAAGCCAGCATCGACTTACAGATATGAATACCACGGTCGTTGACGATGTTCGTCTTTACAACCTTATTACCATTAGCCTGCATAATCTGAGCCAGCGACCAACCCAGCAGGTTGTTGCGGACATGCCCCAAGTGAAGAGGTTTGTTGGTATTAGGCGATGAATATTCAATCATGACGAGAGGACTCTCGTCGGTAGCCTGCTTCTCTCCATAATGCTCATCAGCATCCATATCAGCAAGCAAGGAGAGCCATGCGGCAGGAGCGACGACAAGATTCAGGAAGCCTTTTACTACATTAAATGCAGCAACAGCCTCGCAGTTTTCTACCAGATACTGTCCAATCTCCTGAGCAGTCTGTTCAGGATTCTTCCTGGAGATTTTCAAGAAGGGGAAGACAACCAATGTCAGATTGCCCTCAAACTCACTGCGTGTCTTCTGCAACTGTACCATCTTCTCTGGCACCTCCTGCCCATATAATGCCTTGACGGCTTGTTGGGCGGCATTCATGATTTGTGATTCAATATTCATTTCGGTATACCTATTTAATCGAAAAACATCCACATTTTCATGTGGATGACTCGTATTGATGTTGTCCAAGGCGGATTCGAACCACCACAAACAGAACCAAAACCTGTTGTGCTACCATTACACCATTGGACACCTACTGTTTGTTTGCGGCTGCAAAGGTAGTGGTTTTTCAGGCCACTACCAAATTTTTAGCCAATTATTTCACAATCAACAGATAATAATTCTTCTTACCTTTCTGAGCAAGAAGATACTTTCCGTCAATCAAGTCATCTGTTGTAACAGGACGGTTTTGGTCGGTCAGTTTCTCCTTATTCAAACTGACACCGCCACCCTGTACCATCTTACGCATCTCACCCTTGGAGGGGAATACCGGTGCTACAGTAGTAAAGAGTTCTATAGCAGGCTGTCCTAACTGCTCCTTAGAAACCTCAAACTGGGGGACACCGTCGAAAACGTCCAAAAATGTCTGCTCATCAAGCTTCTCCAAACCTTCTTTCGTAGACTTCCCGAAAAGGATGTTGCTGGCCTCGATAGCTGTATCAAGAGCCTCCTGAGAGTGTACCATCACTGTCACCTCTTCCGCCAAACGACGCTGAAGGATACGACGACCAGGATCTTGCTTGTGTTCCTCAACCAGTGCATCAATGGTATCCTTTTCCAAGGAAGTGAATATTTTGATATAACGCTCTGCATCCTCGTCGCTGACATTCAACCAGAACTGGTAGAACTTATAAGGAGTGGTACGGGCAGGATCAAGCCAGATATTTCCACTCTCTGTCTTGCCGAACTTCTTACCATCGCTCTTGGTAATCAACGGACACGTCAGGGCGAAGGTCTCTACCTCGTTACCCAAGGTACGACGAATCAACTCAGTACCCGTTGTCATATTACCCCACTGATCATTACCACCCAACTGTAACTTCACACCATAGTGCTGGTAGAGATATAGGAAATCATAGCCTTGCAACAGCTGATAGGTAAACTCCGTGAAAGAAAGACCGTCACGAGCCGTACCGTTCAGACGCTGCTGTACACTTTCCTTTGCCATCATATAGTTAACGGTGATATGCTTACCTACCTCACGGGCAAAATCCAAGAAGGTAAAGTCCTTCATCCAATCATAGTTATTCACCATGATGGCAGCATTCTCTTCCTTCGACTCAAAATCGAGGAACTTAGCCACTTGCTTCTTGATACACTCCTGGTTATGGCGCAGGGTCTCGTCATTCAGCAGATTACGCTCCTGACTCTTGCCAGAAGGGTCGCCTATCATACCTGTAGCACCACCTACGAGGATAATAGGTCTATGACCGCAATGCTGTAAATGGCGGAGCATCATGATACCACACAAATGACCGATATGCAGAGAATCTGCTGTCGGGTCGGTGCCTAAGTACGCCGTTACCATCTCTTTCTGGAGCAGCTCCTCTGTACCTGGCATCATCTGTGCCAGCATACCGCGCCAACGAAGTTCTTCAACAAAATTCTTTTTCATTATCTTTTATCTTTAAACTCTAAACTCTTCAAGGTACAGGATCATATCCGCTCCCACCCCACGGATGACATCTCAAGATTCGTCTGACAGCGAGATACAATCCTTTAATAGGTCCATGTTTCAATAACGCCTGTCGGGCATATTCACTACATGTGGGCGTGAAACGGCACGAGGGAGGTGTATAGGGAGTAATGGCTACCTGATAGAAACGGATGGGAAGCAATAGTACCCACACCAATAGTTTAGAGATACCCTGTAAGAGTCGCCTCATAACCTTTCCGTAATTCGTTGTATCAGCTTCTCCATCCTGTTAACCACTTCCGCTGAACTGCACAAGACGTCAGATAGCCAAATGAAGGCCATCACAATAACCCGTTGAGGATTTTGTTCCAGTTTGTCGTACAACGGTTGTTTCGACAACCGATAAGCCTCACGTATCTGACGCTTGACACGGTTACGCTTAACCGCCCGTTTGAAATGACGCTTAGAGACACTCACCAGTATTTGTACAGGCGATTCTTGTCCGTCACGCTCTTTCTCCATCCATACTACCCGTAAAGGGAAGGCTGCCATGGAGTGGCTGCCTGCTCCGTTGAAGAGACGGTCTGTGAGTTTCATACTGCACAACCGCTCACACTTCCTGAGCGAATGGGCTGCCATCAATTAGGATGTATTTATTTATGCTTTTCTGACAGAAAATGCTGCAAAGCACTGGTCATAGAAGGATATTTCTCCGAAGGTGCCTCTAAATCGAGACGCAGCCCAGCATCCTTGGCAGCCTTTGCCGTAGCAGGACCAAAAGTAGCAATGGCAATCTTTCCTTGTTTGAAATCAGGGAAATTCTTAGTCAATGCCTCTATTCCAGAAGGGCTAAAGAAAATCAGCATATCATAGTCGAACGTCTTGACCTCCTCTGGAGTAAAATCGTTGCTTACCGTACGATACATGACGCATTCCTGATGCTGCAGTTTTTTGGCATCCAGCATCTTAGCCACGCTATCATTATGGACATCACTCATTGGAATCAGATATTTCTCCTGCTTGTGCTTGACCATAGTCGGAATCAAGTCATCAATCTTGCCAGTAGTCCCGAAGAACACCTTGCGCTTACGATACTGCACATATTTCTGAATATAGAGTGAGATGGTCTCTGTCACACAGAAATACTTCATATCCTCGGGAATAGCAACACGCAACTCCTTTGCCAGTGTGAAGAAATGGTCAATGGCATGGCGTGACGTAAACACGATGGCAGTATAGTCAAGAATATTCACCTTTTGTGTACGAAACTCCTTTGCCGTCATTCCTTCTACCTTAATAAACGGACGGAAAATCAATTCCACTCCGAATTTCTCAGCGATGTCAAAGTAAGGTGACTTCTCGCTGGATGGTTTAGGTTGCGAAACCAGAATCTTCTTTATCATTGATGTCCTAAAAATTGATTTTTAAATTATTCGCTGTGATGAGAAGCACGCCCCAATAGGCGAGCAAGGGTACTATTTCGAGGGTGCAAAGGTACAAAATAATTTGCAAAGAGACGACATTTCGTCGAAAAAAGATACTATAGCACTTATAAATTGTCAGTAATTTAACGAAAACTAGAGATATGATGACATATAATCCTATCTTTTCGACGTCCAGCTCAAAATAAGCCCCTAACAAAATGGCTGGGAAAAATAACACTCCCTCTACCGTAATGATAAATAACATTGACTTTAACCATTGTTGATTTCTTTTACCATCAAAGAACACCAAGTTGGTGAAAGTGTATAAACCTCCCTTTATCAAGAAATAGCCAATCGTTATCGCAAGAAAGATAGTTATTAGGGTGTATTGTGAACGGAGAATGAAGGTTTCACCGATATAATTCAGTGTATAGAAATAGAAAAGCAATGATATCAGCAGACAGGTAATAAACACCAATGCCATCTGGAAACGCAACTCATTACTCGTCTCCGCAATATCAGACATTCCCTCACGGGGTGGATAGAAGAAGTTCTTTGCCTGTCGGATGATAAAGCGACGTGCATTAGCAAAAGCAATGACGGAGAAAATAAAACAGGCAAGCAATAATGATGTGATGACATTATCCTGATGCACACTATAGGGAACCGGATCTCCTGCTACACCATAGCGTCCTCCTGGCAGTTCCGGATGGAACAGTGTATCCTTTGAGAAGAAACTTTCCCGATAATATTGGGGAAGGTCTGCCTTCATGAGGTCGACACCAGCATCATGACCTGGCAGATGAAGGGTGTCAGGGTGTTCGCTCCAGTGTATTTCCGAAGGCTTGAATCGAGACTGAATGGCAGAATCCTGTTGAGCTGGGGTCGCATTTCGAGGTAACCAACTCAATACCTGAGCCGGAGTCAACGGTCTGTGCTGGACAGCGACAGAGTCACTTCCTGAGGCGACCGGCTGTTGGTAAGCTATAGAGTCTTGCTGTAACAATTACAGTCCGAATTCTCGTTTGATATCTTCAACACGGTCGAGTTTCTCCCACGTAAACAACTCGACATCAATGACCTTTGTCTCATGATAGCGGCTGGTGAATGTCTTCTTCACCACCTCACACTGGCGCCCCATATGTCCATAGGCTGCAGTTTCCAGATACATCGGCTGACGCAGTTTCAAAGAACGTTCAATCGCCTTAGGACGCAGGTCGAAAAGTTTCTCTATCCGTTGGGCAATCTCGCCGTCTGTCATCTGTACTTTAGAACGACCATAAGTGTTCACATAAATATTCATCGGTTTTGCTACGCCAATGGCATAGCTGATCTGTACCAGCATCTCATCTGCAACTCCCGCTGCCACCATGTTCTTGGCAATATGGCGGGCTGCATAGGCCGCAGAACGATCCACCTTCGAGGAATCCTTACCAGAGAAGGCGCCACCACCATGAGCACCCTTCCCACCATATGTATCCACGATAATCTTACGACCAGTCAGTCCCGTATCACCATGAGGTCCACCAATGACGAATTTTCCTGTTGGATTGACGTAGTATTTGATATCATCCCCAAACAGGGCAAGTACTTTCTGAGAGTGAATCTTCGACTTCACACGGGGAATCAGGATATTGATGACATCATCCTTGATACGTTGAAGCATCTTCTCATCATCAGCATCAAACTCGTCATGCTGGGTTGAAACAACAATGGTGTCGATTCGCTCGGGGATACCTTCGTCACTATACTGCACCGTCACTTGACTCTTAGCATCTGGACGGAGATAGGTCATCAACTTTCCTTCCTTACGAATCTCAGCAAGAGTACGCATCAGCAAGTGGGCAAGATCCAAAGATACGGGCATCAGATTTTCCGTTTCATTCGTAGCATAGCCGAACATCATTCCCTGGTCACCTGCACCCTGATTCTCATCGTCCTCACGATCCACACCACGATTAATATCCTCACTTTGTTCATGGATTGCCGTCAGAATACCACACGAATTACCGTCAAACTGATATTCAGCCTTTGTATAGCCAATCTTCTTGATAGTATTACGCGCAATCGTCTGCAAATCAATATATACCTCACTGCGCACCTCACCCATTATCACTACCTGACCTGTGGTCACAAACGACTCACAAGCCACACGAGCACGGTCGTCATAGGCAAGAAACTGATCTAATATCGCATCACTAATCTGGTCGGCAACTTTGTCGGGATGCCCTTCGGACACAGATTCTGATGAAAAGAAATAAGACATAATAATCTATGTTTTTGAATTTGGGTGCAAAATTACGAATAATTCATAACATAACAAAATAAAACGGCTTGCTTCTTTGGAAACAAGCCGTTTATGCTATGAAACGAGGTGCCCTATTTAGCCTCTGGCGTCATGACGACCTCTACATGATGACCACTCTTCAGTAGGGTGTTGAGGAAGTCGCGAACAGAGTCTGCGGTCAATGCCTCGACGGTCTTCTTATAATCCGTATAGACATCCAATGCATAATCCTTGAAAGTGGTAATGGCATTGATCCAATAACCGTTCGTCTTGGCATCCACGTCTATTTGCTTGAGCATATACTCCTTCACCTTGGTAAGCTGGTCGGCATCGACGGCTTTCGACATATTGGCGATACCCTCATGCAAGAGGCGTACGGCAACCTCCTCCTTGTCGGGATTCATCGGACAGTAAGCCTGCAACTGTACAAAAGGCTGATGACTGCTCAAACTGAAACTGCCACTGGCTCCACAGGAATAAGCAGCACTCTCCTCCTCACGGATAGTCTTCAGGTATATCATGGCGAGAATCTGTCCCACCGCATCAATCTTCACCGCATTCTCTAGCGTATACGGCATCTGGGCGCGCCAGAACTCAAAGGCTGTTGCCTTGGGAGACTCCGTCTTCACCTTGAAGTGATTGACGACCTCTCCCTCTGGAGCCGTCAGTACATCCTTGAATTCCTCTGGCTGGGCACCTGTCGAAGGCAATGAGGCTATATACTGCTCGATAAGCGGACGGATGGTCTGCTCATCGAAATTACCCGCAATGACGAATGTAAACTGCCCTGCATCCTTGAAGCGATCCTTGGCAATCTCCAGAATACGGTCATAGTTAATCTCATTTAGGTCTTTGACATCAATCTGAGTAAAGCGAGGATTATGATCGTATAAAGTAGCAGCCAGAGAGTCTGAGAAGACAGCGTCGGGAGACAGGCTCTTGTTCTTCAGGGCCATATCTAATTGTGTCATAAGATTCTGGAACTGCTTGTCATCCTTCTTCACATTGGTGAAGTAAAGGTAAGACATCTGCATCATCGTCTCTATGTCCTTCGGAGTAGAATGAGCTGTGAGATACTGACGGGTAACACCTAACGAGAGGTTTGCATTGACTTCCTTTCCAGCCAGTGCCTTCTGCAGTTCTGTGCTTGAGAAGTTGCCCAGTCCGCTCATGCCGATGGCAGAATCGAACACTTTCAGGTTGGTGTAGTCTGCCTCCCCATAAAGTGACTTACCACCTTTGGCGAAAGCCTGCATCTGTACCTCATCGTCCTTGAAGTCTGTCTTCTTCAAGATCACAGTAGCACCATTGGACAGGGTCAGTTCCTTGTAATCGAAGGTCTTGTTCTCCGTCTCCTTTGTAATCGTTCCTGCCTTGATGGTCGTTACGTCCACCAGTGGTTCGTTCTTTACATTATCCACATAGGCCTCAATCTTCTCGGCACGGGCAGCGGCAATGGCGGCAGCCATATCCTGCACGGTAGGATAAACCTTTCCTTCCTTCTCCTGTGCCCACTCCATGACAACAAGGTTGCTGTCTGTAGCGGAGATGAGTTCGGGCACCATCATATTAATAGCCTGAATGGGTATGTTCGGAGCAATCATCTGCATCTGCTGATAGAGCACATCCAACGGGGGAATAGGCTCGTTGTCGAGAAAGTGGTCACGATAGTCATTACCGTATTCCGCATTCTTACGCTTGTCACGATTGGTGTAGCGTTTCTCCAATCCACTCAGATAATCTGCCTTGGCCCGCTCATACTCCGTTGCGGTGAAACCAAACTCACGGGCACGCTTTGCTTCACGGTAAAGCACCTGAAGGGTCTCCATGTCCTTGCCTTCCTTGGGTACACCAATCAGCTCAAAGCAGTCCTTGGTTCTTGACAACAAATATATTCCGTCATCTGCATAGGCCTGGAAGAAGGGACAGGACTCCTCTTGTGTCATTTCGTTCAGACGTTGGTTCATCATCTGTGAGATGACACTGACAGCATAGTCCTGGATAAGATATCCCATATTGGATTTTTCCTCTTTGGGAGTAGCGTCATGTTTCATCATCATCATGATTTGGCTCATCTGCATTTCCTTGTCTTTCTCGAAGATGTAAATAGCCTCCTTATTATCAGGAACTAATTCCGGTATTACCTTTGGAGCATTGGGATCAACCTTGATTCCTCCGAAGAGCGACTTGATCTGCGCCTCAATATGGTCTACGTCAATGTCGCCGACCACGATGATGGCCTGATTGTCGGGACGATACCATTTCTGGTAATAGGCACGAAGGGTCTGGGGTTTGAAACTGTCAATCACACTCATCAAACCGATAGGCATACGCTCACCATACTTAGAGCCAGGATACATCTTCGGCAGGGAACGGGTAATCATACGCTGTGAGGGACCCTCGCCCAGTCGCCACTCGTTATGCACGACATCACGTTCTTTGTCAATCTCATCAGGCTCCAAGGAAAGACCGTTCGACCAGTCTTTCAAAATCAGCAGACAGGAGTCTACGGCTGTGGCACGCTTGGTAGGTACATCACAGACACGATAGACCGTCTGGTCGATACTGGTATAGGCATTCAGGTCACTACCGAACTCCACACCCAGTGAACGGCAGAACTCGATGATACCATTACCCTTGAAGTGCTCCGAACCGTTGAACGCCATGTGTTCCAAAAAATGAGCCAGTCCGCGCTGACTGTCATCCTCATTGATAGAACCTACACGCTGAGCAATGTAGAAGTTTGCCACATGTTCTGGATACTCATTGTGGCGGATGTAATAAGTTAGTCCATTGTCGAGCTTGCCGATACGAACGGCAGGATCAACAGGAATTGGCGGCGTCTGCATTTCCTGTGCCACCATAGCTGTAGTGCAAAATACTGTCAATACAGCAACAAATAATTGTCTAAGTCTCATTGTTTATATGATTAATGATAAATAACGGTTTGATTAAAAGACGCACAAAGATAAGGAAAAACTACACACTTTCCTCCAAAAAGTTTTACTTTTAACGTTTCTTTATATTACGAGGATGGTGCTCAAGTATTTCCTGACGGAGTGTCGACATATCAATATGGGTATATATTTCCGTCGTTCCTATCGATTCGTGTCCCAGCATCGCCTGAATGGAACGCAGGTCTGCCCCACCCTCTAGCAATGCCGTAGCAAAGGAATGGCGTAAAGTATGAGGAGAAATCGTCTTTGTGATACCTGCCGCCTCTGCCTGTTGTTTAATCATGATAAGAATCATGGTGCGGGTCAGGTGGGCACCACGACGGTTCAAGAAAACATAGTCTTCCTCCCCGGGTTTGATCTTCATGAGGTTACGGTCATAAAACCAGTTTTCTAAATCCCTTAGAGCTTTGGGAGATATGGGTACCAGGCGTTCCTTCGACCCTTTACCTAAAATACGTACATACTGCTCCTCCTTATATATATTAGAGAGCTTCAGATTTACCAGTTCACTGACACGCATACCACAGGAAAACAGTACCTCAATGATGGCAAGGTTACGATGTCCCTCCCATTTCGATAAATCAATGGAGTTCTCCAAAGCATCCACCTCGTCAGCGGAAAGGACTTCTGGAAGATGTTCACCCAATACCGGACTCTCCAACAATTCCGAAGGATCATCATCCCGATAGCCGTCCAACTGCATGAAACGGAAAAAGCTCCGTACACCACTCAGAATACGACACTGTGAACGGGGATGAATACCAATTTCATGCAAGGTTGCCGCAAAATGTTGTAGGTCGTCCAACTGAACATCATAGACATCCTTCCCTTCCCGTTCCAGATAGACCAGCAGTTTCTGAAGGTCACGCTGATAAGCCTCCAGCGTGTTGGGCGAGAAGCCACGTTGCAGTTTCAGGTATCGCTGATAGTTCCTCACAACATTTACTTGCGAATTCTTGCCTGTTTCCATGAAATTATGTAATTTTGCAGGCAAAGTTACGAAATTTCCTCGAATTATGAAAATTCTTATCGTCAATGGTCCCAACCTCAACCTGTTAGGAACCCGCGAGCCAGGCATCTACGGCTCTTCCTCTTTTGAGCAGTACCTGCCGCAGTTACAGGCACGCTATCCTGAGGTGAATATAGAATATTACCAGAGTAATGTAGAAGGTGAGCTTATCAACAAGATGCAGGAAGTGGGATTCTCTTATGACGGCATCGTCTTGAACGCTGGTGCCTACACCCATACCTCCGTTGCTTTGCACGACTGCATCCGTTCTTTGAAAACTCCCGTTATTGAGGTACATATCTCCAATGTCCACCAACGCGAGGAGTTCCGCCATCACTCCATGATTTCAGCAGCCTGCAAAGGAGTTATCTGTGGCTTCGGACTGGACTCCTATCGCCTGGCTATCGAGGCGTTGAAAGGATGACGCTCGACGACTACATTCTCCAGCATATCGAGCCAGAGCCAGACTATCTCTATCAGCTTTGGCGAGCCACCAATATCCACATGCTGCATGGGAGGATGGCATCAGGACATCTGCAAGGCAGACTGCTCAAGATGCTGGTACAGATGATCCGACCAAAGAACGTTCTGGAAGTAGGGACTTTCAGTGGCTATTCCGCCCTATGCATGGCAGAGGGACTGGAGGACGACGGACATCTCTATACTTTCGAAATCAATGACGAACAGGAAGACTTCACCCGCCCTTGGATAGAGAACTCCCCTGTTGCTGACAAAATCACCTTCATCATTGGCGATGCCATTACAGAGGCCCCCAAGCTTGGTATCGAGTTTGACCTCGCCTTCATCGACGGCGATAAGCGTACCTATCGGGAGACTTATGAGATGGCACTTTCCGTTCTCCGCCCAGGCGGCTTTATCCTTGCCGACAACACCTTGTGGGACGGACACGTCGTCGATGCCGCCTATCAGAAAGACCAACAGACACAAGGTATCGTTGCCTTCAACGACTACATACAAAAAGACCATCGCGTAGAACAGGTCATCCTGCCACTACGCGATGGTCTCACTCTCATCAGGAAACGTTAGTTTCCACCGCTCATGATGATGGATACCATCTTCACGATATCCGTCACATTGATCGCGCCATCATTATTCACGTCTGCAGCCTCCTTGTTGAAGCCCTCTGACGGTTTCTCCATGATGTAGTTCACGGTTGCCACGATGTCCGTCACATTCACGAGCTTATCACCGTTGGCATCACCCATGACAACGTCACTGGAACCAGAGGAATTATCTTTCTCGAACTTGAATTTGGCAGCATTCACGATCTTGCCCGTCGACTTGTCAATGAGCAGGGCGACAACACTCAGCTTTTGCTTCTTCTGGATACGGGTGTTACCTGTGATATCAAGTGTGTAGAGATGCTCCATAGCCACATCCTTGGTAATCGTTGCAGGAACACTACCCTCAATACCGCTAAATGGCTCCCATGCAGCCACAGGCACGTGATTAAATACGGCATCTTGAATCTTTGAAGGCTTGTTGGTCAGTTCCTCCAAATTCTCATCCTTGACAGTACTGCCAGAATAGTAGTTCGACTGCGCCCATTCAGAGCTATTACCAGTCAGCTCGTCCGACAGCAACAAATAGCCAATACGATAGTTGGCATTGTTGACATTATCGACAAAGGTCGTGGTGGTCTTAACCTTGATGGCCTCTTGGCTCTCGTCAGCCCATTCGGCCTCCACTTCAATACCAGCGGGTACATAACTGCGCTGCATAGCCTCTATCTCACGGCTGATACCAAAGGCTTGATTGTCGGTGCCGTAGTAGGGATCCATAGCTTCTCCTCGGTTAATCATACAGCTGGGATAACTTGACAAATTCAACTGATAGTTATCCAGTATCATGGGATCACCGGCACCGCCACCGTGAACGGCAATGGTAATGACGTTGTTGCCATAAATCTTGTTCAACAGGTTCAGTGCAGGAATGCCTCGTGCACACCATCCGCACCAGGTACCGGTTGCTTCCTCCAATACAGGAACCACCTTCGGTTTCTTCACTACGGTGACCAGTTTGCCTGAGGCCTTCATATTCTCCGTCGTACATTCATTGGCAACCTCATTGACCTTCGTCAGGGTGAACACTTTCTCGCTCTCGCCCGTAGCATCATCAGCATGGATAGGAACAAGCACCTCAGCACTCTTCATAAAGGTAATCGGGTCTTGCAACTCCAAATGATAAGCCTTTGAATAACCACCGGCAGTGATGGAATAGTCGATGCTGGTGATGGGATCCAGACCCTCTCCCAACAATGTGATGGGGACAGAAACCTCTCCGTTCAGTGCCGCATAGGCCTTGCCAAAGTCGGTAGAAGTCACGCTGGCAGCATGCTGTGGGTATTCACCTGCTGCAGGATCCGTCTCAATAATATATGGGAAACTATCCCATCCCGGCGTATTGGCATAAGCCTCTTTCGTTCCATAGGGTACATAGAGCTTGGCTATCTTCATGTTGTCACCACTGAACACCATCGATGAAACAGGGAAAGGTTTTTTGATATGGCTCACCACCTTCGTCATCTGGTTACAGTAGAGGAAAGCCTCTGGTTCTATCTGCTCTACGCTGGCAGGAATCACAATCTCCGTGAGTGTTGACAGACTACGGAAAGCAGCAGGAGCAATCACCTTCACGCCCTCTGGAATCTCCGTAGTGGAAAAGCCCTGAATAAGGGTGTTGGTAGCTGTCTCGATAATCGCATTGCAGTTGTTGCGCGAGTCGTATTTAGGATTGGCCTCATCTATAACGAATGAAGTGATTCTGTCGCATCCGCCAAAGGGCGATTCGCCCAAATTAGTGATTCCCGCCGACATCTTCACCTTCGTCAGTTCCGTATCAGCCCAGAAGGCAGCCCATCCGATAGACGTCACGGAATTAGGTATCTCAATCTCCTTCAGACCTGGCTTACCGCTAAAGGCCATATCACCCAAAGCTGTTACAGTAGCAGAAATGACAGTATTAACACAACCGATACGAAGGGTGTTGTTTGCTGTCTCGATAATCGCATTGCAATTATCACGTGAATCGAATACAGGATTGCCCTCTTCCACACTTAGTGCCTTGAGGTTACGGGCATAGTAGAAAATGTCACGTCCCAGTTCCTTAACGGTCTTCGGCAGGACTAGCTCCTCCACACCACTGTCCTGGAAAGCGAATGAACCAATAGCCGTCAGATTCTTTGGCAGCACGATATGCTCAAGGGCTGTTGTGGTCTGGAAAGCCCCCTGAGGTAATTCATTGGCTGTAGTGCCTTCACCTTCGACAATGGTTGCGTCCGAAAGGTCAATAGATGACAGCATACCATACTGTCCGCACATACCCTGCAAAGTCTTTATATCAGCACCATTGATAGTGCCTATGACTTTCAGTTCCTCGGTAACTCCCTTCTTATCAGCAACCTTCTTTTCCAGCGTTCCCGCTGTTTCCACATTGATTGTCAACGCACGTTGTGCCTCATACTCTGAGACCTCAAGGATTTTCCTGTCGTAATGAGTAAATACGCTACCCCATTTATTATCGGCTAAATATTTCTCTTTCGTTCCATCCGGCACAATAAGACGCGCGTACTCTTTGATGTAGTTTAAATCAGCGGGACCTAATATCCAGTCATCTTCAAGGACAGGAGGCTCTGAGAATGGCAATTTATAGGTTGTCGCATCGCAATAAACAAAAAGACCTGATCCGAAACTATTAACACTTTGTGGAATCTCGACCATTTTCGTATTCACATAAGAGAAAGAGGAACGTCCTAATGCTGTCACACTGTTCGGAATGACAGTAGCATCTGAGGCCTGAATCAGCGTGTTCGTAGCAGTCTCAATGATAGCATTGCAGTTGTCGCGTGAATCATAATACTTGTTGTTTGCATTAACGGTAATCGACACCATTCTGCATCTAAGGAAAGCCTCACGATTTATCTGCTCGACACCCTCAGGAATATAGATGTCCTTCACCTCATTATCCATGAAGGCACGTTCACCAATTTTCTTCAAACTCTTAGGTAGCACAATGCTTTCCAAACCAGCATCCTGAAAGGCCATATCACCAATCTCTACAACTCCCTCAGGAATACCTGATGCCTGACAACCTCTTATCAACTTGCCTGTGGCTTTCTCATAGATAGCATTATTTTGTGAATAAAACTTCTTGTTTCCTTCGTCAACTCTAAGTGACTTTATTCCACGTAATGCAAACGCATTACCAAATATGAAATCTACATCTCTAGGAATCGTCATCTCAGTCAAGCTAGTACCGGCAAAGGCGTATTGTCCGATAGAGGTAATCGTTGGAGGCAATAGAATAGAAGTAAGCGTATGGCAGTTTGAGAAAGTGTCGTCGGCTATTTTATTGTCTTCTGCGGTACGAATACCTTCCATAAACGTTTCACCACCAACAATACGTGCCTCAGACAAATCGAGCTTCGACAAACGTCCTTGGTTTCCTTGACCATATTTATTCTTCGCCATATCGCGGATGACGTCCAGATCCTTACCACCAATCACACCTGTAATCTTCAGGCGACTGATGAGGTAGCGCTCTTCTTCCGGAAGCAGCGATGCCAACTGACCCTGCGTCTCCACATGCACCTCGCGGAAACCAATTTCCTGTTTCTCATCGTAGTTGATATCGTTATTCGAAGCAGGCTGAACACCTACCACTGCATTCTGGTTCTCCGTGAAGTCCATGCTTCCAGGAGTTAGGGCAGTCAAGGCAAAGTAGCCGTCCAGGTTGCCACCCCATCCCCAGTTGATATAGAACATACCGTCTTTATAGCCATGCAGCACGAAGGTGTGACCTGACTTATCTTTATAACCGCTATAGATGATGGGGCGCCCCAGTTCTATCTCATGATAGAGGGCTTCCTCCCACTCCTCGTCAGTAAACTCATCACGATTCACCAAATCCACACCCTTACTGAAGTTGAACACAGAAATCAGTGCTCCAGGAATACTCGATGCATAAGCTGACGACTCATCCGTATTGTAATTCATCAACACCGACTGACCGCAATAGCGCATCAGCCAGGCGATATCATCTTCAGACATGTTAAACCAATTGAACTTACGGGCAGGCAATGTCTCGAGGTCCAACTGGGGTTTAGTCTCGTCGCCTTTATTAGACTTGTAGCCTACAGCAGAACGCACACTAGTCAAAGGCCACTGGTAGAAATTGATGACCTGTGCCATCGCCGTAGCCACACAACCTGTAAGCGCCTTGCTGCTGCCAATCTCAGGACAATGCTGTTGATAGATACCGCTCTGGTCCCACTGAGTCTTCAGCAATGGGATGAGTTCCGTTAATGCGGCACTGGCCCTACGTCTAGCTACCACACGTTCAGAAGCGGCATTGTCCGCCGGTCTGTCTTTCAGCGACTGGGCAATGCTGGCATAGTAGTCAAGGAGCCACTTCACATTGTCGGGGGCTTCCGACAAATCGAGATTGCCCTGTTCGGCATATCCCAAAACCTCAGGCATGAGGTCATTTCCAGCCACAATGACGAAACCGCCATTATTCTCTGCGTTGAACACATAGTAAGCATTACCGACAGCAGATGCCGCACGACGCAGGTTCGTCTGCTTCAGCTGCTTGCCCTGCATAAACTGCTGGGCCTTCTGTAAAGCTTGCTCTTCCGTCACTTCTCCTGCAAATGTCGTCAGAGAGAAGAAAAGACTTATCAGAAAAAAGTAAACTTTTCTCATTGATTAATTGGTTTTTGGTTATATTTTCGACTGCAAAGGTACGGAGAATTTGGCTAATAGCAAAGAATTTGCCCATTTTTCTTTAAAAAGAAAAGGCACCCCTTTCGGAATGCCTTTTGAACATTTATTGCTCATCTCATTACCACTCATCATTCAAGTCTAAAGTTCCTCCCAGTGCTTCCATCATTTCCCTTGCGCCAGAACCACTCATGATGATGGACACCATCTTCACGATATCCGTCACGTTGATCTCGCCATCACCGCTTACGTCTGCAGCTGCCTCATTGAAGTTGGGCGATGGTTTCTCCATAATGTAGTTCACCGTTGCTACGATGTCCGTCACATTCACGAGATTGTCGCCATTGACATCGCCAAGTTTGACAGCCTTGTCATCTGCAATACCACTTGCATTAGCGAACGCAATCTCTTTTCGGTCACTTGTTCTGGTAAACAAGATGTCTTTGACTTCTATCGTTTTAGGCCCCTCAAAGGTTGATTCCGAGACAATGTCAATATAGAAGAGATCGCCAGATTTGCCTTTTAGGCTTTCATTATTCATGGATATAGCAGCCACCTTAAGACCACCGTCACTGACGACATTCGCAGATATCGTATGGTCTTTTCTCCTGTCAGCAGAAAGACTGACAATGTAATTCTTCCCGTCGGCCGTCTTGGCTGGCGAAATTCCTTCTGGGAAATAGATTTCTGCTTGGAAAGCCGTGTACTCTTCCTCGTTTTTCAACTGAATAACCATCTGTTGGGTGGTTCCTGGGTTGATCTTCAGTCTTGGAACTTCTATCTTATCGCCATTGCCTGCCCACGATGGAGAGATGGCAAACCATTGAATCACGAAAAACAAGAGGGCAACCCGCAGACATCTCCTATACGAAGATGTCTGCAAGTTCTGAATATTATCAATTCTCATACTCATATTACTTTACAATCACTTTCTTGCCATTGACAATATACACACCCTTCGACAGGCCACTGAGGTTCGTCACGTCGGAACGTACCTTGTTGCCTCGGAGGTCGAAGACATCAAATGCCGGTCCCTCTTGGTTACCATCAATACCGTTAATAGCATCAATGCCTGTAACTGCGTTGAAGTGGACAACTGCCGAGGCGTCAGGAGCCAGATACTCACTGTTTTCACAGTTTCTGACGAGACGGATGTCGCGAATGTCAATCACACTGCCGTCTGTCATCGTGTTATCTGTCGTTACCGTCAGATTGACGATATTATTCTCCAGGATACTGAAGCTATCGTTCCGTGGAGACATCACGATGAGTCTCAAAGCACCGTTGTCGAGAATATTGGCAGAAACACTATGACTGCTGGTTACATCGTTGGCAAGACCAATCATCAGTTTGTCGTCCTCATCGCGAGCCACCTGCATACATGCTGGTAGGTAGATGTCACACTGGAAGGCAATGAAATTAGTTGCATTCTCAATCTGCAGTCCTATTGTCTGCTGTTCACCGACAGCCATCGTCAGGTCGTTCATATAGAGTCTGCCCTGAGCATCAGGAGCACCGACACGTGCTGCTCTGCTGCCTACTGGACGTTCAAGAACAAGATCAACTGTTCCAGTAACGTCAGCTACAGTAATCTGGTCATCCATATTGACATCAGCTGCCCTCTTCATAAAGCGACCTGGGTAATTCTCAAGAATATAGTCCACAGTCTGTACGGCATCAGTGATAGTTACTGAACCACTACCGTCACTGTCACCCAATGGATAGTCCTTCAAGTTGAAGTGCAGGACTTTCTCAGGAGCCTCAAAGTCAACATTGTTAGGACCTGAGATATGGATGTTCTTGATAGTCACATCGAACTTACCAGTCTTATCACCAGTATCGAACGGCAGCTTGAGTATCTCACCGTCACTATTCTGGAACGAATTACCTGACTGCTGAGAGTAAACGATGACGCGTACAGAACCGTCAGATTTGCGTGCAGCAGATACCTGATAGCCGTTGGCACGTTCACTGAGTTGGAAGTTACCATACCAAGGATCAATGCCGATTCCCTCCGGCATATATACATCAAACTGTATAGCACGAGCCTCGCTCTCGTTATGGAGTGCAATTGGGAATGAAACACTGTTCTCAATATAGTTCTCCACATTATCGTCCATCACGATCCAATAGTTGTTCGATATTACGACAATCTCACACTTCTGTTCGAACTCACCGTCGACAGTCTTAGCTGTGATTTCTGTGCGACCAGCACTGACAGGAGTAATATTTCCCTCGCTGTCTACCTTTGCCACGCTCTCATTACCACTTGTCCAATTAATCGTCTTGTTAGTGGCGTTGGTCGGATATACGGCATATTTCAGTTTACGAGTCTCACCCATCTTCAGAGCAACTTCGCTATCAAGCATACGAAGCTC
>JAEEGL013839295.1_pt1 | contig 48571 bp, 38 predicted proteins | sample 9134231 | NCBI WGS metagenome assembly JAEEGL01 (sample SAMN16246548, study PRJNA631951) | gut metagenome | biome: gut microbiome; feature: rumen; material: fiber-attached | host: Bos | place: Iran: Karaj | collected 2018-10 | reverse complement strand
GCAAACTCCTCTGTAACAGAAAAATCACTTCTGACATTACAGAAAAAGGCATTACCGATTTTGTACTCAACCTTGGTATAGGCGGGCTTATCACCGGCTACATCACGAACAGCCTTAATAAGCATCATAAGCGCTGTTCTGGTATAGGTGTTATTACCTATCTCATCGGCAGTAGTGATGAAGGAAAGCTTCTCATCTCTGTCCACCTTCTTCATCAGCTCGCGGATTCTTGTTCCATATATTACTGCCACAATCTGATTATCAAATCTGTCCTGATAATCCTTTGCGATCGTTTCAAAGGTTGTACCCTTTTCGTATTCTCTCTCTTCACCTTCAATAATAAGCTTTGGCATAACATGACCTCCATGGTGATTATTTGGAAAACAGTATTACATCGACAGAACAATTGTAATATCGTTTATTTTATCCATAATATCATGCATTCTTTCCGTATGCTCATTTTCAGATAATTTTAATAAAATGCCCTCGAGAATCTCCTTCTCATGGGCCAGGTATTTTTTGAGAGTTTCATCCTTTTTAAGAATAAGAGAGGGACCAAAGCGGTCACAGATCCTTATGGCGTCAGCTTCGCTAACATCACCAAGCTCGCGGATAGCTCTGTCATAGAGGTCGTTATTATCGTCGTCACTTACTCTTACACTCATGGCGACATAGTATTTACCCTCTTCAAAAATCTCAGCCTCATCCTCTATGAAGAAGTGCTCACGCCTTAAATACTCTCTAAAAAGTCTAAGGTCAGACTGAGGCTGTAAGACCATTCTTTTTACGCCCTTTTCACGAGGTCTTCCGTCCTCAAGGATGCGCTTCATTAAAAGTCCGCCCATTCCCGCACAGACTATGACCTCGGCTTCGCCTGCCTGTAGCTTCTCCATTCCGTTTGAGAGTCTTGTCTCGATCTTATCCTGAAGGCCGTACTCCCGTATGTGCTCATCTGCCCTCTCAAGGGGGCCTTCGTTTATGTCCATTGCCAGAGCCTTCTTGCAGGCTCCTGAATTAATAAGATAAATCGGAACGAATCCATGATCCGTCCCGATATCACAGACGCTTGCAGCGCTCTTAACGAGCCCTGCAACTGCGCCTAATCTTTCTGATAAAACTATATTTTTCATAGTGTTAGTCCAGATAATCCTTAAGTTTTCTGCTGCGGCTGGGATGACGAAGCTTACGAAGTGCCTTTGCTTCGATCTGTCTAATACGCTCACGGGTAACGTTGAACTCCTTACCAACCTCTTCAAGTGTTCTTGCTCTTCCGTCATCGAGACCGAATCTCAGTCTGAGTACCTTCTGCTCACGCTCTGTAAGTGTTCCGAGTACTTCAACGAGCTGCTCCTTAAGGAGTGTGAACGCTGCTGCGTCAGCAGGTACCGGAACGTTGTCGTCCTGGATGAAATCGCCAAGATGTGAATCTTCCTCTTCACCGATAGGAGTCTCAAGTGAAACAGGCTCCTGTGAAATCTTCAGGATCTCTCTTACTCTCTCTACAGGGATGCCCATCTCCTTGGCGATCTCTTCGGGAGTGGGTTCGCGGCCGAGCTCCTGGAGCAACTGTCTGCTGATACGGATGAGCTTGTTGATAGTCTCAACCATATGTACAGGAATACGAATTGTTCTGGCCTGGTCAGCGATAGCACGGGTGATAGCCTGTCTGATCCACCATGTTGCGTAGGTTGAGAACTTGAATCCCTTACGGAAATCGAACTTCTCAACAGCCTTGATAAGACCAAGGTTACCTTCCTGAATAAGGTCAAGGAAAAGCATTCCTCTTCCCACATATCTCTTTGCGATACTTACAACAAGACGAAGGTTAGCCTCTGCAAGACGCTTCTTGGCTTCATTACCCATGAAAGAAACGCTCTTGAGCTCGCTCATAGGAAGATCCTTAACTCTCTCGTAAGCCTCTGCCTCTTCTTCCTTAACCTCAAGCCCTTCAGAAGTGCCTGCTTCAAGGATACGCTCAGCCATCATACCGTCTTCCATCTGCTGTGCAAGGTCAATTTCCTGCTCAGCTGTAAGAAGCGGAACCTTACCGATCTCCTTAAGGTACATACGTACCGGATCCTCGATACTGATTCCATCCGGAACTGACAGGTCGATATTCTCCATATCAACCTCATCCTCGTCGCCAAGAACAACACCGTCATCATCAGGAATATCAACGTCAACATCTTCTTCCATTCTGATGATATCGATTCCGGCGCTCTCAAGCTGCTCAAGAACCTTATCAAGGTTATCCTCATCAAGGTTAAGATCCTTCATGAAATCACTTATCTCATTGTAATCGAGTGTATTCTGTTTTTTCTTTCCAAGAGCAAGAAGATCTCTGATCTTCTGGAGGAACTTCTCTCTTGTCTCCTCATCGAGATCAGCGGAAGACTCGGGTGTCTTAGCAGCCGTATCAGCCTTCTTGCCGGCAGCCTTAGCTGTTTTAGCCTTCTCTTCCTTCTTGGCTGCAGTCTTTTCGGTCGTCTTCTTCTCAGTGGTTTTCTTTTCTGCAGGCTTTTTCTCAGCTGTCTTTGAAGCTGTTTCTTTCTTCTCTGCTGTCTTATTATTATCGGCAGCTGTAGTTATTATTATTTTTGATTTCTTGCTTTCTGTCTTCTTTGCTATCTCCTTCTTTGCAGGAGCCTTTTTCTCGGTTGTCTTCTTTGCAGCCTCCTTCTCTGTTGCCTTTGCAGTTGTCTTCTTTTCTGTGTCCTTCTCTGCTGCCTTGCTTATCTTCTTCTCTGCCACTTTTATTTTCTTCCTTTCTATTGTATTACGCGTCCAGAATTATCTTTGCTCTCGAGAGTTCCTCTAAGGTTCTCTTACCTTCAAGTGTAAAGTTCCACCTCTCAGGTGCGTCACTTGCCATATTCGAGAGCTTTTTCTCGTAGCCTGACTTCTTTATATCATAGAGAATATCGCGCATTGCTTTTTCACGTTCATCTTTTGTTTCCACCTTAACAAGGTTAGTGTTAAAAAGTTCTGCGACTTCTCTTTGCAGTTCTTCATCCGTAAAATGGTTCATGACCTTTGCAGGATCAAAGCTACCGTCATCCATTCCCTTCCACATCTCATCCGCTATGCTTCTGTACATGTCATCTGAAAAATCTTCAGGATTTATCCACTTTTTCACCGTAGAAAAAACCTTCGGCTCATCTGCAAGCCACGTTATTAAAAGTCGCTGCGGTTTTCTTGACGGATCCTCCTTGATGACTCCGGCTGCCTTTATGGGCTTTGGTGCGGCTTTAGGTTTTACTATTCCGCCCTCAGCTGCAAGACTCGCCACAAGCTTGTGCAGGTCATCAGCGCTTATCATGTACCTCTGCGCTACGGCTTCCAGGTAGTTTTCCCTCTCAACCGCTTCCGTAAATTCGCAGAGCTTTTTACCGATAAACCTGTGAAACTCGGTCTTCTCAGCGGGATCGCTCATGTCGAATTCCTTCTGCTTTACTGATATCTCGAAGAAAAACGGATTTTCAGCCTTTTTGATTCTCTCCTCAAAGGCTTCCCTTCCTTCATTTTTTATGAATTCATCAGGGTCCTTATAGGGCTTTAGGTTCAAAACCTTTCCTTTTAAGCCTGCACCTTTAAGTATCTCAATCCCCCTCAGGGCGGCGCTTGTTCCGGCTCCGTCGCTATCGTAGGAGAGGATTACCAGGTCGGTATACCGCTTCAAAAGGTTCGCCTGCTGCGGCGTAAATGCTGTTCCAAGCGAAGCCACCGCCATTCCGAAGCCTGCCTGGTGCATGGCTATAACATCCATGTAGCCCTCGCAGATTATGATGTAACCCGCTCTGGCATTTTTGGCATAATTCAGTCCGAACAGATTGCGACTCTTATCGAAAACCATGGTCTCCGGTGAGTTCAGGTATTTGGGCTTTCCATCTCCCATTACTCGTCCGCCGAAGCCTATCACCTTGGAATTCGCATCCAGTATGGGGAACATTACTCTGTTCCAGAATTTGTCGTGTGTTCCGAATTTTTCATCGTGTGATGCAAGGCCTGCCTCGATTATGGTCGCATCCTTGTACCCCTTACTACGCAGATATTTGACCAGGTCGTCACTTGTCACATTGGCAAATCCAAGTCCGAATTTCTTTATCGTCTCATCGGATAAAGCCCTGTCCCTGAAGTATTTAAGTCCCTTTTCTCCGGCAGGAGTTTTCAGCTGATAAACATAGTACTTTGCAGCCTCCTTGTTTATCTCGAGCATGGTCTGACGCTTGTCACGCATCATTTTGGCCTGAGGCGATTCATCCTCCTCAGGAAGCTTTACACCTGCTCTTTCCGCCAGGGTTTTCATGGCTTCTCCAAATGTTAAGTTGTCATATTTCATTAAAAAGGAAAAGACGTTACCTCCAACCCTGCATCCAAAGCAGTAAAACATCTGCTTTGAGGGCGATACACTGAAGGATGGCGACTTTTCATTATGAAAAGGACATAGTCCCACGTAGTTGGCACCCGACCGCTTAAGGCTCACATACTGGCCTATAATGTCGACGATGTCACTGCGGGATCTGACCTCCTCGATGATCTCATCTGAATATCTCATGTTACATACCTGTTATAGTACTTCCCAACTCTTAGGAACAAAGTACTGGTGAAATTTTGCTATAGCGAAGCGGTCTGTCATTGAGCTTATAAAATCACATACCAGCTTTTCCTTGGGCTGCGTATCACGCATCCTTGTGAGGTAATCGGGCAACAGATCGTCGTGATCCATGTAGTACTGGTAGAGTATTTTTATAAGATTCTCCGCTTTTCCCTCCTGTCCTTTTGCAACAGGATTGGTGTAGACACTCTCAAACATGAAGGTTCTGAGTGCCATAAGCGCATCCCAGACCTCATCCGACATCATAATGTCATTGCGTCCGGAGCTGGTCTCGACAATATCATGAATAAAAGTGTCGAGCCATTCGCCGTTTGAGTGTCCGATAACTTTGCAGATTCTCTCTGGGACATCTGATTCCTTAAGGATTCCGCCTCTGATGGCATCATCCATATCGTGATGAATGTAGGCGATTTTATCAGAGAGCCTGACTACTCTGCCCTCAAGTGTAAGCGGTGTAAGATCCATCTCGTGATTGATTATCCCGTCCTTAACTTCAAAGGTAAGATTCAGTCCCTGCCCGTCCTTCTCAAGTATCTCGACTGTTCGAAGGCTCTGCTCGTTGTGTCTGAAACCGAAGGGGCAGACCTCATTAAGAGCTCTCTCACCCGCATGTCCGAAAGGAGTATGTCCGAGATCATGGCCAAAAGCAATAGCCTCCGCAAGATCCTCGTTGAGCTTAAGAGCTCTGGCGATGGTCCTGGCGTTCTGGGCGACCTCAAGGGTATGAGTCATTCTCGTCCTGTAGTGGTCACCGTCCGGTGTCAGGAATACCTGCGTCTTATCCTTAAGTCTGCGAAAAGACTTTGAATACAGGATTCTGTCCCTGTCTCTCTGAAAACAGGGGCGAATATCACAGGGTTCCTCTTCATTTTCCCTTCCTCTGGAATTCATGCTGAGTGTTGCATATGGACTTAAGTTTAGTCTTTCTCTGTTTTCTAAGCTTTCCCTTATTTTCATACAAAACTCCTCACCTTAATAATATTCTGCGTTTTTTTTGCATTTCCTTTTTATATTTATGCAAAATTTTTCCCCGAACTATGATTTTCCTAAAATAATAGGAGCTGCGCACCAAAAACAGTGCAACAGCTCCCACATAGTTAACTCCAATTACCCGACTCGAATTGCGCATTAATCCAAGCGATGGCCTCTTCGAAGCCCTCCTCGGTTATCTCGAATTTCTCTGATATTTTCTTTTCATCCTCTGTATCAAAATAGCTGTAGGGCTCAGGCCACACTGTAGCCATAAGTCTCGCTTCAGGATCTCTCTGATCAACCGGTGTAAAGAACACATTTTCAAGAGGTTCCCGCGCAAGGCGATAGCGCATTCCCTTGTAGCTGCCAAAGAATGCTTCGCCGTATTCGTAATGTCTCAGGTTGAAGAAGGTCTGCTTTTCAATTGCCATAATAGCTCCAAATTAATATGTATACTTGCCTGTATCCTTGTGGTTAACAACGTAATATGCCGTGTTTTCCTCAGGCTTTAAGTATATCTGGAGTTCCTTGATATCAGCCATCTTGTGACCTGCAGCAACATACTGCTCACGGATAATCTGCGCGATATCCTCAGTCCTTACCTCATAATCGTTGAACTGAATGAAAAATTCAGTTTTTGATGCCTTCTTGGCATTGCTCTCGGAAATATCCTTGGTTGCTGCCTTTACAGCATCAGCAGCCTTTTCACTCTGCTCCTTAAGCACCTTGGTTGCGGGAGCAGTTCTCTTTTTAACCTCATTGATAACAGGCTCTGCCTTCTCCATCACATCCTTAATAACAGGGCCGCTCTTCTCCTTAACCTCGTCAAGCATAGGCTCAGCCTTTTCCTTAGCCTTCTCAATGATGGGTTCAGCCTTTTCCACATAAGGCTTTGCTGCCTCCCCAACATTCTTTGCAAGATCCATGATTTTGTCTGTTGCTGTCTTCTTTGCCATTTTTCATACCCTCCCGTAATTATCTGAATTTTTTCATAAAGGTTGCCAAAGGACCAACCGCATCCTGAAGATCCTTTATTCCATTATTCAATCCATCAAAATCTATACCTGCCATTTTCTCAAGTGAATCTGTGATTTTCTCACTATTTTGAGTAATAAGTGAGTTCATCTCATCACTGGTACTTGTAAGTGAATTGGCCATTTCATCGAGCTCATCCATTGTGGACTGAGCCTTTTTAAAGGACTCCTGAGCTTTGGCGATCGTCTCCTGCGCAGCTTCTGCTGCCTTATTGACCTTATCCACGGTACTGATCACCCTTGGCACCAGCAGGAAAAATGTAAACACCAGCCCTAACATTATAATAACCACACATAATGTTCTGAATTTCTGAAGTTTTAAACTCTTTTCCGAATTCTCTGCTATTTTTCTAAGAAGCTCTTCGTTCTCCATGCTCAACCCCCTTCAACTATCCTTGATCTATACCCATAGCCACGCAATGGCAGATATATAGTTAAGTATAATCTCCTAACCTGTAAGATGCAATTGACTTCTCACCTTTATCCCAAAAGGATTTATGCAGTTTCAGCCGCAGATATGTATATCAGAAATATGCAGTTCTCGGACGAGGAGATGGTTTTCAAAATTTTATAAAAAGCAGATATCGACTGCCCCGAACAAAGTGAGAGGAGATATCTGCTTTTTTAATAATTTTAGAAAACCACGACGCAGACGTAAACGCATATTTCTGATATACATATCTGCGGCGTAACTCTTAAATCTTTTTGATACATATTTTCGTAATTTTTTATGCAAATTTAAGGATATCCATACAGATTTTTATTAGTGTTTGTGCTAACTTTAAAATTGATATAATAATAAGTTTTTTGTTTCCTTTACCTATTTAAGGAGGCCGTTATGAGCGAAAAACCCTTAAAAATCCGTCGGAGCGGAAAAATCAGGAACAGGCTGCTTATCTACATCGTTCCTATAGTAGTAATCATGATTGCTGCTCTCGTTCTTATCGCTACAACCTTGTCCAAAAAGCGCATGACTGAGCTTGCTACTTCCAACCTCAATTCCTCAATTTCCAACCAGGCGAACAACATCGAATCATGGCTGAATGAAAATCTCGAATTTTTCAAAACAGCCAAGCAAGGTATCGAGGGCTTAAATCCTAACGAGGAGCAGCTCCAGAAAATCCTTGACTCCTACTATGATTTCAACAGCAACGCCCCGGAGGGTCTTCACATTGCAACCTCCGAAGGCGAATTTATAAAGCCTACCAAGTCAGAGCTTGAAGAAGCCGATCCCACAAGCTCAACCTGGTACAAGCAAGGACTTAGCAGAGCAAATATGCAGTATGGAACAGCTTACAAAAACGCTGAGGGCAAAAACGTTGTCAGCGCAGCTGCCATTATTAATTATGGTGATGATTCCATAAAGGTTATCTCTGCGGACGTTACTCTTGAAAAAATCAGTATCATCGTTAACTCCGGTGTAAAGATGCAGAAGGCAAGTTCCTTCCTTGTAGATACTAACGACAACACCATCCTTGCTCACAGAGATACATCACTTGTTTCCACAACACTTAGCACAGATAACAGCAACAAACTCCTTAGCAGTATAGCCAAGGCTATAAATGATGGCGATTATACCACCCAGGATATTGGCACATATGTTGTAGCCTTCCAGGAAATCAAGGGAACTGACTGGGTTCTCGTTTCATACATTGCAGAAGACGTTATCATGGCAAGCGTGCAGGAGCTTGGTAATTACCTCGTTATCACCGGCGTTGTAGCCGTTATTGTTATCATTCTCCTTATCATCTTTGTTGTAAGCAGAGTTATCGCTCCTCTTGCCGGAATTACAAAGAGCATCCACGCAATGAGCGAAGGCGACTTCACTATAAACGTTCAGCAGGAAAGCAATGATGAAATTGGTGTAATGAGCGGTAAGATTGCTGAATTCGTCGAGAGCATGAGGCATATGCTCTCCAGCATCAGCGAAGAATCCGAAAAGCTCAAACAGGAGTCCGAAACCTCCGATTCAGTATCAAAGGACATGTTCAACGCATCACAGTCTCAGGCTGAAGCAATGCAGCAGCTGAATGACACCGTTGACCAGCTGGCCGTTGCAGTAGGCGACATCGCCAATAATGCAACAACACTTGCAACCGTTGTTGCCGACACACGTGATAATTCACAAAAAGCTGATGAGGCCATGAAGGAAACCGTTAAGATTTCCCAAAAGGGCCGCGAAGATATGGAAAAGCTCTCCCACGCAATGGATGGAATCCAGACCGCAAACAGCAAGCTTGTTGATGCTATCAACGAAGTAGGAACAGCTTCAGAAGAAATCACAAATATCGTAAGCATGATCGCTGAAATCGCTGAAGAGACCAACCTCCTCTCTCTCAACGCTTCCATTGAAGCTGCCCGGGCAGGAGAAGCAGGTAAGGGCTTTGCGGTAGTTGCGACTCAGATAGGAAAACTGGCCCAGACCAGTTCCGAGAGTGCCACCAATATTTCCAACCTCATCGAAGAGGTTCACAGACTTATTGATGAAGCAGTCGGACAGGCCAATGCCAGTGCTGAAAGCATCGAGAAAAACAGTGAACTTATACATGTTGCGGTTGATACCTTTGATCAGATTTATGAAAATATCCAGGCTTCCAACGCCTGCATAGAGGATATGATCAGAGACGTTGAAAAGGTAGATGACGTAGCAACCAACGTAGCTGCCATTTCCGAGGAACAGGCAGCCAGCGCTGATGAGATACTGGCAACCTCACAGAACATGGTTGAACAGGCTAAGACCATTTCCAGGAACAGTGAAGATGTGGCTAACAACTCCCACGAGCTTGCAAACACGTCTGACACTCTTACTTCCCATGTTCAACAGTTTAAGATTTAAGAGGAGGTCTTATCGTGAAGAAGAATATTTTTACTAAAATAATTAGTCTTGCAGCGGTGGTTATACTGACTGCATTTACCATCGCAGGATGCGGCGGTGCTTCTTCAGGCGGTAGCGGTTCTACCACAAACGGTTCCGGCGTCAAGGTATTTTTCTCAACCATTACCCTTGATGACTTCAAGGAACTCGTTATGAACTCCGTTGTTGAAGCGGGCAAAAAAACCGGTGTCACCGTAGACCTCGGAACTCCCTGCGCTACAGTTGATGAACAGGTTGAGCAGATTAGCGCAGCTGCTGCCAAGGGATACAATGCCATTATCTGCAATCCCGTAGATACCGATACAGCGCTGCAGCTTGAAATTGCAGCAGGTGATATTCCCATAATTTTCACCAACTCACAGCCCGGCGAGGATCATCTTTCCCCGGATAAGTACATCTATGTTGGAAGTTATGAAATTGATGCCGGTATGATGCAGGCAGAGTACGTATGGAACAAGCTTGGAAAACCGGGTTCAATAAACGTTGTCATCTTCCAGGGACAGCCCGGACATCCTGCAGCTATCAACAGAACCAAGGCTGTTAAGAAATACTTTAAGGATAACGGCATCAACGCCAACTATGTATTTAATGACACTGCCTACTGGGATACGGAAAAAGCTGCTGAAGGCTTCAAGACTTTTATAAAAACCGGTCAGCCCTATGACTGTGTAATCTGCAACAACGACTCCATGGCTCTCGGTGTTGTTCAGGCAATGCAGGAGCTCGGAATCGATACCTCACAGGTTCCTGTTGTAGGTATCGATGCCACTGTAGACGGATGCCAGTCCATCCTCGATGGCGGAATGCAGTTTACGGTTTATCAGTCAGCATCCGGTCAGGGCGCAGCCTGCATTGAAGCAGCAATCGCCCTCGCAAAGCAGGGTACCATCAAGAATGTAGAGTATGTCACAGATGACCACATGTATGTGTGGGTACCTTTCTCACCCGTAGATAAATCCAATGCGGCTTCAATTAATTAAAGAACGCAAGCCATTTTTTCTCCTTGGGCTGTCACTCATGTGGCAGCCCTATTTTATTATCAAAAAAATATTTATATTTTATGCAACATTTTCAGGCTCCTGACTGTATAATAGGTGAAGTCGGTTATAAAGTGACTGATGTAACAAAGAGCAATACAGGGGAAAGTATTGAATATCAGTTACACCTTAATGCAATTTAGGAGGGTTTATGAAAAAACAAGCAACATCAGTTTTAGCATTCCTACTGGGTATAAGCCTGGTAACCGGATGCGGAAATCAAAATGGGGGAGACACACTGACACGGACAAACGGTGACGTTAAATCAGCGCAGCCCAATACCGTCGTTTCTAATTTGATAGAGTCGACCAATCCGAGCGAAAACGCTGAAAGCACCGAAAGCGATGGAAATAACGGAAATGCCGGAAATGCCAGCGGTAACGGAATCGCCAGTGACAGTGCCGACGGAAGCGGTACAATAAATGTACTTGCAAACATCAAAAACAAGTATGCATCTGCTGCAGTAGACAGTCCAAATGAATTTAATGAGCCTATCTATAATCTGGCAAATGATTATGTATTCACTTTTGATTGTAATGCAGATGCCTTCAGTTCAGTACACGATAATGTTTTTGGTGTATATACTACAATCGATTTTGAGAATCCTGACAAGTATATTCGCAACTGCGCTTCATGCTATCTTGAAAACGGGAAATTCATAGTAGAACCTGCTACTGTAGATAATTTCTATGATATACCGGAAAGCACTCTTACTGCTGATACAGATACCTACGGTGCATGGAAAACAGAGAGTGACGGAACATGGGGTGGTCTGAATAAGTTGTATTTAGTACAGAAATACGATCTTCAGACAGGTGAAAAACTAGCAAAGCCAATCATAACTCCTTTCAGTATTCATCATGACATAGAGTCAACAACCGTAAAGCAGAAAATCGATTCCAACAATAATTATTATCTTGAGTGGACTCCTGTAAACGGAGCGTCTGCTTATCTGGTTTATCAGATTAACGACGACGCTTTTCATCTGGTAAGTAAAACAACAGATACAAAAACCTCTGCTGATAATTTTATGGGACAGCTTCATTCAAATATGTGGAGTGAGATCGTAAACAAAGAGCTGCAGGAAAACGGTTATGATACTACTACTTCCGAGAAGATAACAATGAATGCCGATCTGCATAATCACAAGAATTCTAAGTTTGCAGTAGTGGCAGTAAAGAACGGACAGACATCAGGTATCAGTAATATCGTTGATTCAAATGAGCTTGCTGATTTATTACCTTATCAGGTAGCTGATAATAATATGGAGATTACAATTAATACTGTAACCGATATACCTACTTACGTTAATATGACTACAGTAAATGACAAAACTATGCAGATGGTAATCAACTATCACGGTTGCACTGCAAAATTCGAGGATGAAAGTTCAACAACTTTCTACTTATATCCTACAGTTTATCGCACGGATTTATCTCCATTCAGAATTACTGTACATGGCATGTCTTATGACGATTTCAAGGCAACCTGCGATCAGGTTGGTGAAAGACAGGATCAAATCACAGCAAAAATGCCCGGCGAGAACGTAGAAACAAATGTAAATGTTCCTAACGTACCCGGTCAGGAAGAAGAAACCGGTACCACACAGAAGATAGAAGAAAACACAGGTGTAGATCCCACTACTCCTAGCGAGCCTACTACTCCCGAGGAGCCTACAAATCAGGTAGAGCCTACTGATCCTGAAGAACCTCAGGAACCCGGCGAGTTTGTTTCTCCGGAAGAACCCACAAATCAGGTTGAACCCACTACTCCCGAGGAGCCTACTGATCAGGTTGAACCTTCTACTCCCGAGGAGCCTACTGATCAGGTTGAGCCTACCACTCCCGAGGAGCCTACTAATCAGGTTGAACCTTCTACTCCCGAAGAACCTGCTACTCCCAGCCAGGTAACTACAAACTCTACAAATGAGCTTATGAACGAAGTTGCCAATGCTGTAAATACCAATTTGACCATGTTGCAGGATCAGAGTGGCGTTTCAATAGATCAGGTATTATTTGCACAGTCACCTCTTGAAGAGTGGATAGCATATTGCCTCATTGCCAGAAGTGAATATATTCCGGTTCCTTACAGTGAGTTCCCTGAAGGAGCAGATGTAGAAGGTACAGCATCCAAAATTTTGTCTATGTACAGACAGAACCCTACAAGTGGTGTTATTTCAGACATTAAGTATTCTTATGATTATGAGACATTCCTTATCGAATATGCTGACGACACAAATGACAGACTTAATAAGTCTGTAGAGGAATTAAAGAAGGCTATGGAAGTAGCTAATACAGTAGCATATGGATTAGGTGAATATGACTGCATCGTTGCATTAAATGATTATTTCTGTGCAAATGCATCATATGACGAAAGCTCAATGTCTACTGAAGTTGATATGAACTCACTCACTCAGTCATTTATCGATGCTCATACACCTTATGGTATTTTGTGCAACAACTATGGCGTATGTGAAAGCTATTCAGAAGCCATGGCACTTGCAGGCAGATGCGCAGGTTTAAATGTAATTATCGAAACCGGTGATCTGTATGGTGCAGGCGGACATGAATGGAACAGAGTATCTATTGACGGAAACTGGTGCATTCTTGATATAACCAATAATGACAGTGAGCTTGTTCCTAACGGTCTTTGCAATATAACAGACAGCATGGCAACAGAGCTGCTTATACCGGATAAACAGGCATTTTTATTTGATGCTTCTGCGTTTACAGATTCTTATGAATACTATCACGTAAAAGGTGATTATGTTGAATCCGTAACTGACCTTGCCAACAAGTTGAAGGAGCAGTTAAACAGCGATAATGTTGCTCACGTCCGCTGCGGTCAGGGTATCTCAGAGGAAGATGTAACATCAGTATGTCAGCAGTTATACAATGAAGGCTACAATATAAACGAAGGCTATTTCGTATATAACATAGCAGTATTGTCCAAATAACAAAATGAAATATTGACAGCGTGCGCCGCAAGGCGCACCACTGCAAAAGGAGCGCGGAACAATTACATTCCGCGCTCCTTGTTTTTATCCTGTAAGGATCATATTTAGATCGTCAGCTTTCCCTTTTTAAAGTGCTTCCTGCACAGTGCGATATAGCTTTCATTTCCTCCCATGAATACCTGCTCGCCATCGCGTACGATTTTTCCATCACAGATTCTGGCATTGCAGGTTGCTTTTCTTCCGCACCAGCACACGGTCTTGACCTCTTCTATCTTGTCAGCGATTTCCATAAGACGTGCTGATCCGGGGAAAAATTTTTCCTGAAAATCGGTCCTTAGTCCGTAGCATATTACAGGGACTTTATCAAAATCCACGATATCGGATAAAAGATCCACCTGCTCTGCTGTGAGGAACTGTGCCTCGTCCACTATTATTGCATCATATTGTTCTATCATCTTATGCTTTCTGCGGTACTCGTCAAAAAAATCTTCAACAAGCATGCATTCGGCCTGAAGTCCTATTCTGGATCTTATGATCGTCGCTCCGTCCCTGTTCTCAAGGCGGGGCTTAAGAATAATCGAATTTTTACCCCTCTCATGATAGTTGTAATTTACCATAAGTGCGTTAGCTGTTTTTGATGAACCCATTGCACCATATCTGAAATAAAGCTGTGCCATTTCCTTCTCCTCATAACCTGTAATCTGTAGCTGATTCACTCGCGGTGACCAGCCCCTTAATATTAGCACATTTTTAACTTATTTTTTATAAAAAAAACAGACACTGTACATAACCGGTACATATGCATCCTTATAATTATTATTAGGAGATTCTCATTTTCAAGGAGGTACTGCTTATGAAAATTATGAAATCATTGATTGCCGCATTTATGATTTTTATGTTGGCGGGGAATACAGCACTTGCTGCAACTGAAACAGAAAGTGAAGTAGAAAATGCAGGGGGTGAAGTTGCCCAGGAAGCTATTGTAGTTGCTAACACCTACGAGTTTGTTTCCGCTTATGGTTACAGATATTTCATTGCTTTGTGCAAGAACAACTCGGAAGCAGAACTTGATGTTTCATGGGATACTGTAAGCTATGATTCTTCAGGTGGTATTCTTGAAACGGGATCTTCCTACAGTGCATATGTATCCCCGGGTCAGAGCTTTGTCTTATATGCTCTCTTCCTTAACTCCGATGATGCTGATGATTACAGCTACAAAATCCACTATGAGGATTCCAATTACATTCATCCGGCATATGACGATGTTGAAATGAAAGCTTCCATCTCCAAGAACGGAAGCCTTATCCTTCAGGCAACAAATACCAGTGATGCTGAGATCAGCTCCATCCAGGCTGCTACTCTGTTCTTTGATAAAAATGATGAGCTTGTCGGCTTCGAGGATTCCTACATTGTAAACAGCAACTACAATGTTGAGGCAGGGGAAACCATTGTTGAGGATATCAATGTTCCCGAAGGTGCCGACAGATTCGAAACCTACATAACCGCATATCGCTGGTAAAGCTTTAATCTACCCCACTACATTCGTTTTGAATTTCTGTAAGTATTTTACGACATCGAAGTTATAAGCTTTTTCAAGGAGAGCTCTGGTAAGGACGTCTTCCTTTTTCCCGAAGGAAATGAGGCGTCCTTTTGATATGAGGGCCATCTCATCCGCTATGTAGGACGCGATATTTATGTCATGAAAGACACCAATCATGGTGGGTTGATACTCCCTTTTCCCACTCATCTTCACAGGTCTTTTTCGCCATTTTAAGAGGTAATCAACAAGCTCTGACTGCACCTTCATATCAAGGTGGTTCATGGGCTCATCGAGAATCAGTACCGGGCTCTCCTGGGCTATGCACCTGGCAAGCATGACCCTTTGGAGCTGTCCGCCCGACAGGGTTGTTATCTGCTTGTCTGCTATATCCTTAAGTCCCAGCGTTTCAAGAGTCTCTTCCACTATCTCCCTGTCTCTCGCGGAGGTTCCTGAGAAGAACGAGCTTCCGTGAATATAGCGCCCCTGCATTACCGTCTCGTAGACACTATATGAAAAGTACACCGACGTCGTCTGCGATAAAAAGGAAATATATGACGCCATCTCCTTGCGTTTAAAAGCTTTTAGATTTTTCCCATCAAGAAGAATCTCTCCATGTGCAGGAATCATGCCCGAAATCACACGAAGAAGCGTTGTCTTTCCGCACCCGTTTGGTCCAAGAAGACACACACTGTGACCCTCCTGAATATCCAGAGAAATATCCTTTACTATCAATTGTTCCTCTGCAGTTTTTCCATTTTTATGTTTCCCATATCCTGCGGATACATTCTTTAATTCGATTATATTTTTTCCCATTCAGATCCTCCCCTTAAAATATACCCAGAGGAAAAACGGAGCTCCCACAAAGGCCGTAATTGCGCCTATCGGTATCTCCTGAGGTGCCATAAGAGTTCGTGCAAGAAGATCCGATAATGACATAAACGCTCCGCCAAGGACGAGGCTCATCGGTATTACAACTTTATGGGAAGAGCCATACATTTTCCTTACAACATGCGGTATCGTCAGATCAACAAAGCCTATAACACCTGTAAAACACACTGAAACTCCGGTAAGAAATGACGCCAATATGAGAAGTATGATTTTGGATTTTTTATTATCAACACCGACAGCTGCTGCCTGCTCATCTCCAAAAGAAATGATATCAAGCTCTCTGTGAAAAAGCATTATAAGTGTCATTCCAATAACAAGGCACACAAAGATCACCGCCACGTGCTCAAAACGTCTTCCCGAAAAACTTCCCATCTGCCACAGAACAAGCCTCTGCATGTGACTTTTATTAAGTGCGCTGAGCATAGTCATTATGGCATTTACAAATAATGAAAAGATCATTCCGAACAGGATGATCGTGTGATTTTTAAAGCCTGAATCAAGCCTTGTGGCAATAAGTATGACAATGAGAACTGTCAGTAATCCGCATCCAAATCCCACCGCCGGTAGAAGAAAATAACCAAGTGCAGAACCTCCCACGCCGGTTATTATTATGATTGCTACTCCAAGACACGCTCCGGAAGATACGCCCAAAGTGTAGGAGGATGCCAACGGGTTCTGCAGTATTGACTGAATAACCGCTCCGCTTGCAGCAAGGGCTCCTCCTATCAGAAAAGCACAAAGCGCCCTTGGTATTCTTATATCCCACAATATTGAGATAAGGGAGGGATCAATGCGATCCTTTACAGCGCTTCCTGACAGTTTTGAGAACAGTATTGATAATGTATCGGAAAGAGGAATATTCACACTTCCGAGACAAATACCCATGATAAGGGTTAACACGCCTGCAAGAAGCGCAGAGATGATTTTTAATGATACTTTTTCAGAATTATGAGTCATAGTTTTCCCACCCAAAATGATATACAGGAAAGCAATATATTCCTTGTGATAAAAAAGAGCTCTGCTACTCTTTTATAATAGCAGAACTCTTGTAATTATGCTGCATCATCAAGTGCAACATTTTCATATTTATCCGGATAAATTGATGTTGCCATCTCAATCATGGCATCGATTACGTGATGGTTAGGCTGATTAACCGCATCACTGTTAATCTGATATACTTCCGAATTCTTAACCGCATTAACATTTTCCCAACCTGACATACCGAGGATTGTGTTTATAACATCAGGTGTATACATATCTGCTGTAAGAATAACATCCGGATTAGATGCAACCGCTGCTTCTTCTGAAAGTGCCGGCCACTGATCAGTCTCTGTGGCTGCTACATTCTTTGCACCTATTATCTCAAGCATTTCATTAATGTAAGTTCCATTTCCTGCAGTATAGATATACGGGTTATCAGCAGAAGGTGTGTAAAGCTCAAAGAGGACGGTCTTCTTTTCCTCCTCAGGGATGGTGCTTCCTATCGCTGCAAATTCGTCAATCTTCGCCTGCATGTCGTCCACTATCCTCTTTGCTGCGTCGGCTTCTCCAACACACTGTCCGATAAAGGTTATATCTTCTTCAATATCTTTTAATGAAGCACTGCTTGGAATATCTGCAACGCACGCACCTGTCTCACGAACTGATTCAAATACATCAGCGCCCTGGCTTTCACTCATTCCTGATGTAAAAATGATGTCCGCCTTAAGTGCAATGATCTGCTCCTGATCAGGTGCCATCATATCGAACTGAGGAATATCTGCCTTAAGCTCTGAGCCATAGCCTGCATAAGAGTAGGTATCACATGCAACGATTTTATCTGCAAGGCCGAGATCTATAAGAATGCGTGTTGTTGAGGGCGCCATGGAAATGATGCTCTCTACGTTCTCCGGAACTGTGATTGTGTTACCGCTTCTGTCGGTGGATACAGCGCTTGTGTCTGAAGTATCGCCTGTCTTTGTGTCATCAGATTGTGCTTCTGGATTTTCAGCACTCTCTTCTGTTTCTGAATCAGCAGCGTCGCCTGCTTCTGTATCTGCAGTTGCTTCTTCTGAAACTGCTTCAGTACTCTCAGCTGTGTCTGCAGTCTTACCTGCTCCACACCCCATTGCTGTGAGTGCAAGCATGCATCCCATCATAATTGCTACAAGTCTTTTTTTCATAATGTCTCCTTTTTCCCGAAAATATTAGCTCTCGTTTTTGTGTAAATATTTTTTACCCGCACGAAACCATACCATAGATTGCAATAACGGTCAAATTTTTCCGATAAAAAGTTTACATAATTAAAGAATTATTTAAGCATGCCCTGCATGAAATCCTTCACAACTTCGATAACCTTCGGAAGATCATTGTCATAGCAATGTGTATCTCCGGGAATGAGTTCAAGTCTGCAGTTTTTGTACTGCTTTGCTATATCAATTGAATACTCTACCGGAACTGCCTCGTCCTCATCTCCGTGCACAATGAGAACAGGCTTATCAAACTTCTTCACTGCATCCTCTACGTGAAGTGTCTGTGCTGCTCTGATATAATTGCCATTCAGTTCTCTTCCGTCCCATGAAACAAGCTTATCCGGAATGTTTTCAGGATCAAAGGGCTGTCCTAAGAGATCACCCTTTCTTGCTCCGTCCAGGATGACAAGTGCAGGTGAAAGAGGAAGAAGCGCCTTAATCTTTTCCTTCTCCATTCCGGCAAGCATCATCGCTGTCAGGCCGCCCTGTGAATGTCCGCAGAGATAAATATCTGTTACGAAGTCCAGTGTTTTTACATAATCAATTACTGCCATTCCGTTGGAAAGCCACTTGTAAAGTGTGTGGTTTTTGAATTCACCCTCGCTGCTCCCGTGTCCGTACATATCAACTCTGAGTGTTGCAAGTCCAAGCTCATTCATCGCTTCCTGAACTGCTGTAATGTGTCTCTCCTCCATGTGTCCCGTAAAGCCATGGATTATTATGCAGATAGGACATTTGGAAGGATTGTCCTTTGGCATGTCGAGTTTTATATTAAGTTTTATTCCATCATCTGTAATGTGCATTTTAGGTATTCTCCTTATAGACTTGATGTGTCATGTTTTTTGGATTATTTAGTTTTTATATGAATTTACATAGCTTTTAGTGCTTCGTTTAGCCTTTTCTGAAGTTATTCAGACTTTTCGAATTTATATATTTTTTCTACTCAGCTATTTTCTACTCAGCTATTTTTCTACTCAGCTATTTTTCTACTCTTCAGAAATTATTTTATCTTTTTCATAGCATCGGAAAATATATCTTCATGATCAAATGCAAGATCAGAAAGTGTCAGCTTGAGCTCACCATTAGCAAGTATATAATTTCCGTTTTCATTTTTTATAGAAAACCACTTTGCGTCCTCAGCGTCATCGCCTGCTATGGGTTTAACCTCATTTTCATTGACGCAGGCAAGAAATGCCACAGAAACCGTCCAGTCCCTGGGGTCTCTTCCTGGCTTGCTGTATACACCAACAAGTGTCAGCTCCTTCGAATCCATCTTTATGCCTGTCTCTTCCTCCAGCTCTCTTGAAGCAGTTTCTTCAATTCTCTCTCCCGCCTCTGAAAAGCCACCCGGAAGTGCCCATTTTCCAATACAGGGATGGTTTCCCCTCCTTATAAGAAGCACCTTATCTTCGCCATTTCCTCTTGCTATTATGCAGATGTCAGAGGTAAGTGAAGGCTTCTTCCACTTATCCGGATTGTAATCCTTTAAATATTCAGCCTCTGTTAGGCCGTTTTTATCCCTAAGTTCTTGTGCCTGTCCCATGTACTCCTCCTTGTGTTTTTTACCATTAGTATCATCTTACATAATAGGGAATGTTTCCACAATCGAATAATTGCGGTTCTCTTGGGTGATTCTTGTCTATTTGGCACAGAACATTTTATAGTGTCAAAAGTATATATATTCACCCGTAAGTACTAGTTTCCGCAGTCTGGATGAAAGATTGGTTTTTTCAGTCAGAATTAGACATATTGTAGATATTGGTGTAACCGGATTTTGCCCTCTCAGTCAAAGGGTACGAATTTTAAGATATTGACTTAACAGTTTTTTTGACCGTTCAGTCAACAATAAGAATTGTTCGCGAATTGACTGAATTCATATATATACTCTTTTCCCGCAAAGGAAATGACATTCAGTCTAAATCTATATTTTTACCTCTGTTGGTCTAACATGCTTCAGATTCACTTTTATCAATTCAATCAAATTAACCATTTTTCACTTGCTTGACTGACACCCCCATTTTTTCATTAAGTCTATCCAACAAAATTATAACTAACTGACGTAACGCCCCAAAACAAGTTAAGTCAATTATATTCTCTCATAGATGACTGACGTATAACCTCAGGGAAAATTCATCCATCCTTCCCCAAAGGATAACTACCTTAGCCCCAAAGGATAACTACTCTAGCCCCCAAAACGATAACTACCTTAGCCCCAAAGGATAACTACTCTAGCCCCCCCAAAACGATAACTACCACCGTCCCCAAAGGATAACTCCCTCACTGCCTCCAATGAAGTAGATTCCGTCAATCTCATTTCTCCTAAGATGACTGACGTATAACCTCAAGCAAAATACCCAAGCAAATCAATTTCTCTCATCTACCCCCGTTGCTTTCTCTCCTTCTTATCCTTATACATCTCTTCGTCCGCATCACTAAGGAGCTTGTCGATATCGAGACCTTCATTGATAATCGCATGAGCACTTCCGACACTGGCAGTAATCTTATACATCTTTGAGACAACATCTTCTCTTGACAAAAGAACATTATCAAGCCTGCTGCGCACGGTATCTGCCGATAGTTCGATGGGGACATCAGTCAGGAGGGCGCAGGCAAATTCGTCTCCGCCGTATCTGGCACATACACCATTCCTGGATGAAAAATGGTGGATTGCTTCAGCCATACACTGTATTGCAAAATCGCCCTGTGCATGCCCGAAAAAGTCATTGATGTGTTTCAGGTTGTCCATATCAATTGAAAATGCTGTGAGATACTTTCCCTTATTTGAAGCTGCTTCAATAATGTTCTTCAGGTCATTATAGAAGCCTCTTCTGTTGGGAATCCCCGTAAGGTAATCAAGTACCGAGATACGCTCCATCTCACGGTGCATATCTGCAAGATCTCTGTTTGTCAGCACTGCATTTATTGCAGTCGACAGAAACATACTGAATTCCTCGCATCTTCTGATATCCCTGTTAGAAGTATTATGCGTTCCCTCAACAACATATCCGAAGGTCCTGTTACCTGTGTAAAGAAGTCTTACAAGAAAAATACTTATGTCGTTGTTTTCTACAAGCTTTTCAAAGCCTGGAATAAAGTCCTTCTCCTCATAAGAGAGGCCAATACCTGTGCGCTTACCATCCTCACAGCGGAAAAGAGTTGTGAACTCCGCAGGTGGCATATCTCCCATCTCAGGACGGAGTATGTCTGAGAAAATTCCTACAAATTGAAAATCAGACTCCTGAAGCCAGAGTGTATCAACTACGGTATTAGCAAGATCCACCACGGAATCAAGCATCTCTGCCTTGGAGACAAGCATATTTATGCTTCTTACAGCCCAGTTAACATCCGCATAGCTTGATGAAAGAACTGTTATTTCTTCCGGGGACAGAACGTCTTCGGATTTAAAACAGCCGCAGGAGCTTCTTCTCTTCAGCACAAAATCAACATCATAGCTTGCCTCAGCATCAGGGTTATTCTCATACTCTTTGATAAGCCTGATAACCTGTGCAGCTTCATCAGCATAGTTTGGCTCAACAGTAGATATGGAAGGCACATTGAACAGGGCACTCTTTATGCCATCAAAGCCGGTCACTATGATATCTTCCGGCACCTTATATCCAAGATGAATAAGCTCATCGCAGACAGCAATAGCCATTGCATCATTCGCACAGACTATAGCTTCCGGAATTACGTCGTCCTCAATAAATTTCCTCAGCGCAGCTCTGGCAGGCCTATCCCAGAAATCGCCGTAGCCTATACGGCATTCCTCAATCGGGATTCCTTTTTCAGTGAGCACATCCTTATATGCATCTATACGTTCATCGGAAAATTTGTCACCCACAGGTCCTGCAATCATGTTAATTTTCCGGCAGCCATGAACATCTATCACATGCCTTACAGTCTCTGCAAAGCCATCCCTATACCGCATGGATATGCTGATGCTTTGCGGGATTTTGCGCTCCATTACAATTAGAGGCACATGCTTTTTCTTTGCAAGATCCTTGATAGCCTCAATAAGGTACTGGTTCTTTATAAATTCAAGCTGCATAATAATAGCATCAAGCTGCAGCCCACCTGCAATCTCTATGAGCTTTAAGTCACAGTTATTCCTGTCCTGCTTTAAATTTGTGGTCTCGGAAAAACCAAAAGCAAGCATAAGATACCCCTGCTTCAGGCATTCCTTTTCCACCTCATGTATGAAATTGCTGTTCTTTTCCTCATCGAGCATTCCGCCCATGAAAGCTATGAGCTTCTTAGAATTTCCCATATATCTGCTCTCACAATTGTCTATTCTTACATTTAATTGCACCCTATTAATTGTACCTTTTTTAACCGTTTCTTAAATTATGAGAGTTTAAATATTTTCTAAAAAAGTAATAAAAATAAAACTTATTCGAAAATATAGAATATTTGTTGGACATCTGTTGGACAGCCCCTAATATAATGATAAACAGATAAGGGTGATACAATATTTATTTAGCGAAATCTTATGAGGGGGAGATAGACTAAGTAAAGATGGAAGGCTCTTTGCAAAGGTAGCGTGTGCTTTACCATAGCAAACTGCCCGGCTACTTATCTAATGTACTTGAAGCGGGCGACACACCTCTACAAGTACGAAAAATTTATCCATCGCAAGAGTGACGCGAGTTTCACTCAAGCAGGAGCACAAAAAAGAGAGCAACCCACTGCTCTCTTTTTTGTATGCGAAGCCTGACTAAAAACAAGAAGACTTAACAATCTTATTCCTGCAAACTCTTATCAGTCTTACACCACCTAAAAATACCGGAACTATGCTCACGCCTACAACAAGCCCCCAAACCAGGTTCTGTAACGAATAGCCTCCCATAAGGTAACAAAAAATAGCAGGAAGTATCCCCATGCCATAAAGATAACTCCGATAGTTTGGGGTATTCCCTCGGAAACAAATATGGATTAAGAATTTTCTACCCTCTGAATCAGCTGCCCAACTGTAGTTGTATTTGGATTCAGAATAATAATCTCCTCACAAATCTTATCGATAAGCTTACCAAAGCGCTCCATACTCTTTTTGTCATATCGACTTGCATTGTAATCTAAAAGCACCCCAAAGCTATCTGTTCCATCAAGGATCTCAACATCAAAGGCATTGTTGTTGCATGCAAAATCAGGGATGGGAAGATACTCCATATCGCTGACAACACCCTCTCCATCATGGTACTCATAAATCTCACCCTGGTACAGAAGACAAACCAGATCCGCTCCTTCATAAGAGCCTTTTTCACACCAGTAGGAGAGGCTTCCATGAGTGATGCCACCTCGAATCTGACTGATGACTTCATCATAGAGCTCCGTTAGAAGCAGTCCCCGTTTAAGTTTCAAGGCTATCGGAATATCCCTGAAAAACACTCCCACAGAGTTCATCCTTCTGCCATCAGACCTTCCGTGCCAAGTCCAGCTAAGCATGACGTTTTCGCAGTCATTATAGGTTGCAATTGCCAGAGCAGTGGCCACAGCATAAAGTCCTCCCTTCCCAAAACCATAGACTTTTTCAAGGCCTTCTGCTTTTCCTTTATCAAATGAAAAAGGTAAAAATATCTTTTCATCTGCATTTTCATTGCTGTCTCTGTCAGGCTTTGGACAAATACTCCACCCATGATGATTGTACAGATTATCAAAATAATCCATATCCCTTTTAAATCCAAAAGACAAACGGTAATCAGCCTCTTCTTCCAGAATCTGATAACAAAAATCCTTAGGAATATCTTCTCCCGTAAAAGCCAATTTAACATCTGCTACGAACTTTTCCAGAGAAAATCCGTCACAGATGATGTGATAAGCATCCATGAGTACGCAGGATTTACTTTCGCCCCTGATCACGCGGCATCTGAAAAGAGGACCTCCGTTCAATTCGAAGGGTCTTACAAAGGAAGCAGCCACTTTTTCAAGCTCTTCGTCAGACATGTTTTCCACCGGATACGAAGGGATGGTATTTGGATCATAACATTGAAAATACTCACCATCTTTTTCCTCTATAATACTTAGAAGCGCAGGATGTGCTCTGACAGACGTACTTATAGCTTCAGATAGCCTTTCTAAATCCGCATCCGGCATAATATTAAAGCGAAAAGGTATATTAAACATGCAGGTATTTGGAATACTAAGATCTTTTTTCAGAAGGTATCGTTGCATAGCATTAAGAAGCGCCCTGGTAGGCTGACCTTGAATATCCTTTGAAGTATTAGTAAAGGAGCTTAGCAGCAAGGCAATCTTCCTGGCAGTTCGTCCCTCATAAACCATCTGAACAGATAGTCCCGGAATATCACAATTTGCCAGAGCCTCCATTGCCAGAATGGAATCTCCGCCCATCATAAAGAAATCATCATCGATACCGATGTTGTCAGCAGACTTCAGCACTGTCTTTAGTACAAGGCAGATTTTTTCCTGCAGATCATTTTCAGGTGCTGCATAGGGCATTGTCCTAAATATGCCTTGGGGCCTTGGGAGATTTCCTTTATCAAGCTTTCCGTTATCATTTAGAGGAATCTCTGTAAGCTTTATATAACAGCTGGGAATCATGTATTCCGGAACCAGACCACGAAGCGTATCTGCAGCAGCAATACTGTCAATTTCGCTGCTACCTGTATAGTAGGCGCACAGCGCTTTGATTCCGTTATTCTGATAGCTTTTTACGCAGCAAAATTCCACCCCGGAAAGCTTCTTTACTGCGGTCTCCACTTCTCTTGTATCCACGCGGTTTCCGTTAATCTTTACCATATCGTCCAGCCTGTCAAGGACGGTATAGAATCCATCTTCATCCCTAAGGACATAATCCGAGGTTCTGAAATACTCTTTTCCTTCTATAGTGACAAAACAGCTCCTGTCTGTGTCCCCCACATATCCTCTGAAATAGGGCAGATGAATGCAGAAGGTTCCTTCATCAGAAGGCTGTCCTTTCTCGTCAAGCAAAATGATATCTGACTTGCATACCGGGAAACCAATTGGTGTATTGTCATAGGCTCTATCCAGTTTAAACAGGCAGGTGGGAAATCCAAACTCACTTGGTCCATATACGTTGTATATATCAAAACGGTCCGTATAAACGTCCGAAACAATCTCTCCTCCGGTACCGACTGCGCGAAGCTGTATTCGGGAATCCTTTAAAAGGAGTTTTATAAAGGTCGGAGTCATAAAGGAATGATGGATTCCATTTTCTATAAAATATGTGGTCAAGGCGTCAATATTCCTAACCATTTCCATGGAAATCTCATGAATCGTTCCTCTTACATCAAGGACTCCTATAGTAGTGTATACTCCGGAGACAAAGGTCTGTGGGGCAACCTCTGCAAACTGCATAGGCTCGGGAGAACAATAATCTCCCGAAAATCCATAGGTTCCCATGGAAATATTTTCATAGACACCATACTCCTGTGCTACTCCTTTGGGAGTACCGGTACTTCCCGAAGTATAGATTATATAGGCAAGGTCGTGAGAATCAGAATCAGCAATATCCTCACAGGGCGAAAGAGCCACTACCTCTGACCATATTTTTTCATCAAATACCACTTTACATTTACTATCCTGTATCACGAAGTCAATGCGCTCTTTCCCCATGAGGTCCTCAAGTCCGACCCACGCGCCGCCTGACATCATAATCCCGATTCTGGTCGCGATGTATTCCATGCTTTTGGGAAAATAGATTGCACTTATGTCCTCTCGTCCCAAACCATGGTTTCTTAGCCATGCATTTACCCGAAGTGTTGCCGCAAGGAGCTCACTATATGTCGTGATACGAGTCCCGTCGTGATCTATCACAGCCGGGCGATCAGGATATTCATTTGCAGTTTTTATAAAGTTTTTTATAAAATCTATCATCTATAAACTTCCTTTAAACACTTTTTTGTTTTTCAAGTGTCATTTCAAACATATTCCTGTTAAAGCTCAGTGCTGTAAGGTTCACCGCTCCCACATTTCTGTTGGCAATAAATTGTGATAATGCATAACTCCTGAAAGAATCCGGCAACATGTCCTTATCATTTAAATTAAGCACCTTACCATTATCACGTCCTATAAGTCTCACATCTTCATTTTTTATAATCAATTCGCATTCCGCAGAGACTTCAGTATTCGGATTATTATCGTAGATATACATAAAAATCTCTTCAAAAAGCAAAATAAAACGCATTACATCTCTTCTTACAAAACCCTCATCTATAAGAACTTTTTCCAGATTATTCCTGGTTTCTATAATATCTTCAGGATCTACAGAAAGCTCAAAAAGCATTCCTTTTGTTTTACTTATTTTATCTTCAAGAAGTAACGGCCACGCCTTTTTACCATATCTGATAATGACATACAGCTTAGTTAAAAAGTATCCTGCCATAGTTGCCAGAGCATCCCCCCAGAAAACACCATAAATACCAAAGGAACTGCCCAGTATATATATGAGTGGAATTGCAAGCGCCACATCTCTCATTGCACACGCAATTGTCCCCATCGCAATCCTGTCAATAAGAAGGTAGTAGGAGGAAATAAGATACAGGAGGCAGATAAAGGGCATACTGATGGACAGGATTCTCCCACCGTTTATAGCTACAATTTCGTTTGCGTCCCCTCCAAAGCCTAAAATCCGCGGCAGGTAAGGCGCTGCTAACAAGAGACCGATCACAGCCAAAACACCTTCAGCAATCGCAGTCTTACCGGCAAGCTTCCAAATCTTCTTCACGCCGTCATAGCATTCCTCTGACAAATATGTACTTATGAAGGGCGTTATTGTTTTACCTATTCCATCAAAGGAAAGGCCCACTTCCTTTACAAGTGACATAATAGCTATGACTGAAATCATTCCAGTTCCAAATCGGGACAGCAGATATTTATTGATAAAAGCCGAATAAATTGCAAGGAAAAGGTAGGTCCCCGCATCTATTACACTATATCTGGCGGATTCAAAAAGCTTTTTAAAGGAGAAGAACAAATTCGGACTTAGATTATTGGTTTTTCTTCCAAAGTGGAAAAACGTAATAATGAGGAATACTATTCTTCCGGTAAGTGATCCAATGCCAAGACCTGCTATACCAATCCTGTTTGACAGAATTATTGAAACACCTATATTGCTTACAGCTTCCGCAATACCTGCAATAGCTGTTATAGTTTCATCGCCATCTACATAAATCATTTCATATAAGAGAATTGCAGATGGGAGCAGCAGTATTACAAACTGCATCCAGAAAAGATAGCTTGCAGCTTCTGCGTTAACCTCCGGTGAAGCATTATAAAATCCTATATACTTATCTCCCAAAGCATATAGCAAAACAAACATGACCACTCCGCTAAGAATAGTCGAAATAAGACCCAGTCCGAAAAGGTTATCAGCTTCCTTTTTATCAAAATTTCCAATAGCCCTCGAAAATAATATTGGTATTCCTTCGGAAACGATCATTCCCAAAAACGCAGCAAGCGAATAAACCGGTGTAATCAGATTAACACCGGCCACCGCATTTTCTCCTATAAATATTCCTGCTATTATTGCGTCAATAATAACCAGCAACGAAGCAAGGATACTACCTATTGTTCCGCCACCAAGCATGGTGAAAAACTTCTTTTCCATGAAGCTAAGCTTTGTCTTCATTAACTATTTTCCCTTCAGGTCCCCAGAACCTGATGCACAGCGTGGTTATATCATCAAACTCACAGTTATTTATAGCAGTTATATTATATAATAATGCACACTTTAAATGAGTCTATTTATCGAATTTTTATAGAATAATAAACGCATTTTTAGAATTCTCAAGTCACGGGGACGGTTCTTTTGACTTACCAGTCGTCGTCCTCCTCATCGTCCTCATCATCCTCGTCATCCTCGTCATCCTTATCGTCCTCGTGGTCCTGCATGTAGGATGGTTCGTGAGTATACCACTCATAAGCCGTGTCATCCGTTTCCCTCGCCACGTTTATAAACTCATTATTGTAGATACTTGAATTCGTCCACATTGTGCACATTATTGCTACATTCTCTATATCGATAAAAGTACAATCGTGTACTCTGATATTGTTCTGATATACATCCGGAATGACTGTATGACTCCCAAAGCCTCTGTACAGATTTTTGAAAGTACAATATGCCACCTCCACATTGTCACAGGGGCAGTCATCGTAGACAGGATCCTTGGTGTAGGGCATGGTTTCTTCATTGGCAGCATCTATCTGAAAAGCTTCCAGCGGCAGATCTTCATATGCATTGTCATGATAACAATCCATAAATGTGCATCCTGTAACATAAACATCTCTGCAGGCTGCAATTTCTACCATGTGAGAAGCAGCACAGTTTTTTATGGTAAGGTTCTCCAATGTAAGACCCGAAACATGCGCGAATCTGACAGGAACCTTTAGATTATTATTAAAATCGATGGTTCCTCCTATAATTTTTATGTTCTGGTAATCATCATATCCGCCGACTCCGTCCGGCACATAAACACCATCTTTATTACTGGGTCTCTTCTTTGTCTGGAAAATCACGTCATCCTCTTCGCAAATGATGGTCGCCCCATTCATCTCGAGAGTGACATTACTACCAAGTCTGATGGATTTGGTGCCTTCCCTGACATAATATGTTCCCTCAGGTACAATAACCCTGAAATACTGGGATGGATTCTCCAAATATCTGACCCATGCATCATCAAGCACCAGGTAAAGAGTTAAGGCAAAATCCTTTTCAAGGCCCTCACAAGCGCTGAGATCATATACAATCTCACCGGCATCATTATAATAGGCCAGAATCCCACTTCCTTCAGCCTTCGCCTTTAGAGCATAATCGGATAACATTCCCTGAACAATATATGAAATAATGAGTAGTACAACTATAAATCTTTTCATACAAATATTATATGAAAAAGACCTATAGCAAAGTATTACGTAAGAGTAAAACAGAATTAAAAAAGTATAAACAAGTCACGGGGACGTGACTTGGTGACTGACGCAAAAAAACCAGCTCATATGAGCTGGTCTTTTGTTCGTGCGGAAGAAGGGACTTGAACCCTCACGATGTAGCCATCACAAGATCCTTAGTCTTGCTCGTCTGCCAATTCCGACACTTCCGCATTCAGTTGTCTTTCGCTGTTTTGTCAGCGACAACTTCTATATAATAACAAATTCTCAAAATAAGTCAACACCTTTTTTAAACTTTTTTTAAAAATCGTTAAAAAGTTTTTTGCCATACTTTTTAGCGATATAGTTGTGTTTTCTTGCCAAATTCAGCATAAATTATTTGTGAAATAATCCCTAGAGCCTAAGGGAACCAGATGGTCTATAATAGTTTCTAGCTGCAGCAGGGCTATTTGCTGCGCTAGGGAGGAATCATTTAATTATTATGAAAGAGTTAAAACCTATTACCAACAAACTATTATGGATATTCGCACTTGGACAGTTCGGATGGAGTCTTCTCTCCGGAATCGTGTCAAACTGGATGGTCTACTACTACACCGGTGTCCCCAGTGAGCAGAATCCGAACACAGGTGTATTTGCATCGGGAATCACGCAATCACCGATTCTTTTCAAGCTGACACTTTTTGGTCTCGTGCTCGCAGCAGGTCGTATATTCGATGCAATTACTGATCCTCTTATTGCAGGCTGGTCCGACAGAAGTAATTACAAGGGAGGAAGACGAATCCCCTTCATGAGAGTGATGGCGGTTCCCTTTTCACTTTGCACTATCGCACTTTTTGTACTGCCGCAGACGCAGAATACGGGACTGAATGATACCGTTCTTTTCGTTCTTCTGATGGTGTTCTATCTTTTCATGACCATGTTCTGCACGCCGTATAACGCACTTATCGCTGAACTCGGTGATACTCAGCAGCACCGCATAAATGTATCGACCTTCATCTCCTTTACATTTATTCTCGGTCAGAGCATCTCCTTCCTCCTTCCCAATGTGGCAGGAGCCCTTGAGGCTAGTGTTGGCCAGAAAAATTCCATCCGTTTTTCAGTCGCAATAATGTCAGTTATCGCGTGCCTTTCCATGTTGATTCCGGCGTTTTATATAAAGGAACGTGATTATATCGACTCCAAGCCCAGCGATACAAAGCCCTTCAAGTCACTGGCCAAAACCTTTTCAAACGGGCAGTTCAGGCGCTTTGTCTACAGTGATGTGATTTACTTCTTTGCACTTACATTGTTCCAGACAGGACTTGCCTTCTATGAGACACAGCTCATGGAAATCGAGGACACCTGGACCTTTGTGCTTACTGCAACCATGACTGCAATCAGCGTAATGCTCTATCCTTTTGTAAATATTTTTGCAAAGAAAATCGGTAAAAAACCCATTATCATCACAGGCTTTTTTGCATACTGCCTTGTTTTTGGAATTACGGTTTTCTGCGGAAAAGGTCTTATCTGGGGCTTTATAATAGCTGTCACAGCTGCTTTTCCCATGGCAATATTAGGAATACTTCCTCAGGCCTGTGTCGCCGATGTCGCTGAGGTCACAAGACTTGAGACAGGCGAGGACAGAAGCGGAATGTTCTTTGCGGCAAGAACCTTTGCATTTAAGATGGGACAGGCCCTGGCGCTCGTTACATTTACTTCCGTCACTTTATCCCAGACAAAGGGAAGCTACAGAACCACTGCTGCTATTGCGTTTGTTACATGCTTTATCGGTGCGGTGATATTCTTTTCATTTAATGAAAAACAGATATTGCTGAGAATTAAGGAATTGAAGAATCCTAAGAAAGAGAGTATGTATAGGGAGATGAGGAAGCGGGTATAAGAAATCCCCTCATCCGCCCTTCGGGCACCTTCCCCCCTGAGGGGGGAAGGCTTTTTTTATATATTCCCACAGGGTACATTATTTCTATCTATTCCCATGGGATATATTATTTTCATCTATTCCCATGGGATACATTATTTTCATCTATTCCCATGGGATACATTATTAGATCATTTCCCTACATGTCATAGATTTACCCCTACATGTCAGAGGTTTACCCCTCCGTGCCGGAGATAGTAACGCCGCCGCACTGGATGCTTGGCAGAACCATACTTCCATTACACAGTAGTTCTTTTGAAACCGCTTTAACGTTCTTAAACATGTCAAACAGATTGGTGCTTATCATGGTCTCGATAACAGCGCCTTTTATCTCGCCGTCTTCCACGTAGAAGCTGTTCTTGGCAACACCGGATATCTCCCCGTTAGGACCTGGATGACCGCAGGAAACAGCACCTACTATAAGTCCCCTTTTCATGGATTTAATCATATCCTCATATGGTGTATCACCCTCATCCACTACGAAAGTCAATGAAGAATTGGCTGCTCTGTTTACCTTGCACTTGTTTGATGTGTAAAGTGAGGTTGCAAGGCAGTTTAGGACACCCTTTTCAACAAGTGTGTAGTCCTCTGATCTGAAGCCATCCTGAGTGTGTACCTCGTGAGCGATGATGCGCTTATCCCATGGCTTTGAACTGATTGTAAGAAGGGGTGATACAACCTCCTCTCCAACCTTATCCTTCCATACGCTGGTTCCTGCAATGATAGCAGGGTCAACGACAGTATTTCCAAGAAGGAAGCTCAGCATCTGTGCAGAGCACTGGGGTGTGAAAATCACATCTCCCTCAAACTTATCAGTAACTTTCATGGGCTTAAGAGAATTCTCAGTATCAGCAAGATCCTTTTCGATACTTCCAAGGTCAATGAATTTTTCATCAAGATTATCCATAATGACAACAGTGCCGTTTATACCTGTCGTCTCATCCCCGTCAGAGCCCGCAAATTCTGCGTATATTTCATAATATCCGCAGTCGCTCTCATCCCTTGTTCCACCTGTATTCATGAAAACCGAATGACTTTTTACGTACTTTGCAAACATCTCGATGAGCTTAATCTTTTTATGTCTCTCAGCTATGTCCCTGGCAAGCTCCTCGGTTCTCTCCATCAGCTTATCGATGTCGGGTTCCAGAACGCCCATCTTGAATTTCTCAGGATCCATGCCCGGAGCGATGTCAAAACACTCGTCGGCATCACCTGCTTCCGCTGATACGATGGCATCATCAACCGCTTTTTTCACAGCATCCTCAGTGCATTTATTGATGCTTGCACTACCCTCTTTACTGTCCTTTATGACTCTCACGGACACATCCTGATCGAACAGAGTTCTGAAAAGAGTGAACTTTCCATCCTTCATTGTGATCTCATTGGTCTCTGTCTCAGAAATTGTAAAATCACCCTTAAGTCCGTCTTTTGTTTTCAAGTATTCGTATGTCTTATCTGCAATTTCCCCAATGTTCATCCTCATCTACCTCCGATCGTTATCTTACACTTAATAGCAGGGCCGCCCATAGAAACAGGCATAGCCTGCTTCTTGCCGCAGGTTCCCGATGTGTTCCAGGTTACTGTGTCAGATACCATGTCCACGGTATTCAGCATATCAAAAGCGACACCGGAAACAGTCGTATCAAGGATTGCTTTTCCAAGCTTTCCGTTTTTAATCTCGTATCCCATTGTGATTCCGAACATGAACTCGCCTGTAAGGTCAGCCTGTCCGTTTCCGGTCTGAAGTAGATAATAGCCGTCATCAACGGAAGCTATCATATCCTCAAGCTTATCTTTTCCCGGAAGCACGCAGGTGTTTCTCATTCTTATAAGGGGTTCGTCTGAAAAAGCATAGCCTCTCGCATTTCCCCGTGGCTTAACACCGTATAATGCAGCACTCTCGCGGTCATGCATATAGCCCTTAAGAACACCTCCCTCAACAAGAACGGCATCCTCCGCAGGAACACCCTCATCATCGATATAAACCGGCAGCGGAGCCTTATCTCCAAAAGCGGTATGGGCAAAGTCAACTATTCCAACAAGGTCTGATGCTACCTTTTTTCCAAGGTTAGGACCTGCAACCGAACCTCCCTGAACCAGGTCAGCCTCAACGGTGTGTCCCACTGCCTCATGTGCAATCATTCCCGCAACATCCGGATGAAGTATGACGGTCTTTACACCTGCGCTTGCATATACTCCCTCTGCCTTATCATGAAGCTTCTTGTACAATTCATCAATTTTTTCATAAACGCCGTTAAGCTCACTGTAATTATCCTCAATGTGTCCAAAGCCACCAAAGGAATCCATAACCTCAACAGGCTGTCCCTCTGCTGATGCCATGTTGAGAATAACGTAAGCAGTGCATCTGGGATATGCCACGTGTCCATCAGCCGCATCGGAGGTCACGATGATTTTCTCCATAGTATCCTCTCTGTACACTACCGTTCTGCTCAGTAAATCCGGATATTTCTTTGCAATGTAAGCATCGATTTCCTTGCACAGATCAACGAGTCTCTTCTGCTCAAAATCGATTATCATTCTTGGCGAAGTGATCATCGAACCTGTAATTTCCGGATATGCATTCTTCTTATCAGCATTGAATTTATCGAGATATCTGGCATTTTTCGTAGCTGCTTCGATAGTTTTTCTGGCTGCTTCCTCCGAATACTCTGCTGTTGATGCAAAGCCATAGGCTCCGTTAAGGTAAGCCCTTGCACAAATTCCACTCTCTTCAGATCTGGCATTTACAACAAGATTACCATTCTGAATTATAACTCTGCGAAATCTGCTTTCCTGGCCTCTGAGCACAGTCTTCATCCCCGTATCGAAGAAGCTCTTTTGTTTTGTTAAGATGTCTTCTAGCATGTAATTTCCTCCTGTTCTTTTTTCATACGCAAAAGTTCCCAATATATGCGCAAACATGTTTCTATTTTATATGCATTTCTCACAAATTAAAAGGACTTTTCAGAATTTTCTATACAATAAAAAGCAAGAAAAAAGGATAAGAAACAGACTCATAACGTAGCTGTCTCTTATCCTCATTTATTTTCCAATTCATTCAGATGCCTGATTTCATCAGCCCTTGCGATGATCTTTTCCTTCCAGGCATCATCCTCTTCATCAAGCTTATAGGTTCTGTAACCATACTGTCTGCCAAGGGAGCACACTATTTCTTCATCGTCGATATGAAGCGAAATGCGATACATGCTCGGTAGCTTTTGAGGGAGCGTTGTGGCGTTGTTCCTCTGGACCTCTTTAAGGTGACGCGTTCCGTTTACGATACCGTCAAATTTCACTCCGTAATGTCTGAAAAGGTTTTTTATGTACTTTTCAGTTCGAAAAGACGACGTGTACACCCATACCTCATATCCCAGCTCCTGAAGCTTGTTTATAAGCTCCGGCGTTCCCAGCCGAAGCCGCTCTTTATATATCTTGTTAAGCGGAAATTTAAGCGGCGGCTCGGTCTTATGGGTCTCAGGGAATACAAAAAGTACTTCATCGAGGTCAAAGGAAATGCGCATCCTTTCCTTATCATTTTTATTCTTTTTCATTCTTAATCGCTTCCCCTAAGACTTTCATAATCTGAGCTGACCATCGCTCCCCGTTTTTGTCAAGCTCATGCTGGTCAAAATCCTTGGAACCGCCGTAGATTCTGACAACCATCTCATTATCAACACTTACCGTCTCTTTATATTTCTTTGCAACAAGGCTCTCTATTTCTTTTTTAACGTCCCTGTCTTTAGCCATTTTCCTTGCTGTTCCAGTCACTATACCGTCAACATCAACAGCGTAGTTTTTAAAGAGTTTTTTGATGTAATCAATCGAATAATATTTTGATGAGAACACCCAGACGTCATATTCGTTTTCATGGAAAAAGTGGAAAAGTGCAGGAATTCCAAGCCTTACCCTCTCAGGGAACTTGATCTCAGAACCACCCGGTACCTCTTCAAAGCTTCCGTCTTCACTGTCAAAAACCACCTCATCAAGATCAAAGGTTACGCGCTTTGTCCTGTCTGTCTTTTTCAGCATTTTCTCGATATCGGCTATATGTGTGATATTTACGATTTTAATCGGAATCTTATCTATTCCGGAAACTATCGCAGCAGCCCACCTGTGGTGTCCATTCAGAATCATGTAACCGTCAGGGCGCACTTTTTCAACCTCCAGTGGTTCCTGATTATCAAAAGGATCAACTCCCCTTGATAAAGCAGCTCTGAATCTCTGAGCATAATCATCTAAAATTCTAAAACTGGGACCCACCTTATCGATACAGAATTCATCGTTGGGGTTCGGATGCAGCTTACTATAAGGTGCGGACTTAGTCGTAAGGCATTCTGCCCAGGATGCCTTTACAGGAACATAAACACCGTTATACTTCTCGAGTTCACTTTTCAGATATGCCATAAAACCTGATTCTGCCATGTTTTCACCTCACTTGTTCTCTTTAGGTTCCAACGCCTTCTCTTCGTTTTTAATTTCCCAATGAATGAGGAAGGTAAGGGTAGCTCTAAGTAAAATAATGGCTCCTAGTATTCCAAGCTCAGCCCACTCCCTAACGACAACCGTTCTAAGAACCTCGCCGCCAAGCTTGAATTCAAGAGCCAGCGCAATTCCCTGAGCAAGGGCAAGTCTTATGGAATTATCTTTTTTAAGCCAGAAGATAAAGCACTTGATAGCAGTGTACACAAGAATACATATACCGAAGAATTCCAACAAAAGCGTTGAAAATTCGACTATATATCGAAGCAGATTTTCAGCACCAAGATACAATTCTTCCATTTCGCCCCTCCTCGAAACAGGAAATAACTACCCTATTTAAGACTCCACCAAATCACTTTCAAGAAGTGCCTGGTTATACAAATATTCTACTGCCATGGCATCTTTTCGCGAAAGCATACCATGTAATTCACATTTATAACTATTGGGAACAGTCATTATATGATTACATCTGACAACAGAACCTTCTTTCAAATCTGCAACAATAGGTTCTGTAAGTTCATAATCATAATCCGTTCTTACCCCTTGTGAAGTAACTTTTAGCAAAATAACTCTTGTCGATTTTTGATCAAAATCTATTACAATTGCCGGTCGTCTCTTTGCCTTTTCTTTATCATCAAATTTAAATTCTATATAAATTACCGAGCATTTACTAAATACTTCAATTGGCATTTCAATCTTAGGCATGTACCAATCACTCCTCATATCTATCTTCATCTTCTAATGTATCGCCAATAAGATTCCCATATGAATCATATATTCCAGTGTCCATCTTTTTCCATGCCTTCTCTTTTTGCTCCTGAGTGGGACTTTTTATTATATTATACAAAGACAAAACTTCCTCTAATGACATTTTGGAAAGTGCTTCTCCTGTAATCATAGATACTCCTTTCTTTCTTAAAGACTGCATGTGTTGTCCTCTTTAAGTATAATTATGTTTTACAGATACAAGTATTTCAAGAAGGTGCCCACATAATTCATAGAATTTTCAGCATTATTCTATGAATTTTCCTGTCTTCTCCATGACTTCACTTAACAGTTCAAGATTCGCCATAGTGTCATCCCCCTCAAGTGAATGATTCACTCCCTCATAGATCGTTATGGGTACCTTGTAGTCCTCTGCACTGCTTGCAACCTCCAGCACATCGCTCCAGGGATCACCTGTTCCGATAAAAGCTATGGCATGAATTTTGTCCATGCCCTCTGCTGCCTCGAAGGTCTCAGCAAGGGGCGTATACAATACATGTCTTACATTCTCAATCCCATGCTTTTTGGCATAGAAAATTGCAATCGCTGTTCCGATGCTCTTTGATACAAACAGAATATCATCATACTCATCCCAGTCGATGTCCTTAAGTGCCTCTTCTGTCTGCCCGTAAAGCTCATCAAAGGCTTTTTTCATCATATCCTTATCACCGCGAATCTTCTTCACGGAGCAGGTGTAGGTTACGTTCCTGTAGTCCTCGAAGCACGCTTCTAAAGCAAGCTTTCTTGCATAATAAAGAAGAGGTTTATCACAGTGATATCCTATTCCCGGAAAAAATATGGCAATTTTCTTTTTATCCAATTCTGATTCCTCCAGCTTTTAAAACATTAGTCCATCAGCTTCATCCCCGTCACGAAAGCAAAGGGATATGCAAACAATCTCTCTTTTCCGTCATCAAACATAACCGAGAACTTCGATGGAATAGCATCCTCATCGTATGTAACGTCTGTTATAACACCATTCCCGTATTTGGGCTGAAGAATTCGCTGTCCTATAATAAGGTCAGTCGGATATTCCTGCTCGTCAATCTGCCCCTTGGTTGTACCCTTTCCCCATGTGCCAGACACACTCTTTCCTTTAGTCTGAGCACCAATACCGGCACTCCTTCTAATCGAAGCCTTCGCTTTTTTTACTCTTTCTCTGACATCGCTTTCTCCTCTGGTATCTGCCCTGTCGCGAGCAGGGAGTTCAGATATCTCCTTAACAAAAGTGGCTTCCTCATCACTGTAGGTGAAAATATTCAGCTTGTTTCTGGCTCTCGTCATCCCCACATAAAAAATCCTGCGCTCCTCCTCGAAATCCCGAAGCTCCTGAGGAGTCGCACGCATGGGATTTTTCAACACAGCATCAGGAAAAACACCGTCGCATACATCCATGAGATACACTTCATCATACTCAAGCCCCTTACTTGAATGGATCGTTGAGAGGATGAATTTCGTTCTGTAATCCTGTTCCTTCCCCCTCAGAATCTCCTGAAGCTCATCCAGCCTTCTTAAAAATCCGTCGATTGTTTCTTCATTTTTGGAGAGCTCCCTCAAAATGAAAATCTTGTTGTAATCCAGGTGGTTATCCTCAAGATACTCACCGTATCCCATGTATTTATCAATACGCAAAAGTGCCTTGTGCGGTGTCTCATACCTCATGTTTGACAGGTGGGTCCGAAGCGATCTGCATTTGCCCTTCACCCTGCCATTTATCATTTCAGTCTCCTCAATAGCATCAAGAATCGGTATATCCTCAGAAGCCGCTATTCTGCATAACATCTCAGCCTGCTTCTTATTAAGGTAGGTCTGGAACTTAAAATAGATTTTCATAAAAAGCCCGCTGTCATATGGATCGATAGAAAAGCGCATGATGCTTATTACGTCCATAACCACGCGATGTGTAAAAAATGCCATGTCAGCACTTTTTATTCTGTAATTCACTCCCTGCCTCTCAAGGATATCCACAAGGGGAAGAATACTCTCATTATCCCTGTAAAGCACTGCTGTCTGCTTACTGATATCAGATGCAACCTTAAACAGATAGTTGTACTGGTTTCTTCTTCCACCCAGCTGAATATAGTTTATGTCAGCCGATCTGTCCTTCGTCGCCTGCATATGTTTATCGTGTCGCATGGTATTGTGTCCAATAAACCGGTCAGCAGCTTCTACAATATTTGCATTGGATCTGTAGTTTTTATCCATCACCAGAACCTTGGCACCGGGGTGGTCTTTTTCAAAATTCAGAAGTGCCTCGGGATAAGCAGCCCTGAAGCCGTATATACTCTGGTCCTCATCTCCGACCATGAAAAGATTCCCGGCTGCTCCGGAGAGCAACCCTATTATCATATGCTGGATTTTTGAGGTATCCTGGGCTTCATCAACGCAGATGTATCTGTACTTTTCCTTATAAAAAGACAGGAGCTCCGGTGAACCCTTAAGCATTCTGTAGGCGTAGATCATCTGGTCGTCATAATCCATCAGTCCGCGATTTTTGAGTTCTCTGTTATATGCCTCGTAAATTGCGTAGATATCGGAATCTGTTTCTTTTTCAAGTGCTAAAATCTCATCCTTTGTGAGCATCATATTCTTGCAATAAGTGATGAGGGTTCTTACATTTTTTATATCACTCTCTGTGGGATACTCCTTGTAAATACGGATATAGTTCTCGGTGAGGATCCTCCCTACAACCTTTTCATCAGTTATAAGCTCGAAAGCACTTTTCCCTATGAGACGCCCGTAATGAGCAATTATCTTGGCACAGATTCCGTTAATGGTTCTAAATTCCAATCTCGAGGAAATACCCTCTCCGAATATGCCTTCAAACCTCTGGGCCATGTCTCTTGTTGCTGCAACCGTATAAGTAAGAGTCAGGATATTTTCAGGCGCGACTGCTTTGCAATAAAGCATGTATCCCAGTCTGTTCACAAGAACTGTAGTCTTACCGCTCCCCGGCACAGCCAGAAGAAGCACCGGGCCGTCTATTGTCGTTACTGCATCGAGCTGCTGATTGCTTAGGCTCTTTGCGTATTTTTGTAAAAATTCATTCTCTGTCATAACAATCCAATTATACTATTATTTCATAATCAGTCCTATAAGTTCTTCTATTGCTCTGTTTTGATGTTTATCCTTATGAACAAATATCTGTGAAAAAAACAGGAAAATCAGCACCTGCCCAGTCGATTTTCTTAAGCTTCTTTTCCTTTACCTCACCCTCCGCTGTCATCCATAAATGAATATCCATGTATATTGGGTGAAAGAGGGAATAATGTACAACTCAAGCAATTACTCTGCTGGTAAAAAAGGAGACAAAAGAACCGTCCCAATGACTGGGGGGATCCTCGGCACGGAAGAAGGGGCGCACGACGTCCGGGGGACGTCGGCTTTGCGCCGACCGGAGCGGAGCGGAGATTGAACCCAGGGTTCAATGTTCGCTTCTGCTCCGAAAAGCAAAAGAACGGTCAGCATTGCTGACCGCTCTTTTGTTTTCCAGTGCGGAAGAAGGGACTTGAACCCTCACGATGTAGCCATCACAAGATCCTTAGTCTTGCTCGTCTGCCAATTCCGACACTTCCGCAAATTAAATATTTAATTAGTCACACTAGTTTCTCAACTAATGCAGGAAAAGGGACTTGAACCCTCATGATATTGCTATCACACGGACCTGAACCGTGCGCGTCTGCCAATTCCGCCATTCCTGCAAGCGACAATAGATATTCTATCGATTAACAGCCGTTTTGTCAACTAATTTTGTAAAGAATATCTGAAGCTTTATGTAAATCGTTCAATCCTCTGTATTTTTGAATATATTGTACATTGGCCATAACAAATAATAATATGCATATAAGAACCACAAAAAGCATAGGTGCCGAAGGATATGACAACAGTCCTATCACTGACGCGGAAAGTGAAACAATAAGTGCCGCTATGATTATGATTCTCCTTAAGAGTTCCTGCTGCACCATCTCGATGAGCATCATTATCTCTTTTTTCTCGTCAGAGAGCTGTTCATCCGATAACAAATCAAGCTCCAGCTTCTCAATCCGTTTTATTCTGTCCCGTATTCTTTTGTCCATACCAGTCTCCTCAAGCTGCGCATCCCCTATAATGAGCGCAATTCCAGTTAGTAAAAAAACTCTCCAGCGAAACGTGCACCCCCGTACACAGAAAAAGCAGCCGGCAGAAATTGCCGGCTGCCATTACTATTATAGCAAGAATCCTGATTATTTAAAGAACTTCATATCCTCACTCAGCTTTTCTGCTATTCCCTTAAGTGAATCAGCAGATCCTGACAATGTGGTAACAGTTGCTGAAAGCTCCTGCATAGAAGCTCCTGTCTCCTCTGAGGATGCTGCATTTTCCTGAGAGATAGCTGACAGTGAAGCCATTGCATCCGCAACAACATTCTTGGCATCAACACATGTGATAGCATCTCCTTCAATACTCTTTACACTTACAGCTGTGGATGAGATGTCTTCTATCATCGCATTAACGCTCTGAACTGTGCTTCCGAGAACCTCCATCTGCTCTTCGTTGCCCTTCTGAACCTCTGCTGCCATCTCAACGGCTGACTGGGATTCTGCAAGAAGGATATCCATCTCACGTCTGATATCATCCGCCATCTTACTGGAGTCATCAGCAAGCTTTCCGATTTCTTCAGCAACAACCGCGAAGCCTTTTCCTGCATCGCCTGCTCTTGCAGCCTCAATAGAAGCATTCAGTGACAGCAGGTTAGTCTGAGATGCAATAGATGCGATTCCTTCAACCTTTTCATTGATATTCTCAACCGCCTTACTGGTTGCACCGATTTTTTCGGTAATTGCAGTAATCTTCTCACTCATATTGTGACTGCTCTGCTGGAGATCAGCAAGGCTCTGTGCGGATTCTGTTGAAACCTCCTGCATTCTGCTGGTAATTCCTGACAGATCACCTGTACTATCCTGAACATGTCCTGTAGCAACATCGATATTGCCGACATTTTCCGTAACACTCTGTATCTCGTCTGCCTGCTGTGTTGCACCTGATGCAATTTCCTGAACTGCATTTGATACATCATCCGCTGTCTGGGAAATCTGACTTGCCGCATCGGCAAGTTCCTCTGACGAATGATTAACCGATACCGCAGATGATTTGATATTCTGAACAATTCCATCCAAAATCTCGATAACAGTATTGGTGTTATTTACCATCTGTCCAAATTCGTCTTTGCGGTCTTTATACTTCTGAATATCTACAAATTCACCATTGGCAAGATGACTAAGTGTGTTGTTAACTTCGTTAAGAGGTCCTGTAAAGGACAGTGCCATCTTAAATGAAAGAGCAACGGCTATAAGAATCATGATGATGCCTAAAACAACAACTACAAGCGCACTCTTTGTAGCCGATGCCATCGTTTCATTATAATTTTCAGAGAAAATAACAATCCATCCTGTATTTTCTTCCTTGACATATGAAACGATGCGCTTTTCATTTCCGGAACCTGTGAGATAGCTGCCTTCATTTGCGCTTTGTGCCATCTGGAAGAACTGCTTGCTGCTCATATTCTCCTCAGGATCATCTGCTTTTATCTCTTTCTCAGATGTAGCAATAAGTGTGCCGTTTTTATCTGTAATATATGCCTTTTGTGTACCTGAAGCATTATCAAGAAGCAGCTGATGCAATACGGAAAGATCATAGCTTCTCTGAGCTATACCTATAACATTTTTATAATCAGTATCATAAACGGGAACTGCGGGCACGATGATTCTCTGCCCTGTAGCCTTGGACACAATAACCTCTGAAAGATGAACGCTGCCGCCTATTGCTGATTTAAAGTAATCTCTCTCATGAACATCGGAGAGGGCTCCATCATCAGATCTTACCAGCTGCTGTCCATCACCACCTGATATAACAATGGCATTTCCATCGTTATAGGGAACATTTACCTGCTGCAGATATGCCTTCATGGCAGCCTCATCTCTTGAAGCCTCATCCTTAATATAAGCGATAGTAGAAGGGCTTTCTGCCACAGCCTGCAAAGATCTGATCTGCTGATCAATGACGGTCATAAACTGCTCTTTAACAATTACGCACTGTTTGATATTTATGGTTTCCGCATCCGCAAGACCTTTGTTCATCGAATTATTGTAGCTGACAATAATCGCAATGATAAGCGGAATTGCAACAAGCAGAACCATCATCAAAATCAGCTTGGTTTTAACACTGTTAAGACCACTTACATTATTTGCTCCGTTATTCTGTCCATTTTCTTTGCTCATAGTCATCTCCAATTATGAAAAAAGTTAACACTATCTTCTATAATTGTAGATGTTTGCTGAGTATAATAATATAATCAAAGAATAAAATAATTATTAATAATTCAGAAAAACAGACAAAATATTACGGTTTATTATATTACTCATATGTGCACCATTATGCATGAAAAAATCTTCAGAATCCTTCAGACATTCACCGCATACGTCGACGGCAAGAATTTTTCCCATATAATATTCCTTAAGAAAAACAAGTGCATCCTCGAGTTCACTGCAGGTCATATCTCCCTGGTCCCAGTTTGTGAAAAGCTCATCCCGGCTAAGCACATCCTTATCAACGGAAATATAAACATTTTTCTGAAAAGCTCCGGGATTTTTTGTTGCCTCAGCTTTAAACGCATCAAATCTCTCAAGATATCTGACTTTCTTTTCTATCTCAGGATTATCTGTAAAGGCCTCTTCCATCAGAGCCTTGTCAGCACCAATGATATAAACCTTTTGAATCTCAGGTCTGTCCTTTAGGGCATTAAGGATCCAGCTGCCGCAGGATAAGATATCACCATAGGAAGTCCACTTCATATCTGGATGGTGGTCAAAGACAATTAAGTCAAATACTACATCCTCCTCAGGCAATTGATCAAAATCCGTATCATCATGTATGTTTTGACGTTTATCACATATAACATCCAGAAGAAGCTTGGACATGTAGTGGTAATTACCATTGTCAAAAAATCTGATTTCTATTTCGCTCTTTTGCAGCTGCCCCGGGATTCTCCTTTTTATCTCTTCATAGGCATAATCATCGCAGATACAATTTGTTCCGCTTATATCCGTTAACGTCACATAATTGCAATTTGAATCAAAAAGAGAACGAGCGCCCTCTTTTTTGTAAAAGTCAAAGCTCTCGTTCTCATAAATTCCTGTAAAATCATAAACTGTAATACTCATAATTACTTAGCTATCATATCCTTTAAGTGAAGGAGTGCGTCCTCCTTAATAATGCATTTGCCTGTCTCCTCAATGTGAGTCTGTTCAGGCGAGTTCATCATCAGTTCCTCAGCATACTCAAGTCCGCTTCTGCGAAGATCATATACTGCATTCTCTCCATCCGGCTCAAGAACAAGAGTTACATAGTACTCATCATTCTCTTTGTAAAGCCTGGACTCTGTAATAGGAAGACTGAAGGAAACCTTGGCAAATCTTGCTGCGGAATTGATGTCCTTGAATCTGGCCATGTATCTCTCCGCATTTATTATGGGTTTTGCCATCGCCTCAATCTGGGGCTCCTGCTCCTCATCCTGATCGTAAATCTGCTCTATTAATTCTGAAACGTGTCCAATCATTTCATTCAGTGCCTGGCCTTTATCCGAACCGGTCTTAGCCTTTATGGCATCAACTCTCTCCTGAGTCATCTCGCGGAGAATAGCCTCTGCTGAACCACGTATTCTGTCTGCTGATTTCTGAATGTCCTCATTGGACATTTTTATGGCGAAGATGCGCACGCTTCCATCTACCATCATGTTCTTACTCATCATGAGTACTTCTGTTTCGGGATCATACCCCAGCTGTTCGCCAACTTCCCTGTTCAGCTGTGCCATAAACGGAACGGTCTTCTTCTCTCCATTCATGATTGCTTCAGGGGTGAGGCCGATTTCACGGAGTTCTGATGCAGCAATACTGCACTCTACTGTCGTATTATTCATTTTAACGATTACCATATAGCCTCATCTCCTTTCCATTTGAAAAATGAACTGCTATGAATAGTGATTATACTCCATAATGTTAGCACTGTCTAGTGTTGAGTGCTAATTGTCGCAAAATTCACTTCTCCTACTCTTATTGTACTATATATTTCGGCTCAAAGCACTAATTTTATTACATAATTTATGAACGAATATTTAGAAAAATGGTGTGCGCTTTTTTCTATAATAAAAATGACGGACTCGGAACCCCCTCATCCGTCACCTTCGGTGACACCTTCCCCCCAGGGGGAAGGCAATTGTATGTTGTAATCTTCATTCAAATAATCATCTCAAGCGTGAGTATTATTCTCTTATCTCTTAAGTGACCTCAACTCATCTAGAAGTGTGTCTGAAACAGTGATTACACGGCTGTTTGCCTGGAAGCCTCTCTGTGTGAGGATCATATCCGTAAACTCTGTGGAAAGATCCACATTACTCATTTCCAGAGTTCCCGAAGTCATGTAGCCGCCATCATCAGTTACCCACATTAGACGTGCAGGACCGGAGTTTCCGGTTACAGCATAGAGGTTTTCACCCTCTTTTGATAAACCTGTTACATTGGCGAACTCAGCAACTGCAATTTTGCCTGCAACTCTGCTCTGGTCATTACTATAGAGTCTTGTGATAGTACCGTCTCTGCCTATGGCAACACCATTCATGTCGCCTTCAGGATAACCCGCTTCTGTTCCGTCTTCCTTTCCTCTGTAAGCTGCAAGAGCTGAGCTGTCCATTCCGTTAAGCGGAGCATAATTTGTTGTACCTGAAAAATCAAGTGTAAATCCGCCGGCTGCTGCCGCTTCACCCTGGAAGTTTAGCTGGATCTGTCCGTCTGCCGAACCGTTTGCACTGACAAATTTTCCGTTAGTGGCGTCATAAACAAGATTAACTGTTGTATTATCAGGGATGCCACCCTCTATGGGCTGGTGATTTTCATCCATTATCATAGTTATATTAGCCTGATAAGAAGTAGGATTATCGTCGCCGGCATCTGTAAATGCCATCCTTACCGTATAGGTCTTGCCGTCTGATCCGTAGAACTCGAGGTCTACTTTTCTTCCGCCATCTGCTGAAAGAAGAGAATCCGTGCGGCTGATATTTCCTGTAACTCTGGCGTAGGTTGTGGCTGTTCCTTCCATCTTGATGAGCTCACCATTGTCATCTATCGGAAGCACCTGTATTCTGTCCTCTGCTCCGACTTGCAATTCATTATTCCCCTCTTCCGCAGCTGTTCCTCTTACATAGAAGCCATCTGATCTTGTAACAAGATACCCTTGAGCATCCACAGCAAAAGAGCCATCTCTTGTATAATTCAATTGGCCTTTATTGTTCTCGATAACAAAGAAGGAATCGCCGTTTATACTAAGATCGAAAACATTGTCAGTCTGCTGAATCGAGCCCTGTTTTTCAATATTTGTCATTATAGAGGAGTACTTTGCTCCGAGTCCTACCTGCTTTGCATTTATGCCGGCACGGACTCCTGAAGCCGGGGCAGCTCTCCTTGCATTCTGATACAAAAGATCACCAAAGGTCGTCTTCTGTGCTTTATAGGATGTGGTATTTACATTTGCTACGTTATTACTGATAACGTCCATCTGTATCTGATGTGTCTTTAGTCCGGCAACTCCGGACCACAATGATCTCATCATACGCTCACCGCCTTCAGAATCTGTCTTCTTTTTCATGAAAAGAAAACATACATATACCTACATCTCTTATTTCGGACACAGATGTGATTCACTTTAGGGAAAACTAAAAAAAAACACAAGTTTTTCAACCTGTGCTTTTTTAATATTAAAAGTCCTTCGACCCGTCATTATTAAATTGGAGCTCCTGGTTTTTGATGCTGACCTTGGTGCCTGGGGCGATTGATGAAGTAAGGAATGCGTTAGATCCGACAACCGAGTCATGTCCGATCACAGTCTCGCCGCCAAGGATTGAAGCTCCGGCGTAAATTGTTACGTTGTCCTCAATTGTGGGGTGACGCTTTGCGCCCTTAAGTGCCTGTCCTCCTCTTGTGGAGAGCGCACCTATGGTGACACCCTGATATACCTTTACATGCTCACCGATGATTGAAGTCTCACCGATAACAATGCCTGTTCCATGGTCTATCATGAAGTATTTTCCTATGGTAGCACCGGGATGAATATCGATTCCGGTCTTGGAATGAGCATACTCGGTCATGATTCTCGGAATCAGCGGAACATTCAGGAGATAAAGCTCATGAGCCATACGATTGATTGCTGTTGCATAAAGTCCCGGGTAGGACAGGATAATCTCTTCCTTACTGAAAGCTGCAGGATCACCCTCATAAGTAGCCTGAAGATCCGTATCAATAAGAGCACGGATGTGTGGTATCTTTTTGAAAAATTCCTGTGTGATGCATCTTGCCCCACAGGTCAGTGTATCATCTGTCGCATTCTGATATTCCTCGCCATGTCTGAAGGCAATCGCTATCTGCTTCTGTAAATTATAGATAACATCCTCAATAACCACAGCAACACGATTTGTATCATTATAGCTCCTGTAAATCTTATCCCTGTAATATCCGGGATAGATTACCCTTGTAAGCTTTTTTACTATATCAATAACAGCATCTCTGTCGGGCTGGTTGAAAATATCCATCTGATCAACATCTCTGCCATTACCATAATCATCAATGATCAGATTAACGATTTTTTCAATCTCAGTCCTTAAATTCTGACGTTCTCCGATATCCATAGCCATCTCCTGTATGCTTTTACTGTATGCTTTTACTGCATGATTTTTCTGTATGATTTTTACTGCGTCTTAATCATTTTTATCTCAGATTTTTTGCCATAGACCTTTTCATCATGAGCAATTCTATATGGAACAATATAATAATAGTACTTCTTTTTACGTGCAAGCTTTTTATCGGTAAATTCAAGTTTGAACTGACTCTTTACGGTTCCTACTTTTTTGTAGCCTTTCTTTTTCTGATTTGAGCGGTAGATTTCGTAACCTGCTGCTCCGACTGATTTTGTATAAAAAAGATATGCCTTCTTTTTTTCTGTCTGAAGGTCAACCCAGGTAACCTGAGAAGGCGCGTAGTCGTTTATTTTTGCACCGAGTTTATTGAGCGTCTTTTTATAAGAAGTCAGGTCATCTGCTGATACATAAAGGTCCACCTTCTTACTGGTGCTTATGGTCTTTGTATAGTCCGAATCATCCACTGTATATGCAAAAAGCTGAACCCAGTAGTGCACTCCATTCACCTTGCAGTGCCCGATTGCACATACGTTGTAGTTGGTGCTAAGCATATTTCTGCGATGCCCCTGACCGGAATAGTACTGGTTGGTCTCCTGAAAAGCTTCAAAAGCCTTCGCAGCCGTCTTATAGCCATAGGCGATGTTCTCACCCGCATACTTGTATTTGTAGCCCTCTTCACTCATTGCGGTAAAACAGGTTTTGCCGTTAGGTCTCTCGTGATTAAACTTAATTGCTATCTCTGCAACTCGCTTCATTGCTATCTTTTCAAGATTATAGTCATACGCAAGTTTTCCTATGCCCTGAGTGTAAACCTTCTGTGTGTTGGTAGAATTCCAGCACCAGGTATTTTTTCCTGTCCTGAAATCATTTATCATCTTCTGCATCTGTCTGGCTGATTTCTGAGCATATTTAATTTTCATGCTGACCTTGGTAACAAGGAATCTTGAAACGGTCTTAGGCTCCGACTCCTCAGAAACCACCTCGCCATCAACGCCCTTAAGCATATAGGTATAGATGCCGCCCTCTTTCATGGCATCATTATCAGTATATGAAAGCTCATCTTCTCCAAGAACAGCGATGAGTTCAAAGGGATCCGTTCTCTTCTGTCTTCTGAAAAGCTGATAGCCTTTTGCCCCGCTTGCGGCCTTCCAGTGAATAACGAGCCCCTCGTACTCATTGGAAATCTCCGTGATGACAGGTTTTGCAATTGTCTGTTTTACTGATTCCTCCGCATGAACTACAAGAGACGACTCTGCAGGCAAAACAGGAGTCGTCATAAGAGAAGCTGCCAGCACAGCAGCCAGAAATCTTTTACTGTTTAAGATACAAATCTTTTTCATAAAATCCCCCGTAAATCAATATTTGCCACAATATCAAATGAGTCCTGTGACAATCCCTTACATTATAATATCACATACTTATAAATTCGAAGCATTTTTTCTTGCCTGAATCAGTCAGACCTAAAAATATTTTTCTTAAAAAATAAAAAAAGTTATTGCTTTTATTTTTATGTCGTGGTAAGATACCATTTGTCGCCGGGGTGTAGCGCAGTTGGTTAGCGCGCTATCTTAGGGAGGTAGAGGCCGCGAGTTCGAGTCCCGCCTCTCCGACTACTAAATCCAGTACACATCATGTGGGCTGGATTTTTTTTCTCTTATTCGATCAACCTTCCCAATTCCTG
>JAEEGL014312902.1_pt1 | contig 48578 bp, 23 predicted proteins | sample 9134231 | NCBI WGS metagenome assembly JAEEGL01 (sample SAMN16246548, study PRJNA631951) | gut metagenome | biome: gut microbiome; feature: rumen; material: fiber-attached | host: Bos | place: Iran: Karaj | collected 2018-10 | reverse complement strand
TTTTATTTCCCATTAATAATGTTTTTTTCCAATACTACAACAACCAATAATCCAATAAATAATACAGTTTACACTATAAAAGATATATTTAATGAAACATACGAATTTCAAATTTATAAATCGAATTTCACATTGATGAATGATTCTAAACTTCAATTAGAATATTATGCTCAAACAAATAAATCAATGCCATCACAATATAAAAATCAAAATTCAAATGGAATTTTAGGATTATCACCTGTGAAAAAAATAAAGGAAAAAGATAATCAAAAAAGTTTTATCAGTTATGATTTATATCAATCATTATTCCCATCTAAAGATAAAAGACATATTATCATTGAACCTCATTATGATGATAATTGTAATATTACTAACTCTTCAATTTTCCTTGGAAATGGTAATAATACTAATTTTGATCATGGTTTTGAAATAGTTAAAGAGAATGATGAGGATGAAAGATGGAGTCTTAAATTAATTGCTCTTTTTTTTGAAAATGATAAAAATGAAGTATCAAGAGATGGAAAAAGAATAAATGCAAATGAATCTACAATTTATTTTGATGAAGGTGATCAACGTTATATGATATTAAGTTATTCTTATGCTGAAGAAATCTTGGAAAAATATTTCAAAGATAATTGTACTATAGAAAAAGACTTTGAAGATAATAAATATTATCATATAGTTTGTAATTTTACTAATTTTACCAATTGTACACATTTATATATACAATTTGAAGATTATGGATATAAAGTTGATAGAAGGATAATTTGGGAAGATAAAAAAGACAAACAAATATTAAAAATTCATTTTACTAATACTTCAAATGAGTTATATATTTTTTCAGGAATACTTGGTAATTTTAGAAGAAAATATTCTCAAGAAAATGAAAAAAGTACTAAAATTTATATTGAAAGAGGATTTTGTGATTCTGATATTGTTGATTTATCTGGTATTTTCAAAATTATTGTTATTATTATTGTTTTATTTGTTGTAATTGTTATTACTATTTTTGTTATGAGAATGATGAAAAAAGATACAAATGATTCTGTGGATTATAATAATATGCAGCAAATTTAAATAAATTTTAAAGAATGTTCTTTTTTTCATTTATTTTTTTGATATTAGTTAAAAAGATTTAAAAAAAAATATTTTTTTATTTATACAAATTTATTAGTTTTAATTTATTATTTATTTTGATTATCATTTATTCCTTCACTTAAAAAATGCATATTATTATCATATTCTTTTTTAATAATTTCTTTTTTTGTATTAACATCATTATCACATAATTTATATTTTAAATTATCATCCCATAAAGTATTTATTCCAAGATCAATATCTTTAAATAAAGGAAAACAATATTTTTTATTTGTTTTTTCATCATAAAAAAATATCACTGAACTAAATTTTTTTTTAACTGAATTTAACAAACTTTTTCTTTTTTTTAAACAAAAATATCTTTCATTGAAATTATTTTCTTTATTATAATATAAATCTATTAATTTTTTAGGATCAGTTGAATATTTATTTAAATACTCAGGTTTAATATTATTATTAATAAACAATAATTTTATTCCTTCATTATTTATATTTTTTAAATTTAACTTAGAATTAATTTTCTTTTTAGGTTGATTTAATAAAAAAGAAGAAGGTTCAAAAAAGTCTTTTTCACTTTTTTTTGAAATATCAGAAGAAAAAAATTTATTAAATGATTTATCATAAGTTTGAAATTCAGATATTGAAATATTATTTAATTTACTATTATTAATAAAGCTTTTATTTGAATTTGTATCATTTAAAATTTTTGAACAATTAAAAGATATTTTCTTTTCAATAGGAGATTGAGAAAAATTTAAATTATTTTCTTTATTATAAAATTCCATTTTTAATTTTTAAAAATATTTCACTTAATTTTAATTTGAAAATAATTATTTTTCTTCTAATTTAATTAATAAAAAAATGTCTTTAGAAGATAATGAATTAATCACCTTTGAAAAAAAATTAGAAGAATTATTAATTTCATCTAATTTATCTTTAAAAGAACAAATTGAATATTCAATTAATCAATTTTTTAAAGTTTGCTTAAAATTAGACTATGAATATGTTAGTGATTTAAAAATAATATTCAATTTATTGTCAAAGTTATTTTCAAAAATTAAAAAAATTAATTTACTTAATTCTTTAATATCATATTATGAAATCATTCAATTAACAAATAAAGAAATAAAAAAGCATTCAATATCAAAATTAAATTTTAATTTTAATCAAGATTTAATCATAACTCCTTTTTTTTCAGAAGGTAATCTTCAAATTTATATCACTTCAAATTCATATGAAAAGTTTATTTTTTTTATTTCTAAATTAGAAGACTTTTTAACAGCAAATAAAAATTTATCTTATCTTAAATCAAAAATATATACAATTAAATATGGTCAATTTCCTAAAGGACATATTTTAGAAATTAAAAATCAAGAAAAAAAATTAAATATAAATAAAATAAATAAAGACTTAATTGATTTTTCTCAATATAAAGAAATAAAAAAAAATTTAAAAAAATATGAATATTTAATAAGAGAAAATTTTTCAAATAATAGAAAAACAAAAGAATTTAGATTTACTTTTGAAAAATTTAAAGAAATAATATTAAATGATGATTCTTTGTCAAAAGATATTAAAGAAATAATTCCTTTTGGAAGCGTAACTCAATATACACAAACTGAAAATTCAGATTTAGAAATAACAATAATAATGAAAGACTATGAAAATTATAATGAAAGTTTAAGTGAAAGTTTTTTAGAAAAAATAAAAAAGAAATTAGAAGAAAATTATATAAATGAATATACTAATATTAATGTATTTCAAACAAGAAGGACTTTCTTACTTGATATTTATGATAAAATAAATAATATTAAATTAGAAGTTAATTTAAATAATATTTTTGGGATTTTAAATAGTAATTTAATAAGAGAGTATTTATTATTTGATTCAAGAGCTTTAATATTAGTTAATACAATAAAAAATTGGTCCAAAATAAAAAAAATTAATGGAAATAATCAAGGCTATTTGTCTTCTTATTGTTTTACTTTATTAGTTATTTATTTTTTACAAAGAATTGAAAAGCCTATTTTGCCTATAATTTCATCAAAAAAAGAAGAAAAATTAAAAAAAGTTAAAATATGTAATAAAGAATATTTTTTAGAAGAGAATTTAATAGAACCTAAAAGTTCTTTTTTAAATTTCAAAATTGATAATAATGATAATATTTCTATTTTAATTCTTAAGTTTTTTATGTTTTATCTTTATTTATTTGATGAAGATATTCATTGTATTGATATTTCAAGTGAGAAACAAATAGAAAGAAAAGAAAAAATTGAATATATGAATTCTTCTAAAAAAAGTAAATGTGCTTATTGTTTTATTGATATGTTTGATTATTCTTATAATCCTGGTTCTTATATGAATTCGAAATCAAGTGAACATAATCAAATGAAAGAACAAATGAAAAAAGGAATTAAAGATATTTTAAATGGGAATAATATTTTTTTAAATGATTAATTTAAGTTTTACAATATTAATGAATTGTTTCTTTTTTTGTTATTTTATTTTTATAATTATAAATTAAGCGGATATTACTATTAATATATAAATGGAATAATTTTTTGAGATAAAAAAAAGAAATAATAAATTAAATTTAAAAAAATTTAAGTATTTATTCTATTAAAGTTATTATTTTATATTATTTACTTAAAATTCACAAAATTTTGAGTATTTAAATTACAATACAAAAACTACAAATATATATTAAATATTAAAATGAGTCTATGTTATTATTTTATCTATCACTTCTTAAATAAATTAAATAATAAACTCGATTTATACCTATTACAAATAAACTATTTTCTCAATAAATAAAATATTTAAAAATAAAAAGCTTAAAATCAATCATATGAAAAAATTTATCTATATAATTATTACTGGCATTTATAAATTTATAAATTAATTTCATTAGCATTTATCTTATTATCATCAATTAAGTTTGATGAAATAATATTTTTCCATTTATGAATTAATTTCTTATCATTTAAGAAATTTATATTATTTTCAATAGAATTAATAAGAATATTTTTAAATTTTCCTTTGGAATATTTTAAAGCAGTTTGAATAACATAATTTCCAAAAGAATTTTTTATTAAAGTTCCAATAGTATTTTTTTTAACACAAATTTCTAAAATATATTCATTTAAAAACTCTTCATTTTTTTCAATGAATCTTTCAATAACATTTGAAGCATATTTCATAGAAGATAATTCAGTTAAATGACCAAAAAATTGTTTAAATATATCAAATAAATCATTATTATTCCAATTATCAATTACAATTTGTAAAGCATAATTTCCATAAGGATTTTCTATTAATTCAGAACATTTATTTAAAATAATTTCTTTTAGATGAATATAAGAATTATTTTGATATTGTATTATTAATATTTTTTTCACCAAACATAATCCATTAACATGGTTAGAAAGAAAAATAAAATTTTCAATAATAAAATTAAAGATTTCATTACATAATTCTTTATCAAAAGAAATTAATATTTTTTCTATTACATGAGTGCCGTAAATATCTAAAGCTAATTTCATTAAGTTTTTATTTATTTGATGAATTATTATTTGCATTTCTGTTTTTGAATTTAAATGAGTAACAATATATTGAATTGGATAAGTTGCTATTTTATTTGTACTAAATATTGATATATTTTTAACTATTAAAGATAAAAATGAAATCCTATCATTTTCATTTAAAAAACAAAATAATTTTAAACAAAAATAATTAGCGTAAGGGTCTAATAAAAGAATATTTAATTTTGTATTTATTTCATTATATAATAAATGAATTATTTGAGGGGGAGTTTTCTTTAAATAATTTTGAAGTATTTTACTTCCAGTTTGTGTTTTTATTAAATGACATAATTGTTGCTTTATATTATTGAAAATATTATAATTAATATATCCTATTAATTGTAAATATTTATCTAATTCTGATAAATATAATTCTATTTGAATAGTTAAATTTTTTGATTTTTTAATTTGCATTGTTTGAAATCTTATTTGAGAATTATGATTCTGAATTAAATGTTTATTTTTATACTTTTGATAATCATTATTACCATGAATAATAGTTCCTCTATTTTTCCTAATATGATTTCTCATATTATTTCTTTGTTGATTATCAATATGAATATTTTGGAAATTAATATTCTCTGGAAAATTATAATTATGACCAGTAATAATGTTAGGATTAAAAAACATTAAATTATTAATAGTATTATTATTATTATTAATATTAATACTATTCATTTCATTCATATTATTAATAATATTTCTTTCGTTTAAAGCTCTTTTCATATAAAATTTATGAGTTGAATTAGGACTTTTTGGTCTATTATTATCATCGAAATAAAAATTAAAAGGATTATTATTTTTAATAGTAAAAGGATTTTTCATTATAATAGTTTGAGGTTTATTTTTTTCATTAGTTCTTAAGAATTCAATATTAGAATTATTTGTTGAATTAAATATTTCATCTGTTAAAGTTGAATTAAATAAATCATTATCATTAAATTCAATGAAATTAAAAGGAGAAAAAAAATTTGAATTTTCAAAAGTTTCATCTTCATTATTTGATAAAGCATCAAAAGACTTTTTTTTTTCTGTTTTTTTTAAATTTTCTAATTCTTCTTCATCAAAAATTATTTCTTTTAACATTGATTCTATTTGATTTGGCATTTCAGTTTCATTTATTGAATAATTTGTGTCAGACATTATTATTTATTATTTTTTATTTAGATATTAATTAATTAATATTTATTTTAAAGTTAAATTATGATTTTGTTTTTTTTGAATGAATAACTGTAATTATTTAAAAGGAAGATAATTCATAAAAGAAAAAGAAAAATTTTATTTTGAATGTTTGCTATGAAATAATTAAAAAAAAAATATTAAATTAAATGAAATATTATTTATTAATCAATAAATTATTTTATGTGGAAATTAGTTTTATTTTTACTATTTAAAATAATCTACAATCAAGAAATAACAAAACAATTAGATTTATTTTTAAACGAAAAAATTTATAAAGGATTTTGGGATTATAATATTTCAAATAATAAAGAATATAAGACTGAAATATTAAAAGATTTTAAAAAGAAAAAAGGAGTTTTTTTTCTTAAAATTAAATATAATTATAAATATCTCTCTTTAATTTTAAAATTATATGATGAAGAATATCAAGAAAATTGGTTAATGATAACATTGAATTATAATATAAATAAACAAAATAACTCAAATGATTTAAATATATTCTTTCCAGATGATAATAATAGATTTGATTTTTTTAAATTAAAAAATAATTATGTCAATAAAACTTTATTTAAAGTATTTAAATTATTTCAATTAAAAAAAGAAATATATGAAGATTTAAACGAATTAGATATTTTATTTACATCAAATAATTTATTTACATCTTATAATTTTTTATATGGAAAAGTAAATGCAAAACAATTAAATTTATTTATTAACTTTACAGGAGCTTCAAAATATTATAATAAAAATGAAGTTCACCCTAAAAATTATATTTTATTTTTTATTTCTTTAATTAATGTTTATCATTTCTTAACTATTTATTATGTTATTAGAAGTAGACATAGAGAAAATCCTTTATATTTTAATAACTTTTCTTCTACTTTAATTGGCTTTGATATTATTTATAATATATTAATTACTTTAATTATTGCTTCTGTTAATTTAAATGAATATATTAATGCTAATAGATTTTTTTCGGTTCCGATTTTATATTTTTTTATGATTATTTTTTTTGAAGGAGTTTTATTTTATTTTTCTTTTAATCCAAGAGAAAAAAGTTATAAAAAGTTTATTATAATAAGTTTCACTTGCATTATTACTTTTTTTATTCTATTACAATTTCTATTAATATATCCAATCTTTATTTTAATATTCTTATATTCAACATTTATTCCTCAAATAATACATAATATATCTTTTAATGAAAAGACAAATTCAATACCAAAAAAATTTCAATTATCTCTTTTTATTAATAGATTATTTATTCCTTTATATTTAAAAGGTTTTAAAAATAATTCTTTTAATTCAAAAACAAATTATTTCTTTTGTTCTTCAATTTTAGTTTTTCATGGTTATCAGTTTTTAATATTATATTTTCAAGAAAGAATAAGTGGTGATTGTATTATACCTAAAAAATTAAGAAAAAATTATTATGAATATAAAAGAAATGTATTAAAATTAATAAAAAACAATCCCGATTTTAATAAATTTCAATGTAGTATATGTTTAAATCCTTTAATTTCAAATGAATATATTCCTTATACTTTAAAAAGGAATTTCTGTTTTTTAAGAAATAAAATTTATATTTATCAAACACCTTGTAATCATTATTTTCATATTGAATGTTTAACAAATTGGATGAACCAAAAAAAAGAATGTCCAATTTGTAGAAATAATTTACCAGAAATAAAATAATAATTAATATAATAATTTTTTAAAAAACTTTTTAATAAAATAATATAAATTAATTAAAATTAATATATTTTATAAATTTAAATTTCTAAAATATTTTTACCTTCATATCCATAAAAGTATTTGAGCTAATTTGTTTTTGAGAAAGTTTATCTTCCTCATTTAAATTTATTTCTTTATTTAAAAGAAATAATTGTTTTAAAATTGGAGTTTGAATTTTCTTTAATTTATTAAATTGTTTTATTTTATCATATAATATAATTTTACCTTTATAATTCTTTGACTCTTCTTTTATATTTTTCATTGTTTCTATTAATAAAGGAAATATACTTTCTTTGTTGTTAAATAATTTTAATATTTTTTTATCTGGAATTTTTTCTTTTAAATTCTCAATTTTTAATTTTTTAACTGATTGATTCCTTTTTAAATTAACTAAACAATTTTTTTCTGATTTATGTTTTAATCTAAAAGTATTATAAGTATTATCTTTGTTTGGTGAGTTATTCATTGATTTTTTGTTTGAAAATGTTAATATTTTATTTTTTAAATTTTGGGAAATTAATAACATTGAATAATCTTTTTTAAAACTTTTATCTTTTTCTTTTTCTTTATTATCAGAAGAAAGTTGATTGAAAGTATTTTTTTTATTTATTTTTTTATTGGAATTTGAGAATAACAAAGCATTAGAAATTATTTTATTTTTAATTTCTTCATTATGAAAACAAATATAGATACTATCATTAATTAAAGAATGATTTTTTGAATTCATAAAAGAATAATTTTTATTTATTTTAATTGGAGTTTGATTTAATCTAAAAGTCTTAAGTATCTTTAAGCTATTTTGTTTTTGATTTTTAAAAGATAAATTTATTTTTTTCATTTTTTATAAAATGAATAAACTTAATAAAAGATTTAATTTACTTCAATTTGATTATAATGAATATCTCTTTAAGACAATAAATTCATATTTTATTGATAAATCTAATAAAAGTAATAATAATATAATTAAAGGAAGAATACATCTTTTAAGTCATTCAATTATATTTGATCCTGAAATAATTGAAATTCCAATGATTAAATTATATTTTAATCAAAACTTTTTATTAAAAAAATACAATTCCGAAGAATTAGCTTCTTTAATTATAGAACAAAAGAAAAATAAAATAAATAAAAAACAAAAAAATTCAGAAACTAAAAAATATTATTCTTTTATTACTCCACATTCAAAAATAAAAAGAAAATATTCTTATAATAAAAATTATTATCAAAAAAATTATATTAATAATACAATAAGTAATTTAACTCCTAAGATAAAAAAAACTAATTCAAAAGATAAATTTAACATTTTTAATTTTGGAAATTTCGAAAAAATGTTACAAAATACTTTTAATAATTCAGAAAATGAAATAACTCAAATTTTAAATTTAAATAGTAAATTAATTGATTTAAACAATTATTTTAATCCTTCAATTTTTTCAAATTTAGTTAAATTATTTCAATATTTAAATAATATAAATGATAATGGAAATAATTATGTTTGTCTTCTTATAAAATGTGATAAAATAAAAAAAATAAATAGAATAAATTTCACTGAAATTTTAAATGACGAATCTTCTATTTTTTTTATAATAACAGAAGATAAAAAAGAATTAAGTGATAATTTTTATAATGATTTATCTTTTTTTACTGAAAATATGTGTTTATCAGAAGATAAAATTGATGATGAAAAAATCAATAATTACTTAATAAGAAAATTAATAGAGTTAAGAAATAAATATAATATAATTAAAACAGATATAATAGAAAAAATTCCTGAAAATAATAATAATTTAAATGATTATAATAATAATAATTGTTTAAATATTAAAGAAAAAAAAAATATATTATATTCCGCAATAGCAATGAATATTAATAGTGAAAAATTTCAAAATGGATTATTTATAATTAATTTATATGATGAAATAAAAAATGATTATTTATGTGAATTTCTTCCTATAAATAATAGTTTATATTTAAAACCTTTTAAATTTTATTTAAATGAAATAAAATATTTCATTGATTATCGTTTCTTATATAAATACAAAGCAATTAATATTTTTTTTTACTCATCAGAAAGTAAAATAATTGAATTTGATGAAAAAGAAGATTTTACAATAATATATAATTTCTTTGAGAAAAATTGTAAAAAATCAAATTTAAATTTTAAAGATATAAAATTTCATACTAATTTATGGGTGGATGGTTTAATATCAAATTTTGATTATTTAATGTATTTAAATATCATATCAAGTAGATCATTTAATGATTTCACACAATATCCTATTTTTCCTTGGACATTAGTAAATTTTGAAGATAAAAATATAGATCTAAATAAATTATCAAATTATAGAGATTTATCAAAACCAATTGGAGCAATAAATCAAGAAAAATTGGATTATTCTATTAAAACATTTGAAGAAAAAGGTTATTTTTATAAAAACTATATTTCATATCCTTTTATAATTTATAATTATTTAATAAGGAAAAACCCTTATTTCTTATTAAGAAATCAAAAAGAAAAAATATTTTCTTCAGAAAGATTATTTTTATCAATTAAAGAAACATATGAAAATATAATAAATAATAAAAATTACGAAGTTAAAGAATTAATCCCTGAATTTTATTACGATGGAGAATTTCTTAATAATACATTTAATATAAGCTTAACTCAAAATAATATTAAAATAAATAATATAGAATTACCTCCTTGGGCGAATAACAGTATAAATTCTTTTATTAAAATAATGAGAAGTGCTTTAGAAAGTGAAATAGTTTCTAATAAATTACATTTATGGATTGATCTTATTTTTGGTTATAAACAAAAAGGAAATAAATCAATAGAAAATTATAATTTATATTCTACATTAAGATATGAGAAATGTATTTATGATATTGATGAAAAAAATTCAGAAGAAAAAAATTGTGATATTCAAAATATTATTGAATATGGTCAATGTCCTATTCAATTGTTTAATGAAGCTCATCCAAAAAAAAAAAGTAAATTTATTTTAAATGATTTAAATAATAATTTTAATGATTTATGTAATAATAAAATTTTTAATCAAATTACTAAACAAAAACAAGAAAGAATTAAAATTGAAGATAAATATGAAAAAGAAAGAAGAGAAAAAGATAATGAGAATGATAGAATGAAAAATATCTTTAAAGAAAAAGAAAAAAATTATTTAAGTCAAATTAAAGAAGAAAAAGATAAAATAAATAAAAAAAATAATGAATTTGTTGCTTCTATTATTTCTTTAATGACTATTAATAATAAAAATAAAAATAATTTTAATATTTATCAAAATTATAAAGAAAGAATTATTCAAAGTCATTTGGAAGATATTGATGAAAAAAAAAATGAACAAATTCAAAATTGTTTTAAAGATAATAAAGAATTATTTGATAAAATGAATAAAATTTCTGAAAAATTGTCTTTTTATCAAAAAAGAGATTTTGAATTTAAAACAATTATTTCTCAATTAGAAAATAAATTAAATGAATTAAAAGAAGAAAATAAAAATTTACAAAAAGAAAAATTTGATAAAAATAGATTAATCAATAATTTACCTTTTAATATTAAAAATAAAATATAAAATAAATTTTTATAAAAATTAAATTATATTTTTATAAAAAAAATTCAAAAAATAAAAAATAGAAAAATGGAAAATAATCAGTAAATTAACAATATATCAAAATTTGAAAAAGAAGGAAACATAATAAATTTAAAAATTTTTGTATATTAATTAATTTATATTGAATATTAACAATAGAAATGAAAAAATTGAATGAAGAAATAAATAATATTAATAAAAAAATAAATGAAGAATTAAAGAAATTATTCAAAAAAAACCTTAGCACAGTTAATTAAATTATAACCTATATTTTAATATACTAAAAAGGATAATAATCTTTTCTTTTCATTATAAAAAAAGATTTTTAACAAAATATTTGAATAAATCTTATATAATTTTTTTAGAATATTATTACAATAATTTATAAATGTTTTTATGTTTTTAATAATTATTCTTTTATAAAAATTTAAATAATTAAATTAAAATAATATTAATATTCGTATAATTAAAATTATTTTTTATTATTTTATACAATGATTAATATTAATATTTAACATTTTTTATTTTAAATGAAAAAAAGGTAACAACTAATTATTTTCAATATTTATTCGTTTGATAGGAAAATATTTAAATAAAGAATTATTAGTTAAATCCTTCTTATAAAAAAATAAAATAACCCCAATTATTATAAAAAATAAGATATAAAAACCTTAAAAAATTAACTTTTAATTTCCTAATTATTCCCAAGATAAAAAATCAATATTAATTTTAAAAAAATTTGAATAAAATATTATATTAATTAAAAATAATTCAATAAATTAAGGAATATAAGTTCTATTAATTGTATTTAAATAATATTTGAAAAAAGGTTGTTCCATTGCTCTAAGAATTGTATAACTTTTATATTTAATCTCACTCTTTCCTTTAATTTGATAATAAATAACTATTTCAGAATTAATTAAATCTTCTTTAAAGATATTAAAAACATTTTTAATATCCAAAGAACAAGTAAATTGTGCATAATGAATAAATCTTGATAAACTAGGAACACAAAAGTTAGAAATATTTTTTTTTTCACTATGAATCTCTCCAAAAAATTGAATTCCATTAATTTTATTTCTATTCTCTTCTTTAAAATAAATATTAAAAATCGCATTTCTCTCATCATTATAATAAATATACGTATCATTTTCATTAATATCAACAAAAAAATCTTCATTAACTTCTTCTACTTTTTCTTCTTCTTCTTCTTTTTCTTCTTCTTCTTCTATTTCTTCTACTTCTTCTTCTTTTTCTTCTTCAATACATTTATTATCAATTGAATAAACAAATTGTTGAACATGATCATCAAAAATAACATATAACTTCTCTATTTTATCGTAAGAATTAATTTCATTATTTTCACAAGAAATAATTTTGTTAATTTCATTATATTCTTCAATACCCGAAAACTTACATGTATAACCTTTTACATCATTTATATTTAATATTATATCTTGATCCTCCGCAAAAATTCTTTTATTACACATTGGAATTGAAATTGATAAATCGAATTGTTTAAAGTTGGTTTCATTATAATTTTTAACTTCTTCAATTAAAACTATATATTGTTTTAAACTATCAGGTATAGTTTTATTGAAACAAAATGTTTGACCTTTTAATGCTTTATTTATATCAATTAAATAAGATTCATTTTCAAATATTTTATTTGGTATTAGGATGCATGATGATGTCTTATTATATTTTACTTTAAAATAATATGCACAATCAACTTCAATTTTATTAATATTATCTTCAACAATTTCTTCAGCTTTTATTTCTTTTCCATCACAAGATTGAAAATCAAACATTAATCTATCTAAGTTTTGATATTCATTAGTTATATTTTCTTTTGAAAAAAAAGTTATGTAAAAATAATCATAATTAGAATCATATTGATAATAAACTCCTTCATATATTTTTTTTGAATGGGAAAAAATAAATAAAGATAATAAAATATGAATAACCACCATTTTTGACATTTCTTTTATTTGATTTTAGATTTTTTTACCTTTTATTATTAAAATCCCTATTTACCCTTTTTTACAAAGCCCAATAATTATTGAATAAAAAAATGATAAAAATAAAAAATAAAATTCTTTAAAAAAAATAAAAAAAAATGTTAAAATACCTTGATCTTCTTTCACAAAAAAACACACTTCACTATAAAACATATAATTCACATCCTTCAAAATTCAGTGCAATTTTATCAATATTAACTTACATTCTTTGTATAGCAGCAACAATATATTTCTCTTTAGATATAATTCGTCATTTAAATCCAACAACTTACTTTTATTTCCAACAGGAGAAAGATGTAGGAATATTTCCAGTAAATGAATCAAGTATGTTTCACTTTATAAATTTAGAAAATATTCCACCTAATGAAGACCCAATATCTTTAATACAAATATTTGGTTCAATGACAGAATATGTTCCTAATTATAAAGAAAATGTAGGAAGTAGATTAAATATAGATCATTATACATATGGTCCATGTCCTCAAAAATCAGATAATTATAAATTAAATGATATATATAATGCTTTTTCAAAAAGTGATTTTTCATATATGGGCTTTTGCATTAATGGCTTTTATAATTCAACAAATAAAAAATTTATTTCTATTAATGATACTCAATTTGAATATCCTATTATTAAACATGGAACTAGTCATCCTAATTATACTTCATATACAATATTTGTTCAAAGATGTGAGAATGATACTTTTTATTTATTTAATAAATGCAAAAGCTCTGATTATATTGATACTTTAGTTACTGCTAATCAAGTGGATGCTGTGATTGGTTTTTTAAATCAAGAAGCTGATATTAATAATTATTCTTATCCTATTAAGCATACTTTCATTAATATAAGATTCACTTTTTCTCATGGAATGTTTAGTTTTAGTAATTTAAACTTTCAACCTTTAAGAGTTAGAACTCATAATGGTTTTTTATTTGATAATGTTGTTTTAGATTATTCTTATTATTATGAACAAAATGATATTAAAAATTATCAAACTAATTTTAAAATTTATACAGCTTTTCATTTTTGGATGCAAAATAAAGTTCAAATTTATGAAAGAAATTATAAAAGAATACAAAATATTATGGCTGATTCTGGAGGAATGATTAAAGCTTTAACCACTATTGCTACTATAATAAATATTATATTTAATAAATATCAAATATTTAAAGATGTTAATAAAATGTTAAATATAAAAATTGATACAATTAATAATAAATTAATTAATGCTTTAAATACTAATAATAATAATGGTATAAATAGTATTTCTGTTAAACATGATAATTTTTTAGATAAAGGAAATAAAAGCCAAAATTCTTTTTCTATTACTAATAGAAGTATAGTTTTTAATAAAAGTAATAATTTAAAGAAATATGAATATGATATTAAAAATTTTGATTATGAAGCTTATCATTATATTAAAGATAATTTAATTATTAGAAAAAGGATTAATTTGTTTAATATGATTAAAAATATGTTTGATATTAGTAAAAAACATATGAGTAAAGAACAAACTTATATAAATATTGTTTTGTATTATTATAGAGAAGTAATAAGTGAACAAAACATTTTCGATTTATTTTTTTCTATAGAAAATTTAATAAAGCTAATCCTAATGATTTCTTATATAAATCTATTTTCGGACAGAAAAAGAATGATCAGTTGGTTTAATTTTTAAACTTTTATTTGTTTCAAAAATTTTTAATAAATTTATATTTAATCAATGTAAATATGTTTAAATTGGTTTAGAGTAAATTTATTTTATTTTTAAGTTAAATATAAAAAATGAAAAAAAGAAAATGAAACATTAAAAAATATTAGTGGCAATGAATTATTCTAATTAAAAATAAAGATACAAGAAATAATATTTAATAATTATATATTTTTCTCATTGAAAAAACAATAATAAATAATAGCAAATAATTCATTTATTCCTTGAACATAATTTCTTTTTTTTAAATACTTTTGAAAAAATAATGAGATTTTTTATTTTTTTCCTTCATAAAAAATTCCATTTCTGCTCTTGTTCTTAATAAATTGTTTTCAATTATATTTTTACCATATCTTTACAATATTAATTCAATTTTGAATCTGATTATATTGATAAAAGATGACTGATTATTTTATTCTTTTTATTTTTAATAAATAACCTCTTTAACAATATATATTTTTACTTTAAATTCTCAAATTTCAATCTTTTGTTAGTATTTTCATTTTCCCAAACATTTACATTTAAACTTAAATACCCTTATACTACTTAATAAATAAAGAAAGAATTGATGGTATTTCTTCAAAGCATCCTTCCATTGATAATCTATTTAAATTTTCTGAGAATAAGGACATTATTTGAATTTTTAATTTTTTTATTTCTTTATCTTCTTTCTCTATTTAAATAACAAATTTATTATTGAGAATATTTCATTCTTTTTTTTCAAATGAATATAAATATTTTCATTGAATTTTGAAATTAATTTTTTTATTTCAAAACAATAAATTTTTTCCATATAAAAAAAATTAAATATATGAATGAAACTAGAAAAAAACAAGGAGAAAAATATAAAGATTACATAAGTATAATGTTTCGAAAAAAAAATGAATTATACCATCATAAAGCAGTAAATAGAATAATATATTACGAAAATAATAATAATCCCATTTTAAATAAACATTTCTCAAATAACAATAATTTCTTTTTTACAGGCAGCTGCGATTCAATAATAAAATTATGGATAAATACAAATAATCAAAATCCAAACAGTACAAACAATACAATAAATACAAATAATAAAAACTCCTATTTAAATTTAATTTCCAATTTTGAATTTCATTCTAACTGGATTTCCAGTTTAATTTTAAGTAAAAAAAACAATTTATTAATATCATCATCATACGATGAATCAATTTGTATTTGGGATATAAATAAAACATTAAATAAATTAGATAAAAATTCAGATAAAACATCTTTTCCTGAAATTATTCTTTCTCATTATCATAATGATTATATATCATGTTTAAATTATAATGAAGAAAATAATATTTTATATTCTTCTGGATTAGACGGAATAGTATATTCTTCAGATTTAGAAAAAATTCAAAATAACATTTTAGACAGAAATATAAAATTAAAAAATGAATCTTCTATTTATTCAATTGATGTATTTGAAAGTATTTTAGCAGTTTCATTATATTTAGATAATACTATTAAAATAATAGATTTAAAATCAAATAAAGAAATATGTTCTTTACATGGTCATAACGATATAATTAAAAAAATAAAATTATCTCCTGATGGTAAAAACTTAATATCAATTAGTTCTGATAAAACAATTAAATTTTGGGATATAAGTAATCAAAAGTTTATTTTTAATTTTGATTATCATAAAAGTAGTGTTAATGGTTTATTTATTAATAAAAATTTTAATAAAATGATTTCAGGAAGTTTAGATGGTGATATTTATATTTGTGACTTTGAAATACAGAATTATGCTTTTTTTGATAATATTTATGATTCTGTTTTAGATATTTCAATGAATGAAAAAGAAGATCAAATTATTGCAAGTTCAAAAAATGGGAATTTATACATTTATGATTTATTTGATAAAGAAAAAAGTTATTTTAATAATTTTAATCATGACTTTTTCATTGGAGAAATTCCTTTAATTGAAGAAGAAAATAAAAAAATATGTGAAATATCAAAAGATGAAATCGTAGATTATAATTTAATGAATAATAAAATATATTCTATTATAAAATACAAAGGAAATGAAGAAAAAGGTGAAATAATAAATTTATTAAAAATGAAAAATATAAAAGGAAGTAAAAACTCAACTTATAAATCTTTATTAACAAAACTAAATGAAATAAATAATAATAATTTAGAAAAATGGTGTACTTTAGATATTAAAACAGGATATTTAAATATGACTTTAAATGAAGATAAATGTTATTTAAATGATATTACTAAAGTAAACTTAAATTTTATTGAAGATATAATAAAAAGAAATTTTTCAATTCATTCGGAAAGTCAATTATTTAAAAATGAAATAAAAGAAATAAACGAAATTAATAGACATTCAAGTTTTCCGAATTTACAAAAAATGGAAAGAAATCATCAAAATAAAAAAAATCCTTTAAAAAAAAGCACTGATGAAATTCCAATTGAGAATTCTTTTGGAAATTATATCTTTAATAATATTATTGGTAACTTTATTTATAATAAATTGATTAATGATATTAAGAATTTATTTGAAAATGAAGAAGAAAAAATAAAAGAACAATATAATGAATTTTTTACAAAAAATGAAGATGTAGATGATTTATTTATTAATACTTCTATAAGTGGAATTTATAATTCTTTTTATCTTAATCATGAAAATAAAATAAGTTTTCCTTCTTTTTGTTTTAAAGCTTTTAATCAATTTTTTTATGATATTTATCAAGAACATAATAATTTAACAAATAATAAAAAATATGATTTAAAGATTGAAGTTAATTTAAAAAATGTTATTCAAATGATAAGTGATAATAATAAAGATATTGAAGTTAATTATCAATTAAACAGTTATCATACTTTTTTTTCTCTTTTTAAAGCAATTTTAAAAAAATTAGATTTGAATAAAATTAAAAAAGTTATTTTAGAAGAAATAAAAAATAATAATTTAACTGAAGAAGAAATTGACTTTATTAAAAATAAATATTTAGATAATAATGAGCAAATAATAAAATCTTTTTATTTTAAGACTAAAAATAATATTATATTAAATAAAAAAAATTGCGAATATAAAAAGATTTCTTATGTTATGAAAATTTTAAATAAAGGAGATAAGGAATCATATACTTTATTTTTCTGTTATAGAGATATTAAATCAGTGTTAAAAATTTTTGGAATACAATAATTTTCCATTTAACTTTTGTGAATAAAAAAAAAAAATTTTTTTTCTATAAAAATAAATTAATTAATTTAATTTAATAAAATTAGTTTAAACTTAGTTTATTTATTAAAAAAAAACATTATTAATGGAAAATAATAAAGATAATCATTTATATTTAGAAGAAAATCAAATTATTTCCTTAAGTAAAATAGAAGATTTTTATGATAAAGAAAAAGGAAAAAATTTATTTTATGATGAAAATAAACAATTATTTATAAAATTAGAAAAAAATTTACTTACAGTGTTTAAAATAAATAAAATAAAACATCAAATAAATTTTGAGTCAAATGAAGAAATAAAAAATGTTTGTTTTAACCAAAATGAAGAATTATTATGTTTAACATCTAAAGAAATTATATATATTATTAATTTTAAAAAACAAAATATTTCAAAAATTAATTCTTTCTCAAATATATTATTCTCTTTTTTTTTAGGTAGTGAAAAAAAAGAAAAAAATTTATTATTTATTTTAACGAATAAATTATATAATCTTTCAATTATTGATTTTTCAAATGAAAAATTGGTAAAAAAGTTCTTTATTCAAAATCCAATTAATTCAAAGGATTTTTTAGTTAACTTAAAATATAAAATAATAATTTTAAGAAAAGAAAATACTATTAATATTATTAATTTAAAAAATGAAAAAACTATGTTAAAACCTTTTCTTGATATTAAAATTTCTTTTTCAGAAAATGATAAATTTTATCTTCAAGAATTATATAATAAATTATATTTAATTATTGTGAATAATTTCAATATTGATATTTATAGATTAAAAAATATTAATAAAATAAAGAAAAAAACTACTCTTTCAATCTCAGAAGAAAATATACAAATTCAATATTTTGATAATTTAATTATTTGTTATTTAATTAACTATATTCAAATTTATGACATTAAAAATAAAACAGAACAATTAATTGCTAAATATAAATATAATTCTTTTTTAAAAAATGATATTGTTTTTTATAATAATAATATTATTAGAATTAATAATGATTATTATGAAACAAATATAAATTTAGGAATTTTAGAAAAAAATTTTAAAAATAATATTTCTATAAACTCTTCAGAATTATTCTTTTGTTTATTTAGAAGAAAAAATAAAATAAATGAATATATAAATTATTGCATTTATTTAATAGAAAACAATAAATTTAAAAGTATAATTGAAATAATAAAAACTAATTTTAAAAAATATAAAAAATACAAAAATTACAAATTCGAAGAAAATAAATTAGAAAACTACTTAAAATCTTATCCAAAAGAATTTGACTATGTAAATCAAATAGATTTTTATCAAATATTAAATTCTGAAATGAATATAGAAACAGAAAAAATTTTAAAGATATTAACTTTATTAGTTAACTTATATCAAGAAAATAATATTGAAATTGATATGGAAATTTTAATACCAATAATAATGACAAAATTAAATAATATGAAAAATTTATCTTATTTAGATAACTTAATTAAAAGTAAATTATTACCTTATGATATTAATTTAGCTTTTTATTTTATTGATAGATATAATATGATAGGAAATAAATTTGAAAAAGAATTTTCTTTAAATTTAGGGATTTCTATTCTTCTTCAATTTTATTCTAATATTGATTTTAAAAAGCCTTTAATTGAATTAATTAAAGAACAAAAGTATATTGAAGTTATTAATTTAATTCATGAAAAATTTTTACAGGATAAAAAGTTTAAAAAAGATGAAAAAAATTTAAAACAATTTTTTTATAATCAAATATCAAATATTTTCCAATTAAATAATTCCAAATTAAATTTTGTTGAATCAGATAAAAAAAATAATTAAAAATTTAAAAAAAATTAAATATATAATTCACTATAAAATAAAAAAATAAATTTTTAAAATAAATTATTTATGAAAAAGAATAATATTTCTTTAATAATTAAAAACTTGAATTTTCTTCTTTCAAAAGTAAATGAACATTTCAATAAAAATGATTTAATGTCTCATGAAATTAAATTAGGAATAAACCCTGAAAAAAAATTATTTAATTTTTACCTTGATTCTAAAAAGGAAAAGAAGTTAAAACAAGAATATAATTTTTTTACTTATGAAGAATTAAATATAATAATTGAAATAATTAGAAAAATACATTTATTAAATTCTCATTTATGTTTTAAAATAATTGATGAAAATATTAATAAAGAATTATTTTTGATTTCTGCGAATAAATTACTAATTCCAAAAATAAATGATGTTATTGTATTGATTGGGAATTTTTTTGAAAAAAAAATAAATGAAGAAAATTACATTATTAAAATATTTAATTTTGAAAATGAAAAAAATATTGAAATTTGTTTTATTTTTCATAACTTTTTAACAATTTCAACTTTTGATTTTTTGGTTTTTAATCAAAGATTCTTTAATTATGAGTTAAGTAATAATCAAAATATTTTAAATAAATTTTCTACTGATTTTAATTTCTTTTTATTTGATAATAATTCAAAGATTAAATTTACAAAATTTAAAAAGTTTAATTTAAGTTTATTTGTTATTATAAATATGAATTTTGAAAAAATTGAAAATGAAATTGAAAATAAAATTATTAATTCTATTAGTTCTTTAAAGAATGAATTTGAACAAAAAGTTATTGCTTTGATTAATAAACATGAATTAGGGGTTTCTATTCAAACTATTATTTCTTCTTTTGAAACTTTATATCATATTACTAATAATCAAGAATTATTTTTTAATTTAGAAAAAATTTTTAATCCTAATTTATCTGATGATGGATTACAAATTGAAAATAGGTTATATAAAAATTTTTTAAGCTTTAAAAAATAAATTAAATATTAATCAGTTTTTTCATAAATAAATGATTAATTATTAAAAGAATATGTTTTTTTTATTTCACTTAAATAATTATTTTTTTAATTTTTCTTTTTGATAATAAATTATATTAAAAACATTAAAATAAATTAATCAAAAAATGAAATTTATTTTTTTTATTTAAACTAATTAAATATTATAAATATACTTTAAATATTTTAAAAAAAAAATTAAAAAAGAAAATTATTATTCAAAATTTTAAAAATTAAAAATATTTTAAAAGATAAAAAACCTTTATTTCTTATTATCATTTCTCATTAATTTATTAAAAATTTTCAAATTTTCTCTTTCACCTTTATAATTAAGAGACTTAGGATTTAATTGAATATATGCAAAAGGTTCAAATTGTCCTTTAATTAATTTATCTCCTTTTCCTTTTTTATTTCTATATTCTTCTCCTGAATATTTAACATAATGAGTTTGTTGTTTTTTATTTTTAATATTATTTAACTTAATACTTTCTTTTTCATTTATTTTCATCTTTTTATTTTTTTTATTTACTTCTTCTTCTTCGTCTTTTATTTCATCTAATTCATTATTATCTTTTAAAACATTTTGAACTCTTTTTTTTTTTAAATATTTTATTTTCTTTTCTTCTTGTAAATTTACTTCATTTCCTAAATCTAATTTTTTCTTCTTTTTCTTTTCTAATTTTTTTAACTCAATTTCTTTCTCTAAATCTTTTATAATGAATTTCCCTTTTGATATATCATAAATCACATCTTTATTTTTTTCATTAATATCACTTTTATTATTATTATTTTTATTAACATTCACAAAAGGATTAATATAAAAAAAGTTATTTAATTGTATATTATCTTTAAGAAATATTTGTTCTATTTTATCTAAAGTTTCTTCGCTTTTATTTTTTTTATTTTTTAATTCTAATTCTTTTTTTCTAACTTCTTCAATATCATCATCCATTATATTCCAATTTTCTATTCTATCCAAAATTTTATTTTCTTTATTTTTTTCATTTTTATTCATTTTTGTAAATTCTTTTTTAATATAATCTTCTTCTTCATCAATTAAATTATTTTCATTATCTAACATAACAGAATTGTCTAATTCACTTTTATTATAACCATGTAATTCTTCTTCTTCTTTATTCATTTCGGTTATTTTTTTAACTGAATATTTATTTACATATTGAATAAAATTTATATATTTTTCAGGAGTCATTTCTTTTATTTTTAAATATGAATAATTTATTATTAAGTTTTTAAATAAATTCCTCATTTTAACTTTATATTCTTTTTGATTTTTTTCTGTCATTTCATTACAAATTGAATTAATTATTTTTTTAAGGATTTCATCATTATTTATTGCTTTTTTTTTTTCTTCTGAATTTTTTAAACAAAATAGCAATACTCGAATAAATAAAAATAAACTTTTTATTATTTCTTTATTTTCATTCTTAAAAAAAGGAAAAAGTAAATTTGATATTCCAATAATATTATCAATTATTTTATTCTCATTTCTATTTTCCCAAAAAGCTCTTGATAAAGCATTAATACTTGAACTTTGAATAACATTATTATTTGTTTTTAAAAAAGACAAAAGTAAATTTATCCAATTTTCAAATAAATTTTTTTCAGTGAAAAATTCAGTTAATTTTCCTATTATATCAAAAGCTATATTTCTTATTTTTTTATTCATATTTTTAGTTAATAAAATTATATTTTGTAATAATCCTTGATTTAAATTAATTTGTTCAAAAGTTAAATTTTGGATTGGAGTAAATTTAATTATTATTTTTTCTATTATATATTCAAATAATTTTCCTTTTTGTTTTGGAGAAATTAATTCTAATCCTTTTTTATTTGAAAAGTTATTAAAGATATTATAAGAAAAATCAATATCATTTATTTTTGATAATATAGTTAAAAAAATTTCAAAAATTTTTTTTGAAAGAAATTGCTCTTTAGTATTATTGCTTTGTGAATATTTAAAGAAATATTCTTCAAAGAATTTAAATAATATATTTATCATTTCTACTTCATTATTATTATTATTTTTAGAAGGATCGTTAATGATAATATTTAAATTTTTTAATAAATAATTTATTATTTCTAATCTCATTGCTAACTTATTTATTTCTTTTTCTCTTTTTTTTTCACTACTTTTTATTTTATCATTATCAATTTCCATATTTTTTGTTTTATCTTTATTATCACTTTTTCTTTCAATTAAAATATCAGTTTTAACAGTTTCATCAAATTTTTGAATCATTTGAATGATGATTTTAAATAAACTTAGGTTTTCTATTATTTTACTATATTTACAAATAACATTAAAACCTAATTGACTTTCACTTTTATTTAATTTTCCATTTAATAATAAATTTAATATTTTCTGAAAGAAGAAATTTCCTTTATTTTGAAAAATACTTAAAGCTACTTTATCATTGTTATTTTTACATTCTTCAATTGCTTTTGATAAAAATTTAAAACATATTTCTTTACTATTATTAAAAGGACATGATGTAGGTTCGTTAATATATTGTTCAAAATTATTTAATAATTCTTCACTTATTTTTCCATATTCTTTTGAATATTTATAAAATTTACTTAATAAAGAATATATTTGTGTTAAAATCAATTGTAATCTTTTTATTTTTAATTCTCTTAAATGTTTACTTTCACTTTCATTAACTTCAAAAATTTCATCTTCTAACATTTCATTATTATCATTTGTATTATTTTTTTTTCCATAAGGTGAATTTTTTAACTTAATTATCATTTGGAAAACTTCAAAAATAATGTTTTTAAAACAATAATAAAAATCAGATAAAGTTTGAATATTGTCTTTTAAAAATTTATTCATATAAGAAATTAACCAAATATTTGAATTATTAGTATAATCATTACTTTCCATATCATAATTTAAAGGATCTAAAGGATAATATTTTAATATTGATAATAAAGGAATATAGTTAAAACATTTACCAATGAAAATTTTTAATAATTCATCTTTATTATCTTTTTCAGATAAATTTAATAAAATTAATTCATTTATTTTATTAATATGAGTAAATTTAATTTGTCTATCACAAGCATTTATTTTTTCTATAAAAATTAATAATAAATTAAATCCCATTCTTTTATCTTCATATCTTTCACTACTTAAATATAATAAAATTTTTGCTATTTTTTCTAATAAGAAATCACTTGTAATATTTTCTTTTTTATTATCTAAAGTCATTGTATTAATATCTAATTCTTCATTATTAATATTTTTTTCATTAAATAAATTATTAACATATTCCTTTTTAAATATTTTATCAAATAAATTTTGTAACAAATTAAAAGAACTTCCTTTAACAAAGTCATTAATATCAGTTAATAATTCACTGAAAATTGATAAAACTCCAATAAAAAATTGAATAGCTCGATTTTGATTTAATTCATTATATGATAATAAAATAGAAGATATACTTTTCATATAAGCAACTATTAAATTATCATTTAATTTCATTAATTTTGTTAATTTTGAATTTTCTTTTTGAGAGTTTTCAACAGGATCAGTTTTTATTAAACTTAAAATATCTTTTTTTAATAATAATACAATCATCTTTTCATTTGTTTCTTGATTTAATTTTTGAGTAGAAAAAGCTATATCTAAACATAGAAAAGCATTTATTAAGATATTTTTTACTTGTGTTTTTCCTATTAAATTATATAATGTGAAAATTGCATCATTTAAAAAATCAAAAGGTAAAAATTGAATTATTGAAGAAAAGAATAATAAAACATTTTGAGATTCATTTAAAGAAATTGAGTTTATAATATTTGAATTAAAGTTATTATTATCTTCTTCATCTTCAAATTCATTAAAAGAATCTGTATAATCAATCATTTGATTCATTTTATTTTTTAGATATTCTATTATATCATTTAATATAGAATATTTAATTTCTTCTTTTTTGCTTTGAATTACTTTACAAACACTTTTAATTAAATCATTTAATAAATCTTTTTTTTTATTTAAAGATGATAAAATAATAAATAAACAATTTTTATATAATAAAACAATTTCATCGTTTGAATTATTTAATTCTTCTTTATTTCTAGAAAGTAAAAGCTTTTCAATAATAATATTTATATATTTCAAAATATAATAATTACTTCTATAATTAAGAGAAAATTGAATAATTAAAATAATTCTATCTAAAAAGCTTTTTGCTTTTAAAGATTCATTATTTAAATGCTTTAAACAAATAGCAAGAACAAAAATTAAAGATTCAAAATTAGATAAATTATCTTCAGTTAAATTATTATTATCTTTAATTAAATTAATACATAAATCTATAATATTCTTTGTATAAATTTTAACTCCATCAATTCCTTCTAATTTTTCTTTATTAAAAGATTGGTGAATTGATTGAACTAATATAATTGATTTTTTATGGAGTGGGCTATTTGATTTTTGAAGGTAATGAAGTAATTTAGAATATATTAAATCTTTTTCTTTATCACTTTCTAATTCCATCATCTTGGATAGATAAGATAAAATTTTAATTAATTAGATTAAATATGTGAAATTAATTTATTTTTTTTTTATTTTTTTTTGATTATTTATAAATCTTTATTTAATAAAATTGGAATATTTAATTTAATTATATTAATTAATTAAACTATAGTTTTTAAATGAAATATTTTTATTTTTTTTTAACACTTAAAAAAAAGAAAATAAATCTGATTTAAAAAAACACATTTAATAAATAATATAATATTACTATTATTACACTAACATTTAAAAAGCTAATAATAGAGAAAAAATAATTAATAATATCTATTAATAATATTTAATGTCCTTTACTTTTTATCATTCTCATTTTATTTTTTAAAATATTTTTTGCTATTAAATACTTTTCAAACGCAGGAGTTAATTTTTCACATTTATGATTAAGAGATTCTCTATGAATTAAACAAAAAGTTTCATTACATAATTTACAAGTATAATTTTTTCCTTCAATTGTAGGAAAATAATTTTTACAAAATTCACATAATTGATGATAATAATTTTCGTGATTTTCTTTTATTATATAATCAAATTTTGAGATTATTTCTATTGATTTTTGAAAAGATGTTGAATTTATTTTTTCTGGAATTGGACGGTTTTTTTTTATTATGTTATTTATTGTTTCTTCTTCATAGTTTTTTTCTATTATTGACATTATTTATTTTATTTTTTTATAGAACCACTTATCAATTGGAGATTTTGATATTTTATTTTTTTATTATTTTTATAGATAAATATTTTTTAATTCCAAAAAAATTATTTTTTAAAAATTGTTTAAACTAATTTTTAATATCCTTAATAATTATATCAAAAGAAGATTCTTTTAATATTATAATTATGGAACTATAAAATTCAAATTGTAGAAAAAAATAATTAAGATATAGAAGAACCAGATTATACAAATACACTTTGTTATCATATTATAATCAAAAAAGAAACATTAAAAAATGATGATTGAAAATGTGTATTTTAAAGAAATAAAAATTTTATAAAAATAGGATTAATCAAATGAAAAAAACAAATAATAATAATTTAAGAAGTAATATTAAATCTAAAAGTCATTATTTAAAATTTTTAAGTTTTTGAATTTTTAAACAAATGGTTTTTTTATAATTTAAATAATTTAAAGTTATAAATTATTAATGTCAAATAACCAAACTGTTGAAAAAATAGAAAAAAAATTAGAAATAAATGAAATTGAATATAAAAATCAAAATGAATCAATGATAAAAAGAATAAAAGAATATGCTATTAATGAAATAAATTATCAGAATCAAATTAAAAATTTAATTAATGAATTAAAAAAAATAAAAAATGAAAAAATTTTATCAAATAACAATTATAATAGTATTTTATTACAATATAATAATTTAAAAATTGAATATGATAAAATAATTGAATGCTTTAATTCAATTCAAATAAGTTATGAAGACTTAAGAGAAAAATATAAATCACTTGAAGAAAATTCAAAAATTTATGAAAATAAAAATAATACTTTATTAAATTATTTAGAAAAAAAAGAAGAAGAAATATTAAATTTAAAAAGCTCTTTAAGTAAATTAAACACAAATTATGATATTTTAACTGAAAAATTTAATTATATTAAACAAGATAATGAAATTAATAATAACAATACAAATTTATTTCATAATCAAATTAATAATTTAAATAATCAAAACTCACTTTTACAAAGTGAGAATAAAAAATTGAATATTAATTTAAATCAAACAAATGAACAATATGAATATTTAGATAATAAACATTTAGACTTATATTCTAAATATAATAAACTATCAAAAGAAAAATATTTAATTGAACAAGAAAATACTAAAATTAAAATAGAAAATGAAAACTTAAAAAAAAAATTAGAAAAAATAAAAGATTCAGAAATTGAATTAGATAAATATAAAGAAAATTATGAAGATAATACTTTTAAAAGTAATAACGATTTAAATAAAATAAAAAATGAATTAGATTCTTTAACGACAATTTCAAACGAAAATATAAATATAATTTCTAATTGGATTGATAATTATTTTCCTAATTTATATAGTAAAAATACTTTATTACCAGAAATTAATTTAAAATATAATGATATTAAATTTGAGTTAATTAAAAATTCTTTAATTAAAAATAAACAATTAATTGATAATCAAATAATTGAATTAACAAATCAAAATAAAAGTTTAAAAAAAATTTTATTAAATTGTCAGGATTCAAATTATAAAATAAATAAAAATATAGAAGATATTCATAAATTATTAATTGAAGAAATTGAACAAGGAAAATATTTTAATATTAATAAATTTAAATTAAATAAAAATATAAATGATGATATTGAAGATATGTTAAATAAATTATTTTCTTTGTTAAAAAGAATAAAAATTACAAAAGAAGATAATTGCATTAATAAATTAATTGAAGATAATTATAATTTAAATAATAATAATCAAGATTTAAATGAAAAAATCGAAAAGTTTTTTGAAGATAATTGTCTTTTAAATCAAAAAATAAAAGATATTGAAATTAAAAATTTTCAAGTTGAAGAAGATAATAAAAAATTAATTAATGATAATATTACTTTAATTAAAAAAATAAAAGATTTAAAAAAACAAATAGAAAATTTATCAACTTCCTCAACTCAATAATAATAATACTTTAAATAAAAATTTAATTTACTTTTTTTAATTTAAAGTATTAAAAAACGATTAAAATAAAATCACATTTTATTTTTAATGCTTAAAAAACATTATTATTTAAACAATATAAAAGAATAAAAAATAATTTTTGAATAAAAATTATTTCTAAATTATAAATATGATTGTATTAAATAGAAAGATTTCTAAATTTGAAAAACCAAAAATAGTAAAAGTAGGTCCTAAATTTTATATATTAATAACAATGTATATAATTTCAAAAGAAGAAATATATTTTAAAAACAAAAGAAAAAGTAAAATGATATATATAAGGACATTAATAAATAATAATAAAATAATTAAATCTCCTTTACCAGAAGACAATGATATAATAATTGATGATTTTCAAGAATTTAATGACTTTATTATTTCTTATTGTGATTTAAATGATAAAGAATATAAAATATTTTTATATGAAGAAAATTTAAGTGTAATTGATAATAACATTCAATTATTAAATTATAAAGGAAATACAATTTATGTTAAAATTTCAAAAGCAAATAAAAATTATAATGTGATAGAAAGTAATAAATCATTATCTGTTTCATTGAATAAATTTTATAAAAGAGAAAAAACAAAAAGTGAAAAAGAAATACTTTTAAAAACCAAGAACAAAAATATATTTAAAAGTAATATTCCTATTTATGATAATATTTATAATTATAATTCTTTATCTTCAAATAATTCATTTATAAAAAATAATATAAATCAATCACAAAATCAATCAATTGAAAGTTATCAAGAAATAAATACACATAAATTAATTCCTTTAAAAAATAAACTGATTGAAAAAAAATCTTTAATAAAAAGAATAATTAATAAGGTTTTAAATAATAAAACAAATTCTTTATTTTCTCAAAGTGATCATTTTTCAAATAATTTTATTCCTTATCGTGTCTTCCCAAAAAGAGGAATTTTTAAAACTTTAAAAAAATCTAATTCTTCTAAACTCTTTTTTCCAGAAAATAAATATGAAAATTATTTTTTCCAAAAATCAAATTCTTTAAAGCTTTTCAGGTTAAGAAATAAATCAACAGATAGAGAAATAGATAATCAATTAGAAATAATGAGAAAATTTTTATTATCTTCCACAACAAGAGATTTAAAATATAATAAAATAAAAGTATATAATAATAACAATCAAGAAAAAAATATAAGAATTGAGTATACAAAATTATTAATTAATTTAAGACAAGTTGCTCTTCAATTTATTGATGATATGATTTCTAAAGAAATTTTAAGTAAAAGTCCTGATTTAATTTCTATTTTTGATTATAATAACATTTTATCAAAAAAATTTCCTTTTGAACATTGTAAAAAAGAATTTATATTTTATTCTTACTTAAGTGATTATTCTTTAATAAATAATTTTTCTTTTATTAATAATAATAATTCAGAAGCAATTATTTTTGCTATGAAAAAATTATATGAAGAAATAGAAAGAATAAAAGATAATATTGATTTAATAGAAAAATATTTAATAGAATGTAATGAAAAAAATGATATTTTTATTGATATGATTTTTTTTGAAGTTTTTATTCTTTGTTCTGATTTTTTTAACGGAATTCAAAATGAAATTGGGAATTTAATTTTATCTGTTTTACAAGTTAATTTAACTACTAAGAAAATTAGTTATTCTAAATTTTCAGAATATTTTTATTTTTTTAGGTTATCTGACTTTGTTTCTAATGAAGAAAAAACAGATTTTATTAAAAAGCTATTAACCTTATTAGAAGGAAAAGGTATTTATGGACAAAAGTTATTTAATGATGATAATGAGTTAAAATTTAATTTCAGAAAAATTTTTAGAATTACAGAAAAATTAAATCTTGAGTTTTTAAATGAATTTAATCTTTCCAAAACTAAAAAATCTATTCGGAAATATACTAAAATTGATAGTATTTATGAAGATATTATTAATTATTTTACTTATCAACAATAATTTTTTTACAAATTTGTTTTTTTGATATTTTTGTAATATAAATTCTATTTTTTTTTTTTGTTTTAAAATATCAATCAAGATTATTTTTTAAAAATTTTGTAATATATCATTTTTAATAACTAATATAAATGAAAAAAGCATTCAAAATAATAACATACTTTACCTTTTAATTGTAATATTCTCAAAAATAATTTAAAAAAAAAATAATAAATCCATTATATATAGATTGGAAATATGAAAAAAGACATGATTTAATAAAACATCATATAGGTTGAATTGCTTTTAGAAAATCAAAATTATCTTTTCCTTTCAATTCAAATATATAAACATATCCTTATAAAACTTCTATTATATATACTGATTCAATCCCTATTTTTAGATTTTTTTAAATTCTTTAATAATTATCTTCCATATAACATTCAATATTTTGGTTTTTGGGGTTTAATATCTTATATTTTACAAGGAATTTTTTCAGGAATGATAATTAATTTATTTATTAATAATAAAATTTAGTTTTTATTTGTTATATTTCGTGTTTAATTTCACATTGTTTTTCAAAGAATGTTTATATATTCTGTTTTATATACTCATTGAATTATTTTATTTGATTTATTTATATTTTATCATGATAATTATTCTTTTAAAAAAGTGTTAGTTCTTTCTTTCATTAATTCTTTTATTTCTTCTATGACTCATCATTATTTATTAGGAGCATTGTATAATTCTTATTTCTTTTTGTTTAAAATTTTATTTATTTGGTAGAAATATATTTGAAGTATTATTATATTAATTAATATTATTTTTATTCTATTTTTACTTTACACTTTTTTTTTAGGAAGTTTTTCTAATAAATATATTTCTCTTGATTATGAAGGATTATAAACATATAGTTTAAATATGAATGTTTTTTTTTAATCCTCTTGGTTTTTCAACTTATTTAAAAGATTTTAAGATAAAAGGAAGACAAGATATATAAAATTTTGCTTATTTGCGTTTAGGAGTTATAATATTATTTATTATTTCTTTGATATTATTATTCTCCCATTATTTTTTCTAGTAATAATATCTTATATTTTCGTTTTAAGTCCAACAATAACTTTGTTTAATAAAAAAATAATAAGATATATTTATAAGAAAATTTTGGGCAATTTTTAGAAGTAGAGGAAGATTTGGTTGAAGATGGGTTTATAATATTTATATTTTATCATTTGTGAAAATTGATAAATATATTAAAAAATAAAAAGATAGTTTATGTGATTTTTATTTTTGGATTAATTATTCAATGTTTAGACCAAAATATTGTTTTTAATCATTTAAATGAAAAATTTAAATTAGTGGAAGAAATTAATATGATATTAATGTTAAATTATATTCCAGAAAAAAATAATTTTTAATTATAATAATATCAGAAAAGAAAATTGGGTAATAATTTATTTTAATCTGAATAATATATTTAAAGATATTCAAATTATTTTATCAAATAAGTCCAATTTAAAAATGATAATTAATTCTAGTAAAATTCAATTAGCATATTTATGTATTGCGAAAAATTGCTTTTGTTTAAATGTTAAGGGGTCTGAAAAACAATATTCTAATATATGTTTATTAAAAACATTTGGATATAAAATTTATAGAAATAACATTGAGAACAAATATTAACCCATTTAAAAAATACAAAAATAAACTCCAAAAATACATAAATTAATTATTTTATTTATAAACAATTCTATTAATATTTTAATGAAGTTTTATTTAAAAAAAAAGTATCAAAAACTTTAAATGAAAACTCACATAATAAACTATTAATTTCTTTTGAACCACATTTTGAAAAATCAATTTCTTTAACATAAGAAAAATAATTGTCTGTAACATTTAAAATATCATTAAAATCTACATTTCTACCTTCTCCTTTATCATTTCCTAAAAGCATGGTTTTAAAAGTTCTTAAATTATGTATATTTTTTAAGCAATTAAATTCTTTTTCAATTTCTAATAGTTTTACATTGCTAACTTCATATAAAAAAATACCACCTAAGCATTCATTATATTGTTTTAATTTGTTATTAAAATCTTTTAATAAGTTTGATACTTGAATTATTTTTAAATTAATTATTATATTTTCTTCATCTAAATTAATTGGAAATTCAGATTTTTGAAATAATTCTGTTACATCACTATACATGTAAGAAAATATTTTAAACTTAATTTTATTATTTTTACCAGCAAAAATTGACACCAAAGGAAATTTTAATTGAATTTTTTTAATTAAATTTTCATCATTAAATAATTTATTGTTGAATAAAAATAAAAATTTTAAATTATTCAAATTTATTTTCTCAAAATATTTAATTGAGTCATTTGTAATGTAATTATTATTCAAATATAACTTGTATAAAATTGAAAAATTATTATTTTCTAAATAATTAATTCCTTCATCATTAATTTCATTATTATTTAAATTTAAAATATATAATTGATTAGCAAAGCAACATTGTGTTAAATAATAAATTCCTTTACTTTTAATTTGATTATTCTTTAAATTTAATATTTTCACATTTCTAAAAGTACATTCAGTTAAAAATTTAATTCCATTTTCAGTGATTAAATTATTACTTAAGTTTAATTCTTTTAAACTAAAATAATTTCCTTTTGAAAAATACTTTAAACAATCATCATTTATTTTTGAAAAGCTAATATCAATTGATTGTACTTTATTTAAAGAAATAAGAGAAATTTTTTGAAAAAAATTTGAATTTTTTTTTGATAAAAACATTTTATGACTTAAATCTAAATTTTTAATTTCATCTTCTTCAATTCCTTTATTATTTTCTTTTAAAAATAAAAAAGCTTTTTTATATGTATGATATATAAATTTAAAATCATCTTCTTTTATTCTTCTTACTTTTAAATTTGAATCAATAATTCCAATAACATAATAATTTCCTTCAAATAATTTTCTTATTATTGGACTTCCTATAAAAGATAATATTTCTTCATTTTCATTTTCATAATTTAATTCTTTAATATTTTTACTTTCTTCCTTTTTCTTTTTATAATTTAAGTTTTTATTTTCTATATTTTCTTCTTTTAATTTTTTTATTTCTTCAATGAATGAATTACTTTCAACTATAATATTTTTAATATTTAAATTTCTTTTTTCAGAAAATCTATTTTTACAAATTAAAAAACCATTTATTTGTTCTTCTTCTTCAAGTAAAAATTCACTATCAATAATTCCAAAATATTCATTGCTAATTTCTTTATTAAAAATTATCATTGCTAAAGAATTTTCATTTTCATTATCTTCTAAAAAAATATGAAAAGTATTTTCTGAATTATAATTATCATCATCAGAACAAAATTCTAAATTAAGATTTGGTAATTTAAGTTTATTAATATATAATTTTCTTTGAATTGAATATACATTTTTACTTATTGTTAATAAAATATTATTATAGATAATAAAGGAATTGTATATTAAAGGTTTTTTAGAAAAAGAAAATTGAATTTCAATTTCTTGAATTAAATTAAAAGGATATTTACTATAATCTTGTTCTTTATCTAATAAATTATTATTATTAGGTTCTTCATTCATATTATCATTTTCTTCTCTAAAGCCTTCAATTATTGTAAAAGTATTATCATTTTTTTCTTGATTGTTATATAATATATCATATATTATTTTATATTCATTGTTAGAATTCATGTTCTTTAATTTATTGATATTCTTTTTTAGGAATTTTATTTGAAAAAACTGTATTAACTTATTAATTCTAATTTGTAGTAATTTTTAACTATAAAATATAATTTGAATTATAGATATATTTAAAAGTTAACAAAATTGAAAATGATTTTATGTAAAAGAACAAAAGGAACTTTAATTCAATCAATTGGAAGTTATTTACCTATTCAATTATATTTTAAAATTTTTAAAAGGTCTAAAAGTTATCAATCCTTATTAGAAATTAATATTAATGATTATATTGCATATTATATAAAGAATAATTTTAAATCATTTAAACAAATCAATAAATATCTTTTATTATCATCATTTACCAAAAAAAGACAAAAAATCATTTATTTTAAAATTCTTTCTTATTATAATTATACTTTAGATTTATCTTTAAATTTATTCATTGAAGATTTTGTGGAAAAAAATATAATCAATGAATATAAATTAATTGATGATGGTAAAATAACAGATACTAAAATATATGATTTATTTAACGATAAAACAATAATTTCATTAAAATTATTTTATGAATATGAAAATGAGATAATAGCTTATAAAAATAACACTAATAATTTCAAGGAATTAAATCTTTTTGATTTAAGTTTTGTGAAAAAATGTCTCGATAAAAATTTAACTTTTCAAAAACTAATTTGTTTAACAATTAATATTAGTTCAAATGAAGAAATTGAAACAATTACTAAAATTCAATCAATTGAAAAATTAACACTTCATATTAAATCAAATGAGGAATTGAATCTTAAATTAAATTTCCAAAAATTAATTCAACTTAAAAATTTAAAAGCTTTAAAAATAAAAGTTCATAATTATTACAATGAATTTATTTTAACTAAAGAACTTTTATCAAAAATTGAAACATTAAAAATTATAAATGAGCTTGAAGAATACATATTTTTTAAAGTAAAAAATTTTTCAAAGAATGATACTTTAACACTTGAGAATATTAAAGAATTTAAATTAAAACAAATAGTAATTCTAGCAGATTTAGATTTACCAAATTTAGAAAAATTAAAATTTGAAAATGGTTTAATGGACTTTAATAATGTTTTATTAAAATTCTTTCCTTATTTTGATAAATTTGTTAAAGACATTCAAAAAATACAAAATAAACATAATAATAAAATATTTTATGAAAGTTTAAAGCATTTTTTTTTTAAAAACACAATTATGGCAAATGAAAATAAATTAAAATCAATTGATGTTAATTTTGATAATATAAATTTAATTTATAATAAAGAAGAAAAGGAATTAAAAATTAAGATAAAAGATCAAACTTTTATTCGTAGTTTTAATTTAAAAAATAAAAAAATAATTCATGATGAAAAGAGAAAAATAAATGTTAGAAAAGATAAAAAATGTGGGAGTTTTAAATTAAATATAAATGAAAAAAAAATATTAAAATCTTATCCAATTCATTCTTTTGAAAAATTAGAAGAAGTTAATTTAGAAATATATGACTTTAATCAAATAAGTTCTTTTCAATCAGTGAAAAAATGTAAAGAATTAAAATCTTGTAAAATTACTTTAACTTCAGATAAAAAAGAAGTTTTGTCATCGAAAGAATTGTTAAATTTTTTTAAAAGTATTTCTTATTCTCCATTAATAAAAAATATAATTTTCAAAACTCAAAATATCAATGATTTATAAAACAATAAATAAATAAGTTTAATATTAAAAAATATATATTTTAATAACTAAATATTTTTTAATTTTCTTTTTGGATGAAAAATAAAATATGTTTACATTTCAATTCATAAAAATAGAATGAATATTTTTTAATATAAAAACTAATTCATAGTTATTACTATTATAATTATTAATATTGTAACTTTTTCTTAGGGATAAAATATGTTTTTTTCATTGATAACACAAATTCCTCAATAAATAAATTTATTATCAATTATTTTATAATTTTATTAAATCCCGTTTACCTCAATCAATAATTTATCTTTTTTAATTTTAAGATATTATAATTATAATATTTTGTTCCATCAATTCAATTTGAGATTATAATTTTTTCTTTTGATAAAATATAATGATATTATTAATTATTATGTGATAATATTATATTACATTGATGTTTTTTATTTTCTATTTTTTCCCATATTTTTATAGTTCTATTCCTAAGAACAAGAAATTATATTTTCATTTTCACAATATATTAATTTCAAAAAATGCTTCTTCATGCACTTTTCCAATATTATTATTCTTATTGTTTTTTTCATTAATTTTATATTGTTTATCATTTTTATTTCTCTATATGATAATTTATTTTAACTTTTATAAAATTGATTCTATTAAATTTATTTTTTCATCTCATATTTTAATATGTTGCTCATAAGATATCGAATGCAGAAATCAATAAGAATACCATTTTACATTTACTCACCATTATATGATAAAACTTTTCTTTACCCAAATCAACCTTCTTAAACTCTTCATTCATAAACTTTACTAAAAACATAAAAAAAAAAAGAATAAAAACCCAACAAAATAAAATAATATTAAAAAATCATATAAAACTCCCATCTAAAATAAATTATAAAAAAAATGAAAATACTATATTTTATTCCTTTATTAATATTAACATATTCAGCTCGTTCAGTAAGTAACCACGGATTATCAATAATAAAAGAATTTGAAGGTTTCCTCCCAAAAGCATATCGTTGTCCAGCAGGAGTATGGACAATAGGTTACGGGACAACAAGTTACTGTAAAGATATTATAGGAACAGACATTCGTCCTGGAATGACAATAACAGAAAAAAAAGCATCTGAATGGTTAAAAAAAGTAGTAGATCATTCATGTAGTAAAAATGTTAATAAATACGATCATATATATCATTGGACACAAAATGAATTTGATGCTATGGTTAGTTTTGCTTATAATATAGGATCAATTGATGGATTAGTTGATAATGGGAAAAGAAAAAAAAGTGATATTCCTGTTAAAATGATGGATTATGTTCATGCTGGTGGGAAAGTATTGGCTGGACTTGTTAGGAGAAGGAAAATTGAAAGAGATTTGTTCTTAAATAAAAATAAAGTGGCTGAGAAGAAAGAGAATTTTTGTAAAGGAAAGTCTCTTAGGGAAATTGCAAATGAAGTAGTTAGAGGAGAATGGGGAAGTGGAAATGAAAGAGTTAATAAACTTAAGAAGGCTGGGTGTGATCCTAAGAAAGTTCAAGATGAGGTTAATAGAATTTTCAAAGGAAATTAATTTTTATTATTTATGTTTTTTTGTTTTTTGTTAGAATTAAAAAATTCAAATTTAAAAGATTATAAAATAAAAATATCAAATTAATATAAAAAAAAATCCTCAATTCTTTGATTAAGGAAATATGAAATTTTCTTTTAAATAAAAAAAAAATCATAATAATATTTTTTTTTTTCTTTTAAAGGGAAAACTCTTAAATCTTCTTTTTTTCTTTTAATTTATTTTATTTTTTTAGAGTTATAAATAAATATTAAAGAAGGATAAAATTATATTAAATAATTAATAATAATGGAAAAAGAAAGAATAGAATATAAACAAAATTACTTAAGAACAGAAATAATTGATGCTGGATATGATCCTGATGAATTTACTGAATATTTAAGTTCTGAAAATGGTGAAAATGAATTAAATTTAGAAAATTGGTCTTATTCACAATTAGAAGATATTGTTAAAAATTTTAAATTATATTATTCTAAAATTTCTAATTATTCAACTAATCAGACTAAACAATATTATAATCAAGAAAATATTCCTCAAATAAGTTCTGGGAAAGAAGTGAAAAATATACATAATAATAAAAAAATAATTAATAAAGCTGAAAATATATTAATTGATAGTGATCATATTAAATTAAGAAAAGCGGAAAATATATTAGAAAATATTAAAAGATTTGATAATAAAAATGATAATAAAGTAAAAAAAAAAGAAAATAAACAAGATACTCAAAAAGAAGAAAAAAAAATCAATCAAGAAATTCAACAAGAAAAAAAAGAAGTAGAAAATAAAGAAGAAAATAAATTAGAAAATAAAGAAGAAAATCAATTAGAAAATAAGGAAGAAAATCAATTAGAAAATAAGGAAGAAAATAAATTAGATAATAAATTAGAAAATAAAGAAGAAAATCAATTAGAAAATAAAGAAGAAAATCAATTAGAAAGTAAAGCAGAAAATAACTTAGAAAACCCAAATGATAATATACCAAAAAAAAACCAAGAAAACAACGAAGAAAATCTATCAGAAAACAAATCAGAAAATACAACAGAAATTAAAGAAGAAAGCACCTCCCAAAATCCTTCATTTGAAATTCAACAAGACAAACAATATATAAATTGCAAAAAACAAGAACGTAATAATTTCACAGATATGACAGATATAAAAATAATAATAACAACACCTGAATATATAAAAGGTTCTTTATTTTCATTTTCCTATTATCAATACACTCTTTTAATCCCACAATTAAATTCCGAATGCATAAGAAAATTATCAGATTTTGAATGGTTACAAAAAAAATTATTAATATTATTCCCAGCAACTTTTTTTCCTCCTTTTCCTGAAAGTTCCATTTTTGATAAAAACACTTTAGATAATGTTTATAAAAAAGTACGTGATTTAAATCATTATATTAATTCAATATCACAAAATATTTTAGTTAGATCTTCTCAATTTTTTCAAGACTTTTTAACTCTTCCTTTAAGTGAATTTCAAAGAAAAAAAAAATTTTATGATAACTTACCTTCTCCTATTTCAATGGAAAATTTTACTACAATGGAAGGATTAATTGATGTTACTATTGATGATAAAAAAGATAATATTTGTTCTTCTATTATGAATGATATTAAGAATAAAAATATTTTATATAATAATTTAGATATTGCTTTAAGAAATTTAATTGTGGAATTTAATGTTATTTCTAATAAAATTAATGAAGTTTCTGTTGCTTTTGAAAAACTAAGTAATTCTTATTCTTTAAGTTTAAAAGGTGAAAAAATTAATGAAATGTTAAATAAATTTTCTAACAGTTTTAATAATTGGGGAAAATATTATATGACACAAGAAATTTTTTTTGATGAAGAAATAAGAGAAGTGTTTAAGTTTATAAGCAAAGAAATTAATAATTTTAATTATTTAAATGATGAATTTACTTTAGCAAGAAATAAATATTTAGAAAGTAAAAAATTATATAATTCAAAAGACCAAGAAATTGTGAAAAGAGTTGAGAAAGATTTTAATAACAATCAAATTTGTTATGGCTTTATTTTAAATAGATTATATGATGAATATTCAAGAATTAATATTGAACATACTAATAAAATAAAAAATTTACAAATTTATTTATTTGAAAGAAAAGATTCTGTCTTTAGTGATTATCTTGGTTTAAGCAAATTAATGAGTATGGAATAGTTCTTTTTATATTATATAAAATTCTTAAACAATAAAAAAAAAGTTTGAATAATAATTAAAATATTTAATTTATTATTATAGTTAGATTTTTTTAAAAATTTATTTTTATGGTTTTTTAATAATTTAAATGCTTATTTCTAATTTTTTTTCAAGGAAAACTTTTTCAATTATGTTTTATTTATTTTGTATTATTGATTTGATTTATATTCTAATTTCAATTCTTGTTTATAAACATCAATTAAGAAACACTCAAATTGATATTGAAAATCAAATTAAAATAAACTCAGAAGAAGTTTCATTTTCACTTTCAAAATTAATAATACAAATAATAAATAAAATACAATTAGATTTATTTCAAATGTATAAACATTATGATTTTTATTTAAAATTAAATAACACATTAAATTTAACTGATTGTTATTTTAATCAATCTTTAGATGAAAATAAAAATTATTTAAAGTTAATAAAAAAAAACAATTCATATCCAATTTCAATTATTTTAGAAAATTTAACTAATTATAATATTGAAGATTATTTATCTGAATTAAAATTAATGAATCAATTAAATCAAATTAGTTATTTAGGAGAGGATGATTTATTTAATTTAAAAGAAGAAAAAATTTGCTTTATGATTCCAATTCTTAAAAGCATTATATTTAGAGAAATTTCAAAAAGAAAAGAAAATACTCTTTTAAATAATATTTTCTTTCTTGTTAATAATTTTATTTTTCAATATCCTCCTAATAACACTTCACTTTCGTTATTACAAACTTTAGAAAATTATTCTAAAAAAATATCCATTTGTAAATTTAAATATTTTGGAAGATGTTTCTTTGAAGAATTAAAAGAGGAGTTAATAAATCAAGAAAAAAATATTAGTAATAGTAATGTTATTCATATTTTAAATCAAGATATGAAAATTTTTTCTTGTATTTCAATAATAAATGAAAATAATTTTTTTATTTGTATTCAAACTCTTTTATATAAAAAATTAAATATTTTAAAAGACTTTGAAAGAAAAAATAATTTACTTGTTCTTGCAAAAAAGAACAATTCTCAAATATTAATTTATTATTCTTCAAATATAAATAAAACCGAATTTAATGATATTTATTCTGTAAATAATTCACTCCTTGGAAATTACTCTTATTCAGATAATCAAATATTATTATTCCATATTTTATATTATGAGCTTTTTAAATATAAACCATCATTTATAACAAAAGACTTAATTGATAATTTAATAATTGAATATCAAATGATATCAAATAATATAATAAATATAATAAATAATATAACAGAAAATTCTACTTCTTTAAAACCAATTACTTTAGAATTAACACAAACTCATATTGAAGTTAATTATGACATTTCTGGTTTACTTGATTATAATAATGGAAATATAAAAAATACTAAAGTTTTTATCCAAATTACTCCTATTTTAATTCAAAATATTGATTATAATGATAATTTAATATTTAATTATAATTCAAATAAAAGTGATTTATTCTGTTATGAATTAAATATTTTTAGATTTTCAACAAAAGCTTTTGATGGAAGAGTTTTTCATATTTTTTTATTTAAAAGCTTTAGAAGTTTTTATATTTTTGTTTTTATTTTATATCTTTTAACTTCTTTTAATAGTATTTTATTTACTAAATTCTTAGACTGCACCCTTTATCCCATTATTTTATTAACAAAACATCTTAAACAAAAAATATTATTAAAAGATAATTTCCAAAATGAATTAGAAGAACAAAATAAAAAAAGAAAAGAAGAAGAAGTAATAAATTCTCCTTGTCCTGAAATGCAAAATTTAATTCAATTATGTAAGTTCCTAGAAAATATAATAGACATGAAAAAAATAATTCAGACTAAAGAACAAATAGAAATTGATTTTTCATTAATGAATGAAATTTATTCTGAATTAACAACAAATAAAGAAATAATTAATTATGGTCATTTTGTTTCTAACTTTTATTTTCAAAAAGAAAAATATGAAGAATGTTGTAATTCAATTAAAATAATAGAAGATATTTTAGATAGTGAAAAAAAAAGAATAAAAAATGAAAGTGAAAATATTGAAATTGAAATATTAAATATTTTAACTAATATTTCTTATGCAAATGAGTTTAGAAAAAGTAATGAAATATTTCAAAGCAATAATATTACTAATCAAAAATATTATTATGATTTATTAATAATTAGTGAAAAATTATATTTTATGTTTGCAATTTGTTTATTTTTTAAAGCTAAAAAAATAAAAAAAGAATTAAAAGCTTTAATTGGAAATGATAAAAGTTCTAAAAAAACTAAAATAAAAAAAAATATTCCTTTAAATAAAAAGATAAGAGACAATAATTTTCTTTTAAAAAAAAATAATTTAAATTTTCAAAAAACAATTGATTCTAAAGAAGGAGAAATAATAGAAAATCAAAAAGAATTACTATTAAATTATTCTAAAGCAGGAAAATACTTTAAAAAGTCATTAGATATAAATAAAAAATTTGGAATAAATAAAATTAAATCAATAGTAATATTAATATATTTATCTAAATGTTATATGTATAAAAATTTATTTAAAAAAACAGATTCAATTGATTCTATTAAAAATTCAATAATATCTTTATTTAATTTAAATCAATATTTTATAGAAATGAAAAATAAAATTCATTTAAGTCCTAGAATAATGCTTTTAATAAATGGAATTATTTTTGAACAAATAATATTTAATATTGCTAAAATAAATAAAAATTATAATAATGAAAAATTAGCTTCTCAAATTTTTTTAAAAACTTTAAGCCTTTCTTATTTTAAAACAGATAATATTCAATCTAAATCTTGTAAAAATTTAGGTAATTTAATTAAATATTCTTTAAATAAAAAATATAGAAATTTAATTCAATATTTACATAAAATTCAATTTAGATTAAATTCAAAAATAATAAAATATCAAAATCAAAATGAGAATATTTCTAAAAATATATTTTTACTTTTTTCAAATAAATTAATTGATATTATTCCTACTAAAATTGAATTATGCGAAGTAATATCAAATTGCATTAAAAATTATTTGAGTGAAAATGATAATGTATGGTGTAATACTTTTAATTTATTTAAAGAATATTCAAGTAAAAAAGCAAAAGAAGTTTCTAAAGATTTTTTAATCAGAATTTTATCACAAAATAATAAATTAAATGAAGAAAAATATGGAATGCAGAAAAGTATTTTTAAAATAAATGAAATAATAGAAAATCTGTTAGAAGATAAAAAAAATATTATGATAAATTTTAATATATTAAATTCTGATAATAAAAATATTATTCCCGAAGATGAAAATGTTATTTTTGATGACAATTATATTTTTCAATTTATTTTATTAAAAGATTATATTTTTGATTGTACTGAATCAAAAAATAAATTTAAGAAATGCTTAATTCAAAATAATGTTTCTCTTTATACTTTTGTTTTTGATGAAGATTATAAAATAAATCCTTTTCAAAAAAGTAAATTTAATAGAATTATTCATAATTTAAAATATATTCCTGAAGGAGTTTTAATTTATGTTGATAACTTTTTTTCTATTAAATCTGCGTTTCAAAACATTTCAAGAAGTTATTTTAAAAAAAATGTATTTAATATTAATTGTGAGTTAAGTAAAAATATTTTTTTAGATTATTATTATGAAAATAAATAAAAATAATAATTATTAAAATTAAATATATTTTACTTTTACTTAAGAAAACAAAATAAAAATTTTAATTAAATCTTAAACTACTATTAAAACAATCATTAATTAAATTTTATTTTTGCAATGAAATCACATTTATTCTCTTTACTTTTAATAAATTTAATTTTAAAAGTATTCTCCAATTCCATTTTAGATTGTTCAACATTAAAAGAAGAAATGGAATGTAATTTTTGCAATGATGAAGAAAATTATTGTCATTGTTATTGGAATGAAAATAAATGTAATATAAACCAAACAATATATAATGAGAAATTATTTATATCAAATTTTAATGAAATATATAATAAACAAAGCAAATCAGATATAATAAATTTTTGCGGTGAAATTCCTTCTTTTTTAAACAAAGATTTTATATTTGTTCCTAATTTATTAAAAGATAATAAATACGGAAAAAAAGGAGAAAAAGTATATTGTAAATTTGATATAAAGTTAGAAACTGAAAAATCAATTTTTAAAGTAACTAAAACAATTGATTTTGATATTCCAAAAATTAAAAATTCTCCTGATATATATCTTAAAATAAATACAATGAATAATTTTCAAGAATTTTATAAAATAACAGAAAATAAACATTATGATAAAACTAATTTTAAATTCTTTCTTACATTATTTTTTATTTTAAATGATGAATATAAGGAATATCCTTTTCAAATAAGAATAACATTTTATAAAGATGAATTAATAAGACTTTATATTGCTTTAATAACATTCTTAATAGTTTTAGCTTTTATAATTAGAACAATTATAGTTGTTTATCTTAGTCAAACCAAAACCAGAAGAAATATAGAAAAAATAATTAAGAAAAGGAAGTATAAAAAAAATATGGGTAATTATGGTACAACTTGTTCAATTTGTTTAGAAGACTTTTTCATTGGAGGAAGAGAGGTTAGTATTACTCCTTGTAAACATATGTTTCATTTTACTTGTATTCATGCTTGGCTTTTAAATGATAATAATGTGAGACATACTAAATGTCCTAATTGTAATGCTCCTATTTTAAAGGAAGAAGAAAAAAATAATGTTAATAATAATAATAATAGGAATAATAATAGGAGAGGTAATTCAAATATGAGGAATGTTCAGATTGTTTAATATTATTTTAAATATTTCATATGATATTTATTTTTATATTTTAATAATGTTTCTATTTTTTTATTTTTTTATTAAAATTCTTCCTATAGAAAACAATAAACTTAAAATAAATAAAGAATTGAAATAATATAAGAAAAATATAATGAAAAAAAATAAAAAATTATTCATTTGAGAAAAATTATTTTTTTATATTAAATATTGTAATAGTTGGATTATTTCGTAAAATTAACTAAAGATTTTCATTATATCATTGCTTTACAAATTATTTTTTAAATTACTTTTTATTATTTTGAAATCAAAGAAAATTACTTTTCTTTTTCAAAAGATTATAATATAAAATTTAATATATTATTTTTATTATTTTTAAAACAATTTGTTTAATTATAAATATAACTGCTGATAATAAAAATTTAAAGTAATTTTCAAATAACGGGTTTATATTATCATCACCAATTTAAGATTTTAAAGATTTAAATAAATGAACAAAGAAAAAATAAAAAACTAAAAAAACTATAACTTAAAAAGAAAATAAATTCCTATAAAAATAAAATAATTATAAAAACTAAAAAATCTAAAAAAAAAAATATAAAATGTTATCCAAAATAATTGATAGTTTATGTTCATGTAAAAATCAACAAGAAATCGAAAAATCAATGATAAAAATAACTTTTCCAGAACCAACAACTTCAGAATTATTAAAACCAACATTTTCAAAATTTAAAATATCAGATAATAATGATAAATTAAACAGTTCAAAATCAAATGTAATTTCTATAGTTCCAAATCATTTATTTGTTAATTATAATAATGATAATGAAAGTATTTCAAATAGTCCTCATAGTCAAAAGCAAAGTTTAACTTTAGTTAAATTACCTGAAGAAGTAATAAGAAATAAAATTAAAATGTTTAAAACTTGTGGAAGTAAAAAAAAAAGAATTGATGAAAATGTTATTTTTCAAAATTTTCAAAATCAAATTGATAATATTATTAAAGAAAGTTTAAAACAAAAAACTGTTAGTGAAAGTGAAGATTCAGATAATATTGTTTCGGAACATTAAAAATGGATTTTCATTTTTCATTTTTTTGATTTTTATTTTTTTTTAAATTTTTTAAAGATTATTGTAGTTTCCTTTTATTTTTGACAATTAAATTTTATAAAAAAATATCATTTATTATCTTATTTATATAATTTTTGAATGTAATAATAGATTATCTAAATTTTATCTTTTTTAAAAGAAAATATTATTCTTTTAAATTAATTTGAAATTATTCTTGATTATTAATATAATATAGATTTGTATATATATAAAAGGAACTTAAAATCATATTGAAATTTTTATTATATTTGAGTTTTATTTAATTTATGTTTTTTATATTTAATTTATCAATAAAAAAAATTTTAGATTATATTTATTTGATTTTTAAATTTTTAAAACAGAATATATTATTATTTTTATTATTATTGTATTCTTATAAATTGATATAATAATAATTCTAAAAATATTTTTTATAAACCCAAAATTTAAAAAATAATCTTTAACAGTAATAAGTTTAATTTCTATTTATTTTTCACAATTATAATTCCATTTATAACCAAATATACAATGAATTTATTAAATAAATAATTTTAAAAATTTGTTTTTTAATATAATTCATAATTAAATAAGAATATACAAAAAAAATAATAATTAATTATACCAAAATATTATCATCTCGAGTTATTTTAATAATATCAGTAATAGCTAATAATCTTTTATAAACAAAATTAATTTTAATAACAAACATAAAAATAACAGAAATAAGAAGAAAAATTTCAAGTAAAATTTCAATAAAAGCTTCAGCAGTTAAAAGAAAAGACATATAATTAAAATAATAGTCAATAGATTGAGTATAAATTAGTTTATTAATTCCTGTTCTATAAATTCTAAAAATCATATATAAATAATAGAAAGAATCATAATAATAATCAGATTCAACAAAAAAATATTCTCTATTATCATCATTAATTTGAGTAATTGCCATAACACCTTTATAAATTAAACTAAAAGTTTTTTGTGTTAAAAAATTATCACTAATATAACCTAAGAATTGCTTAGCATTACATATTTCAATTAACTTTTTAGTTATTTCAAAATCAGGATTTTCATTTTCAAATTTAGTGACTCTAATATCTTGAACAGAATCATAGAAAGTATCACAAGATAAACCAATTTTATTATATGAAGAAACTGAATCTATAATTTTACTACTTTTAGAAATTATTTCTACTGTTAATTCCTCTTGATATAACATTAATTCATCAAACGCAATTCCAAAACTTTTTGATTGATCTTCTAAAGTATCTGTTGTATATAATAATTGTTGATAAAAATAAAATGATCTATATGCTGTTGCTTCTATTTGAGAATTTGTGTTTATGAAATTAAATAAAACTTTTACTTTCTCTATTGTATCTACCCATAAAAATATTAATATTGAAAATATTAGTAAACTTATTAATAAAGATATTTGATATAATCTGCTTGCGAATATTGATATTGGAATAGTTTTTATTTCTTTTATTATTCTTTTTTCACTATTATCCTTTTTTTTTATTTTCTTTTTTTTGGGAGGAGTTAAATCATCTAAATTTTTTCTTTGTTGTTCTTTTATTTTTTTTTTATATTGATCATATATATCTTGTAAACCTTCTATAATTGATTTTGGATGAGTTGAATAAATGTAAGTTAATTCTTTTAATTTTTCTAATTTGTTTAAAAAAGTTGGATTAAAATTTTGAGAAGCAAGTCTGTTTTTAATATGCTTATATATTTTAAACATTACTTTTTGAAAAGTATTTAAATATAAAATGATAATAAAAATTTCCATTAATTCAAATATGCAATTTATAACAATATAAATAATAGTTTCTTCCAGATAAAAATTTAATTCTTTTTCTAATTTAGAATGAAAATTATTATTTATAAGGTCAAAATTTCTACAAAAATTTTCATAATTAACAATAATATTATATAATTCAATTCTCCAATTTTTTCTTTCAATGGGAAAATAATTAAGTAATTTTTTATTTTTCATATCTAAAATAAAGAAAGGTTCTTTTATATAATCAAATTGACTTGAATTAACAATAATAAAAGAGTTCATTGTAGCTTTAAAAGATTCCATAAAATTATTTTCAGTATTTGTTATAATCAAAGAACCATTATTTTCAATAGAAGAAATATCTTGATAAATAAAATTTTCAATGAATAATTTCCTAACGGATTTATCCGAATTTGAATAAACTCTACTCCATAAATCAGACATATAAGTGCTTTCATGTCTTACTTTTAATTCATTGGAAATATATTGTGCTTTAACTATATCTAATCTTGTTCCATATATTTTATTAAAGTTATTACTATATTTTTCTAAGTAATTTATACATGTTTTTTTATCTGATAAAATTAAACATGTTAATGATCTATATGCTGATGGCATGTAATTATATGTTCGACTAACTAATCTTAAATCAGTAAATAAATCATAATTTTCTATTATTGTTTCCCTTCTTTTTTTTTTTTGAAAAACTTCTATAAAAGTTAATAAAAATAATAATAAGATTATTATTATTATTAATTTTTGATATATGAAAAACCTCATATTTACTTTTTTAGTTGTTGAATTTATTGTTTTTAATTTTATTCTATCTATATTTTTACTTTTACTTTTAACGGAATTAACAGAAGCAACACTACTACTTGATAATCCAGATTGAAAATTTGCTAAAATATAACTTCTACTATTTTCTATCATTTCTGTTTGATTATATAATTCAATGTTATTATCATTTTCATTTTTTTCTTCTCCTATTTTATATATATTAAAAGTAAATCCTTCACTTTTAAAACTATAATCAAATTTAATTCCATCTTTAAATCTTATTTTATATTTATTTAAAATCTCATTAAATTTTAAATAGTTATTTTTATTTAATGTTTGATAACTTATTTTAATTCCACTTCCAAAAAAATATTCCACATCATTTTTAGTATATGATATTAAAATATTAGAATAAAGAGAATAAATACCATCAATAGTAATAATAGAAATATTATCTTTATGTAATAAAATCTTAAAATTTAATTTCATAATATAATATAAATTTGAATTTTTTGGGATTTTAACAATTAATTTAATAGTTTTAATAGAATTATCTTTTTCATAAAAACAAACAATTTCTTTAATTAAATTTTTTTGATATTCATAAACTTCTTTAGGAAATAAATTTAATAAATTATTTCCAATAAATTCATAAAATTCTTGTCCACTTCTTAAAAAAAAAATTTTTTCTTGTATAATATCATAATTTAAAGTAATTTGTTTATTTAAAACAAATAAATTCAAAGTTTCTTCTA
>JAEEGL011801666.1_pt1 | contig 48578 bp, 42 predicted proteins | sample 9134231 | NCBI WGS metagenome assembly JAEEGL01 (sample SAMN16246548, study PRJNA631951) | gut metagenome | biome: gut microbiome; feature: rumen; material: fiber-attached | host: Bos | place: Iran: Karaj | collected 2018-10 | reverse complement strand
TTATCGTTGGCTGGGCGGGGGTCATGGCGGGCACCCCATTTGTCGAAGCAGCCGCGCCAAAACGCAGAGCAGATGTTACGGGCATTGGGACGGAGTTCGCCGAGACGACGGAACACGTCGTTGATGTTGGCGCCTGTGCCGAAGTTCATCATCCACGTGAGTTCGTCGAGGCCGTTCTTCTCGAAGTTGGAAGACCAGTCGCACTGGAAAAGCGCCAATTCCTTGCCGTAGATGCCACGCAGACAGTCGCGAATCTCAGACACGTATGGCTTGTCCTCGCCGTAAGAGCCGTACTCGTTTTCCACCTGCACCATGATGATGGGGCCGCCTTTCTGAATGGTCAAACCAGCCAGTTGCTCGCCCACCTTCTGTTCGAATATCTTCACGCGTTCCATAAAATAAGGATCGCGCTCGCGCAGGCGGATGTCCTTCTTCTTCAGCAGCCACCAAGGCAGACCACCCATCTCCCATTCGGCACAAACGTAGGGGCCTGGACGCACGATGACGTACATGCCGTTCTTCTGTGCCAAACGACAAAATTCTGCCACATCGTTGTTGCCCGTGAAGTCGAATTGTCCCTCACGCTGCTCGTGGATGTTCCAGAAAATGTAGATGCATACGGTGTTCATGCCCAATGCTTTACACATTTTAATTCGATGATCCCAATAAGCCTTTGGAATACGTGGGTAGTGAATCTCGGCTGCCTTCACGATGAAAGGCTTTCCGTTGAGCATGAACGAACCTTCGCCTGCCTCGAATGTTCCCTTGGCCTTCTGAGCGAAAGCGGGTGTTGCCATCATCAAGGCAACTACCAGGGAGAGAAAACATAGGATTTTCTTCATTGTATAAATAGGTTTATGATTAGATTCTTTCTACAAAGGTATAGTATCTTTCTTTCTTCTGCAAACTTTTTGATTGAAATCTTGTGATACAATAAAAATTGTCATACCTTTGTCAGAGAAACGTTAATTATTTCTATCTTTTCCTATCATGTCTATTTGGATTATCTTTAAGTTGCTGGGTTCGCTGGCGCTGCTCATGTTTGGTATGAAAGCCATGAGCGAAGCCCTCCAGAAGATGGCAGGTCCGCAACTGCGCCATGTGTTGGGCGCCATGACCACCAACCGTTTCACAGGTATGCTGACGGGTACGGTGGTCACTGCTTCAGTGCAATCTTCCACTGCCACGACGGTGATGACGGTTTCGTTTGTCAATGCAGGTTTGCTCACGTTGGCACAAGCCATCTCAGTCATTATGGGTGCCAACATCGGTACGACGCTGACGGCGTGGATTATGGCGGTGGGCACATCGGGCAGCGAAGTCTCTCCGTTCGACATCAGCATCGTGTCCTATATTGGTTTCTTCATCGGAATTGTGCTCATCTACATGAAGAAGCATCGGTATATTGGTGATTTCCTCTTTGGCATCGGCCTGTTGTTGTTGGGTTTGACCACCTTGAAGGCCACGGGCATGTCGATGGACTTGGCCAACAATGAGGCCGTCACCTCATTCTTCAAGTCGTTTGACCCCGACTCTTTCCTGACGACACTTGTTTTCCTGCTGCTGGGCGGTGTCATGACCTTCTGTGTGCAGTCGTCGGCAGCCGTGATGGCCATCACGATGTTGCTGTGTTCCACAGGCGCCATGCCTATCTATCAGGGTATCGCCTTGGTGCTGGGTGAGAATATCGGAACAACCATCACGTCAAACCTTGCCGCCCTGTCGGCTAACACGCAAGCCCGTCGTGCCGCACTTGCCCACATGTTCTTCAATGTGTTTGGCGTGCTGTGGATTCTGTTTGTCTTCCGCTATTTCATCGACATGGTGTGCGGATGGGTTGGCTATGATGTGGAGATGACGAAAGGAGGTGCCAGCAGTGCCGCATTCCTTGCCAACGCTGCCAAGTTGAACTTTGTACTGGCAGCGTTCCATACAACGTTCAATGTGGTCAACACGATGATTCTCATCTGGTTCATTCCTCAGATTGAGAAGTTTGTATGCTGGGTCATCAAGCCAAAGAAGGTGGACGAGGAAGAAGATTTCCGTTTGCATTTCATCACGGCGGGCTTCATGAAAACACCCGAACTCTCGGTGTTCGAGGCACAGAAGGAAATCCAGGCCTTTTCAGACCGAATGCAGCGTATGTTCGGTATGGTTCGTGAATTGCTCGTGCTCTCCAGTTCTACCACTACCACCAAGAGGGGAGGGTCGCAAAACAAGGATTTCAGCGCACTCTTCTCGCGTATTGAGAAGTATGAGGACATCTCGGACAACATGGAATTGGAGATTGCCAAATATCTTGACCAAGTCAGTGACGCTCACCTGTCTGACGAGACGAAGGCGAAGATTCGTGCCATGTTGCGTGAAATCTCCGAACTGGAGAGCATCGGTGACTCCTGCTACAATCTCGCCCGCACCATTAATCGCAAGTACAACGGCAAGCAGGACCACTTCGACGAGCAGCAATATGACAACATTTACCAGATGATGGATCTCACCGATACGGCACTTTCCCAGATGAATGCGCTGATGAGTGGTCGCAAAGAGGCGTTCGACGTGAACCGCACGTTCAACACTGAGAACGAAATCAATAATTTCCGCAACCAACTCAAGTCGCAGAACATCTATGATGTGAACAACCACAAGTACACCTATGCGGTCGGCACCATCTATATGGACATCATCAACGAGTGCGAGAAACTCGGCGACTATGTGGTCAACGTGGTTGAGGCACGTATGGGTACACGTTTGAAGGGGGCTTGACATGACCGACAAAAAGAGAGCGGGTTGCATCCGATGGGGTGCAACCCGCTCTCTCTGTTGGGTCAGTTCCGTAGCCTCTTTGGCGGTGTGACTCACACCGGTAGGGTCGGTCTGAGTCACACCGGGGGTGCCGGTCTGAGTCACACCGTTTTTGTGGTAGTGGAAGGAGGGTGTTGGAGGTCAGCCTATTGCTCTTCCAGCAGGTCTGGGCGTAAGGCTTTGGTGCGTGCTAAAGCCTGCTCATATTCCCATTCCCTGATTTTCGCCTCATGCCCCGAGAGCAGAATCTCGGGCACGCTCCATGTCTCGTCGGGATTGGACACAGGGTGATACTCCGCCGGACGTGTATATACCGGTGGCTCGAGCAGATTGTCCTGGAACGAGTCGGAGAGCGCACTTTCCACATCGCCGATGACACCGGGAATGACCCGCACGATGGAGTCGGCCATCACCGCGGCTGCCAGTTCGCCGCCAGTCAGCACATAGTCGCCGATGCTGACCTCGCGGGTGATGAGATGCTCGCGGATGCGGTAGTCGATGCCCTTGTAGTGGCCGCAGATGATGATGATGTTCTCCTTCAGCGACAGTTCGTTCGCCATCGGTTGGTCGAACTTCTCTCCGTCGGGAGCCGTGAAGATGATTTCATCGTAGTTGCGCTCGGCCTTCAGTGCCGAGATGCAGGCATCCAGCGGTTGGCATTGAATCAGCATGCCGGCCGCTCCGCCAAAGGGGTAGTCGTCCACACGGCGATGCTTGTCTGTCGTGTAGTCCCTGAGGTTATGTACATGTATCTCTGCCAGTCCTTTCTTTTGTGCCCGTCCGAGGATGCTCTCTTGGGTGAACGGTTCTATCAGTTCGGGCAGTACGGTGATGATGTCGATTCGCATGGCGAAGAATGTGAGTTATGAGTTAGGAACTAAATTATCAATTATCAATAGTCAATTATCAATTATCGATGATCGCTTAAAACGTCATTCGCACCTTGAAGCGGATGCCCCACTTGTTGGTGTTGGGGTTGTTGAGATAGGTGATGCGTCGCACATAGTCAATCTCGATGAGTTTGAAGATGTTGTGGATGCCCACTCGCCACTCCGCATAGGGCTTGCGCTCGTTCATGCGGACCGTATTCTGCTCGTAACTTCCGTCAGCATGGAAATGTCCGGGGAAGTAGAAGAGGTCGGAGTCGGTGTAGTTGAGTGTGGCAGGGTTGTTCTTGTCGGTCAACTGCCCCCAGAGCACATTGATACCGATGCACTCGCGCCACTTGAGCCGCTTGAGCAGTGGAATGCGGTTGAAGAGCCATCCGTTCAGGTCCCATTCGGAGATGAGGGAGGCATAGCGGTCGTTGAGAAACTCCAAGTTGGAGATGAGATAGAAAGTGTTGTCCTCGATGATGTAGGAGGTGTTGGCTGCCGGATGGATGAGGAGCGGGAAGGGCACTTTGTTCCATTGTACACCTGCCTTCACAGTGGCATCGAACTTTCCGAACTGCCCCAGCCAGAAGCGTTTATACACTCCCAACTCGGTCACATTGTAGTTGTATTGCCCACCCAGGAATCCGTTGATTCCGCGTGTGTAATTGAACGAGAGGATGGGGGCATCGTGGTTCACTTTCACGCGGCGCTGTTTGGTGTTGATGTAGGTGACGTGTGGCTCGTACGAAATGCCCACCTTGAACTCGGAGGTGGTGATGCCTGACACCCATTTTGAGGGGTCGTTGACAGGTTTGCCCACACCGTCCAGTCGCTGGTAGAAGAGTGCATCGACTGGGTGATTGCGCGTGCTGGTGTATTGCGCGTTGATCTTGATGCCTTCCTCAAACTCGCGTGTGTAGTCGATGTGCAGTTCGCGGGTGTGGTGGTATTGGTCGACCTTCGTGGCATGGAGAGCGACGAACATGTTGTCCTTGTCGGTCGGCACAAACTTGTCAAACGGCGAAATGATGTCGTCCCACCAGTAGACGGACAGGTTGTGCTGCGGAAACTCGCGGGGCAGATAGGCTTTCTTGTTGAAGGCATAGGTGAGTTGCCCTTTCCAATAGACGTTGCGGGTCTTCGTTCCATAAGCCACATAGCCATTGGCAAAGAGGTGAGGGGAGAGGTTGGCGGTGGTGAGTGCCGATGCGCGGAATCGGAGCCCGTCGTAGTGGTTGGCCGTGATGATGGTGTTCACAGGGCCGATGTCCACATAGTTGGGATGGAGCGAGTCGCCTGTCTCCACGAAGTTCTCCACCAATGCCCTGAATCCGAAGAGCACATACTTGAAGCCCTTGATGTGTGTGAGACGGTCGAGGAAACTGTCCATCTTCCCCTCCGATTTGGTGAGTTCCACTTGGCGGTACTCCTTCCAGAAGGATTCGTCCTGCATAGAGGCATCGGGTTCTCTCAGGGTGTTGCCTCTGATGTTTTTGAAGAGGGAACGCGGAATCGGTTCGAAACTCACATTGTTCAGACGGGTCACCCGTTGCACCTGGAACTTTCCGAGCCACTTTGTCAGTTGCAGTTCCACCAGCATGTCGTTGGTGGCGGCGATGCGGTCGCCCGTCTCCAGTTGGACAAAGTCTTGGGCAATCACCATGTTCTCCACAAAGTTCACGTCGCTGCGACGCGGAATGGTCAGTTCGACTCGTCGCACCTGATAGGTGGAGTCGGGGTCGAGCAGGATGAACAGATGACCTGAGAAGCCGAAGTCCTGCTGATTGTTGGGCAGGAAACCGACATCCACCACTTTGTCCTTGTCGAAGTAGAGGGTGTCTTGCAGGTAGTAGCGGTAGAACGAGATGGCACCGTCGGCAATGGGCGACTTGAAGGGATACTGCAACAGGCGGCACTCGTTCTCGTAGATGTCCACATCGGTGAAGACATCCTTCAGCGTGGTGGTCAGGATTTCGCCCGTGTTCACCAGTTCGGTCACACCCTTATTGCTTTCGCCCTTGATGACTTGCTTCTCCGACTTCGGGTCTTTACGGTAGTAGATTTCGGAGAGGGTTTCGTCCACCGTGAGTGGCAGAATCAGTTTGCCCGTCTGGGGCGATGTCTCCACGTGGTCTTTCAAGAAGGCGAAACGCTTGTACTCGCCTTCCTCAAACACTTTGTCGCTCACCTCGTTGAGCGAGAAGGTCATCTTCTCATATTTTGTGTAGGTGTAGAAATCCTTGGAGCGGAGGTCACTCTGTTTCTTGTTGGCAATCACCTTCCTCATCAGTTCCACCGCCGGATTGTTCTTGCGGCTGTAGCGCTTCCTCTTGGCAGACACCGTTACGCCTGTCAGCGTTTGGGCATCGGGCACCAGTTTGATGACGAGGTTTTTGTTCTGGCCAAAGTCTTTCAGTTTCACCTTCTGTGTCTGATAGCCCATGGACGAGATGCTCAGTTCTTTCCAGAGGCTATCCTCCTTGATGACGAATTGCCCATTCTCGTCGGTTAGGTCGCCCACGTTCTTCCCCTCATAATAGACATTCACATAGTCGAGCACCTCGCGGGTCTTGCTGTCGATGACTTTTCCAGTCACCTGCGCTTTGGCACCAACCGTTGCGAGGATGCTGATGAGGAATATGAGTATCTGTCGTTTCGTCATTGTCTTCTTTTCTGTTGAATCATGATTGGGCTGCCCGATGTCTCTCAGAGCACCGCAGGCAAGTCCGCAATGTTATGGATGATGTGTGTCGGAACCGACTCGTCCACTTCCTCGTCACCCCATCCGACGCCTTTCACCCACACCGTCTGACAACCAATCTTGGTGGCAGGCACAATGTCTTTGGAAAAACTGTCGCCCACGACGAGGATGTCGTTGGCTGGCAGTTCCGTCGCCGTCTTTCCCGTGTATGCTCTCAGCGCATCAACTCCCAACTGGAAAATCTGCGGGTCGGGCTTGCGAACACCCACCACGGCACTCTCCACAATGTGCTTGAAGAACTCCAGACGGAAATCCTTCAAGATGGTCTCGATGTTGCCGTAGAAGTTGCTGACCAGCACCAGCGGATACTTCTCCGCCAGTGCCGAGATGACGGGTCGGCTCACTTCCAGCACTTTCAACACATACTCGTAGCAGTAAGTCGCTACCGCGTCACTCTTCTCCTTCCTTTCGGCTTCGCACACTTGCCAGATGCCTCTCTCCACCAAGTCTTTTGTCTCGATGTCACACTTGATGGTGAGCAGGTTCAGAAAGTTGTGCTCCGGACGGATGTAGGGATGCTTGGCCAGTGCCCGCTCAGCGGCCACATAACTTTGGCGGAACTCTTCCTTGCTCACAGGAATGCCCGTGTGCTGATAGCCCTCCCAAAGCACCTCGCTCCAGTGTGTGGAGTTGGTGTCGATGGTGCCTCCGTAGTCAAATATGATGCCTTGAATCACGATGTTGTTTGCAGGTGAAATGGTTTATAATTGGTTGGATAACTCTCGGCAGAACTTCTCATGCGTGTGGCGCATATAGAGGTAGAGCCAGGTCAATAGCGTCAACTCCACCACCAGATAGAGCCACGGAAGGTCGAGCAGACACGACACATAGAAGGTGATGGCGCGGGTGTTGAACGTCAGGATGTTGGCCCACTTCATCATCGGCAAACTCCGTCTCCTGAACTCATCCCGAAACGTCTGCGGAATGTTTTCCGTCGTGCCATACTTTTCCTTGAGTTTCTGCTTGAGCCGCTGGAATTGGGGCGTCTGCTTCTCCTGTCCCTTCGTGTAGTTGATGTAGGTGAGCAGGAAAAGTTTGTAGATGACGTTTCCCTTCCAGGGGGTCTCCTTGTAGATTTGTTTTTGTTGCACGGAAGAGTCCAGTTCGCTACCTGCCTTGCCATTCAGGAAGAAGAGGTGAATCTGGCGGTAGTAGTCGGAAAGTCCGCACTGACGGGCGTGGAAGCCTATGCCCGACACCCAGATGGCCACATAGAAGATGCTGTCGGCGATGAGCGTGTTGCGTTCGTTGTTCTCGATGCCCAACCATGCAAACTCCGCATCGTGGTACTGATAGAAGCGGAAGAACAGCGAGTGATAGAGGAAAGAGAACCACACATCTCCTGCCGCACCGTCGAGGATGCGTCCCAACTGCGTCTTCTTCCCCGTCATGCGCGCCAGTTGCCCGTCAGCACTGTCGTAGAAGTTCGCCCATGCCAGCAGCAGCACACCCACGATGTTGAGGATGAGCCCTTCCGTGCCTGCCATGCGCCAACTGCCGAAAGTGAAGAAATAGGCTGCCGCCACCCCGATGAAGATGGAGAGCACCGTCACCGTGTTGGGATGCACATCAAAATAATTGAACAGGCGTGCCCACTGGTAGCCGATGGGGCGTGTCCACACCACATCCAGCCACTCTTCCGTGTCGCCCGATTTGAAAGTCTGTTGTAATTGTTCCTTATTCATTGTCTGTGATTCTTCAATTGGCTATGCCGAACTAAAGGTTATCCGATTGATCAATTCTTTGAGCGATTGCTTTTGCCGCTTCCTCTCGACAACTGGAGAAACTGGGAAAGTCGTTGAAGTCGATGAACCAGAACCCTCCCTTCTCGTCGATGATGACATCGCCGCCGTAGATGGGTACATGGAGCCGTTTCGCCACCATGTCGGCATACCGCTTGATGCGTTGGGCATCGAACGGAAAACCCTTCTCCTTGCCATTCACGGCCTCTAGCCCGAACTTGGAATGTCCTTTGCTGGCATAGTTCCATCGGAAAAAGTCTGTACCTTCCACACCATAGAATTTCACGAGGTCGCCCTCTTGGTGCTCCTGCACCATCCAAAGCGACACATCCCGTTCTTCCAGATGTCTGAAAGCCGCGTCGAACGATTCCTTTGTTGGACAGAACACTGTGTCTTCAGCCACTGTGGCACTGCCTTCACAGTTTTTCAGCCACAGCGGTTTGACAATCTCATCTTTGCTCCCTGCCGAACAGAACAGCACGTTGCGGTGTTCGCCCACCAGAAACTCTGGTTGAGGGACGCCCTCTTCCAGCATCAGCGTCGCCACCTTCGCCTTGTTCGTGCAGGTCAGGATGCCGTTGATGCTGTTGATGAACTTCTGCTGCGTTGCTGTGTCCGTCTCCTTTTCCAGCATAACCAGCGAGAACACATCCCTTGCCATTGTCACCACACGCTCGTAGGGTGTATAGTCGAACCCCACCATCTCGTTTTCGCCGATGCACGAAACGATATGCCCCATGCCTCGCAGTTCGTCTGCCACCGCCGTGAAGATGGCGGCATCATTTCCTGCCAAGTTGGGCGAATATTCTGTACCTCTGCTGATGCCTAGAATTCTCATGCTGACGTTGATTGATGGGGTTGATTTGCTGGTGTTTCAAGAACGGGAACATGATTGCCCACTTTCATGAGGAGCAGCCCAATGGCTGTCCAGACGAGTTCGCGGACACGGCAGATGATGCTGACGAACATGCCGATGTCGGCAGTCATGCCCATCTGTGCCACGGACATGGCGAAACCTCCTTCGCGGCCTCCCAACTGGAGGGGCATGAAGAAAAGGAGATTGGCGAAGAGGCTGGTGAAGGACAATATCAGGAAGGCATACACAAAACTGAGCCCACCGCCTGTACCTGCTTCGAAAAGCAGCAGCATGAAATAGATTTCAAAACTCTGGAGGACGCGCCCGATGTATTCAAGTGCAAAACTGGCATAGAAACTCTTCTTGTTCTGCGACTGGAGTTCGGAGATTTGGCGGTCAATCTTCTGCAAGTCTTCGTGATGATTTTCCGCAAAGTTCCTTGACCAGTTCTTTAGCCCTGGAATATGACTCAGAAAACGAATGAGTTTCACCACCATTCCGTTCTTGTAGCCGCGGATGAAAAGGTAGATGCCCGCACCACAAAAGGCGGCCATGAAGAGGAGCACGATGCCCATGCCGGTGTCGAGGGGAAGGAATCCGCACCAGACGAGCACCAGATAGACAGCAATGCTGCTGGTCCAAAACCAAAAGTGGGAGAAGATGTGCATCATGGCAAAGAGCAACACGCTGGAGGTGGCTCGTTGGGTGCCGATGTAGGGCTTCAACTCCATGATTTTATAAGGCTCTCCACCCATCAACCCTGCAGGGGTGGCATAGTTGAGGGCAAACCCGGTGATGGTGAGTTTGAGAATTTTCCAGAAGGGAATGGGGCAGGGGCCTGAACCGCGTATGATGATGCGCCACGTCCATGCGTTCATGAGGTAGAGGAATATCCAAATCCCGAGGATGGCAATGAGCCAATAGCCAGCATGGCAGATGTCTGCCCAGAGTTGGGCAAACGACACCTTGAACGTGAACAGCATCACGATGACGGCGATGAGTCCGAAGGTGAAGAAGATGTTTCGGGTTTTGTTCTTCAATCCGCGTCTGTCTCTTGGTCGAGTTTCAGTTTGTCGGAGTCGTCACGCTTCTCAAAATATTGTTTCTTGAGCGGATTCTTATGCTCATTCTCGAAACGGGCACGGTTCCGAACAGCGTCGATGGCGGTGTAGATGGCTTGTCGGAACGGCTGCTCATCTTCAAGCATGCTCTTGCCGGCAATGCTGTAGTTGACATTGATGGCTGGTGCTGTGCGCAGAACGGACAGGCCTGCCGTGTAGTTGACGCCTTCGTAGAGGGACAGGGCCTTAAAGGCTGAAACACCTTGGTCATAGTACATGGCGAGGATGCCATCGAAGTGGGTGTGGTTGCCTGTGCCAAAGAACTCTTCGGCAGCGTAAGGACCCATGCAACGCACGCCACGCTTGAAGAGTTCGTCGATGACGGGGCTGATGATTTCGGCCTCTTCCTTCCCGTTGGCTTGCGGATTGAGCGCCAGCACGGCAATGCGTGGGTTGTCGATGAAGAAGTCGCGCTTCAGCGTGTTGTGGAGGATGACGAGCCGTTCGGCAATGGTCTCTTTTGTGACGTTGGCAGGAATGTCTGCCACAGGCATCTTGTCGGTGGCCAATGCGATGCGGAGGTTACCGGAGATGAAGATTTTGAGGGCTTTGGCACCGTCGCCGACGACTTGTTCAATGTAACGCGTTTGTCCCGTGAAGGGTTCTCCATTCTCCATGCGGATGGTGCTGTTGTTGAGCGGTGAGGTGACAAGTGCGGCAATCTTGCCTTCTTTCAGGTCGGCGAGTGCCCTGTCCAGTGCGGTGAGTGCTGCCTGTCCGGCACTTTCGGTAGCTTGTCCAAACTCTATCTTGTGCTCCTCTTCGCCAAAGCAGTTAATCATGCTGACCATGCCTTCTTTGGCTTGTTCAGCATCGTCGATGACCACAAAACTGGTTTGGTTGCCCAGGGCTTTGCGGTGGTAGGTGGCCACTTTGGGGGAACCATAGATGATAGGCGTGCAGATGGTCGCCATTTCCTCTGTTTCAAAAGTGTTGAGTATCAGTTCGTAACCAATACCGTTAATATCTCCTTGTGTGATACCTATTTTAATCTTTTCCATTTTCTTCTTCAACTTTAGGTGTTTCTAATGTATAGAGTGCTGCTTCGAGTCGTCGCAGCATGGTACGTTTCATCTTATCGGGAGCATAGACGAATCCTTCGACCACAATGACGCGTCCGTTCTTCTCGTCGATTCGGGAGTGGCTGATAAAGGGACCGCCCATCGCGTCGTTACGCATCTCCCAGAGACCACGTGCTTCCATCGCAAACTGACCGTTCACGCTGATGTTCTTTGTCCAAACAAACTCGGGGTTTGTCTGCATCCACTGATTAGGTTTGCCTCCAGGGATGTTGCGTTTCATGATGGTGTCGCGCAGGGCGATGTAGGGTTTCTTGGTGAACATCTTTTCGCTGACGTATGGCAGGGAGTAGATGCAGATGTTCTGGATGGAGGAAAGCCCGTCGTCGCTTGCCCAGATGAAGTCTTCGCCCACTTTCATCTTTTTGATGTCCACAGGAATGTAGAACTCGCAGTCGAACATTTCCTTCACTTGCTTGGCAAACTTCATGTTGTGCTCGAAGTAGAGGTCGTTGGCCTCGCGGTTGATTTCTTCGCTGGTGATGAGGCTCTCGATGCCCTTTGTGTGTTCGGTGATGTAGACAGACGCTTCGAACTGGTTGGGTGCATGCAGGGTCATCACCATCTGCGGAGTGGAGTGCACGTCCTTCTCCACAATCATCTTCGCCTTGGTGTATTCCTTGCCAATCTCGATGCGGAAGATGTTGCGGAACAGGTTGGTGATGTTGTCGTAGTGCTTTTCCGTGATGTGGCTCTTGTGGAATTGAGGCTCATCTTGCGGAAGTCCTCGCAGTGGCTTGTCGAGAATGGCTTGGATGGCTTTGCCTGCATAACCATTCCACACGCTGTCGTCGGCCACCACCATCACCTCGTATGGATTGCCCGAGGAGACAGGAGTGAGCAAACTGGCGCTTCTGCGTCGGCGTCCGTTCTTTGTCGGCTCATCGCATGCAGAGAAAACGCAGGCGACGAGTAAAAATATGGCGATAATTCTAAACTTCATATACTGTACGATTTGATGATAAAAGTCCGCATGCTGCCCAGATGTCTTGTCCTCTCGATGCGCGGATGGTGGTGATGATGCCGTGGTTGTTCAGATAGTCGCGGAAATGCTCCATCGTCTCCATCTTCACTTCGTTGAGTGGCACATCGGGCACCCGATGCCAGCGGATGAGGTTCACGCGACAAAAGAGTTCGCGCAGGAGTTTGGTCAGTTCTTTGGCATGGAGCGGTGAGTCGTTGGTGCCGCCAAACATCGTGTACTCGAACGTGATGCGTCGTTGATGGCTCCAGTCATATTCCCGCAACATCTCGATGAGGTCGGCAATAGGGAACTGCTTTTCGGCAGGCATCAGTTGCAGACGTTGCTCATGAATGGGCGAGTGGAGCGACACGGCGATGTGGCACTCGGTTTCGTCGAGCAATCGGCGCATGTTCTTCTTCAGTCCTACCGTCGAGATGGTGATGCGTCGGGGACTCCATGCCCAACCGTACTCGGCCGTCAGAATCTCCGTTGCCTTCAGCACGTTGTCGAAGTTGTCGAGCGGTTCGCCCTGTCCCATGAAGACAATGTTGCTCAGCGGTGTTCCGCCTTCTTCGGCCATGAGTTGGTCGACGGTGTAGATTTGGTTGAGGATGTCCGTCACCGTCAAGTCACCTTGCCATCCCTGCTTGCCTGTCTGACAGAACAGGCAGTTCATCTTGCATCCCACTTGGCAACTCACACACAGGGTGGCACGGTCGCCCTCAGGGATGTATACTGTCTCCACAAACTTCCCGCTTTCCGTCGGGAAGAGGTACTTCACTGTGCCGTCCTTGCTCTTGCAGGTTTCGACAGGAGGCATGCACCCCACACAAAACGAAGCGTCCAACTTCTCGCGGTTGGCCTTTGAGAGGTTGGTCATTTCGTCGATGCTGTGCACATGCTTGCCATAAATCCACTGCGCCATTTGCTTGGCGGTGAATTTAGGCATGGAGAGTTGCAGGCACACGTCCTGCAACTCTTCCAATGTCATACCTAAAAGGGGAGACTTAGTCATTTACAATTTGACGATTTGCAATGTACAATTTTTCCCGCAGGCTTACTGGCCGAATGGTGAAAATCGCCCAGCGCGTGGGCTGATCACCATGCAAAGAGTGGGTAGTTCTTCATGGTCTCGTTCACCTCGCCACGTACCTTTGCGATGACAGCCTCGTTTTCTGGGTCGTTCAGCACTTCCTCAATCCATGCGGCAATCTTCACCATGAGGTCTTCCTTTGCACCACGGGTGGTGATGGCAGGAGTGCCAAGACGGAAACCGGAAGTCTGGAAAGCAGAACGAGTGTCGAACGGCACCATGTTCTTGTTGATGGTGATGTCGGCAGCCACGAGTGCATTCTCAGCCACCTTACCTGTCAGTTCTGGGTACTTCGTGCGGAGGTCAACCAGCATCGAGTGGTTGTCGGTGCCACCGCTCACGATGGCGAAACCACGCTTGGTCAGTTCGTCGGCCAGCACGGCAGCGTTCTTCTTCACCTGCTTCTGATACTCCTTGAACTCAGGCTTCAAAGCCTCGCCGAAAGCCACAGCCTTCGCAGCAATCACGTGCTCCAGAGGACCGCCTTGCTGTCCTGGGAACACAGCCGAGTTGATGAGCTGAGACATCTTCTTCACCACACCCTTCGGAGTCTTGTAGCCCCAAGGATTGTCAAAGTCCTTGCCCAGCAGGATGAGACCGCCACGAGGACCGCGCAGGGTCTTATGAGTAGTGGTTGTCACGATGTGTGCATACTTCACAGGGTTCTCCAGCAGACCTGCAGCGATGAGGCCGGCAGGGTGAGCCATATCAATCATCAGGAGGGCACCCACCTCATCAGCAATCTTGCGCATGCGGGCATAATCCCACTCGCGGCTGTAGGCAGAACCGCCACCGATGATGAGTTTTGGTTTGTGCTCCTTTGCCAAAGCCTCCATCTCGTCGTAATCCACACGACCTGTCTCCTTGTTGAGGTTGTAGCCTACAGGCTTATAGAGAATACCAGAAGTGTTCACCAATGAACCGTGAGAAAGGTGACCACCGTGATCGAGGTTAAGACCCATGAACACGTCACCTGGCTTCAGCACGGCTAACAGCACGGCAGCGTTTGCCTGAGCACCAGAGTGAGGCTGCACGTTGGCAAATTCAGCACCGAAGAGTTGGCAAGCGCGGTCGATGGCGAGTTGCTCAATCTCGTCCACCACTTGGCATCCGCCATAGTAGCGATGACCAGGATAACCCTCGGCATACTTGTTCGTGCAGTAACTGCCCATGGCTTCCATCACCTGGTCGCTCACGAAGTTCTCCGATGCAATCAATTCAATACCTTTCAGCTGACGCTGATGCTCTTTCTCAATGAGAGAGAAAATAACGTTGTCTCTTTCCATTTTTTGTAATATGTGTTGATGATTTTTGTTTTTACCTTAAAAAGCATGCAAAAGTACGAAGAAATCCTGATATGGGCAAACTATTAAGAAATATTCAGATAATTCTGCAGCAGAATAGATGAGTTTTGGGAGTAAAAGAATGAAAAAGTTCGAGGAAGGATTGTTTTTGATGGAATTTTTGTACTTTTGTGGCAAAATAGCGATAGGTAACTAAAAACGGTGTTCATAGCATAGCAAATGAAAGTAATAGTATCCAATGAGATAGAACAGATATGTCCCGAATTTGTTGGGGCATGCTTGGAGGCGGAGGTCGTCAACACTCCGTACAACGAAGCCTTATGGGCAGAAATCGAGACACTTGCAGCAAAGTTTCGTGGCACATTGACCACAGAATCGCTCAAGGAACTGACCAGCATCTCTGCAACGAGAAAAGTGTATCGTGCTTGCGGTAAAGACCCCTCAAGATACCGCCCCGCTTCAGAGGCGCTGATACGTCGGATGTTGCAGGGAAAGGAACTGTATCAGCGCGACACGCTGGTCGATTTGGTCAATCTGGCCTCGATAGCCTTCGGCTACAGCATCGGTGGCTTTGATGCCGCCAAGTTTGTGGGCGACACGCTCGCCCTGGGCATCGGTCGTGAAGGCGAACCCTACGAAGGCATCGGTCGTGGCATGATTAACATCCAGGGGCTGCCTGTGTATCGTGATTCTTTAGGAGGAGTCGGCACCCCGACCAGCGATAATGAACGCACCAAGATGTCCCTCGAAACCCGCCATCTGTTGGTGCTCATCAATGGCTACGACGGCAACGAGCAGCGTGTCCGAGAGAATGCCGAATACATCCAAACCCTACTCAAGAAATACGCACAAAGTGATGGCGGCACATACTTTATTTACAAATAGGAGGGTGTGATAATCGCAATTTGCTTATAGTGTTCTTGTAAAGTCATGTGCAGTTGGCTACGCAATCTTCCCATACTTCAACTCATGTTTCAGAAACTCATAGTTGTACCCCGAACTTTGGTAATATAGACCTGTCTCCAAATCTGTGAGTTTGTCATAGAATTGAGAGTTGTAGATGATGTCCAAAGCTTCCATGATGGATATGCCTCGGTCTTCAATCAAGTAATTGGCAATGTCATCTATAATACAGTCAATCAGGAATTTCTGTTCGTTATTCATGTGTCCGTCGAAGTTTTGAGATGGCCTTTTCTGTGCCGAAAAAATACTGGTTGCTTAGTTTTTTGTATGTCAATTCTTTCACTAAATTCTCTAAAGATATGACGCCTAAAAGATAACGGCGAAGTTGGAACGCTACAGTGTCATCCGCAACGGGGCCAACGACTATATCGTAGTTGTGTGAAAACCCTGCTCGTTGTATGTCACGATTGTTCAGCACAAATTGTGCCCATTCCACTGATACAGAGGGGAAAACTTTTATATTGAGCGTATTCTCTTTGAGCACTGCTTCGTCAAACTCAAACATGGAGATGGTGGGTGCTCCCTGTCCAGTCATTCTGGTTCGACGTATAGCCATATCTTGGGCTTGTTGTTTCAAGTCGGTCAAATAAAACCCTTGACCAAAGTCTTTGTTTGGGTTACATTTGCTTAGGTCAATCTTGTCTATCGCGATGTCAGAACCGTGGTAAAGTATCATGACAAACCTCCTCCATTTCTTTTGCATACGACAGACATGTCGGTGACGGCGTCGTCCAAAGAGAGGGTGTGTTCCGCTGGATAACATTCGTCAACGAAAGAGAGCCCACCATATCGTTTCAAGTAAGCATAGGCTTGTTTGGGCAACAAACCATATTTTTCACCGAAAGCGTTGATGCAGTAGATGATATATGTCAGCTTGTTTTTCTGCTCAGTACTCATATCTTCATTTTCATTATTGGGCTACAAAGGTAATACTTTTTCTTTCTTTCACCAAATGTTGCAGAAGAATTATTCTATTCCGTAGAACTTGAGCAGTTCGTTGACTTTCTTCTCTTCTCCAAGTTCCTTGCATAAGATGGCTTTGTAGTCGATGTTGTATTCTTTGCATCTTCCGATGACATGCTTTGCATACTCTGCCGTTTCTTTTACTTCATTGGATACCACAGCACTCGGGTAATTTACACAAAGGAGATAGTAACGAATGATTTGATTTAAGCCATCTGTAGCACACTCTGCCGACTGTTTCTTTGCCTCTTCCGACCTCCTCTTTGCCTCTTCCGACCTCCTCTGCATATACTCCATATACCCCTGCTTGTATTTCTTTCCGCATGCTTCGACATTGTCCAAAGCGTTCTCGAAATCGTCAAGCCGTTGCTTGTTTCCGTCCTCTCCGTCGTAGAAGTTCTTCTTGGTGACTTGCTCGTAGATGGCATCCCAGATGAAGAGCAACTGGTTCTGCTTGCTGATGCCCCAGTTTTCCTTCATTTGTCCCTTGATGAACTGCTCCGTGAACTCGCCACCGCTTCCTTCCAGCACCTTGCTGCTATTCACATATTCCTTCACCTTTCCCTGATACCCATCTGGTAGCGTCACCCCCACCGCCTTGCTGACCCTGTCCACAAGGTTCTCCTGGCTCTGTGCTTGGGCGGTTGGGAGGGAGCACAGTACAACGATGATGACGAATGCGAGTTGTGTGAGGAGTTCCTTGGTCGTTTTCATGTTCTTGTCGGTTTTGTGGGTGAAACGTTTTCAGGGCAAAGGTAGTGATTCTTTTTGAATCAAACCAAGTTTTTAAGGTTTTTATTATTGTTGGCTACAGATAAATCAGGAGCGTTGTGCCGCATCTTTGTCAAAAGGCAGATGGAAGAAGCGTAGAAGTGTGACAGGAAATGTTGCTTTTGAGGATGCTGTTGTGTTACACTTGTAACAGTGCCAGTGTTACAAATGTAACAGTGGGTATGTTACAGATGTAACACTGCGTGTGTTACAAATGTTACAAAATAGGGGTTTCAAACGAGGGTGTTTGTGTGGGGAAAAAGAAGATGCTCGTGTGAAGAAATGCTGAAATGCTTGGTGGATTGAAAAGAAATTTGTACCTTTGCCGTTGAATGTAAATAATGAGTGATATGGAAAAACCAACAATGAATATCGAGAAACTTCAGAAGAAGGTGGTGCAATGTATGCGTGCTGACTGCCCGTCGGCTGAAGTGTGTCTGCGCCAGATTGTGCGCAGGAAGTGCAGCAAGAGTTTGGAAACCGTGCAGATGGTGAATCCTGATGCCATCGCGATGGAAGGCGACAAGTGCCAGTTCTTCAAGGATTCGTTTGGCACCATTTATGGGGTTGGCTTCGAGAAATATTTCGACCTTCTTTCCTACAAGGAGGCGAAGGCTGCTTATGCTGTGTTGCAGGCGTATTTCAACAGCCGCACCCAGTACGGGCGCTACCGCTCAGGGGTGTTGCGCATCTCGCCCGAACGGAAGGCGGAGATTGATGCGCTGCTGCAGGAGAACGGCGTGTCTGTGCCCCTCGAATGTGATGCATATGAGGTTGACCTCTAAATCCGATTGATATGCAGCCATTAGCCGAGAGATTGCGTCCGCAGACGTTGGACGACTACATAGGACAGAAGCACCTCGTGGATGAGGATGCATAAGTTTCTCAGAAGAAGCCAAGAAAAAACTTCTCTTATTTTGTGGAATGCATAGTTATTCGTAACTTTGCGATTGAAAACTAAAACCTAAGAATAAGATGGCACAAGAGACATTCGTATTGGAGCTTCCTTTGAAGGTCGAGAAATGGCAAGCAGATATTCTCGACAAGCGATACGAGTATCTTCGCCAAATCTATAATTATGTACAAAAGAAACTCATTCGTCAATACAAGTATTTTGAGCAGATGAATGAGTTCAGACAATGTACTACATATAGGGATAAAAGGGAGTTTTTCAGAAATCATCCCTTCTATTACAATGAGGTGGTAGGTCGGAATGGAGAACCCTTTGCCATCAAATTCCCTTATTCCATGAGCGAAAGCAATGGGGCCAAATTGGATGGTTTCAATGGTTACATCTCCAAGTTGGGGAAATTGCCTGCTGGAGCGAACAAAACGTATGCGGATTTAGGCATAAACTCATTCATGCTTGAAAGACTTGCAAGCAGCATGTGGTCAGCATGGAACAAGTTCCTCTATGATAGAGATGCTAAAAGAGTGGCATTTAAGAAATATGGTGAACTGAATACGTTTGGAAGCAGAAAGAAAAACAATATTAGTTTTATAGGAATGGCCATTCATCTTGATACGATGGAATTGGTTATCAAGACCAATGGTAGAAATGGTCAATTTGCAAAATACATCACTTTGCCTATCGGGACAGGGAAGCCGTTGACTGAATATGAAATGTACGCTTTGAAGAGTGGCTTTGATAGCATTAAAATATTGAATGTGGTCAGAAAGCAGATACGTGGCAACAACAAATACTATTTGCAGATGACGATTGAAGGTGAAAAACCACAGAAGGGAAGGACTTTGGGAGAAGGATGTGTGGGTATTGATTTGGGTCCATCCACTATTGCTGTATCGTCTCTTCAAAAAGTATCCATTGACAAACTTGCTAATAAGTGTGACGACATACAAAGAAACTTGAATCGTGTTAGTAGAAAAATGGATAGAAGCCGAAGAGCCAATAATCCGCAGAATTTCAACGAAGATGGGACAATCAAGCCCATTTCTCGCAAAAGCGGAGAACGTAGAGTATGGCACGATTCCAAACGATACAAGAAACTCCGTGAAGAACGAAAGGAATTGTTGCGCAAGCAGGCAGCCATTCGTAAGGCACAACACATTGAGACTGCCAATGCCTTGCTGCCATTAGGTGACACCTTCATTGTGGAGAACAACCCTGTTAGTAGTTGGACACGAAAGAGCAAAGAGACCAAAATCAACAAGAAAGGCAAGATTCAAAGCAAAAAGAGATTCGGAAAGTCTGTGGCGAATCATGCACCTTCGATGTTTGCAACCATCTTGCAGAATAAGGTGGAATCGTTAGGAGGAGAATTCCGAAAAGTGGAGGTGAAAAATGCAGCCAGCAGGTTTGATTTCACCAATGGAGAGTTCACAGAGCACGGATTAGGAGAGAGAGTGATAGCCTTGTCAAATGGTGATAAGCATCAGCGAGATTTGTTGGCAGCATTTAACCTACAACACCTCAACGCTGATGGCAACTCAACGAAAGACTATGATGTTGCAACCATGCAGAAAGATTATCCAACCTTCTGTCGTTTGGAACGGGAAGAAATGGATTTATATTTGCAAGGGAAAAAGAAAAATGAGCGCACAACAATAGGCGCATTCAAATAAAAGATAATAAGGTGTTGTAAAGCCTTGCAGTCGTTAATCGCTCGTAGGAGCGTTGGCTGCTAATATCAAATGGGAATCAGAAATGCAAAATAACAGGTAGCGGATTCGTTCGTGAGAGTATAGCGCAAGTTCTGAAAGTACCAAATGGATGCCATCCTCTTGATGACTAATATATTGTCAGGAAATTGTTGTGGTTAACCCCAATAATGATGGTAGATACAAGCAAAAGATATGCAAGTATTTGGATACAAAAGTTGTGGTTAACCCCAATAATGATGGTAGATACAAGGAAGCATCTCGTACTCGTTCATCTGTCGTTGTTGTGGTTAACCCCAATAATGATGGTAGATACAAGACCTTCTGGTTACTTTAACTCTCCTTCATAGTTGTGGTTAACCCCAATAATGATGGTAGATACAAGATAGACCAAAATAGTATTCCTTCTGGCGTGTTGTGGTTAACCCCAATAATGATGGTAGATACAAGGTCAGGTGAATGATGCTTCACCCGTCTTGTGTTGTGGTTAACCCCAATAAAGATGGTAGATACAAGAGCGTGCCGGAGATCAAGGCAATCATTAAAGTTGTGGTTAACCTCTGCTTGTGAATAGAGAAAAGAAATATACTTCGAGAGGTGAATTCAAGAAAGGTAATCCTAGTGCCTATGCAATATCCCTTCCTAAAAGTTGGATGAAGGAGTTTGTTTGGCCGATGTGAAAATAATTCTAACTTTGTAAGCAGAATATGAGTAAGTCAACAAATATTAGAGAGATATATGAAACGATTTAAAATAATTATCTATTTAGCAATAGCCTTATGTACGACCTTAGTCATCGGTTTCTATTTTGGGAATTTCCATGGAGATTTTAGTTGCCAAGCAAAGGATTGGAGCGACTTTGGTACATATATCAATGGATTGCTGATGCCATTGTTGGCAATTATCAATATCGTTATCTTAGTTGAATTAACAATAGCTATTTCAAGGATAAATGAAAATCGTTCGAAAGCTGAGGTAAAAGCTCAGAAGGACTTACTGCTCATACAATTGAAGAGACAAGCTATTGAGTCATTTTGCCAAGTCATGAACCAGTATTTTGATAATAAGTATTTGAAGGAGGATCGGGGGAAAGTTAGGTCTTATGCATCTGAGTATCTGAAACGATTCCTTGATACTGATTTCAATTATTTTGATTTCGGCAAAAGCGATATCGTTAGACGTAAAGTACGTTCTTTGCAATTAGCTATAGATATTGTTCATACTAATATAGAAATGAATCAAGGTCTTAATGAAGAAAATATTTACATGCTTTAAGTCTGAAGGATGAGATTATTGCTGACTTACAGTCAAATGTGATAGCAGTCATAAACAATATTGAATCAGGGAGTGTCGAAAATGAAAATAGTTGATTACCTTTGCAAAAAATAGGAGAATTATGAACGAAGATAAAGGACAAATATTGTTATATCAAACTCCTGATGGGGATTCTCGTATTGAGGTGAGGTTGCAAGGTGAGACGGTGTGGCTCAACCTTGACCAGATGGCGGAGTTGTTTCAACGCAATAAATCCACCATATCAAGGCATATTAAGAATGTGTTTGAGGAGGGAGAACTGGACGAACATTCAGTTGTTGCGTTTTTTGCAACAACTGCCCGAGATGGTAAAAATTATAATGTAGAGTACTTCAACCTCGATATGATTATCAGCGTGGGCTATCGTGTACATTCCTATCGTGGTGTGCAGTTCCGTATGTGGGCAACGGGTGTGCTGAAAGAATATATCGTGAAGGGGTTTGCTCTGAACGATGACCTGCTGAAGCGAGCTGGTGGTGGAAACTATTTCGATGAGCTGTTGGCTCGCATCCGCGACATCCGTTCTTCGGAGAAGGTGTTCTATAGGAAGGTGCTTGAAATCTATGCACTTAGCATTGACTATGACCCACGTGTGGAGATGACGCAGGAGTTCTTCAAAACGGTGCAGAACAAGATGCATTATTCTGTGCATGGGCATACGGCAGCAGAGATTATCTATGAACGGGCTGATGCACAGAAGGATTTTATGGGGTTAACTACATGGACTGGTGCTCTGCCCAAGAAAACGGACGCAGAGATTGCTAAGAACTATCTATCGCAGGAAGAAATAACGACGCTAAATCGTATTGTCAGCCTGTATCTCGATTTTGCGGAACTTCAAGCAGAGGAGCATCGTCCTATGTATATGAAAGACTGGATTGCCATTCTCGATGATTTCTTGCGTATCTCCCGGAAAGACATTCTGACCCACGCAGGACGTGTCTCTGCACAACTGGCAAAAGCGAAGGCTGATGCCGAATACGACAAGTTCAAGGAGCGGACGAACAATGAACTGACACCTGTTGAGATTCATTTCTTGGAGCAATTTGAGAGGGAACAAAAGAAACTGAGTGATACAAAACGGTAGGAAATATGAGTAAACAGTCTATTCGTTTCTATAAGGACTATGAGGTACGAGCCGTATGGGACGAGGAACACAGCAAGTGGTGGTTCTCGGCTACAGACATTGTGCGTGCCATCAATGACGAAGATGACTATGTGAAAGCGGGTAACTATTGGCGATGGTTGAAAAAGAAACTCAAGGCTAATGGCGTTCAACTCGTGAGCATCACTCACGACTTCAAATTTGAGGCTCCTGATGGCAAGCAACGTGTGGCTGATACGCTGGATGCGGAGTGTGTGCAGACGCTGGCGAAGCACTATCCCAATCATCGTGCAACTGCCTTCCTCGACTGGTTTGTTTATAGCGACAATAGTATTGACGGACAGAGCAAGAAGAAGGCATATACTCTGATAGAGAGTGGAATACTTGACAGCATGGAACCTGGGACGGTAAAGGCTCTGCAACAGATACATGCCTACCTCTTTGGTGGGCTTTATGACTTTGCAGGTCAGATACGGACAAAGACGATTTGGAAAGATGGTACGCTGTTCTGTCGTGCGGAATTGCTGCCAAGAAATCTAAATGCTATTGAGCAGATGCCAGAGAATACTTTCGAGGAGATTGTCAACAAGTATGTGGAGATGAATGTGGCTCATCCCTTCATGGAGGGAAATGGACGCTCTACACGCATCTGGCTTGATTTGATGTTTAAGAAACGTTTGAAGATGTGTGTGGATTGGAGCAAGATAGACAAGAAGGAGTACCTTGAAGCGATGCGCAGAAGTGTGACTGATGCCAACGCCATCAAGCATTTGCTCCAACATGCCCTGACTGACCGCATTGACGACCGCGAGCTGTTCATGAAGGGCATCGACTATTCCTATTATTATGAGCAAGAAGATGGTGCAGAGGTTGTGGAAGACAAATAAAATGATTAACTTTGCACAAAAATAGAAACAGGAATGATGGCAAACAATATAACTCCATTGCTCGCAGCACTCCGCGAGCAAAAAGAAATGAAGATGAAGGGAGGTATCTATCACAAAACGCAGATAGACCTAACTTACAACTCGAATCATATGGAAGGTAGCCGTCTGACGCACGAACAGACACGATACATCTTCGAAACGAACACCATTGGAGTGACTGCGGAAGAGACTGTGAATGTGAATGACATTGTTGAGACGGTGAATCACTTTCGTTGTATTGACATGATCATTGACAGGGCTCAAGAGCCGCTTTCGGAAGACTTGATAAAGACGCTGCACGGCATCCTGAAGGCAGGTACTTCGGATAGCGGCAAGGATTGGTTTGCTGTGGGTGACTACAAGCGTCTTCCTAATGAAGTTGGCGGTGAAAAGACGTGTGAGCCAGAGTTGGTTCACGACAGCATGCAACGACTCATCAGGGATTGCAATGCCAAAGAAGTGCATACATTGGAAGACATCCTCGATTTTCATGTCCGTTTCGAGAAGATTCACCCATTCCAAGATGGGAACGGGCGTATTGGGCGTCTTGTGATATTCAAAGAATGTTTGCGTAGCGGTGTTGTCCCTTTCATTATCACCGACGAACTGAAGATGTTTTACTATCGTGGCTTGCGTGAGTGGGGACACCTCAACGGCTATCTTACTGACACCTGCCTAATAGCACAAGACCAGTTCAAAGCCAGTCTTGACTATTTCCGTATTCAATATGTTTGAAAGACTGATGTGGAATGAGGGGAGATATTATATACGAAAAAGGACTTTTATATTGACACTATGCAACCGTTAGCCGAGAGATTGCGTCCGCAGACGTTGGACGACTACATAGGACAGAAGCACCTCGTGGGTGAGGGGGCGGTGATACGTCGGATGATTGAGCAGAAGCGTATCTCCTCCTTCATACTGTGGGGACCCCCGGGAGTGGGGAAGACCACGCTGGCGGGCATCATCGCCAAGACGCTCGATGTGCCTTTCTTCACGCTGAGTGCGGTCACGTCGGGCGTGAAGGATGTGCGTGAGGTGATAGAGAAGGCAAAGGCTTCCTCCTTCTTCGGCAATGTGCGGGGTGGGGTGTCGCCGATTCTGTTCATCGATGAAATCCACCGTTTTTCCAAATCGCAGCAAGATAGTCTTCTGGGAGCGGTGGAGCAGGGTGTGGTCACCTTGATAGGCGCTACGACGGAGAACCCTTCGTTCGAGGTCATTCGTCCGCTCTTGAGCCGTTGTCAGGTGTATGTGTTGAAGAGCCTCGAAGTGGAGGATTTGCTCAGTTTGCTCGACCACGCTTTGAAGACGGATATCTTTCTGAAGGAAAAGAAAATTGATGTACAGGAGACGAGCGCCATGATGCGTTACAGCGGTGGTGATGCTCGCAAGTTCTTGAATATTCTCGAATTGGTAACAGAATCATCATCAGTTATTAACGATGATATTGTTACAGAAACGCTTCAACAGAATCCGTTGGCGTATGACAAGGACGGAGAGATGCACTACGACATCATTTCGGCCTTCATCAAGAGCATCCGAGGAAGCGACCCTGATGCCGCCATCTACTATCTGGCACGTATGATTGAGGGAGGCGAAGACCCCATCTTCATCGCTCGCCGATTGGTCATTTCTGCCAGCGAGGACATCGGGTTGGCAAACCCCAATGCGCTGCTGTTGGCAAACGCGGCTTTCGATGCTGTTTCGAAAATCGGCCTTCCAGAAGGACGCATCCCGTTGGCTGAGGCCACCGTCTATCTCGCCACCTCTCCCAAGAGCAATTCCGCTTATGAGGCCATCAATTCTGCCCTGCAATATGTGGGAGAAAGTGGCAACCTTCCCGTTCCGCTACATCTGCGCAACGCGCCCACCAAACTGATGCAGCAACTGGGTTATGCGAAGGATTACAAATATGCTCATGCCTATGAAGGCAACTTCGTGCAGCAGCAATTCTTGCCCGATGGCGCCACCGATGCCCGCTTCTGGCATCCGCAGGAAAACCCCTCTGAAGCCAAACTTCACGAGCGCATGAAGCAGTTGTGGGGCGAGCGATTTGATTGAGAATCCCCGCTTGACAATCCCACGAACAATCCCCATCAAAAATCCCCGTCCAGATGCCTTGAAACATCTGGACGGGGATTCATTTTGTCTTCACATTGGCCTTGTCGCCAACTCTATCACTTCACGTAAATCTTCTTGTTCTGATGGAGATAGAAACCCTTCTGCAATGCAGAGGCCGCGTTGATGCGGCGCCCCTGGAGGTCATACCACTCGTTGGATGCCTTCTTCCACGCTCCATCCTTCATATCGACAATGTCGGTGGGGTTGTCGGCAGGCATGCGGGCGGCGATGGCAGAAGGTGCCTTGTCTTCGTCCTCGCTCAGCAGGTAGAGTTGTCCGCTATAGAATGGGTTGCAGGTGCCGAAATAGAGGCCCTTTTGTTTTTTTCTTTTTTTGTCATGTGGGGTGGATAGCGGCAGTTTTTTGTTTACAAAAGTAAAGAATTTTACAAAAATACGGGTGTTTTGTCTGAAAATTTAATTTTTTCTGAAAAAAGTTACGGGAAAAATTGGGAGGGAATGGATTGGTTTTCTTATCTTTGTGGCGAGAATATATGATAAAGTGAGAAGCCGACTTGTGAGAGTTGGTCAAAATGTTTGTTTAACTTTTTAAAATCAAAGAATTGATGATGAAAGAAGAGGAAATTGCCCCGTTTAATTTTCCTATTGTGGACATGTCTGAAAAGATTATCAAAGTGATTGGTGTAGGAGGCGGAGGTGGCAACGCTGTGCACCACATGTGGGAAGATAACGTCAGAAACGTGACGTTTATGGTGGTTAACACTGACAGCCAGGTGCTGAAGGCAAACATGGTGCCTAACAAGATTCAGTTGGGCGACGGGCTTGGTACAGGTGGAAATCCTGTGTTGGGTCGTGAGATTGCCGAGGCGAGTACGGACAAAATCAAATCGATGTTTGATGCCGACACGAAGATGGTGTTCATTACGGCAGGTATGGGAGGAGGCACCGGAACGGGTGTGGCTCCCGTGATTGCTCGTGTGGCGAAGGAGATGGGCATCTTGACGGTCGGTGTGGTGACGCTGCCTTTCCTGATGGAAGGCAAAAAGCGCATTGACAAGGCGTTGAAGGGAATGGAAGAGTTGAAGAAGCATGTGGATTCGCTGATTGTCATCAACAACGAGCGTCTGCTGGAAGAAGACCAATATGCGGGTCTTGATTTGGAAGAGGGGATGAAGAAGGCCGATGAGGTGTTGACCATTGCGACGAAGACGATTGCCGAAATCATTACGGTGAGAGGAATCGTGAACCGAGACTTCAACGATGTGAGCGCTGTGATGAAGGGGAGTGGAGCGGCTGTGGTTTCGGTGGCGAAAGCAAGTGGAGAGAAGCGCATTTTCAAAGCGATGGAGAGTGCGTTGAATTCTCCGTTGATTGCGAATGTGGACAAGCAGAAAATCAAGCGTTTGCTCTATATCGTGTATGGCGGAACGAAATCGCCTGCCAAGATGTCTGAACTGCTCGAAATCAATAAGTTCATGGAAGGGTTGGACGAGAACATCGAGGTGCTGTGGGGACACTATCAGGACGATACGCTGGAGGATGAAATCAAGGTGTCCATCATTGCCACGGGTTTTGATTCGGACGATGAGGAAGAGGAAAAGGCGCAGACGAATGAGAGCGAGTACACCAGGAAACTGCGTGACAAATATTATCGCTTCGATAAGGAGGAAGAAGAGACTCCCAAAGAGGAGGAACAGTCCCTTCCTGCTCCTGATGAGAACACCGCCGACGTAGAGGTGGAAATAGAGGATGAGGAGGATGAACCGGAAGAGGAAATGAAGAAGCCGAAACCCTCTATCTTCAAAATCTTCATGGATAAACTGGAAAAATTTGCTGAAGAGTGAAATCCTGCCGAAGAGTGAAAAGGATGGCGGATAATGGAGGCTTGCAGATGATGCATTTGCCAAAATTATCCGTCTTTTTTTTGTGGTTTGCGGATTTTGTGGTGACGTTGGCTCTGCCGAAAGTACTCTCGTTCGGAAAAACTCAAATAAATTTGGTTTTTCTCTCACTTATTCGTATCGCTGGCTCCGCCGAAGGTACTCACGTTCTGAAAAACTCAAATAAATTTGGTTTTTCTCTCACTTATTCGTACCTTTGCACCGTTTTTCGCGCATGTGCGTGTAAGCATGCACGAAAATATTATGTTTTAGGTAAAAAGAGAACAACTAAAAAATCTACGATATGAACATTTCTTACAAATGGTTGAAGGAATATGTTGACTTCGACATGACGGCCGAGGAGGTGGGCAAGGCGCTCACCAGCATGGGCTTGGAGGTTGAGGCTGTTGAGGAAGTGCAGAGCATCAAAGGTGGTTTGCAAGGTCTTGTGGTGGGTCAGGTGCTCACTTGCGAGGCACATCCGAACAGCGACCACATGCACGTGACGACGGTTGATGAGGGCAACGGCGTGGTGGAGCAGATTGTCTGCGGTGCACCGAACGTGGCTGCTGGCCAGAAGGTGATTGTGGCTCAGTTGGGTTGCAAGTTGTACGATGGCGACCAAGAGTTTGTCATCAAGAAGAGCAAGTTGCGCGGCATCGAGTCGAACGGTATGATTTGTGCAGAAGACGAAATCGGCATTGGCACCAGTCACGATGGCATCATTGTGCTGCCCGAGGATGCAGTGGTGGGCACTCCTGCTGCTGAGTACTACGGTTTGGAGAGCGACTATGTGATTGAGGTGGACATCACCCCTAATCACTCTGACGCTTGTTCTCACTGGGGTGTGGCGCGCGACTTCTATGCTTATCTGAAGCAGAACGGTTATGAGACTTCGTTGCATCGTCCTTCGGTGGATGACTTCAAGGTGCAGAACAACGACCTGAAGATGGACGTGGTGGTGGAGGCCGAGGAGGCTTGCCCACGCTACTGTGCTGTGTCGGTGAAAGGTTGCGAGGTGAAAGAAAGTCCGAAGTGGCTGAAGGACCGCTTGACAGCAATCGGACAGCGTCCTATCAATAATATCGTCGATATCACCAACTACATCATGATGGCTTACGGACAGCCTTTGCACTGCTTCGATGCTGACATGGTGAAGGGCAACAAGGTGGTGGTGAAGACCCTTCCGGAGGGCACTCCGTTTGTCACCCTCGATGGTGAGGAGCACAAGTTGAGCGACCGCGATTTGGCCATCTGCAATGCGGAGGAGCCGATGTGTATCGCCGGTGTGTTTGGCGGAAAGGGTAGTGGCACATACGAGACGACGAAGAACGTGCTCTTCGAGAGTGCCTACTTCCACCCAACTTGGATTCGCAAGAGTGCACGTCGTCACGGCTTGCAGACAGATGCCAGCTTCCGTTTCGAAAGAGGCATCGACCCGGCAGGTCAGATTTATGCCATCAAACGTGCTGCGATGTTGGCACAGGAATTGGCTGGTGGCGAAATCAGCATGGAGATTGTCGATGTGAAGAACGACACCCTGCCACAGGATGCCATCATCGACGTGGAATATCAGTATGTGGCTGACCTCATCGGTAAAGAACTGCCTGTGGAGACCCAGCAGAGCATCTTGAAGAACCTCGGCTTTGAGATTCTGAAGAGTGACGAGAAGATGATGCAGGTGAAAGCTCCTGCTTTCCGTGTGGATGTGAAGAAGCCTTGCGATGTGGTGGAAGAGATTCTGCGCATCTATGGCTACAACAATATCGAGATTCCTTCTCAGGTGCGCTCATCGCTCACTACGAAGGGCGAACTCGACAAGAGCAACAAACTGCAGAACCACGTGGCTGAGCAGCTGGTGGGTTGCGGTTTCAACGAAATCTTGAACAACTCGCTGACGAAGGTGTCTTACTATGAAGAGGGCGAGACCTACAAACTGGAGAACTGCGTGAAACTGATGAATCCGCTGAGTCAGGACTTGGCTGTGTTGCGTCAGACGTTGCTCTTCGGTGGTTTGGAATCCATCGCCCGCAATGCGAACCGCCGTATGCCCGACTTGAAGTTCTTCGAGTTTGGCAACTGCTACTATTTCTCGCCTGAAAGGAATCAGGAGAAGGTGGACGAGAACGGAGAGACCTTGAAGGCCAGTGCCGAGTCGTCGAAGAAGATTCTGGCTGCCTACAGCGAAGATTATCACTTGGGATTGTGGCAGACGGGCAAGCGTGTGAACGGCAACTGGGCACATGCTGACGAGGACAGCACCGTGTATGAGATGAAGGCCTACGTGCTCAACATCTTCAAGCGTCTCGGTGTGCCATTCGGTGCGCTGGTGTTCGGCGAAGAGAAGAACGACATCTTCTCTTTGGCAACCACCATCACTCAGCGTGGCGGCAAAAAGATTGCCGAGTTTGGTATCGTGACCAAGAAGATGGCAAAGAAGCTTGATGTGGAAGCACCTGTGTATTTCGCAGACATCAACTGGACAAACCTCATGAAGCTTATCAAGAAGGTGACCGTTACTTACTACGACCTGTCGAAGTTCCCAGCTGTGAGCCGTGACTTGGCATTGCTCGTGGATGAGGGTGTTGAGTTCGCTCAGATTGAGGCTGCTGCTTATCAGGCAGAGAAGAAGCTCCTGAAGGAGGTGAAACTCTTCGATGTGTATGAGGGCAAGAACCTCGAGGCTGGCAAGAAGTCGTATGCCGTCAACTTCACCCTCCAGAGCGAGGAGAAGACGCTCAACGACAAGGCCATCGAAGCCATCATGAGCAAGATTGAACAGAGCATCTGCAAGGCGACGGGTGCAACCGTTCGTGGTAAATAAATCGTAAATTGTAAATCGTAAAATAACAAATATCATTATGGGAAGAGCATTTGAATTCCGCAAAGCAAGAAAACTGAAGAGATGGGGTAATATGGCAAAGACTTTCACACGTCTTGGCAAGCAGATTGCCATCGCTGTGGCTGAAGGTGGTCCAGACCCCGACAACAACGCACACCTTCGTGCTGTCATCGCGACCTGCCGTCACGAGAACATGCCGAAGGACAACATCGACCGTGCCATCAAGAACGCCATCGGCAAGGACAAGTCGGCTTGGAAGAGTGTGACTTACGAAGGATATGGCCCTCACGGAGTGGCTGTGTTTGTCGATACGTTGACCGACAACACCACCCGCACTGTGGCTGACGTTCGTTCGGTGTTCAACAAGTTCAGCGGCAACATGGGCACGACGGGTTCGCTCTCTTTCCTCTTCGACCACTACAGCCAGTTCACTTTCAAGAAGAAGGACGACATGGATATGGACGAGTTCATTCTGGAGGCCATCGAGTATGGTGTGAATGACGAGTTTGATGAGGAGTACGACGAGGAGAAGGACGAGACGACCATCACCATTTATGGTGACCCGAAGTCGTTCGCTCAGATTCAGAAGTACCTCGAGGACAATGGCTTCGAAATCACAGGTGCCGAGTTCACTTACGTGCCCAACGACCTGAAGGAAGTGACCGACGAGCAGCGTGAAACCATCGAAAAAATGGTGGAGCGTCTCGAAGAGTTTGACGATGTGCAGAATGTGTACACCAACATGAAGTAAGCATGAAGACTGTTTACGAAACAAGGGGCACTTGCTCCAAAGCGATAGAACTGGATGTTGATGATGCTACGGGCATCATCAACTCCGTTCAGTTCTATGGCGGATGTGCAGGCAATACGGCTGGCATTGCTCAGTTGGTGCGTGGGCAGAAGGCAGAGGATGTCATCAGCAGGCTCGAGGGCATCACTTGCGGATTGAAACCCACCAGTTGTCCCGACCAGTTGGCTCATGCCTTGCGGCAGGCCATTGGTAAATAATAATATATGTACATGCGCATACATTATATTATATTATTCCTGTTCGCCATCGTGGCTTTCTCTTCCTGCCAGGAGAAGAAGGCCGACTTTTTCGAGCGTGAGGCCAAGGCGTACACGGCCAAGCATTGCCCGCAGCAGTTGGATGAGTTCACGCGGGTGGACAGCGTCGTGTATGTGAAGAATGAAGAGGCAGGCGACCTGCGTTTCTACTACTCCGTCACCTTTGCGGAGGACACTCTGCGCACCCTGATGATGGATCATCTGGGAGAGTTGGGTGACAGTCACCTGAAAAATGTACGTAATTCGGTCCTCTTCACCAAGCAGAAGGAGGCGGGTGTCACCTTCACTTACATCTATTACGATGCTGTTCGTGGCGACAATTTTGTGGAATATCATTTCACCCCCGAGGACTACCGATAAAATCTTTTCTGTGTGCGCACACAGAAAAATTGACCTCCACAAGCCTTATTTCCCGCAAAATTCTCCAAAATAGCGATATTTTCAGCATTTTTTCTTCATTTTCTTTGCTTTTTTTCACAAAAAGGTTGTAACTTTGTATCGGATTTGGGAAAAGATTGTTTAGGAATCCTCAACCCAACAAGAAAAGTTTAACACATTTAAATGTAAAAATTGTTATGTTACAGGAAAAAGCAGGCAACATTGCCGGACTCATTTGGAACGCCCTTTCTGGCGCAGAGTCAGCACAGACATTCAAACAGATTAAGAAAGCAACTAAGCTTGCTGAAAAAGATTTCAACCTCGGCCTTGGCTGGTTGCTCCGCGAGGACAAGGTGAACGCCGTTGAGACTGGTGACGAGAAGGATCCATACGCTTACTCTCTCAAGTAATTAGCGCTGAATCTACAAGCAATAGTTGCAAGACTATAAAAAATGCGTTGCTCTTTTTGAGTAGCGCATTTTTGTTTTCTGAAAGCGTTACAGTGTTACAGTGTTACAGTTCCAAAAACAATCAAGGAAAGTCAAAAATAAACTCTATATTTATATATAAATATAGAAGTATTTTTAGGGTTGGAAAAGGCTTTTCGAGAACTGTAACACTGTAACAAGTGTAACGGCAAGAAAAATTTTCCGCTGTCTTTTCAAAAAAAAGTGCAGAATGTTCGTAGACCGCATGGTGGATGTTGTATCTTTGCAGCGTCGAAAAAAGAACGGGTGGTGACGGCGTGCAGGAATGGTCGGCGATGGCGTGCAGGAATGGTCGGCGATGCCGTGCAGGCATGAGTGGCGACGGCGTGAACGAGCGAGTGGGGGCGGCGTGAACGTTTACGGAGATGAACTTTCTGCGGTTTTATTTTGCGAAATGGGATTTTTTTTGTTTCTTTGCATTTTATTTGACACATTGAACATATCAATTGCAGAACGCATGAAGAATATCAGGAATTTTTGCATTATCGCACATATTGACCACGGGAAGTCGACGCTGGCAGACAGATTGCTGGAGCGCACGAAGACGATTGAGATTACGCAGGGTCAGATGCTGGACGACATGGATTTGGAGCAGGAGCGTGGAATCACCATCAAGAGTCACGCCATCCAGATGGAGCATGAATATGACGGGGAGAAAGCGGAGTATCAGGGACAAAAGTTTGTGCTGAACTTGATTGACACACCGGGACACGTGGACTTCTCCTACGAGGTGAGCCGTTCGATTGCGGCATGCGAGGGTGCCCTGCTCGTGGTGGATGCCACACAGGGTGTGCAGGCACAGACCATCTCGAACCTCTACATGGCTATCGACCACGACCTCGAAATCATTCCCGTCATCAACAAGATTGATATGCCCAACGCGATGCCCGAAGAGGTGGCCGACGAGATTATCGACCTGATAGGTTGCGACTTGGAGGACATCATCTACGCCAGCGGCAAGACAGGCGAAGGAGTGGGGGAGATACTGAATGCGGTGGTGGAAAGAGTTCCCCATCCAGTAGGTGAAGAGGATGCTCCCTTGCAGGCACTTATTTTCGACTCGGTGTTCAACTCCTACCGCGGTGTGATTGCCTACTTCAAAATCATCAACGGCGTGATGCACCCGGGCGAGAAGGTGCGGTTCATCAACACGAAGAAAGAATATCTGGCCGAGGAAATCGGTACGCTGAAAATGGATATGGTGCCCAAGAAGGAACTGCGTACAGGCGATGTGGGATACATCGTGACGGGCATCAAGAACGCCACCGAGGTAAAAGTGGGCGACACCATCACGTCGCTGTCACGCCCCACCACCGAGGCCATCAAGGGATTCCAAGAGGTGAAACCGATGGTGTTTGCAGGCATCTACCCCATTGAGACGGAAGACTACGAGAACCTGCGCACCTCGCTGGAGAAACTGCAACTGAACGATGCCTCGCTCACCTTCCAGCACGAGAGTTCGGCAGCACTGGGATTCGGTTTCCGATGCGGATTCCTCGGCTTGCTCCACATGGAGATTGTGCAGGAACGCCTCGACCGCGAGTTCGATATGGATGTCATCACCACGGTGCCGAACGTGAGTTACATGGTGTACGACAAGCACGGAGAGGCACAAGAGGTGCACAATCCCAGCGGCATGCCTGACCCGACCCTGATTGACCATGTGGAGGAACCCTACATCCGTGCCACCGTCATCACCACGGCCACCTACATCGGCCCCATCATGACGCTCTGTCTCGGCAAGCGAGCCGAACTGGTGAAGCAGGACTTCATTGCCGGCAACCGTGTGGAGATTGAGTTCTTGATGCCTCTGGGCGAGATAGTGATAGACTTCTACGACAAATTGAAGAGTGTGTCGCGTGGATACGCTTCCTTCGACTATCATCCTGCAGGTTTCCGCGAAAGCAAGTTGGTGAAACTCGACATTCTGCTGAACGGCGAATCGGTCGATGCACTCTCCACGCTGACTCATGTCGATAATGCTGTCACCCTCGGTCGCCGCATGTGCGAACGCCTGAAAGAGTTGCTGCCTCGTCAGCAGTTCGACATCGCCATCCAGGCAGCCATCGGTGGCAAGATTGTGGCAAGAGAGACGGTGAAGCAGGTACGAAAGGATGTGTTGGCCAAGTGCTACGGAGGCGACGTTTCGCGTAAGCGCAAACTCCTCGAAAAGCAGAAGCGAGGCAAGAAGCGCATGAAGCAAATCGGCAACGTGAGTGTGCCGCAGAAAGCCTTCTTGGCTGTGCTGAAACTCGATGACGATTGATGCGGCCCCCCATCCAACAACGAATGAATCACTCAAACTAAGAATCTAATTAACTAATACATACCTATTGACAATGAAAAAGTTACTTGTTTCAACATTGGCGTTGTTCTCTGCTTTGGGCATCAATGCCGACCCCATCAGCCGCACAGAGGCATTGCAGATAGCACAGGAGTATATGTTGCCTGGACATCAAATGTCTATCGTCACTCAGGCACAAGCCAAACGGAGGTCATCCGTATCCAGCGAATATGCCCCTTACTACATCATCAGCCGAGGTGCCAATCAAGGCTTCGTCATCGTGAGTGGCGACGATTGCCTGCCCGAAGTGCTGGGTGTGGCAGAACAGGGCGATTTCGACCCCAACAACATGCCTCCTGCATTGCTCGACATGCTGGACGGTTGGCAGAAAATCGTGGAACTGGCACAGGCAGATGGCTCCAATGTGGCGATGGCCAGGACAAGGAGAGCACAACGTGCTTCCACCACACGGGTGGACATCCCTCCGTTCGTCACCTCGCATTGGCACCAGTCAAGCCCCTACAACGACAATTGCCCCACGCTTACCAAGAATGGAAACAGGGCGGTGACGGGTTGTGTGGCCACCGCTGCCAGCCAGATTCTCTACTACTGGCGCAAAGACCTCCCTTCAACCCTTCAGGCAACCACACCGACTTATGGTTACGGCGATGCCCCCGTCACTCGTAGTGTGCCCAAGGGAACACCCCTCAAGTGGGATTTGATGCTCGACTCCTATGGGTCGCAATCGGCAGATTACAAGCAACCCGTTGCTGAGTTCGTCTTTGCTACAGGAGCAGCCACATGGCTCACCTACGGAGAGTCGACCTCTGGCAATATCGAAAAGATTCCTTATACGTTCTCCACCTATTTCGGCATGAATGGCGGCACAGTGCATTATCGTGCCAGTTATGGACAGGAGGGTTGGACAAACCTGCTTTATAAAGAATTGGCGGCAGGACATCCAGTCATGTACACGGGTGTTCATCCCGATCAGGGTGGACATGCTGTATTCATTCATGGCTATCGTGCTTCCGACGACAAGTTTTACTTCAACTTCGGATGGGGTGGTCAAGCCGATGGCTACTACACGACCACTACAACCGACGGCATGAATGGTTTCTACGATGGGCAGAGTGCCCTGATTGGTGCCTATCCGAAGACTTGGAACCGCACAGCCACCATCACTCATTCTACGCATGTGTATAGCAATGTGGAGAATGACTTTACGGTGAAAGTGGCTAACAACTCTACGCTCGACTTCAGCGGTGTTTATCTCTTCGTGTCCACCTCGAAAACAAAGCCCTCGAAACTGCAAAATGCCCAATCGAGCGACACGGAAACCGTCTTCAGCACAGGCAGTGTGAAGGAAATCACGCTGAAAGGCAAGCCGACAGCAAGTGACAGGGTCACCTATGCCACGCTGACTGATGCTGACCTCAACGTGTTGGCACAGATATCGTTCACACCCGAAAAGGGCGAAACGGCACTCTCGCTGAAGAAGGTCACGATGACGAACGGCAGCGACACGGAAACCTTTGATGGACAGACGTGCCATCTTGTTTACAACACCCAGGTTCCTGTGAACGTGACAGTGGAGAATAAGGCTGCTGCACCATACGGAGGCACACTGGTGATGGAGTTGTCGGAATACGACGAAGTGGCTCAGGCTTGGGTGCTCACTGGTGCCACCTACACGGGTTCGCTGACTGTGAATGCAAACGAGGAAGCCGATGCCGTGGTGACGGTGTTCAGCACCGCTTCACGTCCGCTGGTGGAGGGTAAGCACTACAAACTGCAGGTGCTCAACACAACCCAACTGTCGAAAGACCCCATCAGTTTTGACGAAGCAGAGAACAGCGACATCTATTTCACCCCCCAGAAGAAGGATATATCGGTGGTGAGTTTCGAGGATAACTGCCTGACCGTGCAGGGACACTTCGACGCTACGGTGTTCAAATCCTCCTCGATTTCTGCAAGCAAGAGATACAACACCGCCACCGTGTATGATTTGACACAATGTACAGGGGTGGGCGAAGTCACTCAGTCGGTGAACCCCAACGCCCTTGTCTATGTGGCCGCTGGCAGTCAGGCGACAGGAAAGAACGTGGTGTGCGATGGCCGCTGCAAAGAACTCTCGCTTGTCTCAGGGTATAACTTCACGCCACGCGAGGATTTCATTGCCGAGAAGGCAGAACTGAACTTGGCGGTTGAACCCGCACGTTGGTATCTCATCACCACACCTTTTGTCGCAACCGTTCCTGATGGCATCATTGCCCGCGACATCACGGAACACCTAAGCACATCTGTTCGCACGGCCGATGTCAAGACGCTGGAGGCAGGAAAGACCTATCTGGTGATGGCTTCATCAGTCGGCAACATGACCTTGACGGGCGAAAATGTGACTGTCGTGGCCTCTCCTGTGGATAATACCGATAATGCGCTCATCGGCACTTACACCAACACCACAACCCCAGCGAAGGCGCATCTGCTCAATGCTGAGGAGAAACAGAATTTCGTGGTGGTGCAGGAAGGTAGTGTAGTGGAAGCCTTGAGGGGATATTGGAATGCCAGCGACACGCCAAGTGATGTGCGCGCCTACCCAAGCGTGACACAGGATCCTCCATTCGTCACTCTGGCTCAAAGCATCAACGAGGCACGTCAGATGTTGGCAAAATACAAGGACATCGCTCAAGCATCAGCATACGATGCCTACGAACAGGAAATCGCGTTTGCCGAGAAGGAATTCTCTAATCGTGGAGATGGTTCGACGCTCAACACGATCAGCTTGGTGAAAGAATATGCTGCCCAGTTGATTGCCGATGGCGAAACCTACATGAAACAGATTGCCCATCTCGACAACAAGGAGATTGACTTCACCAGCAGCATCGTCAACCCGTCTTTCGAACAATCCAAGACTTCTCCTCGTGGATGGACGGTCGCAAAGAAGGAAGGCTTCACGTCTGTCGGGTCAGTGAATGATGGCACTGCCGCCAACGACAAACGTGCCGTAGGGCTTGATGGCATCTATTACTACCGAAGCCTGATTGCCGCCGACGACTCTTCATCCGTCAGCATCTCGCAGGTGGTCAAGGGACTTACTCCTGGCTACTACCGTCTTACCGCGATGTTGGGAACCGATGAGAAATCTTCTGTCACGATGTTTGCCGATGAGGCTACTGCAACTGTTGCAGGACATCCGTTCGGTCCTCTCTACCTCACACAGGCAGTCATCGACAACATCAAGGTGACAGCCGACGAAGGTGAAGCAACGGGTTCGCTCACCATCGGTGTGAAGGAAGGCCGCTGGTATAAAGTGGACGATTTCACGCTCACCTATGTGGGTATGTTGGAGGAGTCGGAAGACCCTGCAACTGGCATCGAAAATCTGCCAGAAGTGCGAACCGGTGTACGTAAGGGCATCTACACTTTGCAAGGTGTTCGCGTGCCTTCAGCCACTCAACCAGGCATCTATATCATTGATGGCGAGAAGCGTGTGAAATAGTCTCCGGAAATCTAAAAATATGCTAAAAACGTGTTTTTATACATAAAAATATGTTTTTTAGCATATTTTCTTTGGCAAATTCAAAAAATAGCCATACCTTTGCAGTGGTTTTCGTTGGAAAACGAAGCCAAAAGGTCTCGTAAAGACTTGTTTGAAAGAACCAGAGCTGCGACTATAGAATCGTAGCGGAAATTTAAAAAGTAAGAATTGTATGAAAAAATTATTGCTATTAGCCGTGATGGCCATTTCGTTGAGTGCTACTGCACAGACAGAACCAAAAGTTGACCTCGAGAAAAAGTGGGGAGCCGTTATCCTCGCTATCGCACAAGTGGAAAGCAGAGGTAATGCTAAGGCAGTATCGAAGAACGGACTTTATGTGGGTTATCTGCAGATTGCGCAAATTTTGGTGCGCGAGTGTAACAGAATCGTCGGGTACAAGAAGTTCACCTATGCCGACCGTTATGACAAGCAGAAGAGTATTGACATGTTCATCACTTATCAGGAGCGTTATAATCCAGAAGGCAACATGGAGAAAGCCATCCGTCTTTGGAACTCTGGCGACCTGAAGTGCATGCAGCGCAAAGCGCGTACAGAGGGTTACTACCGTCGTGTCATGAGAAATTACACTGCTACTGCTTCTTTGTGATAACATCACACATCGAGAACAAAAAAAACTCCTGCTGATTGGCAGGAGTTTTTTTGTGTTTCTTTCTCAATGTTCGAAGTCAGAGAAACGCTTTGTTTCAATATCCGAGGTCGGAAAAACGCTTTGTTTCAATATCCGAGGTCGGAGAAATATTTCTTCTCTTCCTCCTCGGTGACGTTGAGATACTGACGCAGGTCGTCGAGCATAATTTTGTTTCTCTCCTTGAATTTCTCGCGGAATTCCTTCACACGGTTCTCCCATCTCGGGTAGGTGAGTATGGCTGGCCATCGTTGGCAGTTGCGCTGCATCTCGGGCTTGATGGTGTTGATGAGGTCATCGAAGACAGCCGTTGTGTTCTTGGTGGAGAACGTCTTGTGCATGTGGAGAGAAAGCCGTTGCAGAAGGAGTTGGCGGAATTCCTGATTCTTCAGGAGTTCCTGCACCAACTGGTTCTGAATCCGCTTCACCCGGTTGTCGCCACTGACGAGGAAATACGAGGCTGAAGTGCAGTTGGTTGCCCATGTGGCATCGAGGTCGTAGAAGACGATGTGCCATTTCTGGTCACCCTTGGGGTCTTTGGATAGCACGTAACGCACATTTCCTAAGTCGGTGTTGCTGGAATACATCTGTCCCAATTTGAAGTCGATAAGTCCCGTGAGGTCAACGCGTTTTTTCACGTATTCGTAACATTCCTTGTCGGCCAGATTGTGGGTCGATGCGTATGTCATGATATCCGTAAAGTCCTTCTTGGTTCCTTCCTCGCAGTACATGCCCGACATAATGATGGAGATGGAGTCGGTAGAAACATCGAGGTGTCGAGCCACAAAACGCTTGTCGATTTTCTCGCGCAGGTAGTAGAGACCGAAGTATTCGCCGTTGATGTAGAGTGCCACAGGTCGGTAGGCCTGAATGAGCAGGGTGGGGCTGTGTTGTTTCATTAGGCTGGTGAAGAACTCATCGCGCACCATCACCCCCGATATGTCTTGCGAACCAGAACGAAGGACGAAGTTTTTCACTTCCTCCACCTTCCCCTCGTTGTAGAGGTCGTAGTCGAGGTGTGCAGGGCCGCAATCGTCTCTGAAGCGTATCTTGAACGACTTCTTGGCGAGGGCTCGCGAGAAACCTCCGAAAATGGCCATCTCGCAACCGGCAGAGAAACCGCCGTTGATGCTGTCGAAGAACTCCACATGGGCTCTCTTCCACCACGGCTTCCAGTAGTTGGCACCCTGATGGGGGTATTCGGGCGATGCACCAGGACCTGCCATATAGATGCCCCGATTGAAGTCGTAGAGGTCGGCTTCCGGCACGGTGATGTTCATCACAGGCAGGGTGTGCTCCTTTGCGAAAATGAATGTGGCGGTTGCAGTGTTGCTGCGCATAGTGGTGGAGTCGCCCTCGCAGAATGCACGGATGGTGGTGGTCTTCTTGATGGTGATGGAATCTGTATAGACAGGAGATGCCGCCGTGGGCATACTGCCGTCGGTGGTGTAGTGGACAGTGTATCCGTAGGTGGCGAGGCACACATTCATACTCTCCCTGCCCGAATAGACGTTGGGTGTGGGATTGAACGAGGGTTGCTGAGCAATGTGGCGGTAGGATGTGGTTTTGTTCTCAGCATTGCGTGTGGGCGATGCGAAATAGAAGAAACCGTCCTTCCCCTCCACTCGACCTGTCGACACGCCATAAGGGGTAGCAGCAGGGCATACACCATCCACAAACTTGTTCTTCTTGGTGAGCACGACCGATTTGGTGCTGCCTATCTTGAAATCCTCTTTCCGGCAATCCATCACGAACCGCGCGCCTGGTTGAATCTGCACGGCAGGGAAGTTCCACTTGGGTGCTTTCTTCTTGCTGGTGGTGAGTCGGTAGTCTTCCAAATCGACAGGTTGATCCGACACGTTCTTCACTTCAATCCAAGCCCTTCCTTTCTTGTGTCCCTTGGAGTGCACTTCCCATATCTTCAGGGCGGCATCCTTGCGCTGCTGTTCCATCAAGGTGCAGTAGGACTCAAATCCCTCGTTGGTGTTTTCAAACCCAGGTGTCTGCTCATAACTGGCTTCGAAGATGCTGTCGGCATTGAGGCGGTAGCACATATCGTCGTCCAACGGGCCGTAGCACACCTCCGACACCACACCACCATCTCTCAGCAACTTCAATGTTCCTCCCGAAGCAGACAGTTTGAAACTGGCATGCAGTTCTTTTTGTTGTGCCTTGCCCTCTGTGTCAGCGGCTTTCTTTGATGCGAACACGATGATGCGCTCACCAGGTTTCACCTCTACATCGGGAAACTCCCAGGTCTTGACCTTTGGAGCCTCTTCTTCGTCACTTTTCTCGTCATCTTTCTCATCTCCTTTCTCATCGCTTTTCTTCTCACTCTTCTTGCTGCTTTTCTTTCCATTCTTCGCAAAAGCCAGCGAGTAATCCTTGAGCGATGTTGCTTCGGCCGAGATGTTCTCCACCTCAATCCAATCGTACAACTCGCCATCTTCAGCGAGCAATCCGGTATGGTTGGCAGGCATCACTTCGGTGATGATGAAATTCCCCGCAACCTTCGTTTCGGTCGTGCTGTCGGTACAGGAGTTGAGTGCCAGCAGCATCAGTGCCGTCATAACACAAAGGCCGCAGCCTTCACGCTTCATCATAGATGATATGGTTTTGAATTTATTTTTGAACATTGTCTTTTACTTCCGTGTTGAGGGTTGGGTTTGGTTCTTGTTCTCTCGTGTGGCCTTCAATGTCTGATATGCCGATTCGTCTCTGCAGAGAGTTCTTGGAGTGGATGTCCAGCATCTCTGTCAGAAAATAGTTCAGTTCTTTTTCTCCCATACCGATGCTCAGCCAGTAGTTGTAGAAGCATTTGGCAAGGTCGTCGGCAGGGCCATGTGTTCTGATGTAGGAAAGCATGCTCTTCAGCGGGCTGCGCACACGTCTGTTCCGCTCTGTAAGGCTGAACGTTGACAACTCAAAGTCGCGGCACAAGTCTAATTCACTAAGTCCCAACAGTCCTTCAATCAGGAAACTCAGCGTTCCGCAACGGTCGCATCCGATGGCACAATGCCAATCCACATTCTTGTGCTCCTTCATTCGGGCGATAATCCATTTCAGGTCTTGCACATACACCCTGTTCCGCTCCTTCATGCCGCTCGTGTAAGAACCGTGTGCCAGACGCAGATAATCCTTGTCGTCGCCCAGGCATGAGGTGGTGCGTTTTGTTTCATGTCGCAAGTCCAGTTCGGCCAGCACTCCCAGATTGTTCACGAAGTCGTGGCGACCCTCCTTGCTGATGCGGTCAAGGCTGGCGCTGCGATACAGGCGGCCGTACTTCACGGGCACACCATACTGCGTGGGCCATCCGCCCAAGTCACGGATGTTGCTGCAGTTGCGCACTTGAATCATTCTCACCTGTCCCACGGTGCGGAACTTTCCGCTTGCCATCAGCGTCGTGTCCCCATTTGTCCGAAACTCTTCCACCTTGTAATAGTAGATGCAGTTGGGCAGCAAATTCCGGATGACGAAGGAACTGTCTCCCTTCTCATCAGGATGGAACGTGTAAGCCTCGCCGTAGTTGCTGTGCTCACTCACCGTGATGCGCACCTCTGCTATGTTGCTCGCCACCGTTGTCGGTGTCCATTTCACCAGTTTTCCTTGCGGCCAATATAACTTCTTGCCATATTTTGCGGTGTTGTTGTATTTTGTCACCACACTGACGCGGAAGTCAGGATTCTCCTCGTAAGTTTTCTTTGCATCCGCCATGTAGTCCTGCACCGCCTGATTTTCTATATTGATGACCTCAAGATTGTCTTGGCCCCATAACTGAACAATCACTAACAGGGCCAAGATAGAGCTGATGATTTTCTTCATTCGTTGATTTTTTTGATTTTCAGGCTGCAAAGGTAGTGAAAATTTTCAAGATTTCACGCCTTTTTCGTGTTAAAAGGATTTTTTGGGAGAGGGTTGATGTGGAATTCTCGTCGATTCACGTTTATAGATAAAAAAGGTGAGGCAATTGTGAGGTAATCCAGACAGTTTTCGTACCTTTACAGCCGAAACGTAACAACTTAGGGATATTATAATACAATTCAAAATCAAAACACAATGCAAAGAAGAAGTTATGAGGCACCGACGATGCAGGTCATAGAGATTCAACACTCACAAATGATCATGAAGAGCGGACAGGGCGTGCAGTCCGTGCGCTCGAACTATGCTTCAGGTAACGAAAAGGTCGCAAGCGATCAAAAAAATGAAAAAGGAATTTGGATTTGGAATTAAATGAGAGGAGAGCACGACATGCTCCCCCTCCCCTTAGCGGTGCTCACAATGGAGCACCGTTTTTTTTGTCTGTTCCGTTTCTGTCGCTCGCGATGAAGTGAGTCTTATTGTGGACTCACTGTCAGAGCCTGAATCAGAGCGTCAATTTGCTGCTGGCTCATGCCGTGAGAGAGCAGATAGTTGGAGAATGCTTGAACGTAGTCAACATTTGACAGTTGTGATTCGTCATTAACGCCGGCATAAAACATCAGGCACGGGTTAAGTCTCCACGTCAGCAATGTATTGCATATATTGGGGTCGTTTTCAGGGGTGATAAGATAATAGTTCATGTAGGTAGTCAGATAGTCGGCCGCCATCTCCTCATACGTTGCTCCGCATAATCCCTCGAGCAGTGCGCACACGTATCCGGTGCGATCTTTTCCCTCCAGGCAATGCACGACATAGGGGGCAGGGTGCGACGGGAGTTCCTTCAGCGCTGCTACCAGACTGTTGTTGTAGTCAACTGATGTATGGTCGGTCTTCACCGGGCACAATATCACGTTGCCTGACTCCCAGAGCGTGCGGCTGTATGGGGGCATGTCGTAGATCAGTATCTTGTCCTCGCTGTCAGCGAGGTTGAGCACGGTCTTCACCTGTTCTTGTTCCAGAAATGCCGACACATAGACGGCGCGGTTGTTTTCGTTGGTGAACGGCGAAGAACTGCGGTACAGCACGCCACTTGCAATGTTGCCAACATTCACGGCACGTGCATTGGCAAACTCCGCGTCGGAGAGAGTGGGGTATTCATTGCGGATGTTGGTATATTTCATGCTCAGGGCCTGTTGCACATCGAGCTTGCCACCCTTTTCCTTCATTCTGATGGTGACGGCATGCCCCTCTAGTCCCATGAGTTCTTGGGGAAGTCCGGTGTTGTTGGCCGTGAAGCAGATGCTGGGATAGGTGGGATAAGCCACGCACAGGTAGTCTCCATTAAGGCCGTAGTAGCCATCGTAGTAAGGTGCGATGATCTCTTTGCCGTCAATGGTGATGCTGATGACGTCGCCGAGTGTGAATCCAGCCTTCTCCATGTCTTCTTTCGTAAAATTAAACATAGCTCCGTCGAACTCGTTATACTCGGAGAGGATGCCCTTCAGCATCGGCTCATTGACGGTGTGGTCATCGTCAGAGCAAGAGGTCACCAGAGTGAGTGAACTTACAAGAACAACGAGGAGAACCAATCTCCAACCGCTCTGTCATAATGCAGAGGGTGATAAACTTCTTGATTGCATATTGATCATATCTTTTGAGTGTGTGGATGATAAAGTTTCATAAATGTGCTGCAAATGTAGGGATAATTTCATGATTATTCATACATTTGCAACGATTACTTGTGGTAACAAGATTCAATATCAAAAGAAACGGGCTTCCTGCATTGTGAATGGGCTGATGAATTTCCTCAACACGTCCAACCCCAATGAGGCATTCTTCATGGTGGTGGTCATCTTCCTCGTTGTCATAAACGCGGTCACATTCTGCGTGTATGGCATTGACAAATGGAAGGCAAAGAAGTCCAAATGGCGTGTCTCGGAGGCTACGCTATTGGGTTTGGCCGTTGTGGGAGGCAGTGTGGGGGCGTGGTTGGGCATGAGTGTGTGGCATCACAAGACGATGCACAAAAAATTCAAATATGGCATACCTGCCATCATCGTGATACAACTGGCTCTTGCGGGATACCTCTTATACTGCCACGTCATCTGACAATCAGAAAAAAATAAGCGGAAACTCTTTGTTTGAAGAGTTTCCGCTTGCTTTTGGAAGGGTGGAGGGTGGGACTCGAACCCACGACATTCAGAACCACAATCTGACGCTCTAACCAACTGAACTACATCCACCATGTAGGGGTTGTTCCCGTTTTGCGAGTGCAAAGGTAGGGAGTTTTCTTGGATTGACCAAATAAAAAGTGAAGAAAATTCAGCGAAAGCCTCTTTTTCTTCACTTTTAGAGAGGGGACGAGATTTTCACCTTCTCGTTATTTGTAAAATTCCTTGCGACCAGCGCTGAGCGTGTTCTTCATCAGGGAGCAGATGGTCATGGGACCTACGCCACCTGGCACTGGTGTAATGAAGGAACATTTGGGTGCGACATGCTCAAAATCGACATCGCCATTGAGACGGAAGCCCGACTTGCGAGTGGCATCTGGTACGCGTGTGGTGCCCACGTCGATGATGACGGCACCAGACTTCACCATATCGGCAGTAACGAAGTTGGGACTGCCGATAGCTGCGATGATGATGTCTGCCTGCTGGCATTCCTCTTTCAGCGTCTTTGAGCGGCTGTGGCAGACGGTCACGGTGCTGTCGCCATATTGTTTCTGCATCATCAGTTGTGCCATAGGCTTTCCGACGATGTTGGAACGACCGAGAATGACGCACTTCTTGCCGCTGGTCTCGATGTTGTAGCGGCGCAAGAGGGTGATGATGCCGAGGGGAGTGGCGGAGATGTAGCAGGGAAGTCCGATGGCCATGCGTCCCACATTGATGGGGTGGAAACCGTCCACGTCCTTGCGGTAGTCGATGGCCTCGATGATTTTCTGCTCAGAGATATGCTTGGGAAGCGGGAGTTGCACGATGAAGCCATCCACATCGTCATCGTTGTTAAGTTTGTCCACTTGCTGAAGGAGGAACTCTTCGGTGATGTCGTCCTCGAAGCGGAGCAGGGTAGAAGTGAAGCCACACGCCTCACATGCAAGCACTTTGTTCTTCACATAGGTCTCGCTGCCTCCGTCGTGGCCCACGAGGATGGCGGCAAGGTGGGGGCGCTTGCCCCCCGATGCCACAATATTCTTTACTTCTTCCGCTATCTCAGCCTTAATCGCTGCTGCGGTTGCTTTTCCGTCTATCAGTTGCATTTTATTTGTGTAAGGTTTATTATTTAAATCTTGGCATTCCGCCTTTCATCCGTTGCATCTGCGCCATTGCCTGTGCCATCTTGGGGCTGGTCATCTGACGCATCATCTTGCGCATCTGCTCAAACTGTTTGGTGATGCGGTTCACCTCGTCGATGGAAACGCCAGAGCCTTTGGCAATGCGTTGCTTGCGCGACATGTTGATGCAATCGGGGTGTTCGCGTTCGTAGGGGGTCATCGAGCCAATCATGGCCTCGACCGACTTGAAGGCGTTGTCGTCGATGTCCACATCCTTGAGGGCTTTGCCGACTCCTGGAATCATGGAGGCGAGGTCTTTGATGTTGCCCATCTTCTTGATTTGTCCGATTTGTCCGAGGAAGTCGTTGTAGTCGAACTTGTTCTTGGCAATCTTCTTTTCCAGACGCTTGGCCTCTTCCTCGTCGAACTGCTGCTGGGCACGTTCCACGAACGACACGATGTCGCCCATGCCGAGGATGCGGTCGGCCATACGCTCGGGATGGAACACGTCGAGGGCTTCCATCTTCTCGCCTGTACCGACAAACTTGATGGGCTTGTCCACCACCGTGCGGATGGAAAGTGCGGCACCACCACGTGTGTCACCGTCCAGTTTGGTGAGGATGACACCGTCGATTTCCAGACGTTCGTTGAAGGTCTTGGCGGTGTTGACAGCATCCTGACCGGTCATGGCATCGACCACCAGCAGAGTCTCGTTCGGATTGACGGCAGCCTTGATTTGTTCAATCTGCACCATCAGTTCCTCGTCAATCGATTGGCGACCAGCGGTATCGACAATCACCACGTCGTAGCCCTTTGCTTTGGCCTCCTGAATGGCGTTCTTAGCCACAGCGATGGGGTCGGTGGATCCTTCTTCGAGATAGCAGGGCACCTCCACCTGATCGGCCAACACGCGCAACTGCTCCATAGCGGCTGGACGGAAGGTGTCGCAGGCGGCGAGGAGTGGTTTCTTGTGGTTCTGGGTCTTCAGACGCAACGCCAACTTGCCCGACATTGTCGTCTTACCGGCACCGTTGAGACCTGCCATCAGAATGACCGTCGGGCGACCCGTCAGGTTCAGTTCCGTTGCCTGACCACCCATCAGTTCGGCCAGTTCGTCATGTACAATCTTGACCATCATCTGGCCAGGCTTCACGGCGGTCAGCACATTCTGACCCAGTGCCTTCTGCTTCACGGTGTCCGTGAAGGTCTTGGCCACTTTGTAGTTCACGTCAGCTTCCAAGAGTGCCTTGCGCACATCTTTCAGCGTCTCCGCAACGTTGATTTCGGTGATTTTGCCTTCACCCTTCAGTATCTTGAAAGACCGTTCAAGTCTCTCGCTTAGATTTTCAAACATATATATTTATAAAGTTTACAGTTTATAGTTTAAAGTTTAAAGACCATGCGGCCTGTGTGGTTTAGTAAAGTTTACAGTTTATAGTTTAAAGTTTAAAGACCATGCGGCCTGTGTGGTTTAGTAAAGTTTACAGTTTATAGTTTAAAGTTTAAAGACCATGCGGCCATTCTCCCAACATCGCGTCAGCCCTCTTTAAACTCTAAACTTTAACCTTTATCCTTTACATTCAAGACTCTTACTAAGTGAGTTTCGGAGTCCTGAGAGTAGTTTGGCTGTTTCTGTGAATCTGGGGCGTAGCTCTTCGAACTGCTCTTTTGGAATATAGCCAAGGTCACAAGCCAATTGTAGTTCACAAAAGACTTCTGTCATTGAACCAAAGGCTATCTCAATGAAACGACTTTTCTCTTTGGGAGATGTCCGCCCACTTCCCTCTGCAATATTTGCAACGATTGATACAGCCGCTCGCCGCACTTGGTCGCCTAATCCATATTTTTCTTCATCTGGAAACTTCTTTTGTAGTTGATATATATCTTTCACTAATGCTTGTGCTACTTCGTACACCCTCAATTTCTCAAATGAGAACAAAGCATCTTCATTCATCGCGTTAGCCCTCTTTAAACTTTAAACCTTAAACTTTAAACTTTACGAACTCCTTTATATATAAGATACGCGACGATGGCCACCACGATGATGATGGCAGCGATGCCGATGATGTGCGAGTAGTGTGCGATGATGTCGATGAGTTCCTGTTTCGGCATCGTGCTGTGGAACGCCGCTCCGATGCCTACGAGGATGCTGTTCCATAGACCTGCACCAATGCTGGTGTAGAGGCAGAACGACAGCAGGTTCATCTTGGCCAGTCCTGCAGGGATGCTGATGAGTTGGCGGATGGCCGGAATCATGCGGCCAATCAGCGTGGAGACAGCACCGCGCTTGTCGAAATACTTTTCGGCCTTTTCCACCTTCTGTGCGTCAATCAGACACATGTGTCCGAAACGGCTGTTGGCAAACGCATAGACGATGGGGCGCCCCAACCAATAGGAGAGTCCATAGTTGACCAACGCGCCAATCAGTGCGCCCAATGTGCCGCACAGGATTATCATCGGGTAGGTCATTTCGCCCGTTTCGGCAGCCATGTATGCCGCCGGAATCATCACCACTTCTGATGGAAAAGGAATGAAAGAGCTTTCGATGGCCATGAACAGGATGACCCATCCGTAATTCAGGTTGTCGAGTGCTCCGTTCGTAAGATTGAGGATTATTTCTTCCATAATGGGTGCAAAGGTACGAATTTTTAATTGATAATTGATAATTGACAATTGACAATTATCTTTTCAATAGAAAAATAAAGAAGAAAAAGAAGAAAATAATGGCTGAAGACTAAAAAAACATCAAATATCAATTGTCAATTGTCAATTATTTCTTACCTTTGCACCCGCTAAACAAAAATGGGTAAGTCCTATACGGCCAGCTCCCTCGGAATCCCCCAGGGCTTGACCGCAGCAAGGGTACTTGGTTGTAGCGGCGCGATGTAGTCAGCTTACCCACCCGCCTCTTTAGCTCAGTTGGCCAGAGCACGTGATTTGTAATCTCGGGGTCGTTGGTTCGAATCCGACAAGAGGC